>ENA-OZFZ01000200-OZFZ01000200.1-human-gut-metagenome-genome-assembly--contig:-NODE-200-length-34097-cov-11.766436_pt1 | contig 34097 bp, 29 predicted proteins | sample MGYA00244621_ERZ653640 | MGnify/ENA primary metagenome ERZ653640 (study PRJEB26926, sample SAMN06165019) | human gut metagenome | biome: ENVO:00009003; feature: ENVO:2100002; material: ENVO:00002003... | reverse complement strand
GGTGAACACCCAGCAGGCGGCTGCTGCGCCGCCGGGCAGGTCGCCCAGCGTCATGGCGGAGGAGACCTCCAGCACGATGTCGGAGGGTGCGCGGGGCGTTTTCTGGCTGGCATAAACGGCGGCAGAAAGCTTCGGGTTGCGGAACAGGTCCATCACGCCGTGGTAGCAGATGCGGTCGCCGCTGCCGAATTCCCGGTGGGTGTTGTAGTCGGTCATGCACCAGCCAAAGCTGCCTGCCACGCCCGGCTGGGCGATACTGTCGTTCAGCACGGCGGCGTGGTGCAGCGCCTGCACCAGACGGTGAGGTTCATCGTCAAAGGGCTTGGCGGGGAAGTTCTGTCCGCCGAACGCGCTGATAAGGTAGCCCTTGCGGGTGTCGGGAGTCACGGCGGCGCGGTTCTCGCAGCCCGCGCCGCGCCCAGCGTAGGAATAATCATTGTAGGCGTAAACGTCCTCCAGCAGCTGGCTTTTGCGGGTGCTGCGGGTGCCCGCCGTGGGGCGGGTGGGGTCCAGCCGGTGGATGGCTTCGTTGGTGCGCTTATAAAAGGCCTCGTTGTCGGGGCTGCCGCTGATGCGGGCACCCCACAAAAAGATGCTGGGATGGTTGCGGTACTGGCACACCATCTCCCGGCAGTTTTGCAGCGCCTGCGCCTGCCACACTTCGTCGCCGATGTGCTGCCAGCCGGGCATTTCGGGGAATACCAGCAGACCCAATTCGTCGCAGGCGTCCAGAAACGCCGGGCTGGGGGGCGCATAGCAGGTGCGCACGGCGTTGCAGCCCAGTTCCTTTTTCAGCAGCTGGGCGTCCAGCCGCTGGATGCTGTCCGGCATGGCGTAGCCCTGATAGGGGTAGCTCTGGTGCCGGTCCAGCCCGCGCAGCTCCACCCGCTGTCCGTTCAGGTACAGCCCGCCTGCCACGAACTGCACCGTGCGGAAACCGAACCGCACCGTTTTTTCGTCCAGCACCCGGTCGGGCAGACCGCCGGTGCCGGGGCGGATGAGCCGCATGGTCAGGGTGTACAGGGTGGGGTGCTCCAAGCTCCACGGGTGCACGTTGTTCAGTGTGCCGGTGATGGGCAGGGAAAGCTCGCCGCTGTACACTGCCCGGCTCCCGGCGGGGCTGCGGATCTCGGCCTGCAGCGTGCAGCCGACCGTCTCGCCCACGGTGGCGGTGTAGATGCGGAAATCGCCCTCGGCCTTGGCCTCGATGAACACGTCCCGCAGGTAGGCGGGCTCCTTGATATCCAGACTGACGGCGCGGTAGATGCCGCCGTAGGTCAGCGCATCCAGCTGTCCGCCGAAGGGCGGGACGTTCAGATCCTCCCGGCAGTCGCAGCGCACAGCCACCACGTTTTTCTGTCCCAGACGCAGCGCGCCGGTCAGGTCTACCGTAAAGGCGGTGTAGCCGCAGCCATGGTGGAACACCCGCCGCCCGTTGCAGAACACGGTGGCGTCGTGCGCCACCGCCCCGAAGGTAAGCAGCACGGTGCGGCCCAGCCACTCCTTGGGCGCAAAAAACTCCCGCCGGTAGCCGCACAGGCGCTGGTAGTCGTTTTCATTGCAGTAGTTATAGGGCAGAGGCTTGACCGTGTGGGGCAGCCGCACCGGGGTAAGGGAAAGCTCCGGGCACTCCGGGCGCACCAGCGCCGGGTCAAAGGTGGGGGCAAACAGCCAGCCCTCGTTCCAATCGTAGTGTTCCATAGCAGGATCTCCGTCTGAGTGATATGCTTATAGAGGTATGGTATCACAAAGTTATGAACGAAAAAAGCATTCACGCCCCTTTTGTGCCGGATAAGCGGAAATTTTGCAGTGCGCGAAAGCTGCCGGGTGGCAGGTTTCCCAAGAAATGCTTGGAAAAATTGTACAAAATCGCCCATAGAAATGGAGCCCCGGAACGCCAGCGGCGTTCCGGGGCTCTGAAATCATTTTCACGAGAGGGGCTGTATGAAAAAACTAAATCGAGAAAATCCGCAGATTTTCCCGATTTAGAATTTAAAATAATTCTTCCGCTGAAGATGCGCAGAGCAACGCGGAGCGCATGACAAATCTTTTGTCTCAGCGGATAAAGCTGGTCATGGGGCGGGGCGGGTTCTGCGGGTGGTCGATGCCTGCGGCCTTACCGGCCTCGATGCAGCGCAGCAGCCATGCCATGTTGCGGCCCAGTTCCTGCATCACGGCGCAGCCCTCGGCGTCCTGCAGCACCTGCTCGGGGTTGGAGCCATGTACCATAGCCCAGTAGGAGCCGTTGACCAGCGGCATGTGGAAGAACTGGGGGTATTTGACCAGCTGGTCAAGGGTGGAGGTGGTACCGGCGCGGCGGGCAGAGCAGCAGACGGCGGCGGGCTTGTAGGCCAGATACTTGCCGCCCGCGTAGGCCAGACGATCCATAAAGCTGGCCATGTTGCCCGCAGCGGAGGCGTAGTGCACCGGGCTGCCGAACACAAAGGCGTCGGCGGTTTTGGCCTTCTCAATGGCCTCGTTGACCACGCCGCCGAACACGCATCCATTGCCGCTGCGGCAGCCGCCGCAGCCGATGCAGCCGCCCACGGGCTGGCCGCCGACGTGCAAAATCTCGGTCTCGATGCCCTGTGCCTTCAGTTCCCCGGCGATGAGGGAAAGGGCGGTGTAGGTGCAGCCCTTCTCGTGGGGGCTGCCGTTGATGAGCAGAACTTTCATGCTGTATACTCTCCTTTGCTGAAATGCGCCGTAAAATGCGCAATATTGCTGCTATGATTGTAGCACAAAGCCGCCCGCAGCGCAATGCGGGCTCTTGACAATGCTATGCAGTTGGGAGATAATAAAGGATACGAAAGAGTTCAAACCGGCTGCCGCGGGGACGGCAGCTACGGCAAGGAGGTAACATCATGCGCGTGATCGCAGGAGAAGCCCGGGGCCGCAGGCTGGAAGCACTGCCCGGCACCGATGTCACCCGCCCCACCCTCTCGCAGGTGAAGGAGGCGATGTTCAGCATCGTACAGTTCGACCTGCCCGGGGCCCGGGTGCTGGATCTGTATGCCGGCAGCGGCCAGCTGGGCATCGAGGCGCTCAGCCGGGGTGCGGCCCGGTGCGTCTTTCTGGACGAGAGCCGGGAGGCCGTAAGCATCGTGATGCGCAACTGCAAGGCCTGCGGCGTGTTCGACCGCAGCCGGGTGAATATTGGCGAGGCTGCGCGGTTCTTATCGGCCTGCCGGGAGCAGTTCGATCTGGTGCTGCTGGACCCGCCCTTCCGTGGCGGCACGCTGGAAAAGATCCTGCCTGCCGTGGAAAAGTGCGTTGCTCCGGGCGGCATCGTGCTGTGCGAGAGCGAAATAGGCATCGTGCTGCCCGCGCAGGTGGGCAGTCTGACCCTGCAGAAACAGTATAAATACGGCAAGGTGCTGCTGTGGAAGTACACAAAGCCCATGCAGTCCGCCGCTGGGCAGGAGGGAGAAGCCTTATGAACGTGAACGAGCTTTTGGATACCATTGAGGATGCACTGGAAGAGAGCGCAAATGTGCCCCTTTCCGGCGGCAAGCGCATCGTGGATGTGGAGCAGATCCGGGATTATCTGGACGAGGTGCGGGCGGCATTGCCCGGCGAGCTGCGGCAGGCGCAGCAGATCGTGAACGACCGGGCACAGATCGTGGACAGCGCCAACGCACAGGCACAGGCTATTGTGAAAAAGGCCGAGGAGCGCGCCCGCATTCTGGTCAGCGACGCCGAGATCGTCAAGGCCGCCCAGCAGCGCGCTTCTGAGATCACCTCCGCAGCCCAGACCGAGGCGCGCACCCTGCGCCAGACCGTGACCGACTACTGCGAGAATATGCTGCGCACCACCGAGGACACCATGGTGGAAAACGCCGCACAGGTCAAAAATATCCGTGCCAGCCTGCGCCAGAACGCCAAGAAAAACGGCTGATAACAGTCAACTTTCCACACAAATTCCACAGATTGCGGAAAACGAAGTCCCTGTGAGCAAAAATGACGGCTCACAGGGACTTTTTTTGTGGATTTTTGCGGCCAAAAGCCGCCCGAAAACCCTTGCATTCACGAACTTGATTTGCTACAATAAAGATGTATCGGTGGGGCAAAGTGGGTAAAAGTAGGGCACACGCCCTGAAAACGCCCCTGAAAGGGGGAGTAGCGCGTGTTTTTTGGCCGTTATGATTACACCATCGACGCCAAGGGGCGGCTGAACTTCCCCGCAAAATTCCGCGATGCCATGGGCGAGAGCTTCGTGGTGCTGGAATGGGTGGACAGCTGCCTGTTCGCACTGCCCATGGAGGAAGTCCAGCGGCTGGCGGACAAGCTGGAAAGCGATGAGCTGATGGACAGCTGGGCAATCTCTGGCGACCTGTTCAGCACCGCCTGCGAGGTGGCGCCGGACAAGCAGGGACGCATCCTGCTGCCCGCAGAGCTGCGCGCCTACGCCGGGCTGGAAAAGGACGTGACCATCATCGGCAACCGCAACCATGCTGAGATCTGGGCCACCGAAGTCTGGAACGCCCGCCGCGCCGCCGTGACCAACGACCAGCGCGCCGAGCGGCTGCGCAAGCTGCACCTCTGATGCAAAAAAACTAAAACCGAGAAAGGAGGCCGTGCCAATGGCCTTTGAAGAACAGCAGCCCTTTGACCCGGCCTCGTTTGAGCATATCCCCGTTTTGCTGAACGAGTGCCTGACGGGGCTTGCCATTGATCCGGCGGGCACCTATCTGGACGGCACCGCCGGCGGCGCGGGACATTCCCGCCAGATCGCCTTGCGGCTGGACGCCGCCAAGGGCGGCAGGCTCATCTCGCTGGATCAGGACCCGGACGCGGTGCAGACCGCGCGTTCCCGTCTGGCTGGTCTACCTGCCACCGTGGTGCAGATCAATTTCCGCTATGCGGGACAGGCGCTGGAGCAGCTGGGCATTGAAAAAATCAACGGCGCACTGCTGGATCTTGGCGTTTCCAGCCACCAGCTGGACGATGCCGCCCGGGGCTTTTCCTACCGGGCGGACGCGCCGCTGGATATGCGCATGAGCCAGCAGGGCGAGACCGCCGCAGACCTTGTGAACACCGAAAGCCGCGAGGAACTGGCCCGCATCCTGCGGGATTACGGCGAGGAGCCCTATGCGTGGCAGATCGCAGGAAAGATCGTGGAGGCGCGGGAAACTGCTCCCATCCTGACCACCCTGCAGCTGGCAGATATCGTAGCAAGCGCCATGCCCCCGGCAGAGCGCCGCAAGAACAAGAACCCCTCCCGCCGCACCTTTCAGGCACTGCGCATTGCAGTGAACCACGAGTTGGATGCGCTGGAGGAGGGCTTGGATACCATTTTCGATCACCTTGCACCGGGCGGCCGGTTGTGCGTGATCACCTTCCATTCTCTGGAGGACCGGCTGGTCAAGAACAAGTTCCGCCGCTGGTCCACGGCCTGTACCTGCCCGCCGGAGTTTCCGGTGTGTGTATGCGGCGGCAAGGCAAAGGCAAAGCTTATCACCCGCAAACCCATTGAAGCTGATACGCAGGAACTGGAGGAGAACCGGCGCAGCCGTTCCGCCCACCTGCGTGTGCTGGAAAAATGCTGAGATGCCGGAAGCACCGGCATTGTGAGGAGGAGAGAAACCATGGGTCAGCCAGCATATGATCGTAACGCGGTGCGCCGCCGCAGGGCACCGCAGCCGCAGCGCAAAGCAAACCTGCGGGTAGCAAAGGGCGGCAAGCGGCGGTTGAACCCGCTGCAGGCCGCCGTACATAACGCCATGAATCTGGTGGCGGCAGCACTGCTGGTGGGCTTTGCCATCAGTCTGCTGTGGAGCGAGGCACAGCTGGTGGAGCTGAACGACCAGATCCAAGCCACTAAGGCGCAGCTGGTCAGCGAGCAGAGCCAGTATACCTACTACAACAGCACCCTGAACAGCAAGACCAACATTGCCAGCGTGGAGGAGACCGCAGGGCGGCTGGGTCTGATGAAAGTAGACCCCAGCCAGATCACCTACATCCGCCTGGGCGAAAGCGGCGCACTGGTGCGCCGGGAGTCCACCGTGCGGCAATGGACCGACTTTTTGTACACCGGTGCGGTGAACATTCTGGGCACCGTGAGATAACCGAAGAAAGCGTGCGGTAGCGCACGCTTTTTTCGGTTTATGGACACCGCAGTCTGAATAAATAACAGCGCAGGGCGCGCGGAATGCAGTGCACGCCCCGCAGGAGAGAACCAATGCAAGAACCTTTCCGTAACAAAAAAAACAGGGGCTACCGCCTGCGTCCGGCCTCCGGCCGGGATCGGCTGGACAGCCGGGTGCGGCGGCTTTGCAGCCGTCTGGGCATCCTTGCGGTGGTGGTGGCAGCCGCCATCGTCATCCGCAGCCTGTATAATATCCAGATCATCCACGGGGCAGAGTACCGCCAGTACGCCGCCCAGCAGCAGCTGCTGGATACCACCATCAAGGCCACCCGCGGCGAGATCTACGATGCCTCCGGCATCACCCTTGCCTCCACCAGCGTGGTGTGGACTATCTGGGCAGACCCCAGTTACAGCAGCATCCTTTATACCAGCAAGACCAACGATGACGACACCGTGACCAAAACGCTGGACCCCGCCATGTGCGCCGAGGTGAGCCGGGAGCTGACGTTGCGTCTGCTCTCCGGGGACGGCGAGAGCTTGGACAGCGTGGACACCTCCTCGGCAGAGTATCAGCAGCAGTACCAGACCGTTTACGATGCACTATCCCGGCTGGATTCTGCCTACGTCACCCTTGCCACCAAGGTGAACAACGCGGTGAAGCTTTCCATTGAAAAATACGTCACCAGCTTCAACAAGGCGCACAAAAAGGCCACCGATACCTCCCGCAAGGGGCGCATCTCGGTGTCCTCGGAAAAAAGCTTCCAGCGCAACTACCCCTACGGTGCCTTTGCCGCAGCGGTGCTGGGCTTTACGGATGCGGACGGCGTCGGCACCTACGGACTGGAAAAATCCTACCAGTCCACCTTGGCCGGTGTGGATGGCCGCACCATCACCCAGCGCAACGCGGTGGGCAACGCCATTGCAGACGCCAACGCCACCACCTTTGCCGCCAAGGACGGCTCCAATCTGGTGCTGTCGCTGGACGTGAACGTGCAGGAGATCGCGGAGCGGTACCTGAACGAAGCCATTGCAGCCAATACGGTGGAAAACCGCGGCTGCGCCATTGTAATGAACGTCAAGACCGGTGCCATCCTTGCCATGGCCTCCAAGCCGGACTTTGACCCCAACGACCCGCTGAACTACACCGCCAACGAGGCTTATCTCAACGAGCTGGTGCACGCAGAGCCGGAGCTTTACGGCGTCTATAAAAAGGACGCCGACGGCAACTACATCACCGATGAACAGGGCAACAAAATTCTGGACGAGGAAGCAGACTATTCCGGCTACTACCGGGATATCCTGTGGAAAAACAAGACCATCACCGAGCTGTACTACCCCGGCTCTGTGTTCAAGGTCATTACCTCCGCCATGGGCATCGACTCCGGTGTGGCCACCATGAACACCACCTTTACCTGCTCTGGCGCTTACGGCGTAGCCAAGGAGACTTACCACTGCGCAGGGCGCAAGGCGCACGGCCTGCTCAATATGGCCGAGGCACTGCGCAAGAGCTGCAACATCTACTACATCCAGCTGGGGCAGCGCGTTGGCTCGCAGCAGTTCTATAACTACTTCGATGCCTTCGGCTTTACCGCCCGCACCGGGGTGGACCTGCCCAGCGAGACCAACTTTATGCAGTACTACCGCGCCGACCAGCTGGGCGAGGTGCAGCTGGCCTCCTCCTCCTTCGGTCAGGCCATGGCCATCACCCCGCTGCAGATGTGCACCGCCATTGCGGCCACCGTCAACGGCGGGTATCTGGTCACCCCCCATGTGGTGGATAAGATCACCGATGCCAACGGCAATGTCATTCAGGAGATCGGCGCAAATGTGCGCCGTCAGGTCATCAGCCAGAGTGCCAGCGAGGTCATCCGGCAGATGATGGAGTACGAGGTAGGCAACGGCACCGGCGGCGGCAAAAACGCCTATGTGTCCGGCTACCGCATCGGCGGCAAGTCCGGCACTTCCGAGCAGCTGAATATGCACCGCCGCGCCGACGGCGACTATAAAAAGGTGGCCTCCTTCGTGGCGGTGCTGCCCGCCAACGACCCGGAAATTCTGGTCTACGTCATGCTGGACGATCCCAACAACGCCCGGACGGACTATTCCTCCATCCTTGCAGCCCCTGTGGCGGGCAATATCATCAGCGAGGTAGCCCCTTATCTGGGCATCGCCACCGATGGCGAGGACCGCAGCGGCACCATCGTTACCGTGCCGAACCTTGTGGGCACCGAGTGGAGCAACGCGCAGGTGCAGCTGAACATTCAGGGCCTGAAGCATCAGCTGCAGGAGAGCCAGAGCAGCCAGTCCGCTGCCCCGGTCACCTACCAGTACCCCCACGCGGGGAGCAAGGTGCCCTACGGCACCACCATCTACCTGTATACCGATACCTACGAGGGCAGCCGCACCGAGGTGCCGGATGTGACCGGCAAGAGCCCGGACTTTGCCCGCCAGATGCTGAGCGCCGCCGGGCTGAACTGCGTGGTGGAGGGCAGCGGCACGGTGCAGGCGCAAAGCGCCGAGCCCGGCTCCAGCGTGCAGCGCGGCACCATCATCACCCTGACCTGTGGGTAAAACAGCTTTTTCGGCATCCTTGACCAGAGCTTTCAGCATAAAGCACTGCCGCAAGGTAGTGACGGATGAGGGTGCAGCATTCAATAGAACGAGAGGGGATAGAACAATGGAAAAGATCCATGCAAGCAAGCTTCTGGCAGGGCTGGTGCCTGCCGGAAAACTGACCAGTGACCCGGAGGTGGCACTGGTCACCACCGACAGCCGCGAGGTAAAGCCCGGCTGCATTTTTGTGGCCTTCCCCGGCGAGCGGTTCGACGGCCATGATTTCGCCGCCCGTGCGCTGGAGCAGGGCGCGGCGTATGTGGTGGTCAACCACCCCGTGCCCGGTGTGCCGGAGGAAAAGGCCATCCTTTGCCCGGACAGCTACCACGCTATGATGGTGATGGGCGCAAACTACCGCAGCCAGTACCACCCCAAGATGGTGGGCGTGACTGGCAGTGTGGGCAAGACCACCACCAAGCAGATGACCTACGCCGCCCTGAGCGGCTTTGGCGAGACCATCAAGACCGAGGGCAACCAGAACAATGAACTGGGCATGCCCCGCACCTTGATGCGGCTGGAAAGCAGCACCGAGTACGCGGTCATCGAGATGGGCATGAGCCACGCCGGTGAAATTGACCGTCTGGCGCGGGCAGCACGGCCGGATGTGGGCATCATTACCTGCATCGGCGTGTCTCACATCGGCAATCTGGGCAGTCAGGAGAACATCTGCAAGGCAAAGCTGGAGATCTGCAACGGTCTGCCGGAGGGCGCACCGCTGGTGCTGAACTACGACGACCCCTTCCTGCGCAAGGCAGCGCTGCCCGCCCATGTGCGCCCGGTGTGGTTCAGCCTGAGCGATGAAAACGCAGACGTCTGCGCCCTGTCCATCCGGCAGGAGACGGACGGCATGAGTTTTGTGCTGGAGGATCAGGAGCACGGCACCTTTGTGGTGAATATCCCCGCCATGGGACGCCACAATGTGGCAAACGCCTTGGCTGCCTACTGCGCCGCTACCCGTCTGGGCTGCGACGCCAAGAGGGTCATCCGGGGTCTTTCCAACTTTGAGCAGACCGGTCGCCGCCAGAAGGTAGTGGACAGCGAGGGCGTGACCGTCATCGAGGACTGCTACAACGCAAACCCGGACAGCATGAAGGCCGCGCTGGCGATGTTTAAGGACTTCCCCTGCAAGCGCCGTTTTGCCCTGCTGGGCGATATGCTGGAGCTGGGCGAGCTGAGCCGCGAAGCACACGAGGAGCTGGGACGTCTTGCCGCCGAGAGCGGGCTGTACTGCCTGATCACCTACGGCGAGCAGGCCAAGCGCACCGCCGTGGTGGCTGCCGCCAAGGGGGTAGAGACCCTGCACGCGGACAGCTACCGCGAGGCTGCCGATGCCCTGCTGAGCCGGGTGCAGCCCGGCGATGCCATTCTGGTAAAGGCCAGCCACGGCATGGCACTGGAAAAAGTGCTGGATATCTTCTACGAAGAGCATAAAGAAGCGGAAGTATAACTATTTGGCGAAATGGAGTGTCTGAGTTATGGAGCGTTTCGCCTTGGCAGCGGCGGTGGTGCTGGGCTTTGCCCTTACGGCAGCCCTGTGCAGCCTGTTTGTGCCGCTGCGGCGGGTGCTGGAACGCCGCGAACAAAACCAGCAGCCGGCACAGTCTGAGCAGCCCCGGCCTGCACCCCTGCGCGCCCCGCTGTGGGGTGGGCTGTGTGCGGCGGCGGGCACGGTGGCTGCGGTGGGCGTGGGCTGGCTTGCCGCCTGCGTGGGTCAGCCGGAGCTGCTGGGCAGCGAGGGCCGGTTGATGACACGGCTGCTCACGGCGCTGGCCGGAAGCCTTGCCTTTGGGGCAGTGGGTTTTGCAGAGGACCTTGCCCGGATGCGCAGCCCGGCGGCGCTGGGGCTGCGGCGGGACGTGCGGCTTTTGCTGGAGGCACTGGCCGCGGCATTCGTTCTTTTGCTGCTGCAGGCAGCGGGCTGTCTGCCCCGGGGACTGGATGTGCCTGGGGCGGGGTATGTGCTGCTGGGCAGCGCCGTGCCCTTTTTGTGGGCGGTGCTCATGGTGGTGCTGGCTGAGTGTGCCCGCATCGCCGAGCGGGACGAGGGTACGGTGTGCGGCGCGGCCTTTGTGGCTATGCTGGCGCTGATGATGGCAGAGGCCGGCTTGGGCGTGCCCGGGCTGGCGGTGCTGCCCGCCGCGCTTGCCGGGGCACTGGTGGCACTGCTGCTGTGGGCGTTCCCCCCGGCAAGGCTGGGGGTGGGCTGCTGCGGCAGCCTGCTGGCGGCGGGTGCCATCGGCTGCATCCCGCTCAGTCTGGATATGACCAGCCTGACTGTGCCGCTGGCGCTGCCCTTCTGGGCGGCAGGCGGTCTTTTGGCAGCGCAGCTGCTGGGTGCAAAACGCACCGGCAAGCCCTTGCGCTGCTGGGTAAAAAAGCATAAAATGAGCCCGGAGACGGTGTTCCTGTGCAGCTTTGCGCTGAGCGCTGTCGGCTATGTACTGGCGCTGGCGCTGCTGCGCTGGTGCTGACCGGGCACAGAGAGGGAAGGGAGCGCAGATGGCGACTAACCGCAAAAAACACAGAGCGCCGGTGCCGGTGTTCCAGCGAGACCCGGGCCCGTGGTCCCGGCTGCTGATCGACTGGCTGGCCACGCTGGCTGTTATTATGATCTTTGGGCTGGTGATGCTGTTCAGCGCCAGCTACACCACCGGTTACCTGCGCATGGGCGACAGCTTCCACTACATCAAGCAGCAGGCGCTGTGCATGATACTGGGGCTGGGCTGTATGTTCCTGATAAGCTATGTGGATCACCGTTTTCTGCGCAAGATGGTGGTGCCGGGGTACTTCATCGTGCTGGCCATGCTGGCCGTCACCCTGACCATGGCACCCCTGAACGGCTGCCGCCGCTGGATCCGCTTTGCAGGCCTTACGCTGCAATCCTCGGAGGTGGCAAAGTTTGAGATGATCCTGTTCAGTTCCCATCTTGCAGCCAAGGCACCGCAGGTGGAGCGGCTGGACCCGGAGCGCCGCATCCTGCTTACCCCCCGGGAGTGGCTGCGGGTGCGGGTATGGAAGCAGCTGGTGGTGCCGGTGCTGCCCCTTATACCGGTGGTCATCCTGCTGGCGATGGAGCCGCACATGTCCGGCATTGTGCTGACGGTGGCGGTGGTGGGCACCATCCTGCTGCTGTCCGGCAGCGGCGGTGTGCTGACATGGGCGGGTGCCATCACGGCGGGCACCCTGCTGGAGACCCTGCTCTCCCATGTGGACTCTATCCCCTACCTGCAAAAGCGTTTGGACGGCTGGACGCAGGATCTGAGCCAGATGACCGACCAGACCGTGCAGAGCCTTTATGCTATCGGCTCCGGCGGACTGAAGGGGCTGGGGCTGGGCAACAGCGTGGAAAAGCAGCTCTGGCTGCCGGAAAGCACCAACGACTTCATTTTCAGCGTGGTGTGCGAGGAACTGGGCTTCATTGGCGCAGTGCTCATCATCGTGCTGTTCGTGCTGTTCATCGTGCAGGGGCTGCTCATCGCCTATAAGGCGGAAAATCTGTACTGCACCATGGTAGGCATCGGCATTATGGCGCAGATCGCGTGGCAGGTGTTCTGCAACATCGCCGTGGTCACCAATACCCTGCCCAACACCGGCATCAGCCTGCCCTTCTTCTCCTCCGGCGGTACCAGCCTGATCCTGCTGCTGGCAGAGATGGGCGTGATGGTGAATATCGGCCGCAACGGCGAGCGGGCAGCGCAGCAGCGGGAGCAGATGCGTGCCCAGCGGGAGGCCGCCCGCGCCGAGCGGGAAGCAGAGCTTGCCCGCAAGACCATTGACTTGGCTTCTGCCCGCGCAGCCCGTACAGAACAGTAAAACAAACCGCAAGCCCGCCCGGCCGCAGGCCGGGCGTTTATAAGGAGGAATCACCATGCGCGTTCTCATTGCAGCCGGCGGCACTGCCGGACATATCAACCCTGCACTGGCCATTGCCGGAGCTTTGAAAAAAGCCGACCCTACCGCCGAGATCCACTTTGCAGGCCGTAAGGAGGGCATGGAGTACCGTCTGGTCACACAGGCGGGCTACCCCTTCCACCACATCGAGATCACCGGGTTTCAGCGCAAGCTCAGCCTGCACAACATCAAGCGCAACATCATTACCCTGTGGAATCTGGCCCTCTCCGGTCCCAAGGCCAAGGCCATGATGAAGGAAGTAAAGCCGGATCTCGTCATCGGCTGCGGCGGTTATGTGTCCGGCCCGGTGGTGCGCTGCGCCGCCAAAATGGGCATTCACACCGCCCTGCATGAGCAGAACGCTTTCCCCGGTGTGACCAACAAGCTGCTGGCCCCGGATGTGGATATCGTGTTTGCCGCCGTGCCCGCCGCTGTGGAAAAGCTGGGTGCACCGGACAAGACCCTTGTGGTGGGCAACCCCGTGCGGCCGGAGGTGTTTGCACAGGCCGCGAATCGCGAGGCCATCCGCGCACAGCTGGGTGCGGGCGACCGCACGGTCATCCTGTCCTTCGGCGGCAGCCTGGGCGCACGCCGGGTCAACGAGGTGGTGGCAGACCTGTGCGCCTGGGAACAGCATGAGCACAAGCCGGTGCTGCACCTGCACGCCACCGGCCAGTACGGCGTGCAGCTGTTTGAGCAGCTGCAAAAGCAGAAGGATTTTGCCCCCGGCGACAGCCTTGTGGTAAAGGAATACATCAACAATATGCCGGAGCTGCTGGCAGCGGCAGACCTCGTCATCAGCCGCGCCGGTGCGCTGACGCTGGCCGAACTGGAAGCCGTGGGACGCGCCGCTGTGCTGATCCCCAGCCCCAATGTGGCCGAAAACCACCAGTACTACAACGCCATGGAACTGCAGAAGGCCGGGGCGGCTGTGGTCATTGAAGAAAAAGACCTGACCGGTGAAAAGCTGGTGCAGACTGTTTCTGCCATGCTGGCACAGCCCGGCAAGCTGGCCGAGATGGGCAAAAACGCCCGCAGCCTGTCTGTGGACGACAGTCTGGACCGCATCACTGCGGCGCTGCTCAAGCTGGTAAAGACCCCGTGATGCAGCCCCGGAATAAACAGGAAAGAAGGTGCGAATGATGCAGCAGAACCGTGACCGCAACGGCAGACCCCGGAATCCGAGACCCTATGACCTGAACCGGGATGTGGCGCGCACCTCTGCGCCTTCGCAGGATCATACGCCCCGGAGCACCGGCAGCAGCCGCTACGGCTACAACGGCGAGCCGCTCAGCCGCCCGCCCTCCCGCAGCGCCAACGGCAGTGTGCGCTCCTCCCGGGCAGATAACAGTATCCAGTTCCCCACCCAGACCCAATCCCAGCCCCGCCGCCCGGCGCAGGGGCAGGGGAGCAATACCACCCAGTACCCCGCCGGCAGCCGCCCGGCAGGCAGCAGACCAAAAAACGCGAAGTCCGGCGGCAAACAGCGCCGCCCGGCAAACAATGCCCGCAGCGGGCAGAGCAGCCGGAAAAACCAGAACCACCCGAACGCGCAAAACCACCCGAACCGGCAGCAACCGGCAGGCAGCCAGAACCAGCGTCTGCGCCCGGCGCAGACTGCCACGCAGCAAAGCCCTGCCCGTCGGGAAAAGCGCAAAAAGCGCAAGGTGACCCGCGCCACCCTGCGCCGCCGCCGGATACTGCGCCGCCTGACCGCCTTTGCCATGCTGCTGTGCGTCATTGGCGCAGGCATCTACCTGACCATGACCATGCTGTTCCGCATCAATTCCATTCAGGTGCAGACCCCGGACGGCAAGCAGGTGACCGAGATCGCGGGCTACTCCGCAGACAGCATTTTGCAGCAGATGGGCGTGCAGCTGGAAGAGAACATCTTCAGCTTTGAACCCGGCGAAAAGGCCGCTGTGCTGGAGCAGAATTTCCCGCTGCTGGGCTCCATCAAGGTGATCCGGGACTACCCCAACACCGTGGTGGTGCAGGTGACCGAGGCCGTGCCCGCCTACGCGGTGCAAAACGGCAGCAAGTGGCTTGTGATCTCGGACAAATGGAAGATCCTGTCCGAGGAAAGCACCCAGCCCGAGGGGCTTTGCACCCTGTACGGCGGCAAGCTGCAGGACACCACCCCGGGACAGGGCTTCTGGTTCGTGGACGATGCGGACGCGGCAAGCGCCTCCGGGTCGGAAAGTGCCGAAAGTGAAAGCACGGTGAACACCGAGACCGCCCGCATGGAAGCGCTGCGCACACTGCGCAGCAAGCTGGAGGAATACGGTCTGTCGCAGGACGTGACACGGCTGGAAGTGGCAGACACCGAGCAGCTCGCATTTTTGTATCAGGACCGCATCAGCGTGCTGCTGGGCACGCTGAACGATCTGGATTATAAGCTGGACCGCGCCCGCTATGTACTGACCAACGCCGACGGCAAGGGCTGCGGCCCCACCGACACCGGGCGGCTGGACTTCAGCCATACCAGCGCCAGCAGCACCCGCAAGATCTATTTTGCACAGGGCGAGCCCACTCTGCCTTCCGGCTATGTGGTGCCGCCCAAGGCCGAGGAACCCGCCCCGGCCGAGGACACGGCAGACAGCACCGACAGTGCAGAAAGCACGGATACTGCCGACACCACCGAACCGGCGGCTGAAACGGACACCGAGCAGCTGCCCCTGACCCACCCTGACCGCATGACGGCCAACGAAGAAGAAAACCCAATGTAAAGAAGCTCTTTGGAGGAGACTGTATGAAGCTGGAACAACTGATGGAAGGCGTGCCCTTTACCCTTGTGCAGGGCAGTCTGGATACTGAGATCGCGGATATCATCTACGACAGCCGCAAGGCTGCCCCGGGGCTTTTGTTCGTGTGCATCGTGGGCACCCAGCGGGACAGCCACGCGTTTGCCGCTGACTGCGCCGCCAAGGGAATCAGCGCGCTGGTCATCCAGCACGACATCGACCTTTCTACCCTGCCCGGGGTGACCGTGGTCAAGGTGGAGAGCAGCCGCTATGCCATGGCGCTGATGAGCGCCAACCTCTTCGGCAACCCTGCCCGGCAGATGACCATGATCGGCGTCACCGGCACCAAGGGCAAGACCACCACCACCCACATGATCAAAAGCGTACTGGAGGCCGCAGGCCGCAAGGTGGGCATGATCGGCACCAACGGCATCTACTATATGGGACGCCACAAGGACACCGCCAACACTACCCCGGAAAGCTACGAGCTGCAAAAGACCTTCCGGGAGTTTCTGGATGCCGGCTGCGATACCGCGCTGATGGAGGTATCCAGTCAGGGCCTGATGATGGACCGCGTGGCGGGCGTGCACTACGATGTGGGTGTGTTCACCAACCTTTCGCCGGATCACATCGGCCCCGGCGAACACAAGACCTTTGAGGAGTACCGCAGCTGGAAGGGACAGCTGTTCAAGCGCTGCGATGTGGGCGTGGTGAACATTGACGACGAGAACACCGCCGCCCTGCTGGAAGGCCATACCTGCAAGCTGGTCACCTATGGCCGCGATGAAAAGGCCGACTACCGCGAGACCGGCTACGAGCTGCTGCGCACCCACGATTTTCTGGGCGTCGCCTTCCACGTTACCGGCAAGGACGAGATGGACGTCAAGGTGAATATGCCCGGCGAGTTCAGCGTGTACAACGCGCTGGCAGCGCTGGCCGTGGGCAAGGTGCTTGGTCTGCCGGATGCCGCCATCCACGATGGTCTGGGCAAGTGCGTGGTGAAGGGCCGTGTGGAGCTGGTGCCCATCAGCAAAAAGTTCACCATCCTGCTGGACTACGCCCACAACGAGGTATCCACCGAGAGCCTGCTTACCACCCTGCGCGCCTACAAGCCCCACCGTCTGGTGGTGGTGTTTGGCTGCGGCGGCAACCGCTCCAAGCTGCGCCGCTACGGCATGGGCGAGATCTGCGCCAAGATGGCCGATTTCTCCATCCTCACCGAGGACAACAACCGCTTTGAAAAGGTAGAGGATATTATTGCGGATATCCGCGAGGGCATGAACAAGGGCAACCCGGACGCGAAGTTCGTGGAGATCCCCGACCGTCTGGACGCCCTGCACTACGCAGTGGATCACGCACAGGAGGGTGACCTGATCGCCGTCATCGGAAAGGGTCACGAGACCTACCGCGACCGCGAGGGCGTCAAGACCCCCTTCCTTGAGCGGGAATTGCTGGAAGAATACGCCCAGCAGATCGGGCTGGAATAAGAAAATAATATTATTATTGCGGGAAAGGCCGCTGCACAAAGTACTGTGCAGCGGCCTTTTTGCGTCTGTGGGAGCCCCTATATAAAGAGGAAGCAAACTGTGTCGAAAATGTAAAAGATAAAAATTTTTAACTAAAACCATTGACTTATCCGACGGTTTGGTTATAATGGTCGTGTTCGATACCTCATAAATTTTAGGTAAATAATTAAAAACAAACAGTGAACATAAAGGAGAATACTACCATGACTTTCGAGGAAATGAAGAAGATCGTTGTCGATACCCTGAGCTGCGATGAGGACAAGGTGACCATGGAGGCCAGCCTGACCGAGGATCTGGAGGCCGACAGCCTGGACGCTGTGGAGCTGAACATGGCACTGGAAGAGGCCTGCGGCGTGTCCATCCCCGATGAGGAGCTGGCAAACCTCAAGACCGTGGGCGATATCTTCAACTACATCAATGCCCATGTCTGAGGCTGACCGAGGCGAAACGAGATGAACAGTATCAAAGACCTGCTGCCGGGCAGCATGCGGGAGCGCACCTTCCAGCTGAAGGCCCGGCGGGATGCGGGTGCCGTGTGGAACGACCCGCAGTTCGTGGAATGCAAAAAGTGCGGACGCCGCGCCACCCGCCAGATCTGGAACAAGGCACAGTACGTCTGCCCCAATTGCGGGGTGCACCTGCCCATCGGCGGGTACTACCGCCTGAGCCTCGTCCTTGACAAGGGCAGCTTCCGGGAATTGGACGCCGACCTTGCACCGCAGGATGTGCTGCAGTTTCCCGGCTACCCGGAAAAGCTGGAAGCACAGACCGGCAAGACCGGCCTGAAGGAGGCTGTCATCACCGCCACGGGGCGCATTGAGGGCACCCCGGTGGTAGTTGCAGTGCTGGACAGCCGGTTCTTTATGGGCAGCATGAGCACCACCGTGGGCGAAAAGATCACCCGCGCCGTGGAGCACGCCACCGCAAAGCACCTGCCGCTGATCATCTTCTCGGCCAGTGGCGGCGCCCGGATGCAGGAGGGCATCTTCAGCCTGATGCAGATGGCAAAGACCTCTGCCGCCATCGAGCGGTTCTCCGCCCGGGGCGGGCTGTACATCAGCGTGCTGACCCACCCCACCACCGGCGGCGTGACCGCAAGCTTTGCCAGCCTTGGCGATATCATGCTGGCCGAGCCCGGGGCGCTGATCGGTTTTGCGGGCCCCCGGGTCATTGAACAGACCATCGGCGAAAAGCTGCCCGCAGGCTTCCAGCGCAGCGAGTTCCAGTACGAGCACGGCTTTGTGGACAAGGTAGTGCCCCGTACCGAGATGCGCGAAACACTGGCGCAGCTGCTGCGGCTGCACGCCTGAGGAGGGAGCGCCTTATGATCAAGGACATCTTACAACAGCTCGCACCGTTGGATGAAAAGATCGCCGCCCTGCGCGGCGACCCGGCGGACGAGAACATGACCGATATCACCAACCACGCTGCCGAACTGGCAGAGCTTTCCGCGCAGGAGGACGCTTTGCTGTCCGGCTGCGGGGCGCTGACCGCAGAGGACAGGGTCTTTCTGGCACGTCACCCGGAGCGCCCCCACATCGATGAGATCGTGGATGCACTGTTCACCGACTTCTTTGAGCAGTGCGGCGACCGCCAGTGCAAGGAGGATGCCGCCATTCTGGGCGGTGTGGCACTGTTCCACGGCCAGCCGGTCACGGTGATCGGCCACCGCAAGGGCAGCACGCTGGAAGAAAACCTGCGCTGCAACTTTGGTATGCCCGGGCCGGAGGGCTACCGCAAGGCCTTGCGCCTGATGAAGCAGGCGGAAAAATTTGACCGTCCCATCATTACCTTCATCGACACCCCGGGCGCATACCCCGGCAAGGACGCCGAGGAGCGCGGACAGGGCGAGGCCATTGCCCGCAACCTGATGGAGATGAGCGGCCTGACCGTGCCGGTGATCGCAGTGGTCACCGGCGAGGGCTCCTCCGGCGGCGCGCTGGCGCTGGGTGTGGCAAACCGCATCCTCATGCTGGAAAACGCCGTCTACTCGGTGCTGAGCCCCGAGGGCTTTGCCAGCATCCTGTGGAAGGATTCCTCCCGCAGCGGCGAAGCCTGCGAGATCATGAAGCTGACCGCACAGGATCTGTACAAGGACGGCATCGTGGAGGAGATCATCCCGGAGCCGGTGGGCGGCGCACAGCGCGCCCACGGGGTACTGTTCGGCAATCTGGACGAGGCACTGCAGCGTCAGCTGCGCAGCCTTGCCCGCATGAACGGCCGTCAGCTGGCCGAGCAGCGCTACCAGAAATTCCGTCAGATCGGAGAAATGAGGAAAGCATGAAGGGTTTGCGTCTGATCGCCACCGGCGGGGCTTTGCCCGGCCGCACGGTCACCAACGAAGAGTTGAGCCGCACCGTGGATACCAGCGACGAGTGGATCACCACCCGCACCGGCATCCGTACCCGGCACTACTGCACCGAGGGCGAAAATGCCGCTACACTGGCCATTGCTGCCGCAAAGCAGGCGCTGCAGCGCAGCGGTCTTGCTCCGGCAGACATTGCCTGCTGCGTCTGCGCCACCCTTTCCGCACCGGACGCCACCCCAAGCGTGGCCTGTCAGGTGCAGGCGGCGCTGGCACTGCCGGAAAACCGCCCCGCGCTGGATGTCAACGCCGCCTGTTCCGGCTTTTTGTACGGCACGGCGGTGGCGCGCGGCCTGCTGGCTACGCTGGGCGGGCGGTACGCGCTGGTTATCGGCACGGAAGCACTCTCCCGCCTGATGGACCCCGCCGACCGCTCCACCTGTGTGCTGTTCGGCGATGGTGCCGGTGCGGCGGTGTTTGAACTGACCGACACCTCCGCGCCCTTTGCCATCACGCTGGGTGCCCGGGGCGATGCCGCCATCCATGCCGGCGGCCCCAGCCGCGCAGGCTCGGCACCCATCAGCATGGACGGCAGGGCAGTGTTCCGCTTTGCGGTGGATGCCCTGCCCAAATGCCTGCACACCGTGCTGGACGAGACCGGCCTTACGCTGGACAATCTGGACTGGGTGGTCTGCCATCAGGCCAACAGCCGCATCATCGACCACTGCGTCAAGGCGCTGCACGCCGACGGTGCAAAGTTCTACAAAAACATGGACCGCCACGGCAACACCAGTGCTGCCAGCATCCCGGTGGCGCTGAACGAGCTGGCTGAAAGCGGCCAGCTGCACCCCGGCCAGACCCTTGCCTGCATCGGCTTCGGCGGCGGCCTGACATGGGGCGGCATGATCGTGGAATATAAAGGATAAAGACCATGAAACTTTTAAACGAGATCTTGGGGACGAAATACCCCATCATTCAGGGCGGCATGGCCAACATTGCCACCGGCGAGTTCGCCGCCGCCTGCTCCAACGCCGGTGCACTGGGCATCATCGGTGCGGGCGGCATGAATGCCGATACCCTGCGCCAGAACATCCGCCGCTGCCGGGAGCTGACCGACAAGCCCTTTGGCGTAAACATCATGCTCATGCACCCGCAGGCAGATGAGTTTGCCCAGATCGTGGTGGAGGAAAAAGTCGCCGTGGTCACCACCGGCGCAGGCAACCCGGGAAAGTACGTTCCCATGTGGAAAGCTGCCGGTATCAAGGTGATCCCGGTGGTGGCTGCTGCCGTGCTGGCACGGCATTTGGAGCCGCTGGGCATCGACGCCGTCATTGCCGAGGGCACCGAGAGCGGCGGCCATGTGGGCGAGATGACCACCATGGCGCTGGTGCCGCAGGTAGTGGATGCGGTCAGCGTGCCGGTCATCGCCGCAGGCGGCATTGCCGATGGCCGTCAGCTGGCGGCTGCGCTGGCACTGGGCGCTTGCGGGGTGCAGGTGGGCACCTGCCTGCTGGCAAGCGAGGAGTGCCCCATTCACCCCAACTACAAGGCCGCGCTGCTCAAAGCCGGGGACAGTGACACCATCGTCACCGGGCGCACCGTGGGTGCACCGGTGCGTGTGCTGAAAAACCGCATGAGCCGGGAGTATGTCCGTCAGGAAAAGGCGGGCGCGGACAAGATGGAACTGGAGAAATACACGCTGGGCAGCCTGCGCCGCGCCGTCTTTGAGGGCGACACGGTAAGCGGCAGCCTGATGGCCGGTCAGGTGGCCGGAATGCTGCACGAGGTGCGCCCCGTGGCGGACATCCTTGCAGACCTGTGGCAGGGCGGGAGGCAGCGCATTGCAGCGCTGAACGCCGAATGCTGACCCTTGGCGGCAAGCCCCTGCAAGTACCCATTTTGCAGGGCGGCATGGGCGTAGGCGTCTCGCTGGGCGGGCTGGCCGGTGCGGTAGCGGCCTGCGGCGGCATGGGGTGCATCTCCACCGCCGATGCAGGCTACCGCGAGCCGGATTTTGCCCGCGACCCGGCGGCTGCAAACCACCGCGCCCTGACCGCAGAAATTCAAAAAGCCAAGGCCATTGCCGGGGGCATGGGTCTGGTAGCCATCAACGCCATGGTAGCCACCCGGGACTATGCCGACGCCATCCGCACCGCCGTAGCGGCGGGGGTGGATGCCGTGGTCTCCGGTGCGGGTCTGCCGCTGGAGCTGCCGGGCATTGTGGGCACCAAAGAGGTAGCCATTGCGCCCATCGTGTCCAGCGCCCGGGCGGCAAAGCTCATCCTGCGCCGCTGGGCAAAGGGCTTTGACCGTACCGCCGATTTTGTGGTCATCGAGGGCTGCAAGGCGGGCGGACATCTCGGCTTTGCCGAGGAGGACCTGCTGGCTGACCGCTGCCAGACTTTGGACGAGATTCTGCCCGGGGTGCTGGCCGAGGTAAAGCCCTACGAGGAGCAATACGGCCACGCCATCCCGGTATTCGTGGCGGGCGGCGTGTACACCGGTGCCGATATGGCACATTTTACAAAGCTTGGCGCTGCGGGTGTGCAGCTTGCTACCCGCTTTATCCCCACCTATGAGTGCGACGCTTCCCAGACCTACAAGGACGTGCTGCTGGCGGCAAAGCCGGAGGATGTGCGCATCATCCACAGCCCGGTGGGAATGCCCGGTCGTGCGCTGAACACCCCGCTGGTGCAGGCGCTGGCCGAGGGCAAGCGCTTCCCGCCCAAGCACTGCGCCCGGTGTCTCAAGACCTGCGACCCCACCGCTGTGCCCTACTGCATCACCCACGCCCTCATCGAGGCGGTGAAGGGCAACGTGGAGGAAGGACTCTTCTTCTGCGGCGAAAACGTGGGCAGGCTGGACCGGATGCGCACCGTGCGCGAGCTGATGGACGAACTTGTGACCGAATGGAGGCAGAATTTATGAAGCTTGCCGTACTTTACGCTGGTCAGGGTGCACAGCACCCCGGCATGGGCAAGGAATTTTACGAAGCATCTCCCGCCTTCCGGGCGGCCTTTGACAGCGCAGCGCTGGATTTTGACCTGCACCGCGTCTGCTTTGAGGACCCGGACGGCGTTTTGAACCAGACCGAGTACACCCAGCCCTGCATGGTGGCCTTTGCCTGCGGCGTGACCGCCGTGCTGGCCGAAAAGGGCGTAAAACCCGCCTATCTGGCGGGGCTTTCGCTGGGCGAATACTCCGCGCTGCAGGCAGCCGGGGTGTTCACCGCAAAGCAGGCCATCGAGCTGACCGCCTTCCGGGGCAAGGCCATGGCCGAGGCTGCAAAAGGCCTTGCCTGCGGCATGACCGCCGTGCTGGGATTGGACAGAGAAAAACTGTCCGCCTGCTGCGAACAGGCAGCTGCGGCAGGCTGTGTGCAGATCTGCAACTACAACTGCCCGGGGCAGCTGGTCATCGGCGGTGAGAAAGCCGCTGTGGAGCAGGCTGCTGCGCTGGCAAAGGAAGCCGGTGCCCGCCGCTGCATCCCGCTGAAGGTCAGCGGCCCCTTCCACACAAGGCTGATGGCTCCCGCAGGGGATGCGCTGGCACAGCGCTTTGCGGGCGAAAACTTCGGTGCCATGGAGACGCCGGTGCTGTTCAACTGTCTGGGGCATGAAAAGGCCGAGACCGACAGCATCCCGCAGCTGCTGGTAAAGCAGGTGCAGAGCAGCGTCTACATGGAAGATACCCTGCGCCGCTTGGGTGAGCTGGGCGTGGACCACATTCTGGAAGTCGGCCCCGGCAATGCCCTGAGCGGTTTTGTGAAAAAGACCCTGCCCGGGGTGGTCTGCACCGCAGTGGAGACCCCGGAACAGCTGGATGCGGTGCTGACCGCATGGAAGGAAGCAGAATGAGCGAAGAAAAGCTGACCCGCGCCGCCATTGTTACCGGCGGCAGCCGGGGCATTGGCCGCGCAGTGTGCGTGGCACTGGCAAAGCAGGGCTGCAACGTGGTGGTAAACTACTGCCACGGCGCAGAGCCTGCGGAGCAGACGGCAGCGCTCTGCCGCGCCGAGGGCGTGCAGGCGGTGACCGTGCAGGCGGATGTATCCACCGCCGAGGGCTGCAAGGCGCTGTTCGATGCCGCTGCAGAGGCCTTTGGCCGGGTGGATGTGCTGGTGAACAACGCGGGCATCACCCGGGACAACCTGATTTTGCGCTTGACCGAGCAGGATTTTGAAGCGGTGCTGGACACCAACCTGAAAAGCGCCTTTCTCTGCTGCAAGGAGGCCGCCCGCCGCATGGTGCGCCAGCGCTATGGCCGCATCGTGAACCTTTCCAGCGTGGTGGCGCTGCGGGGCAACGCCGGGCAGACCAACTACGCCGCCAGCAAGGCGGGGCTTATCGGCCTGACCAAGAGCCTTGCCCGGGAACTGGCCGCGCGGAACGTGACCGTGAACGCGGTAGCGCCCGGCTTTATCGACACCGACATGACTGCCGTGCTGCCGGAGGCGGTGCGCACCGGCATGACGCAGGGCATCCCCGCGGGCCGCGCAGGCCAGCCGGAGGATGTGGCACAGGCAGTGGCGTTTTTTGCCGCAGAACAAAGCAGCTATCTCACCGGGCAGGTGCTCTGTGTGGACGGCGGCATGGCAATGTAAAGGAGAACCCTTATGGAAAAACGCAGAGTTGTGATCACCGGCCTTGGCACGGTGAACCCGCTGGGCAACAATGTGGCGGACAGCTGGGCAGCAGCCCGTGCCGGTAAATGCGGCATCGGCCCCATCACCCAGTTCGACACCACCGACTTCAAGTGCAAGCTGGCTGGTGAGGTAAAGGGCTTTGACCCCGAGACCGTGGTGGACAAAAAGGAAGTCCGCAAGATGGCACGCTTCACCCTGCTGGCACTGGGCGCTGCCACTGAAGCCATTGCAGACAGCGGCCTTGATACCGAGGCCGAGGGCAAGGACATCGGTGTCATCCTGTCCAGCGGCATCGGCGGTCTGCCCACGATCGAGGAGCAGCACGCCCGCGGCGAGGAAAAGGGCATGGAGAAGGTAAGCCCCTACTTTGTGCCCATGGCCATTGCCAACATGGCAGCGGCGCAGGTGGCCATCCGCTTCGGTCTGAAGGGCATGTGCACCTGCCCGGTCACGGCCTGCGCCGGCGGCACCAATGCCGTAGGCGACGCCTTCCACCGCATCCGGGATGGCTACGAGCCGGTGATGGTCTGCGGCGGCGCGGAAAGCTGCATCAGCCCCTTGGGCATCGGCGGCTTTACCAGCATGAAGGCACTTTCCACCGCCACCGACCCGGACGCTGCCAGCCTGCCCTTTGACGCCCGCCGCGGCGGCTTTGTCATGGGTGAGGGCAGCGGTGTGCTGGTGCTGGAAGAACTGGAGCACGCAAGAGCGCGCGGCGCACACATCTACGCCGAGGTGGTGGGCTACGGTGCCAACTGCGACGCCTACCACTTTACCGCTCCGGCTCCCGGCGGCGCAGGAGCCATCGACTGCATGAAGCTGACCCTGGTCGATGCCGACATCGCACCGGAGCAGGTGGATCACATCAACGCCCACGGCACCGGCACCCACATGAACGATGCCTGCGAGACTGCCGCCATTCACGCCGTGTTTGGCGCACACGCCAAGGAGATGACCGTGGTCAGCACCAAGAGCATGACCGGCCATCTGCTGGGCGGCGCGGGCGGCATCGAGGCCGTATTCACCGCGCTGGCGCTGCGGGACCAGTTCGCCCCGCCCACCATCCACTACGCCCAGCCCGACCCGGAGTGCGATCTGGACTATGTGCCCAACACCGGGCGGCAGCAGGAGATGCAGTATGCACTGAGCAACAGCTTGGGCTTTGGCGGCCACAACGCCTGCATTGCCCTGCGCAGATGGGAGGGCTGACCCATGGCAGAGCCCCGTACCGTGCGTGAAAACGCCAACACCCTGAGCAGTATGCAGATTGCGGAGATCCTGCCCCACCGCTACCCCTTTGCCCTCGTGGACCGTGTTCTGGACTACGAGCCGGGGCAGTGGGCCATCGGCCGCAAGTGCGTCACCCGCAACGAGGAATTCTTCAACGGCCACTTCCCGGCGCAGCCGGTCATGCCCGGCGTGCTGCTGCTGGAAGCATTGGCACAGACCGGCGCTGTGGCAGCGCTGAGCCTGCCGGAAAACAAGGGCAAGCTGGCGCTGTTCGGCGGAATCAAGAGTGCCCGCTTCCGCAAGCAGGTCACCCCCGGGGACGTGCTCACCCTCCACTGCGAGCTGGTACAGCAGCACGGCGCTGTGGGCGTAGGCAAGGCCTCGGCATGGGTGGACGGCAAGTGCGCCGTCACCGCAGAGCTGACCTTTGTGCTGACCGACGCAGCAGAATAAAATGAATGCAAAAAGAGATAGGCAATCTCTTTCGGGAAAGCCTATCTCTTTTTTGTGTCTGTTCCGGTCGGTTTACTCTGCGGCAGCTGTCCCGGCGTCTGCCGCAGCAGCGGGGGCAGACTCTGTCGGGGCGGTCGCTGCCTGTTCCTTTTCCATCCACTCCCGCACGCGGTCGGGGCGGTTGGTGATGTAGGCATCGGCACCGGTGCGCAGCAGGCTGCGGACGGAATCTTCCGTGTCCACCGTCCACAAAGACACCTTGATGCCCATCTCGTGCAGTTTGTCAATGAAACCGGCGTTTTTGTAGGCGGTGTGGTACTCACAGCTGACCCACTCCGGCACAAAGTCCAGACTGCGGATGTAGGCGGGCAGATCCCGTTGCGCCATCAGGTTTTTGTAGATCTCGTTCAGGCTCTCGCCGGGAAAGTTTGCCCGCAGCATACTTACCTTATCGCTCATCCAGCGGGTCATCCAGCTGCAATTTTCCTCGTCTGCTGCGCTCTCCGGCAGGGCAGCGTCCATGGCTTCCATGTCGTCTATGCCGTTGGTCAGTCCAAGATCCTTCCAGATGATGGGCGGCGGCAGCAGCATGCTTTCCAGCTCGCCGTATACCAGTGCACCTACCCGCAGTTCGGGCAGCAGCTGCTTTGCCTGCCGCAGCAGCGCGTGGTTGAAGGAAACAAGGATCACCTGTTCTACCATCTCGGTCTGCTGCAGCACTTCCAGCACCCGGGGCACAAAGTCCGGGTCGTTGTCCATGGTGGATTTCAGTTCCAGATGCACGGTGCATCCCGGCATCTGCCTGCACAGTTCCATGGCCTCCTGCAGGGTGGCGATCTTCTCGTCCTGAAAGATGGCGCCTTTCCAGCTGCCAAAATCCAGTTCCTTTAAATCGCCCATGGTCATATCGTAGATCTTGCCGGAAATATCCGTGTGCAGATCGATCATATAGTCGTGGTGGATCACAAGCCCGGCGTCAATGGTCTGCTGTACGTCCATCTCTACGCCGTCTGCGCCAATCTCCATGGCTTTTTTAAAGGCTGTAAGGGTGTTTTCCGGTGCAAGATAGGAAGCACCGCGGTGTGCAATGATTTGTGGTGTCATAAATTTTCTCCGTTATCGGTTCTTCCTCACACTTTTACGCCCCGGCGCTGCCATACCGCAAACAGTGCCGGGGCGCTTGCTCAGGTCAGGTCCTCGCCGTCCGAAGCAATGACCTTTTTATACCAGTAAAAACTGTCCTTCCGGCTGCGGGCAAGGGTGCCGTTGCCGTCGTTGTCCTTGTCCACATAGATAAAGCCGTACCGCTTTTTCATCTCGCCGGTGGAGGCGCTCACAAGGTCGATGGGACCCCATGTGGTGTAGCCCATCAGCGGCAGACCATCCTCATTGACGGCCTTTTCCATCTCCTCAATGTGCGCCCGCAGGTAGTCGATGCGGTAGCTGTCGTGGATGGAGCCGTCCGGCTCTACGGTATCCACCGCACCCAGACCGTTCTCCACGATGAACATGGGCTTTTCGTACCGGTCGTAGATGGTGTTCAGCGTCACCCGCAGACCCACCGGGTCGATGGCCCAGCCCCACTCGCTGACTTTCAGGTAGGGGTTCTTCACCGATGCAGACACGGCGTTGCCTTCCGCATTCTCTGCCGCCATCAGCTCCTTATCCACCGTGATGCAGCGGCTGGAATAGTAGCTGAAGGATACAAAATCCACCGTGCCCTCCCGCAGCGTGCGGTCGTCCTCCGGCTGTGTGTGCAGCTGCACCCCGGCGCGCTCCATCCGCTTTTTAGCCCACACGGGGTAAGCGCCGCGCACCTGTACGTCGGTAAAGAAGTAGTTGTCCCGGTCTGCCTCCTGCGCCGCCCGCACATCCTCCGGGGCGCAGGTGCGGGGGTAGAACTGCCCTGCCGCCAGCATACAGCCCACCATGGCGTCCGGCATTTTTTCGTGCGCCAGCTTTACCGCCTTTGCGCTGGCCACCAGCTCGTGATGGGCGGCCTGATACTTGACCTGCTCCACATTCTCGCCGGGGTGGAATACCAGCCCGGCGCCGGTAAAGGACAGGTGCAGCAGCATGTTGATTTCATTAAAGGTGAGCCAGTACTTCACCTTGCCCTTGAAGCGGTCGAACAGCACCTCGCAGTAGTGGACATAGGCGTCCACCATGCGGCGGTCTTTCCAGCCGCCGTATTTTTTGATGAGGGCAATGGGAGTGTCAAAGTGGCAGATGGTGACCAGCGGCTCAATGCCGTACTTATGGCACTCGTCAAAAATGCTGTCGTAGAAGGCCAGTCCTGCCTCGTTGGGCTGAGCATCGTCGCCGTTGGGCAGGATGCGGGTCCATGCAATGGACAGCCGGAAGCACTTGAAGCCCATCTCTGCAAACAGGGCGATATCCTCTTTATAATGGTGATACAGGTCAATGGCCTCGTGGCTGGGGTAGAAATGTGCGTCATCGCAGCCCAGCATTTCCATATAGCCCGTTGCCACCGGAAAACGGTCCGGGCCGAAGGGGGTCACGTCCACCGTTGCCAGACCCTTGCCGTCTGCCTGCCATGCACCCTCGCACTGGTTGGCGGCGGTAGCGCCGCCCCACAAAAAGCCCTTGGGAAATTTGCCCATACTCTTTACCTCCTTGTTTACTTTTGCGCCCCTGCGGAGCGCAGATATACGCATACTACTATGATACCGCAACCGGCGGCGCTTGTCCATGACTGCATTTTGCAAAGGTGCGTGCATTTGGGGATAAAGTACGACTTTTATCGTCAAAACGCCGAAATTTCCTACTGTTTTTTGCGCACTTTTCACGATAAAAACACAAAACTTGCCTGTTTTTCTTTTATTCTGTTCCTTTTAAACCGCGCGGCAGTATGGTAGAATAATAGGGTAAGAACTGCGCTGCGCTGCTGCGCTGCTGAGAACATGGAAAAATGGAGTGTTTGATTATGACTGAGTTCAAACCCATCAAAGAAGGCAAAGTCCGCGAGATCTACGACAATGGCGACAGCCTGATCATGGTTGCCACCGACCGCATTTCTGCGTTTGACGTCATCCTGAAAAACAAGGTCACCAAAAAGGGCACCGTGCTCACCCAGATGAGCAAGTTCTGGTTCGATTACACCCGCGATCTGCTGCCCAACCACATGTTGAGCGTGGATGTGCAGGATATGCCGGAGTTCTTCCGCCAGCCCCAGTTCACCGGCAACAGCATGATGTGCCGCAAGCTGACCATGCTGCCCATCGAGTGCATCGTGCGCGGCTACATCACCGGCAGCGGCTGGGCAAGCTACCAAAAGACCGGCAAGGTGTGCGGCATCCAGCTGCCCGAGGGCCTGCAGGAGTCCGATAAGCTGCCCGAGCCCATCTACACCCCCTCCACCAAGGCAGAGATCGGTGACCACGACGAGAACATCTCCTACGAGCAGAGCATCGACGTGCTGGAGAAGAAGTTCCCCGGCCACGGTCTGGAGTACGCCACCAAGCTGCGCGATTACACCATTGCTCTGTACAAGAAGTGCGCCGAGTATGCACTGTCCCGCGGCATCATCATTGCCGACACCAAGTTCGAGTTTGGTCTGGACGAGGACGGCAACGTGGTGCTGGGTGACGAGATGCTGACCCCGGACTCCTCCCGCTTCTGGCCGCTGGAGGGCTACGAGCCGGGTCACAGCCAGCCCTCCTTCGACAAGCAGTTCGTCCGCGACTGGCTGAAGGCCAACCCTGACAGCAACTACGACCTGCCGCAGGATGTCATTGACAAGACCATTGCCAAGTATCTGGAGGCCTACGAGCTGCTGACCGGCAAAAAGCTGTAAGCGTATCCCGTATCCATAAAAATCAAGGCTGCTTCGGAAAATTTTCCGCAGCGGCCTTTTTTGCGCCCCGCCCTCTTGACAAGGGGCGGGGAGATGGGTAATATATGTATCGTATCAAACAGTTTCACATCGAACAACTTGAACAGAGGAAAAACATTATGTGTACACAGCACCCTATTGAAGAGCACTGCAAGCTGGACCCGCCGTGGGATGGGCCGCAGGTCATTCCCGCCCAGCTGCGCCGGGTGGATAACCTGATCTTCCGCAGGCTGAACCAGTTTTCCCGCGCCAACGGGGTAGAGCAGACCACCCCCATGCACGGGTGGATCATCGAGTATCTCTACCGCCACCGGGACGAGCCGGTGTTCCAGCGGGACATCGAGCGGGAATTTTCCATCACCCGCTCCACCGTGACGAACATTTTGCAGCTGATGGAGCGCAAGGGCTACATCCGGCGGCAGAGCGTGCCGCAGGACGCCCGGCTCAAACAGCTGGTTTTGACCGAGGAGGGCATCCAACGGCACGAAAAGACCCTGCTTTCCTTCCACCAGACCGACGATTATGTGGCCGGACTGCTGACCGAGGAGGAGAACGCAGAGCTGCTGCGGCTGCTGAACAAGCTGCGGGAAGCGTTGAAATAACCGCCTTTTCCGTCAAAGCGCCGAAAAAGAACTTGTTAAATTAGCAATTGTGAACATTTTCCGAAACGTCTTGACATTTAAATTGTTTTGTATAAAATTGTTTTGTAACAAACAAATAAATTCAACAGGAGGGAACTCAGATGATCAAAAAGCTTGTGTCGCATCTGGGCGAGTATAAAGCCGCCTCGATCAAGACACCGCTCTTTGCTGCGCTGGAAGCCGTTATGGATGTGCTGCTGCCCACCATCATGGCCTTTATCATCGACCAGGGCATTGAAAAGGGCGATATGAACGCCATCATCCGCTACGGCCTGCTTACCTTTCTGGTGGCAGCCATTGCGCTGGTGCTGGGCGTGCTGGCGGGCAAGTATGCCGCCGAGGCATCCACCGGCTTTGCCGGAAATCTGCGCGATGCCATGTATGAAAACATCCAGCATTACTCTTTTTCCAACATCGACAAATTCTCCACGGCAGGTCTTGTCACCCGCATGACCACCGACGTGACCAACGTGCAGAACGCCTTCCAGATGATTTTGCGGATGTGCGTGCGCGCCCCGGTGCATCTGGTGTTTGCAATGTTCATGGCTGTGTTCATCGGCGGCCCGCTGTCGCTGGTGTTCGTGGTGGCAGTGGCCTTTCTGGTGGCGGTGCTGGCTGCCATCATGATCCCCACCTTCCGCATCTTTGACCGGGTATTCAAGAACTACGATAACCTCAACGCCTCGGTGCAGGAGAATGTCTCTGCCATCCGCGTGGTCAAAAGCTTTGTGCGCGAGGGCTTTGAGAACGAAAAATACACCGCCGCCTGCGAGAGCCTGTACAAGCAGTTCGTCAACGCCGAAAGCCGCCTGAGCTTCAATAACCCCGCCATGCTGGTGGCAGTGTACGGCTGCAACATCGCGCTGAGCTGGTTCGGCGCAAAGTATGTGCTGCACGGTGCCATTACCACCGGCCAGCTGAATGCCCTGTTCGGCTATATCATGAACATCCTCATGGCACTGATGATGCTGAGCATGGCCTTTGTCATGATCGCCATGTCCGCCGCCTCTGCCAAGCGTATCGTGGAGGTGCTGGACGAGCACACCGATCTGCCCCCGGCAAAGCAGCCGGTGCAGCAGGTAGCAGACGGCAGCATCCAGTTTGACCATGTTACCTTCAAGTATAAGCACGGCAGCGGCCAGCCGGTGCTGAACGATATCAGCTTTACCATCCAGCCCGGCGAGACACTGGGCATCATCGGCGGCACCGGCAGTGCAAAATCCAGTCTGGTGCAGCTGATCCCCCGTCTGTACGATGCCGAGAGCGGCACCGTGCGGGTGGGCGGCGTGGACGTGCGGGATTATAACCTTGACGTGCTGCGCCGCGAGGTCTCCATGGTGCTGCAGAAGAACGTGCTGTTCAGCGGCACCATTCTGGATAACCTCCGCTGGGGCGATGCCAACGCCACCGAGGAAGAGTGCATCCGCATGGCAAAGCTGGCCTGCGCGGATGAATTCATCCAGCGCTTCCCGGATAAGTACAATACATGGATCGAGCAGGGCGGCTCCAACGTGTCCGGCGGCCAGAAGCAGCGCCTGACCATCGCCCGCGCCCTGCTGCGCAAGCCAAAAGTGCTGATCCTTGATGACTCCACCAGCGCCGTGGACACCGCGACCGATGCCAAGATCCGCAAGGCCTTCCGGGAAGAGATCCCCGGCACGACCAAGATCATCATTGCACAGCGTATCTCCTCGGTGCAGGATGCAGACCGCATTCTGGTGCTGGATAACGGCCAGATCAACGGTCTGGGCACCCATGCGGAGCTGCTGGCGACCAACGCCATCTATCAGGAGGTCTACAACAGCCAGACGCAGGGCGGCGGCGATTTTGACAAGCAGGGAGGTGCGCAGTAATGGCAGTAAAAGAAGTACATGGCCCCGGCCCGCGGGGCGCACGGGGGCCGCGCCCCAAGGTGGAAAACCCGGGCAAGCTGCTGAAGCGCATCATGGATGAGGTGTTCCGCAACTATCTGCCCCACTGCATCCTTGTGCTGATCTGCATTGTGGTCAGTGCGCTGGCCAATGTGCAGGCCAGCCTGTTCTTGCAGACTTTGATGGACGATTACATCGTGCCCATGACCCGCCAGCAAAACCCCAGCTTTGCACCGCTGGCCGGTGCACTGGTGCGGATGTGCTGCATCTACCTTGTGGGTATTCTGGCCGCATGGGTCAACGCCCGCATTATGGTCAACGTAACGCAGGGCACGCTGCGCAATCTGCGCACCAAGCTGTTCACCCACATGGAAAGCCTGCCCATCCGGTATTTTGACACCCATCCTCACGGCGATATCATGTCCGTGTACACCAACGATGTGGATACCCTGCGCCAGATGCTCAGCCAGAGCATCCCGCAGCTGGTGTCCAGCGTCATCACCATCGTGTCGGTGTTCTTCAGTATGTGTATGCTCAGCTGGCAGCTGACCATCGTTACCATGCTCATGGTGGCGCTGATGCTGTTCTGCTCCAAGCAGATCGCAAAAAGCTCCTCCAAGTACTTCATCCAGCAGCAGCGGGATCTGGGCAAGGTGAACGGCTACATCGAGGAGATGATGGAAGGCCAGAAGGTGGTCAAGGTGTTCACCCACGAGCAGCAGACCCTTGCCGGCTTCCGTGCGCTGAACGACCAGCTGAAGGAAAGCGCCAAGCAGGCCAACGCCTTCTCCAACATCATGATGCCGGTCAACGCCCAGTTGGGCAACATCAGCTACGCCATCTGCGCACTGGTTGGTGCAGCCATGGCTGTGGGCGGCGTTGGCGGCATGACCCTTGGCACCGTGGTGGCCTTCCTCAGCCTGAACAAGGGCTTCAATATGCCCATCAGTCAGGTGTCCATGCAGGCCAACAGCGTCATCATGGCACTGGCCGGTGCAGAGCGTATCTTCAAGATGATGGACGAGCCCAGCGAGACCGACGAGGGCTATGTGACGCTGGTGAACGCCAAGTACGACCGCAACGACCAGCTGGTGGAGACGAACGAGCGCACCGGCATCTGGGCGTGGAAGCACCCCCACCATGACGGCACTACCACCTACCACAAGCTGGCGGGCGATATCACCTTTACGGACGTGGACTTTGGCTATGTGCCGGAAAAAACGGTGCTGCATGACATCAACCTGTATGGCCGTCCGGGGCAGAAGATCGCCTTTGTCGGCTCCACCGGCGCGGGCAAGACCACCATCACCAACCTGATCAACCGCTTCTACGATATTCAGGAGGGCAAGATCCGCTACGACGGCATCAACATCCATAAGATCAAAAAAGCCGACCTGCGCCGCTCGCTGGGCATCGTGCTGCAGGACACCCACCTGTTTACCGGCACGGTGATGGAGAACATCCGCTACGGACGGCTGGAGGCCACCGATGAAGAGTGCATCGCCGCCGCCCGCCTTGCCAACGCCGATGGCTTTATCAAGCGCCTGCCGGAGGGCTACAACACCATGCTGACCGGCGATGGCGCCAACCTCTCGCAGGGACAGCGCCAGCTGCTTGCCATTGCCCGCGCAGCCGTTGCTGATCCCCCGGTGCTGATTCTGGACGAGGCGACCTCCTCCATTGATACCCGCACCGAGGCGCTGGTGCAGCGCGGCATGGACGGCCTGATGTACGGCCGCACCAGCTTTGTCATTGCCCACCGCCTGTCCACCGTCCGCAATGCAGACTGCATCGTGGTGCTGGAACAGGGTCGCATCATCGAGCGCGGCAGCCACGACGAGCTGATCGCCAAAAAGGGCAAGTATTACCAGCTTTATACCGGTAATCTGGCCGAGAACTAAGCAATTTCCAACCTTCTCACAAAGCCGCCGCACAGCCATGCCGCTGTGCGGCGGCTCTTTTTTACTCCCATGAAGAAGCAATTCTGGAAAATCCGCAGATTTTCCAGAATTGCAAATATAAAAATAATTTTCCGCTGAAGATGGCCAAAGCGCACGCGGCGGCCATTCAAAATCGTCCGCTCCCCGGTATACAAACGCCCCGGGCTGTGCTAGAATGGAGCAAACGAGTAGAAAAGGCTGGTGAGTGTATGCATCCTTTGACGGAATATCCCCGCCCCGCCATGCGCCGGGACAGCTACGAGAACCTGAACGGCCCGTGGCAGTACGCCATCA
>ENA-OZFZ01000195-OZFZ01000195.1-human-gut-metagenome-genome-assembly--contig:-NODE-195-length-34695-cov-13.265271_pt1 | contig 34695 bp, 25 predicted proteins | sample MGYA00244621_ERZ653640 | MGnify/ENA primary metagenome ERZ653640 (study PRJEB26926, sample SAMN06165019) | human gut metagenome | biome: ENVO:00009003; feature: ENVO:2100002; material: ENVO:00002003... | reverse complement strand
TCATGAGCGTCTCGTGGGCTCGGAGATGTGTATAAGAGACAGCATCGTGGCAGACCCGGTAGTCGCCTCTGCGGCAGATTTCTTTGCCAAAGATGCCCCCCAGCCGGAAGAGCCTGCCCCCGCTTTTGATACGCCCATCGTCCAGCCGGCAGCGCCGGTGGTGCAGCCGCAGATGCCCACGCAGCCGGAGGCTGCGCCTATCCAGCCCGCCGTGCCCCGGGTGAGCGCCGAGAACGCCGTGGCGTTCCGCTCTGCGCCGGACGAGGACGGCTGGATCAGCATCACCGCCGAGCCGGTGGAGGAAAAAGACATCAACTCGCTGGTGGCAGCGGCCATGGAAAAGCCCGCTGTCTCCGAGCAGGCAGCCGCCACCGCACCCGCCGAGGAGACCGAGCCGGTGGACCGCTACGAATACCAGTACCCGCCCATCGAGCTGTTTGAAAAAACGCAGGAGGAGAGCGACCCCGGCGCACAGGAGGAGCTGAAGGCCAACGCCCAAAAGCTGGTGGACACGCTGGAAAGCTTCGGCGTGCGCACCCGGGTGCTGGATATCTCCCGCGGGCCCTCTGTTACCCGATACGAACTGCAGCCCATGGCGGGTGTGAAGATCAGCCGCATCACCTCGCTGGCAGACGATATCGCCCTGAACCTTGCGGTGGCGGACGTGCGTATGGAAGCCCCCATCCCCGGCAAGCCCGCCGTGGGCATCGAGGTGCCCAACCACAAAAAGACCGCCGTTTCCATCCGCAGCATCTTTGAGAGCCAGAGCTTTCTGCGCATGACCTCGCCGCTGGGCATCGCCCTTGGCAAGGACATTGCCGGTGTAGCGCAGGTGACCGACCTGTGCAAGATGCCCCACCTGCTCATCGCGGGCAGCACCGGCAGCGGTAAATCCGTGTGCGTGAACAGCATCATCATGAGCCTGCTGTTCCGCTCCAGCCCGGAGGACGTGAAGCTGCTGCTCATCGACCCCAAGGTGGTGGAGCTGGCCGAGTATAACGGCATCCCCCACCTGCTGATGCCCGTTGTCACCGAGCCCCGCAAGGCCGCCGGTGCACTGGGCAGCGCGGTGCAGGAGATGGAGCGCCGCTACCGCCTGTTTGCGGAGAACAATGTGCGCGATATCAAGTCCTTCAACAAGCTGGCTGCCGAGCAGCCGGAGCTGGAAAAGATGCCCTACATCGCCATTATCATCGACGAGTTGGCCGATTTGATGATGGTGGTGGGCAAGGACGTAGAGGATTCCATCTGCCGCATCGCCCAGAAAGCCCGTGCCGCCGGTATGCACCTGATCGTTGCCACCCAGCGCCCCAGCGTGGACGTGATCACCGGCCTGATCAAGGCCAACATCCCCAGCCGCATCGCCTTTGCGGTGTCCAGTCAGGTGGACAGCCGCACCATTCTGGACGGTGCCGGCGCAGAAAAGCTGCTGGGTCAGGGCGATATGCTCTTTATGCCCGTGGGCGCACCCAAGCCCACCCGCATTCAGGGCACTTTTGTGCGGGATGAGGAGATCAGCCGTGTGCTGGACTTCATCAAATCCAGCGCCACCGTGCAGTACGACGAGGCCATGATCGAGGCCATGGAAAAGCACGCCATTCAGGACGGCAAAAAGGGCGGCGGCGGTGCCGACGCCGAGGAGGACGCAGGCTCCGACCCCATGTTCAAGCAGGCCGTGGACGTGGTCATCGACGCCGGTCAGGCCTCCACCAGCCTGTTGCAGCGCCGCTGCAAGCTGGGCTACGCCCGCGCCGCCCGCATCATGGACGAGATGGAGCAAAAGAGCATCATTGGCCCCTACGAGGGTGCAAAGCCCCGCGCCGTGCTCATCAGCCGCCAGCAGTGGCTGGAAATGCAGATGAACCAACCGGAGGAATAATAAAGGAGCATTATGGAACATTCTACTCCCCAGATCTACACCGAATTTCTTCCCATCAGCCGGGCAGACATGGAAGCCCGGGGCTGGGAGCAGCTGGACTTTGTGGTGGTGGGCGGTGACGCCTATGTGGACCACCCCAGCTTTGGCACCGCCATCATCAGCCGCCTGCTGGAGGCCGAGGGCTACAAGGTGGGCGTGCTGGCACAGCCCCGCTATACCGACTGCGAGGACTTCAAGCGGTTCGGCAAGCCCAAGTACGGCTTTTTCATCGGCGGCGGCAACGTGGACAGCATGGTCAGCCACTATTCCGTGGCAAAAATTCCCCGCGCCGAGGACGAATACTCCCCCGGCGGCAAGGCCGGTGCCCGCCCGGACCGCAGCGCCACCGTGTACACCAAGCTTGCCAAGCAGGCTTACCCCGACCTGCCGGTGATCTTAGGCGGTCTGGAAGCCAGCCTGCGCCGGTTTGCCCACTACGATTACTGGCTGGACACCGTGCTGCCCAGCATCGCCGAGGACTCCGGCGCGGATCTCATCAGCTTTGGCATGGGCGAGCACCAGACCGTGGAGATTGCCCGCCGTCTGGCCGCCGGGGAGCCGGTGGAGACCATCACGGACGTGAACGGCACCTGCTACCTGACCGATTTCGACCACCTGCCCCAGCGGTATGTGGAGTGCGCCGGTTTTAAAAAGGTGGCCAGCGATAAGACCGCCTACGCCAAGGCCTGCCGCATCCAGATGGACAATCAGGACGTGGTCAGCGGCCAGATCATCGTGCAAAAGCAGAGCGAAAAGTATCTGGTGCAGAACATCCCCGCAAAGCCGCTGGTGCGCGGAGAGCTGGACAAGGTGTACGCCCTGCCCTACACCCGCCGCTACCACCCCATCTACGAGAGCATGGGCGGCGTGCCCGCCATCCGCGAGGTGCAGTTCTCCATCATCCAGAACCGCGGCTGCTTCGGCGGCTGCAACTTCTGCGCCATCCAGCTGCATCAGGGGCGGCGGGTCACCAGCCGCAGCGCCGACAGCATCGTGGAGGAAGCCGAACGCATGACCCACGAGCCGGATTTTAAGGGCTATATCCACGATGTGGGCGGTCCTACCGCAAACTTCCGCTTTCCCTCCTGCCGCGAGCAGATGCTGCGCGGCATGTGCACCGGCGGCAAGCACTGCCTTGCCCCCACCACCTGCTCCCACATGATCGTGGATCACAGCGACTACCTTAAAATTCTGCGCCGGGTGCGGGAGCTGCCGGGCGTGAAAAAGGTGTTCATCCGCAGCGGCATCCGGTTCGACTACCTGATGGCGGACCCGGACGATACCTTCTTTAAAGAGCTGGTGGAGTACCATGTGTCCGGCCAGTTGAAGGTCGCCCCGGAGCACTGCGCCCCCAACACCCTTGCCTACATGGGCAAGCCGCCCATCGAGACCTTCAACAAGTTCAAGGATAAATTCTACGAGCTGAGCAAGAAGGCGGGCAAAAAGCAGTATCTGGTGCCCTACCTCATGTCCAGCCACCCGGGCAGCACCCTGAAGGACGCGGTCTATCTGGCCGAGTACCTTTATAAGAACCACATGCGCCCGGAGCAGGTGCAGGACTTCTACCCCACCCCCGGCACCGTGAGCACCTGTATGTTCTATACCGGCCTTGACCCCTACACTCTCAAGCCGGTATTTGTGGAAAAGACCCCCGAGGGCAAGGCATTGCAGCGTGCGCTGCTGCAATACTACGAGCCCCGCAACGCGGAAAAGGTGGTCAAAGCCTTGCAGCTGACCCACCGGGAGGACCTGATCCCCCTGCTGGTGCCCGCCGTCGGCCGCCGCGCCGTGCAGCGCACCGCCCGCCGGGCAGAGAGCGCCGAGGTGACCATCCACAACGACGGCACTTATACCGTACATCCCAACCAGAAGGGACGCGGTACCGGCAAAAATGCCCGCACTACCGCCCCGGCAGGCCGTCAGCCCAGCCCGGGCGCGCGCTTTGCGCCCAACTCTGCGCCCGGCCATAAACCCAAGAATAATCAACAGAAAGAGAACGCAACGTGGAAAACCGGAAAGAAGAAAAAGTAACTCTGTTCCCCCGCCGCCTGTTCCTGCGGCTGGCTGCGCTGGCGCTGGCCGCTGTGCTGGTGCTGGGGCTTACCGCCTGTGACAGCCTGCCCGACAGCGGCGGACACACCGTCAAGCCCTCCACCGGGTCAAGCCAGCCCTTTGAAATGCACTTTATTGATGTAGGGCAGGCGCTGAGCGTACTGGTGGAGTGTGACGGACAGTTCATGCTCTACGATGGCGGCAACGTGGACGACGGCAGTCTGGTGGTCTCCTACCTGCAAAAGCAGGGGGTGGAGCAGCTGCAATATGTGTTCTGCTCCCATGCTCACGAGGACCATGTGGGCGGGCTTGCCGCCGTAATGGCAAAGTTCCCGGCGGGGCACGCTTACAGCCCGGTGACCGAGAGCAGCACCAAATGCTTCAATGATTTTGTCAAATACACCCAGCAGCAGGGCTTACAGCTGGAAGTGCCTTCCGTGGGCACGGTCTGGCCGCTGGGCAGCGCCACTGTTACCCTGCTAGGCCCGGTGACCGGGTACAGCGAGACCAACAACACCTCGCTGGTGCTGCGCATCGACTACGGCAACACCAGTTTCCTGCTGACCGGCGACATGGAAAATACCGCCGAGACCGACCTTGTGAACAGCGGTGCCAACCTGAAAGCCGATGTGTTGCAAGTAGGGCACCACGGCTCCAGCACCAGCACCGGATACCTGTTTCTGAACGCTGTTCTGCCGGAAATGGGCGTCATCTCCTGCGGCGCAGGCAACAAGTACGGCCACCCCCACGAGGAGACCCTGAGCATCCTGCGGGACGCAAAGGTGGACGTCTACCGCACCGACCTGCAGGGCACCATCACCATTGGCAGCGACGGCCAGAACTTCACCGTGGGCACCGAGCGCTTTGTGCCGGACAGCCAGCTGAACCCCACCGACCCGTCGTCCTCCAGCACCGCGCAGCAGGCGTACATTGGCAACGTGAACAGCAAAAAGTTCCACCTGCCCACCTGTCCCAACCTGCCTGCGGAAAAGAACCAAGTCCTCTTTTCCAGCTACGATGAAGCCATTGCCGCAGGCTATACCCCCTGCGCAAGCTGCATCAAATAAAAATATTTTTATAAAAAGAAAGATACCGGGCAGCCTACAAAGCTGTCCGGTATCTTTCTTTCATAATCGTTACTGCGCTGCCGGGAACTCCTTCTCCCGCTCTTCCTTCAGGATAGCGGTGGCGCGCTGCATGATGGCAGCGGCGCGGCGCAGCTCGGCGTCCCCAAGCTCGGCACGCATCCGGCGGTAGCAGCGCTGCAAAAGCGCCTGCTCCTCCGCCATCAACTCCACCGCCTTGCTGGAAAGCTCCACATAGGTGCGCCCGGCCTCGCGGTCGGTTTTCCACGTCACAAAACCGCTGTCCTGCAGCTTCTCGATGCCCTTGGAAAGCTCGGTCACCCGCAGCCCCATGGCGGCGGCAAGGTCGGCAAGATAGATCTTTTCGCCGGGATGTGCCTCCTGCTCTACCTTGATATAATACAGGATGAGATAATCTGCCCGCTGGATGGTGCTGAACACCTTATCCACGTTAAGCTCGTGGAGGAAGAACCATTCCCCCTGATGCTGCTGCAACTCTTCCATGCTGATGCCCTCCCTTTATGCCCGCTGGCTGCGCGGGATATAATCGTGGGTGCCGCCAAGGCTCTTGTAGGCCGGGCGGATGATCTTGTTGGCGCTGAGCAGCTCCTCGATGCGGTGGGCGCTCCAGCCCATGACGCGCGCCACGGCAAACAGCGGGGTGTACAGCTCCATGGGGATGCCCAGCATTTCGTACACAAAGCCGCTGTAAAAGTCCACATTGGGGCTGACGCCCTTAAAGATCTTGCGCTCCTGCGCGATAAGCTGGGGTGCCATGCGCTCGATACGGGTATAGAGGGAAAGATCCTTATCCCGTCCCTTTTCGTGGGCCAGCTGCTCCACATAGCCCTTGAACACCACCTCGCGCGGGTCGCTCAGGGAGTAGACGGCGTGCCCCATACCATAGATCAGACCCTTGCGGTCAAAGGCCTCGCCATGGAGCAGCTTTTTCAGGTAGGCTTCCAGCTCCTCGTCGTCCTCGATGTCGTGGAGGTTGTCCCGGATGTTCTGCATCATGTGCATGACCATCAGGTTTGCACCGCCGTGGCGCGGGCCCTTGAGGGAGCACAGCGCCGCCGCCATGGCCGAGTAGGTGTCGGTGCCGGAGGAGGTGACCACGCGGGTGGTAAAGGTGGAGTTGTTGCCGCCGCCGTGCTCGGCGTGCAGCAGCAGTGCCACGTCCAGTACGCGGGCTTCCAGCGGGGTGTACTGCATATCTGGGCGCAGCATCCGCAAAAAATTCTCTGCGGTGGAAAGGCTGGGGTCCGGGCGGTGGATATACATACTGGCGTCTTTTTCGTAGTGATTATAGGCGTGGTAGCTGTATACCGCCAGCATGGGGAAGATGCCCGCCAGCTGGATGCTCTGGCGCAGCACGTTGGCGGTGTCCAAATCTGCCGCCTTGGGGTCGTAGGAAGCCAGCGTCAGCACGCTGCGCGCCATGCTGTTCATGATATCGTGGCTGGGTGCCTTCATAATGACATCGCGGGTAAAGTTGGTGGGCATGGTGCGGCACTCGCCCAGCACCGCACAGAACTGCTCCAGCTGCTCCGGGGTGGGCAGCTGACCAAACAGCAGCAGATATCCCGCCTCCTCAAAGGCAAAGCGGCTGCCGCGGCTGCCGTTGATGAGGTCTTTTACGTCATAGCCGCGGTACAGCAGCTGACCGTCTGCCGGGTGCTTGACCCCGTCCACATACTGGAACGCCCGGATGTCCGAGATGTTGGTCAGACCTGCCAGCACGCCCTTGCCGGTCTCGTCGCGCAAACCGGCCTTGACCCCGAACTCCCGATAGAGGTCCTTGGGGATGCGGTCGTGCTCTGCGCAAAGGGGCTGCTGCTGGTCGAAGTAGCTTAATACATTCTGCAAATGATCCATGTGTCTGGCTGCTCCTTTCCTGTTCGTCCATATCAGTTTCTCATTTTTTAATAGCTTTTATATTACAGAACGGATATTTCGTTGTCAACCAACATTTTGTAAAAAAATATGAAACAATTCAGCCGTAGGGGTCGTACAAATCGTACTCCTCGGTCTCCTGATGCTTCTCTTCCAGCACCTGGATGGCATGCTCCAAGGCGCTCTGGGAGCAGCCGCTCTCGCTTACCAGCGCATGGACGGCGGCGGCAAGGTCGCCGTCAAACAGGGTATCCAGCCGCTGCCGCATACAGTACACGCCGTAAGCCCGCCGGGTGACCAGCGGCACATACACGTTGCAGTTGCCCTGTTTTGCCGACCTGACCCAGCCTTTTTCCTCCAACCGGTAGAGAAAATTCAGCACCGTGGCTGCTGCCCAGCCGGTGGCCTTGAGCTTCTGGCTGATGTCCCGCCGCGCCGCCGCGCCCGGGCACGCCCACACCGCAAACATCACCTGTTCTTCCGCCGCCGAAAGCGGCCGCAGGGTATCTGGTAAGCCGTACATCTGTTGTACCTCCTTGAATGATTCAATTCCCCTTAGTCACCGTTTTTTGCGGTGGGGCGATTTAGAATGGTCTCCGCTTCGCTCTGACCATTTTCAGCGGAATGACTATTTTATTTCGCGTTTGTCGCGGCCTGCGGGCCGCTCCAAACGCACTTTCACAGTTTGGGCTTCGTTTTTCTTTTACATTTGTCTTAGTATTTCCAGTATACCGCATTTCTGCCAAAGGCGCAAGAGTGGAAAATCCGCATGAAACCAAGGGATAGCACATATCTTTTACATTTGTCTTATATTTTGTCTCCGCACGGCGTACATTTGTATGCTTTGTGCCCTCAGGCGGGGTGCAGGGGCCATATCTTTGTGCAAAGATGCTCTTGTTTTCAGCATGGGAAAACCGGTATACTACGGCTACGGAAAGTAACAGACGCACCGCAAAAACGGCGGTGCTGCGTAATAGGTGTATCACAGGAAAAGGAGAGGTTCATTATGGCACGAGTATATAACTTCAGCGCAGGCCCCAGCATGCTGCCCGAAAAGGTGCTGCGGCAGGCACAGGCCGAGCTGCTGGAATACGGCGACAGCGGTCAGAGCGTCATGGAGATGAGCCACCGCAGCAAGTGGTTCGATGCCATCATCAAGGACACCGAGGCTTCCCTGCGCCGGGTGATGAACATTCCCGACAACTACAAGGTGGGCTTCTTTCAGGGCGGTGCTACCCAGCAGTTCGCCATGGTGCCGCTGAACTTTATGACCACCGGCAAGGCAGACTACATCGTGTCCGGCAACTTCTCGGGTCTGGCTGCCAAGGAGGCCGCCAAGTTTGGTGAAGCCAAGATCGTGGCGTCCAGCAAGGACAAAAACTTCACTTATATCCCGGATGTAAACGCTATCGACTACGACAAGGACGCCAGCTACATCCACATCTGCCAGAACAACACCATCTTCGGCACCCAGTATGTGGAGCTGCCGCAGGTGGAGGGCGTGCCGCTGGTGGCAGATATGAGCTCCATGATCCTTTCCAAGCCCGTGGACGTCAGCAAGTACGGCTGCATCTACTTTGGCGTGCAGAAGAACGTAGCCCCCGCCGGTATGGCCATTGCCATCATCCGGGATGACCTGCTGGGTCACGCCGCAGATAACGTGCCCACCATGATGAACTACACCACCCTGCTGGCGAAGGACAGCATGTACAACACCCCGCCGTGCTGGTGCATCTACATGACCGGTCTGGTGCTCAAGTATCTGGAAAACGACATCGGCGGTCTGGCCAATATGCAAAAGATCAACGAAGCCAAGGCCAAGGTGCTGTACGATTATCTGGACGGGCAGGAGTTCTTCACGAACCCTGTGGAGCACCGCTACCGCAGCACCATGAACGTCACCTTCACCAGCCCCAACCCGGACATGGACAAAAAGTTCTGCGCCGAAGCCGCCGAGGCGGGCTTTGTGAACCTGAAGGGTCACCGTCTGGTAGGCGGTATGCGTGCTTCCATCTATAACGCCATGCCTGCCGAGGGCGTGGACAAGCTGGTGGACTTCATGGAGAAGTTCCGCAAAGAGAATGCATAAAGAGGGGTTTCAGATATGTACACCATCAAAACGCTCAACGCCATCAGCCCGGTGGGGCTGGCAAAGCTGCCCAAGAACCAGTTCGATGTCACGGTGGATGCCGACGCCCCGGACGGTATTCTGGTGCGCAGCGCCGACCTTTTGAACACCACCTTCAACGACAATCTACTGGCTATCGCCCGCGCCGGTGCGGGTGTGAACAACATCCCGCTGGAGCGCTGCAGCGAGCAGGGCATCGTGGTGTTCAACACCCCGGGTGCCAACGCCAACGCCGTGGCGGAGCTGGTCATCGGCATGCTCATTGCAGGCAGCCGCAACGTGGCCGCCGCCGCCCAGTGGTGTCAGGGTCTGGCCGGTGACCCGGCCATGTCCAAGAGCGTGGAAAAGGGAAAAAAGCAGTTCGTGGGCAACGAGATCAAGGGCAAGACCCTTGGCGTCATCGGTCTGGGTGCCATCGGCTCCCGGGTGGCAAACTGCGCCATCGAGCTGGGCATGGAGGTCTACGGCTACGACCCCTACATCTCCATTGAAGCAGCATGGAACCTGAGCAGTCAGGTGCACCACTGCGTAAACCTGAACGATATGCTGCCCCTGTGCGACTACATCACCATCCATGTGCCTTACCTGCCCACCACCAAGGACACCATCAACGCCCAGACCCTCGCCCTGTGCAAGGACGGCGTCAAGATCCTGAACTACGCCCGCGGCGAGCTGGTGAACACCGCCGCCCTGCTGGAAGCCATGGACAACGGCAAGGTGTCCGGCTACATGACCGACTTCCCCTCCGAAGACATTCTGGGCCGTCCCGGCATCGTGTGCACCCCGCACCTTGGCGCTTCCACCCCGGAAGCCGAGGACAACTGCGCCATCATGGCGGCGCAGGAGCTGAGCGATTACCTGCGCAACGGCAACATTACCCACTCGGTCAACCTGCCGGAGGTGCACCAGCCCCGCGCCGGCGGCAAGCGCATCTGCATCATCCATAAGAACGAACCGGGCATGATCAGCCAGATCACTGCCCTGACCACCGAAGCGGGTCTGAACATCGAAAACATGGTGAACAAGAGCAAAAAGAACATGGCCTACACCATGCTGGACGCAACCGGTGCCGTGGATGCCCGCCTGAGCGAGAAGCTGAGCAGCATCCCCGCCGTCATCCGGGTGCGCATCCTGTAACAGCAAAAATACACGAGACACAAAAAGGTGAAGTGGCCAGCGGTCACTTCACTTTTTTTATAAAGGATCCACGCCCGGCAAAGCTGGCCGAGACAGTCATCACATGAGCCGCTTTCATTCATGATATGAACCAGATGAAAAAACAGATGGGTCATATCCCTTGACTTCAGTCCCCTGGGGGAGTATACTCCGTGGCAGTGAAATATTCGGCTATGACGAGAAAGAGTACCCGGAAAGAATGCTACAGAGAGCTGCCGGTTTGATGCAAGGCAGTGCAGGGCGTCCGTGGGAAGATCCTCTCCGAGCTTTCCGGCTGAATGGGCGGTGGATCCGCCCCAGTAAGCGGGAACGGCAGGCCCCCGTTATCACGGGCCGCGCATTGTTGGATGCGCACTGAGGGGCCGGGCTTTGCACCGGCAATAAGAGTGGTACCGCAGAGGAGTTTATACGCCTTTGTCTCTTACGAACCGTAAGGGGCAAAGGCGTTTTTGTTTTGCGGGAAAGCCATTTTCCGGATGTTTCATTGCCTTTGCATCCGCAAAAATAAGTGTTCAGGAAAAAGGAGAGTTTATCATGAAAACATTGGAAAAAGTAAGCGACTTTGTGGGCAAGTACATGGCCGCCATCGTCATTGTGGTGGCGGCACTATCTCTGCTGTTCCCCGGCACCTTCAGCGTGGTAAAGACCGCATGGGTCAACACCCTGCTGGGCATCGTCATGTTCGGCATGGGTCTTACCCTGAAGCCGGAGGACTTCAAGGTGGTGTTCAGCCGCCCGAAAGACGTGATCATCGGTTGCATTGCGCAGTTCACCCTGATGCCCTTCCTTGCATGGGCGCTGACGCAGCTGTTCCACCTGCCCACCGAGCTGGCTATCGGCGTCATCCTTGTGGGTACCTGCCCCGGCGGCACCTCCTCTAACGTGATGACCTATCTGTCCAAGGGCGACGTTGCACTGTCCGTTGGTATGACTGCCGTTTCCACCGTGCTGGCACCCATCCTGACTCCCCTGCTCACCCTGCTGTATGCCGGCCAGCGCGTGGATGTGAATCCTGTAAATATGTTCCTGTCCATCGTCAAAGTAGTGCTGGTGCCCATCGCACTGGGCTTTGTGGTCAACCACTTCTTCCACGCCTTCACTCAGAACGCCATCCGCGTGCTGCCGCTGGTCTCCACCACCGCCATCGTGCTCATCATCTGCGCCGTTGTTTCTGCAAACTCCGCCAAGATCATGACCAGCGGCCTGCTGATCCTTGCCGTAGTCATCCTGCACAACCTGCTGGGCTACCTCACCGGCTTCGGTGTGGGCAAGCTGCTGAAGCTGGATTCCACCAAGTGCCGCGCGATCTCCATCGAGGTCGGTATGCAGAACTCCGGTCTGGCCACCTCTCTGGCCGCTGCCCACTTTGCACAGTATCCGCTGGCAACCATCCCCGGCGCTGTGTTCTCGGTGTGGCATAACATTTCCGGCGCCGTCCTCGCCAACTTCTTTGCCCGCACCGCCGAGAAGAAGGACTGATCTTATACCATAATAAAAATGGCTGCTACACAGGGTTTCTTCCCGGTGCAGCAGCCATTTCTTTGTTTATTGAACGTGATCTGCGCGGTTTTCCTGTCTTTGCCTGTTTCCCGGACTGTTGCGCAAAGGCAAACATCCCGGGAGCAAAAAGGCACCCGAACCCCAGACCCCCTGCGTGTGATGCATGATGACTTTTCACTTTTTAGAACGATGGTTCGTTAAATCGAGGCAATTTGCTACAGATCTGCTACAAACGGCAATTTCAGATTTTTCTTGTGGTATAGTTATTCAAGTGCTTTCCACAGGAACCAATCACAATTTTTTTACTTTCTTCATCAAACCCAAAGTATACCCTCAGAAACCTCGGACTGCTTTCCTTGGTTTCAGCAGTCTTTATATGAGGTTCGATACTTATAATTTTTCCGTTGTAGTCATCTTCATATTGACGCATTAAAGTTGAATCTTTTCTTGTCATCATCCCCTCACCACGCGCCATATGTAAACTGGAAATACTATTGAAAGCGTTTTCTACGGATTTAACTTCTTTGTCAGCATATAAATCATATAACTTTGTTACCATTTGGTATAGTGCATCCCAAAGAATTTCTGGTGCAGTTGTACATTCCTGCAAAGAAGCCTTCCCCCGTTTTGTAAATACCACCCTATCCGGAAAATGTCTTTCGAAATAGTCCGCAATCTCTTCTGAGGTTTTCGGATATCGAGGAAACTCTCTTATCTTTTCCATCATATTTCTTGTTTCCGCTTGTACCTCCTGTTGACGATTGCTTTCCTGTATTTGCAAACGATGATTTTTTTCTTTTAAACTCTTAATATTATCTTCATATTCTTCTCTCGCGCGCTCCCACTCATAACGTTCATTTTCAATTTTTTCCAGTTCTTCTTTTAAGATGTTTTGTCTTTTTGCATCGCTCTCTGCATTGATTTCTAACAATTCATCTTCAATCTTTTGGCGATATTCATTCCTCCTTATTTCCGCCAAATCCCTTTCGTTCAGCTTTTTACAGTCTTCTACTCTAAACATGTCTTCGTAGAAATGAACATCTTGAGCAAGTGCACGCCTCAACATTCCATATATATCTTCTTCATTATCGACAATATCCCTAGCATAGATCATTCTATGCCTATAGCTATCTGCAACATCATCAACATGTGGATGGGGAAGATAAATTCTGACATTACCACTATAGCAACCAAATTTTTCTGGTTTACACAGCAATGTCATTTCCCTGCAGAAATCCATATCATTAGCATAGTAAACCAATGCATTCGGCCCTAATTTTTCAACCAGTTTCTGTGGATCAACCAAATTTTCCCCATTATCACTCTCATCCACTCTTTTAGGGCTTATATATACAACCGGAACCTCTCGATATTCGTTACAAATGATTTTCCAAAATTCAGGAAAATCCCCTGGATTCAAATGACCTGCTTTCATGGAAAATCTTTTATTGTCAACCAAACATCTTATTCCTCTTCCAGTGCATAATCTCCACACGATACCTGGTATTGATGCTGGCGGATTATCTTCACATGGTCCAATAAAACCAGGTCTATCATTATAATACAATACTAGGCTTATTGTCGCCCGCTGAGTATTAACCTGCTGAAATCCTATTTCCGTCGTCCATTCTCTTGGAGCACATCCATTTTTCGATGGATAGCTTTCTACAATTTTACATGCCCAATCGGTTGAGCCGTCTTTTCCATGATGATAAACAGATCTGAAATGGACGGATTCTTTCTTTGATGAAAACTCTCGGCCAAATTTAAATGTCGTCCAGCAATGTGAATCATCTGTGATGGTTTCACCTCTCTTTTCCCATTTCTTTCCCATCCAATTGCGAATTTCGCATACAAGTTTCCATAGCAAATCTGTGTCTGGATAGATGGCTTCTATATCGAACTTTGCCTTATAAAACAACGTTGAATTAAGATCCATTCATCTACATCCTTCCATTATCTTTTTTCTTTGTTCAAATATTACTTTCTGTTGCTTATTTTTTCCTAATATCCTGCTTTCAATTTCACATATTTGATTCAGTCCAATTTTTTTCACCGCCTCTATCGCCGCTTCTCTCTGGCTCAAATGCCGTTTTCCAACGGTCAGGCAGTTTGCTCCATCCAATGTATCATATTGCTGAAACGCCCGGTTGAAATCCATCAAATCATGCAGCCGGATAGGTTGATTCGTCTCATCGTCCACCAACAGACCCCAGTTTTCCCAATGGCGGTCGGTGTTGCCCACCAGATAATCCAGAATGTTCATCATATAGTATCCGTGAGCATCCAGTTCCAAAATTTTATCCAGCGTGTTCCAATCATGATTTGTACAGTAGACATCGTAGGCTGCATAAGTCACTAGACTATATCGCTGCGAGGTCATAATTTTGCTGATAGAAACCGGCTCATTTTCAAACATTCCCTGCTCATACAGAACTTGATGGCAGTCAAAGCATCGGCAGATTTTACTTGCCAACACTTCACGCTCGACTGCATCCTGTCCGCCATCTTTATAAAGATAGAAGCCATCCTCTCTGCGCACCCACGCTTTAGGATAACATCCACCAGTGGACAAATCATTTGCCAAGAGATGTGCATTTGTCACAGTCATCTGATGCCCACGCAGTGCAATATCCACAAGAGCATTGCTTAAAGAGTGTGTGTAGAGATTGATATCCTCAAACAGGATATTCTCTTTTTCTCCTTTTACCCAGAACACATCCAGCAGTGACAGGCAATGGTACGAAAGCGCAATCTGTGCACGTTCCCGATCCGTAACGCTTTGAGATGCGCCGATACTATTCAGAATCTCTTTCGCGTAGGTACGATCCAGCGTTAGCATACGGGATGCACACCAATAATAAAAATTGGTTACATTATTGATTCGATCATCAAAGTCATTCGATTCTTCCAACACCAAACCGTAGGGCATAAAATTTCCAAGGTAAATTTTGCATTCACCAGCCGTGCTCACCTGTGCCACGCACTTTTCCATGTGCATGACACAATAGACTGTTGCTTCACCCATTGCTTTCACCACCTTATTTGACCAATGCACGCCGTCTTTTCTACTATTGTACCTTCTTTCCTCCTGCAAAACAAGATATAAAAAAGCTCTTGGCCCCTTTTATTAAAGGTCAAGAGCTTTTTGCTCGGTGCTGAGCTTCCGCTTCAAAGATCATGTTCAGCTTAATTTTCAATCATCTACACTCTTCGTTTCAGATAATTCTTCCCAGTCTTCTGGATTTCCGCATCTACGGAGATACTCAGATCCTCCATCGACTGCACACGATCCGCAAGAACAAAATTTGAAATCATGTACAGTGCAGCTTTCAATAACATCCCTACACTTTTTGCACCGGATCATATTTCTCACTATTTTCATCATGCACGTCACCCGCAGTCAATTATCGAAGTTCATATCATTTTTTGAGCCGCAAATAGTATTTTTCAAGACTCTTATCGCAGACATCCACAATATGCAGCCAATCTTCCCGTGTGAGCTTGCGGAAGATGATCGGGTTCACCTCGATAGTCTCCACATCTTTGCAGCGCATCAGGAATCGCATATCCTCAAAGCGCTTGAAGGGATTGGAGAGGATGTTCTTCTCCACATCCTTCCGGGTATAACCGCCCTTCTGGTAAATGCTGGTGGATTTCTCTGCGATCATTCCGTGCGCCTTGCAGTCCTCGTAGAAGTCGATGAAGTAGTCCACCACATCCGGCAGGGCAACTCTGCCGCTGCTGTCCATGTACTCATAGATTGCTTTGAGCAGCACTGGCTTGTAGGAATAGCTCATGTCCATCGTTTCGATAAATTTCATGAACTTGTCCGCCATATTCTGCGGCGTAATGAGATCCCAGCCATACTGTTTCGCAATGTTGCGGATGCTTTCCTCCCGGAAATAGTGGAACATCCGCTTATCACCAAAGGGAATCGAAAGGTCCGGTTTGACTTTTCCATCCTTAATGTAGCGCTCCACCGTCTCGGACTGTACATCCACCATCCGGACGAACTCGATCTGCGAGATCATATCCTTGACGCTGTTCTGCCAGTTGAAAAGGTCGATAATCTCATAGTCGGACACATCGATTGGCACATCCAGCCACGCCTCCGGCTTTTCACCCTGAAACAGCATATCCTGATCCAGCTTGCGCTTGTTCTCCGGTGCCAGCACATACGCCATGGGCTGATATTTCGCAATGTCCAGCACCCGGTGCAGGCTGTAAGGCATATTGAACATATTGGCGTTGTCCACAAAGTCAATCACCAGCAGGTCTTCTTTCCCCGGGCAGCGGCGTGTACCACGACCAAGCTGCTGCAAATAAATCGTTTTGGACATGGTCGGGCGTGCCATAAACAGCACCGTAGTATGCGGGCTGTCCCAGCCTTCGTTCAGAAGGTCGCAGGCACAAAGAACATTGGTCGAGCCTGTTTCATAGTCCTTCAGGATTTTTTCCCGAACCTCAACACGATCCCGCCCGGAAACTGCTTCTGCCTTCACACCGTTGTCCCGCAGCAACTTTGCAATTTCGGCTGCATGGTCTACGCTGGCGCAGAAGATCACGGTCTTTTTGCCGTTGACGTACTTTAAATAGGTGTCAACGATCAACTGATTGCGTTCCGGGATGAACAGCTTGCTTTCCAGATCCTGCGAATTGTATTTGATGCCGTTGATTCGCACATCGGTCAGGTCGATGTTGGTCTTGACCCGGATGCAGCGAATCGGCACCAGTACGCCACGCTCTACAGCAGTTTTGAGATCCATTTTGTGGGCAACGTTCTGGAACAGCTCCAGCATATCCTCGCCATCGCTGCGTTCCGGGGTAGCGGTCAAACCCAAAATAAACTTCGGGTGGAAGTAGGTGAAAATCTTCTGGTAGGTGTTGGCTGCCGCATGGTGACATTCGTCCACAATCAGGTAGTCAAAATCCGTAGGCGAGAACTTTTCCAGATCCTTGGAGATACTCTGCACCGTTGCAAAAATGACCGTCTGGGTCATATCCTTCTGACTTCCGGTGTACTCTCCCAAAGTCGCTTCCGGCCAGACCTTAGCAAAGGTCTCTTTTGCCTGAGATGCCAGCTTCAGGGCGTTGACCAGAAACAGCGTGCGCCCACCCACTGCCTTGGCGTCCGTTGCAGCCGTGATGGTTTTGCCTACGCCGGTTGCATGGTACAGCAGCGCAATGGTCTTGCCGTCCTCACGCATCTTCTGCAGGTTCTCGGTGGCTTCCTGCTGGTAGTCCCGAAGCTCGATGGTCTGTCCCATCTGCACCGGCAGGTCTGCTTCAAATGCCTTGAACATGGGGCTGGTGCCCAAGAAAGTAATCAGCTCGTCCTTGACCTTTTCCGGTTGCTTTTCCAACTGGCTGTAGATCCAACGGTAGACTTTCCAGTTGTCATAGATCAGGCTGTTCTGTTTCAGGAGGTCATCAGCGTATTTGTTTTCGGACACCTTGCTGGGGTTGTGGTAGGTCTCACCGTCAATCTCGATTGCAATTTTGGATTCAGGAGATTCCAGCGCAAAGTCGATATAGCGATGCCGTCCATAGATGTCCACGCAGGGGTACTGGACCTGCAAATTTTCGGTTTTCTCAGGTCCAAAAGCCTCACAGAACAGCTGTACAAACAGCTCCTCCGCACGGCTGTTGACACTGGTTGCTTTCATTGGCTCCATGGTGGCCTCCTAAAACGGTATTCCCAATTAAGATTTATAATTTTATTATATCATACGCAAAAAGCTCTGTATAGTTTGTTTCTTTGGCAAGGTTTTCTGTCCTTGCTGCTTAATTCTATACCTTTATAAGAGAACTCATTGATTTTTTATTTGACTGACGTTTCCAAAAAATAACCATAAATTTTTTCTCAAAAGACTTAACTCTACTGCATCCATGGGCTTCTACTAAGCGAAGACACTTACAGTTGGAAGTGAAAGCGGGGTTTTACCATGGAATATAATGCAGTTTTGAATCGTGTACGCCCGATGCTGACGAACGGCAATCACCTGTCTGCGCAAGGCTTTGAGGCGCTGTTTGGCTCCTGTTCTCAGCAGGAACAAGAACATCTTCTGGCCGAGCTGGCGGGGATTGGCATCCTAGTGGATACCAGCGCCGCTATACCCAGCAGCAGAAAGGCCGCTTCTTTCTGCCGCAGCGACTTTACCTCCAAGCAGCTTTGGTCCATGACCAACGAGCAGCTCTGCGTATTGGCACAACAGGGTGATGAGAGCGCCAAGGAGATCCTCGTGCGCAAGACCGCCGGTTTTGTCCACCTGATGGCCCGCAGAGTTCCGCAGCTGCTCGCCCATAGCTGCCTGACCGAGGAGGATAACTTCCAGAACGGCATTCTGGGACTGTTTACTGCGATCCAGCGGTTCGATGCGCTGCAAGGCTACAGCTTCCTGACCTACGCCGCTTACTGGATCCGCCAGTCCATCCTGCGCGAAGCCATCAACACCGGCCTTACGGTACGCATCCCGGTACACTATTTTGACACGCTCTGCCGGGTGCGTGTCGTCTGCACTACCTGTATGCAGCTAGATGGTCCGGATCTCTGGCATGCCATTGCCGAGGCTGAAGCCAGCAGCGGTCACTCCTGCACAGTGGAGCAGGCGCGCCGCTACCTGAGCGACATGCTCGTTTACCTCAACGTTACCAGCCTCAACCTTATGGTCGGCGAGAGCCACGACACCGAGCTTGCGGAGCTTCTGGCGGATGACGTCAGCCCCGATCCTGTGGACACTGTGAGCGAGAACGAGACCGTTCAGGAAGTCCGGTTGCTTCTTTCTCAGCTTCCCGAACGCGAGTCCACTGTTCTCCGGCTGCGCTACGGTATCCCGGATGACCGCTGCCGTACACTGGACGAGATCGGTGCGCAGCTGGGCGTCACGCGGGAACGTATCCGCCAGATTCAGGTGCGTGCCGAGCGCCACCTGCGGGAGATGCTGAAGCGCCGCTCCTCATCCACCCTTTTTGCTGCCTGATTTTTTGACCTGATGGAGGATTTTGCCATGAATACATTGCTTTGTTCTTATCTTTCCGCCCATGCTGCTGAGGATACTCTGTTTGTCTTGTGGGGTTTTTCTTCGGAGGACGCCGGTCTTCCGCGTCCTTCTCTGGATGCTTTGCTGCAGCAGCGCCTGTCCCGCTACCTGAGCAGTCTGCTGCAGCAGAACCCCTGTGTGATCACCGCAGAGGAGTTTGCCCTGCATGCCGATACCCTTGCGCAGGAGTTCCCGCACATCATTCTGGTGCAGAACACCTGCTACCGCACGCTGCTCCCTGTGTCTGTGACGCTTACGCCGGAGATGCAGTCCGGCCTTCTGAGCCACTTTGACCCGGAAACGCCGCAGGATGCTCCGCTGCCCGGCATTGAGCCCTGCCTGCGGGTCTACTCCAACCTGCTGCATACGGAGGAAGGCATCGCCTGCTGCATTCCTTTGGACGCTCTTCTGCGTCAGTACCCGCAGGTCGAGCGCGTATCGTTTGGTGCAGCACCGCATACGGTTCCCGAAACCGCCGCCAGCAGCTCTGCCTTTGCGCTTACCGGGGAAGCCGATTATTTCTGTCTCGTGCAGCAGCTGTGCCGCGGCAAAACGCTCTGCGTTTCAGCCGACAGCTTCATCGGCGATGAGGCTGATCTTGCCGACAGCCTTGCGGCGCTGGCTGGCGCTTTTCCGGGTCAGCTTTCCAGAGCGCATGCGCAGACGATGCAGCCGGAGCGCCCCGTCTGCCCGGAGGCGCGCACCCTTCTGCAGCAGCACTGGGGTTACCCGGACTTTCTCCCGCTGGATGTCTACGACCTGGACGCTCTGCATCGCGGCGAGAAGAAGCTGCGCACCATCACCCAGGAGGATATCATCGATGACCTCATCCAGCAGGCAGAGCTTTGCCGCGCGGGGCAGACTTACCGCGACCTGTTCGTGACTGCCTCCACCGGTGCGGGCAAAAGCGTGATGTTCCAGATCCCGGCCATTGATCTGGCCGAGAAGTACGGGATGGTCACGCTGGTGATCTCGCCGCTGATCGGCCTGATGAACGATCAGGTGCAGGGCATGGAGAAGCACCGCTACGCCAAGGCCCGCACCATCAACTCCGACATCCCGCCCATGGTCAAAAAGACCATTGCGCAGGAGGTGCAGGAAGGCCGCTGCGACATCCTGTATCTTTCGCCGGAGTCCCTGCTGAGCCGCAGCGATATCTCCGACCTGATCGGCGACCGTGCCATCGGCCTGCTGATCGTGGACGAGGCCCATATTGTGACCACCTGGGGCAAGCAGTTCCGCCCGGACTACTGGTTTCTGGGTGACTACGTGAACAAGCTGCGCAAACAGCAGCTGAACGGTCCGCACCAGCATGCCTTTGTCACTGCCACCTTTACGGCCACAGCTACCTATGGCGGCGAGGAGGACATGTACCGCGAGACCCTGCGCAGCCTGCACATGTCGCCGGACCCCATCGTTTATCTTGGCTGCGTGCGCCGCCGCAACATCGAGCTGTGCATCCGGGAGGTACCCCGCGTGACCGGCCGCAGGGAGTACGAGCTGGACAAGTTCCAGGCTCTGACCGGGCAGATCACCACCGCACTGGAACAGGGGCAAAAGACCCTAATCTACTTTCCCACCGTCAGTCTGCTGGAGCGCTTCTACACCCATTGCCTTGCACAGCGGCTTGGCAATGCCGTGACCCGCTACCACGCGCAGCTTTCCGGCGAGGCCAAAGCGGAGAATCTGGAGGATTTTCGCAGCGGCAAGTGCCGGATCATGCTGGCCACCAAGGCCTTTGGCATGGGCATCGACATCCCGGACATTGCCCTTGTGCTGCACTTTGCCCCCACCGGTAACCTGTGTGATTACACGCAGGAGATCGGTCGCGCCGCCCGTGACCCGGAGATTCAGGGCCGTGCCGTGTACGAGCACATGGCCAACGACTTCAAGCACATCAACCGCCTGCACGGCCTTTCCAGCATTCAGCCCTGGCAGCTGGTGCAGGTGATGCGCAAGGTGCTGCAGCTGTACCGCCAGCACCGCGCCAGCCAGCCGGCCACCGCCACCAAGCACCGCAACGAACTTCTGGTGGACGCCGAGAGCTTTGCCTACATCTTTGCCAGCCCTAACGGCGAGCACCCGCAGGACCCACTGGCCAAGGTCAAGACCGCCATGCTGCTGATCCAGAAGGACAGCGAAGCACGCGGCTATGCGCCCTTCATCATGCGGCCCTCTCCTCTGTTCACCCACGGGTATTTTCTGCTCAGCAGCGCCGATGCCGCCGCAGTCAACTGCATCTGTACCGGTGCTGCCACCCTGCAGGATGAGGCTGCCGGGGTCTACGACGTAGACCTTGCCCGCCTGTGGAGCAGCCGCTGGCAGAACGATTTTTCCTTCCCGCAGTTCAAGTATCTGCTGTACACCCACAGCGACAAGCTGCCGCTGAATGCCCAGCTGCACCTGACCCCCGCCATGCAGCTGACGCTGGAGTGGCACGCCAATGCGGATGCCCGTTTTTCCGTACTGCTGCGCGCCCTGAAGGAGATCTTCTTCGAGGCTGCCCGCAGCGGCCAGTATCTCTACGACCGGGATGCCGCTGCCCGGCTGGCGCAGGCCACGGGTCTGAGCAGCACCCGTGCCACCAGTGCAGTGCGCGTAGTGCTGGCGGCTGTGCAGTCCTGGCAGCAGCATTCGCCCCGCCTACAGCGCACCCGTGTGCTGCGCCGCGGCACTACGCAGGAAGGCACAGAGTACAGTGTGGTGGACCCGTTCATCAGCGAGTTTTTCCACTGGCTGGAGCAGAGCTTTGCTGTTCTGCACAGCGGCGAGACCTGCCGCTATCTGCCGGTGAACGATTCTGCCCAGAGCAGTGAGCGTCTGACCCCGGCTCTGGGCGTGCTGGAGGAGCTGGACCTGCTCCACTTTGCCCTGTTGGGCGGCTCCAACAGCCGCCTGTACCTCTATATCAACCAGACCCAGACCATGGAACTGGCTGACCGCGGCTTTTACCGCAACCACTTGCTGGAGCGCATTGCCCAGCGCCACACCGATGCTGTGCGGCTGATGAGCTGGCTGTTTACCAGCGGCTTTTCCAGCGAGCAGCTCTGGGACCGCATCGAGGAATACTTCCTCGGCCTGCCCATTCAGGGCTTTGACGCTCCTTCTGCCGAATCGAGGTGATCTTTATGCCTTATCTTTTCTGCTCCATCCGTGCTTCTCCGGTGTATAGTTCTTTTCTTTTGGCTCAATGTGTGGTATAGTAAAACTATCCTCCGTAAGGAGACGGAAATCGGAACGTGTCAATGGCTTTCGCCGCATCGCACCGGTTGCAATATATCCCCGCAAGGGGGCGAAAACAGATCTACCTTTAAGGTGATAATCTGTTCCATGCATTGCATTTATCCCCGCAAGGGGACGGAAACATGCGGTAATCCGCCCAAGCCTCCTGGTAACCGATTGCAATTTATCCCCGTAAGGGGACGGAAACCTGTGAGGACAATCCAGCTTTTCGCAATACTTGCAGATTGCAATTTATCCCCGCGAGGGGGCGAAGACGCATTTCCGTTATTGTTCACGTTTGCGAAATTGGCAATTTCAGTTTCTCCCCGCGAGGGGACGGAAACAGCATTACCATTGCGGCAATGTCAGAATACACGGCGATTGCAATTTATCCCCGTAAGGGGACGGAAACTTACCACACACGGGGCAAACGCTCAAACGGCAACATTGCAATTTATCCCCGCAAGGGGACGAAAGCGACATTGTTCTCATGACAATATCCCCATTCTCAGATTACAACTTATCCCCGCAAGGGGACAAAAAAGCACCTCTGCCACTGGCGTTTGCCAGCAGCGGAGGTGCTTTGCTTTTTCTTATATTCTATTTTACAGGTTGGGAGCTGCGCCTGCCGGAATCGTCTTTGTAACAGGTAGCGCCTTGACGCCTTCCGGAACATCCGGCTTCATGGGGCGGATCTCCTGCAGATAGTCAGCCACATCCTGCAGGGTCTGCTCAATATGGGCCGTGTCCAGCGGAAGAATACGGTCGCTCTGCAGACCAAAAGCCGTATCACTGGCATGGTTGATTTGGTTGCGGTACTGCATCACGCGCTGGTAGAACAGTGCCGCATCCTCGATCTGCCACCGGACATCCGGGTCGATCACCAACTGACCGGAAGCGAGAATCGTATCCATATAGGCGTGCATTTCTTTCGAATTTGCCACGCCAAACAACATATTGCCATCTGCATCGTCCTTGCTGTGGGTCAGGCGCAGATCCGTTGTATAGGGATACTCCTTTTGCATCAAAGTCAGGCGGCAGAAATGGAAGTGGAACAGCGGATATACCCACGCCTTGCCCTTATTCTGATTCTGTGCCGCCAGATATGCCCAGCCAGTTTCTGTGGGCTGCACAAAAAGATGACGGCAGACATAGGCCGGCATCTGCTCGCACAGCAATGTCAGCGCCTGCTGATACATGCTGTGTTCTGCGCACCAGCTTACCAGCGCAGGAAGATTGTTTTTGGGGGAAGCCAGCAGACCTTCAAATTCTGTGCGGAAGCGGTCATTCAGCAGGTGGAAGAACAAGCTGGTCAGATTTTTGCTCTCCTTGGGCGGTGCCTGCAGTGCCTGTGCGATCTGGCTCAGGTCTTCATTCAGCGCCTGCACCCGGCACAGCGCCAGATCATCCGAGAACTGGTTGATGCGGGCCAGCAGGGTATGCAGAGCCGGGTCGCTCTCGCCCTCGCTCCACAGGTAGCCTTTCAGCTTCTGTGCAGTACCTGTGGAAAAGAACTCGTCCATCGCCGTGATGAGGTCGAACAGGCTGTACAGCTGACTGCTGTCATGGATGCGGGAAGTACCATCTGGAAGCAGTTCGGAATAGATCACCCTGCGGGTCTCCACACTGCGCAGGTCGCGCATACAGCGCGCTGCCGTTACCAGAAGCATCGCCGTGTCCCGCATGCCGCCGGAAAGATCAATGGATAGGGTATCTTCCGCTTCAATTTTTCCCAGCAGCAGAGAGATTGCCCGGAACTGCGCCTTGTCGTCCATGCTGTCCGGCACCGGGATCACTACAAGCCGCTCTGCCGGAATGCCCGCCGAAGGCAGGAATACATCCCGGAAATACTCCACGGTGGTGCAGGTTTTCCCGTCCAGCAGATGCACGGTAGGGCTGGTGCGCACCAGCTCACTGCACAGTGCCAGAATACAGTCCGGCCCTTCCTTGTGCTTTTTCAGCTCCAAAATTGCCGCTTCATTGGTCTGGGTATGAATGTTCGGATTTTTGCCGAAGGGGCTCATATATAAAAGCAATACACTGCGTTCCATCTTATACCTCCTCCTGTTCCGCCTGCATCTGCATCAGTCTCTGCTGCCATGTTTTGCGCCGCTGCGATACAGCCGCTTTGCTCACGCCGAGAAACTCTGCCACGGTCTTATCCTGTGCCGGGTTGCGCCCCGGTTCCAGCAGCGCATGGACGGCAGCGCATTCCAGCGCCTTGGGTGCATAGGGCGGCTGAACTGTAAATTCCACATACCGGTGCAGCAGCAGGATGTCCCACAGACAGTTGTCCTGTTCCAGCGGACGCAAGTCATCGCAGTTTGCCAGCCGCGCGGGCGCATCCTCTGCCGGAGGCAGCGCGTCATTGTTGCGCAGAAAACCCATCAGCACGCTGCTCCACAACGGGCCAGCTGTCTTGCCGTATTTTTCCTTCTGCTGCAGGTTCATCAGCCCTATGCCGCGGTGCAGCCATGCCAGCATTTCACTGCTCTGCTCCGCCTGCTCTTCCACGCTTTTTTCTTGGGAAACCACCCGGTCGCCCAGCGCCGAATCCTCTCCGCCAGTGTCGTCCAGACTGAGCACCGACTGCTTATTGCGCAGTGCTTCCCGCAGGGTCTTTACACCCACCCCGACAATATCGGCGATCACCTGTTCTTTTTCCGGGTCACGACAGAGCATACTCTCTGTAATTCCGTTCTTCTCCATGTATTCCAGCGCTTTTTTGATCTTGCGGTTCGTTTCGCGTCCGAAACCCGTCACTGCCATTTCTTCCTGCTGCTGGTCGTGTGCCTGTGCATGACGGACAGCGGTGCGCAGATACATACTGAAGGTTTGCCCGGTTTTCGGTGCCCAAAAATCAAACGCATCCAGAAACGCCTTGCAGAAATCCGCGCTGTTCCATGCATCCTCTCCCCTTCCGGGAGCCTGTGCGGTCAGAAAGCATTCCGCCCAGAACGTGCGGAACCGTTCATCATTGGCATCGTGCAGCTTTTTGCGCTGTTCCGGCGGCAGCTGCAGCAGCGGCGAAGCGTCAATGTCCGCCCATGTTTTCACATCATTCATCGCTGCTTAGTCCTCCCGGTGCTCGTTCATCCAGATCAGCTGATGGAACACTTGTTCGGCGGTCTTGCTGTCACGCATGGTGCCTACCAGCCCGGCAAGCTGATACAGCGCTGCCATATCGTAAAGCCGCGCACTGAGCACCTGTCCGTTTTCCCGCTTGACCTCGCCATAATACACACCGCCTACTTCCAGCTCCGTATGGGTAGCTTCGGCGCAGGTCAACGCCGTCAGCGTGACCACCGGGATGCTCTTGGAGCCGTAGGTGATGCAGGCATACACCCGGGTGACCTGCGGCAGGGCATCCACCAGATCCCGGCACAGGCCGATCAGCGTTTCCGGGCGCTGATCCTCGGGCAGGTGGAGCTGACGCACCTGATTTTCTGCAATGCCCAGCTGCGTCAGCTCTTCCAGCAGGCGCTGATAATTGCGGGCGGTATCGGCATTTTCCTGCCGGATGGCCAGCAGCTGCACCGTGTCCCCGGGTTCAAGGGTATCCCGCATTACCTGCACGATGGGAAAGCAGGTGGCCGTGGGCGCACCTGCCCGCTCCCGCTGGTACAGCATGGGGTCCAGCTTTCCCTGCAAAGGCACGGTGGTGATATAAGTCTTTAGCACAGGGCAACACTCCTTTTTATAAGATCCATTATCTGCATCATACCATGAAACCGCCCCGCGCACAAGGCAGGCTGAATGAATTTATCGCCGTTCTTTTCAGCGCAAAAGTACATCATTGTAATAAAGTGAATGTTTTCTAGCCATCCGGCCCTTCAGTTTTGCGGTGTTTTGTGATATATTTAGGGTACTATCCCCGCAAGGGGGCGAAAAAACCCACTCCATCGGGATTGCGTTTTCGATTGCAGTACAATCCCCGTAAGGGGGCGAAAAAACCTCTGGAGTAATAATAATTTGCTCTTTCGACGTACAATCCCCGTAAGGGGGCGAAAGCTCCATAACTGGATATTTAGGCGTTGTCATTCGGATGCAATCCCCGTAAGGGGACGAAAACACAGGATAGGCCTTGTCGATGATGGACAGCATGGTACCATCCCCGTAAGGGGGCAAAAACTACACTTCGCACGCTTTCATGTTGTACCAACTCAGTACTATCCCCGTAAGGAGGCGAAAAACAGGCAATAAAGATTGCGTACTCTTTCATTGTAGATACCATCCCCGCAAGGAGGCGAAAAAACTTCTCCAAAAGAGAATCCCTTACATTCAATGGATACCATCCCCGTAAGGGGGCGAAAACACAACCTCTTTGGACAGGTTCTCACGGCTCTTGGTATAATCCCCGTAAGGGGGCGAAAACAAAAACCAGAAGAAAAACAGGATGCAGGAAAATGTACAATCCCCGTAAGGGGGCAAACCAAAGCAAGAAAAGTAATTTTAAGTTTCTTGCTTAACTATCCGCATTCCATGGGCTTTTTCTCTTTGCAATGTCAAGGAGGAATGCCCTATGCTCATCAACTTTACCAATCATCCTTCTGCCCTGTGGAGTGCCGAGCAAAAGGCTGCGGCACAGGTCTACGGCAAGGTGATAGACCTTGCCTTCCCTGCCATCGACCCCGCCACCAACGAGGCCGTGCTGGACTCCCTTGCCGCGGTATATGCCGACCACATCCTGCACCTTAACCCGGACGCCGTGCTCTGTCAGGGCGAGTGCACCTTTGTGTACCGGGTAGTCCAGCGTCTGGAAGCCGCGGGCATCCCCACGCTGGCCGCCTGCTCCCGCCGCAAGAGCCAGGAGACCACCTACCCGGACGGCAGCACCCTGAAGCGCAGCATCTTCGCCTTTGCCGGCTTCCGGCGGTATGGTTCGCCGCGCTGAAAGAGGATTTTCTTTCTATCCTCCACGGCACAATTATGATTCAGGATTTATCGTTGTCCTTTTCGTGCGGATTTACCTTATTTCAATAAAGTGAATATTTTTCAGGCATTCAGTTCTTCCATTTTACGATATTCTGTGATATATTTAGTGTACCATCCCCGCAAGGGGGCGAAAACCTGAATCTGTTCATTAGTCATAATCTTGTTACCGTACCATCCCCGTAAAGGGGGCGAAAACGTGATGTCGTGTCCGTTGCGGACGTTCGAGAGAGTACTATCCCCGTAAGGGGGCGAAAACATAGCGGCCATAATCTGTTCAATATCCATAATAGTACCATCCCCGTAAGGGGGCGAAAACGTGAAATAGTCGTGGAATTTGTTGACCGGTAAGGTACCATCCCCGTAAGGGGGCGAAAACAAATCAGCCTGCTGCCGCCATGCCACGATATCAGTACCATCCCCGTAAGAGGACAAAAACAATCTCAACGCCGAAGTTCTGGCTCTGAATCGTATTTCAACTTATCCCCGCAAAACTCTCTCAGGCGCTGCGCGCCAGCTCTCCCGAAGGGAGAGCTTAGTACAGGGTAACGGCAGCTGCAAAAGCTCCCCCGTCGGGGGATCTGGCACGGCGTAAGCCGTGACTGAGAGGGTTCTCCCCATAAGGGGACGAAAACTTGACCGTGCATTTCCAGTCCAAATGCAGTTCGAGCTTACAATTTATCCCCGCGAGGGGACGGAAACCCATTAGGCGTTACAAACGGCTCGTGGTAATACATTTCAACTTATCCCCGCAAGGGGACAGGAACTTGAGCTTGTCCATTTCAGCCTGACGCTGCTGCTATTTCAACTTATCCCCGTAAGGGGGCGAAAACCGCAGCTCTTTAGTCCAGTCTTTCAGCATGAACGTACCATCCCCGTAAGGGGGCAAAAAACTCCGCATCAAAAAAAGATGCGGAGTTTTTCTTTTGCAAACCTTAACTCTTTGTTTTCCGTGGGCTTTTCCTCTATGAACGGAACGATTGCAGCTGCTGTGATATTTTCTCTGCTGCGGCTTTTGCATAGCGACAAAATGTGTTATAATAAAGCCAATTCCAAGCATCTCTTACAAAATTGACAAATACGTTTTCCGTTTATTGTGCAATTGTTCTACAACCCGTAAAGGAGATGGTATTTTGAACGTTCTCACCCTGCAGTCCACCTATGGCGGGCTGCTGCACGACACCGGCAAAGCGGTGTACCGTGCCGGTGGGCAGCGCGGCAGCCACAGTGAACAGGGCTACCAGTTTTTGCACGGCGTTTTGCCCGGTGCAGGCTGGGCACCGGCGCTGGACTGTGTGCGCTACCACCACGCCGCCGCGCTGCGCGGTGCAGCAAAGGCGCTGCCGGCCGATTCCCCGGCCTATATCGTTTATCTAGCAGATGATCTTTCTGCCGCCGCAGACCGCCGGGAGGTCGAAGGCGAAAGCAGTTCCTTCCGGCGGGATCTTCCGCTGGACTCGGTGTTCACCCACCTGAACGGTGCGCACCCCGGCTGGATGATGCCTGCGCAGCCGCAGGACGGCAGTCTGAAGCTGCCACGGCCGCAGCAGCCGCTTTCCGCTTCCGTCTATGCAGATGCCGTGCGCAAGCTGAGCGAGTGCCTGCCGGATCTGCAGCCGCAGCCGGAGTGGATCAACTCGCTGCTGGGTCTGCTGGAAACGCAGTTCAGCTGTTTTCCGTCCAGCACCTTTACCGGCGAAAGCCCGGATGTTTCTCTGTTCGACCACGCCAAGACCACCGCAGCCATTGCGGCGTGCATCAGCGAATATGTGCAGGCAAACAACATCACCGACCTGTGCAAAGCGCTTTTTGAGCAGGAGAAGGATTTTTGCCAGAAGGACGTTTTTCTGCTCTATACCGCCGATTTTTCCCGCATCCAGAAGTTCCTTTATACTGTCCATACCGAAAACGCCCTGCGCTCCCTGCGCAGCCGGTCGTTCTTTCTGGAGCTGCTCATGGAGCACTATCTGGACGAGCTTCTGGCCGGGTGCGGCGTGTCCCGCGCCAACCTGATTTACAGCGGCGGCGGGCACTGCTATGTGCTGCTGCCCAACACTGCCGCCGTGGCCGATACCCTGACCCGGTGGAACCGGCAGTTCAACCGCTGGCTGCAGCAGCAGTTCGGCACCCAGCTGTTTCTGGCCAACGCATGGACGCCCTGCTCCGGCAACGACCTGACCAATACCCCGGCTGAAAAAAGCCCCTACAAAGAGCTGTTCCGCCGGGTGAACCGTCTGCTGGAGCAGCACAAATTCCACCGCTACACCGCCGAAGATCTGCGGCTGCTGAACAGCACCGCCGCTTACCCGGATGGCCGGGAATGCAAGGTGTGCGGCACCAGTGCCAACTTGAAGGATGATCTCTGCCCTTGGTGCAAACTGTTTGTAGATCTTTCTATCAAGATCCAGAACAAGCGCGTTCTGGTAGTAAGCCGTCAGCCCTCGGCTGCCGATGACTGCACGCTGCCTGCACTGGACAGCGGCAGCGAATATCTGTCCCTGACGGATCCGCTCTCTGCCCGCAAACGGCTGGCTTCCGGCGAGCCTGTCGCGCGTGTATATACCAAAAATGCACCGTTCACCGGCCTTACTTACAGCACCAACCTGTATGTTGGCGATTACGCTGCCAGCAATAGCATGGAAGAACTGGCAGAGCAGTCCGAGGGCGTGCGCCGCATTGCAGTCTGCCGTATGGATGTGGACAACCTCGGGCACGCATTTATCTCCGGTTTCGAGCAGGAAAACGAGAAAGACCCGGTCAAACGGATGCACTATGTTACCCTGTCCCGCACCTCGGCGTTCTCCCGGCAGATGTCGCTGTTTTTCAAGTGCTACATCAACGGCATTCTCGAAGGGCTGCAAGTAAGCATCGTCTATGCCGGCGGCGATGATGTGTTCCTTGTGGGCGCATGGAACGCTGTGCTGGAAGCAGCACAGCGCATCCAGCGTAATTTCACCGCATTTTCCTGCGGCGCACTGACCCTCAGCGCAGGCATCGGCATCTTTGATGACCATTACCCCATCCGGCTTTCCGCCGAGGAAACCGCCGCGCTGGAAGAAGCCGCCAAGCATCTGCCCGGCAAAAATGCAGTGGCACTGTTCACGCCGGAACGCAAAGCGGTCCGGGATGCAAAGGGCAATCTGCTGGTGCAGCCGGAGCAGGGACATATCTATGCGTGGGATGTATTCCGCACAAAGGTTCTGACCGAAAAGGTCGGCTGCCTGCAAAGCTTCTTCGACAAGGATAACGCCGAGCATGGAAACGCCATGCTCTACAATCTTCTGGCACTGCTGCGGGAAGCCGAAAACGACCGCATCAACCTTGCGCGGTACGCTTACCTGCTGGCGCGGCTTTCCCCAAAAAAGAATGCACCGGATTATAAACTTTACGAGCAATTCTCTCACAGCATGATGGATTGGGCCTTAGATGCCGTACAGCGTCACCAGCTCATCACCGCAATTTATATTTATGTCTATCAGAACAGAAAGGGTGGCGACACAGATGGCAGGATGGAATGATAATGGCCGCAGCTATGGCGGCGGTGGCTATAACAGCAACCGGAGCGGATATAGCAACAGCTACAACGGAAACCGCAGCGGTTCCGGCAGCTATAACAGCCGTAGCAGCTATGGACAGCAGAATGAGCTGCCGCCGGAGATCACGCCGAAAAAGGTGCCGGAAGATTATGTAGACGAAGCCGAGCGTATTATGCGCAGCCTGATGAGCCAGCCCAAAAAAGTGACCACTAGCAAGATCCGCAACCTGCTGAGCCTTGTGACAGATATCTATAACGAGGAAAACATCCGCACCGAGGAGAAACTGCGACCCGAAAGTGTGGTCAAGCTCAACTTGATGCGGGTGCGCGTGGCTTATGAGTGTGGACGTGATGATACTGTAAAAAGCTTTGTGGCGCGGACGAACCTGCTGGAATACCTCAAGGGCATTTCCACCGACCGTGCGGATCTGATCCGCTTTGCACACTATATGGAAGCGCTGGTCGCTTTCCACCGCTACTTTGGCGGCAAGGAGGGGTAATTATATGTATGGAAAAATTCTGATCCGGTGCGATCTGGAAGTGCGCACCGGTATGCACATCGGCGGTTCCTCTGCCTTTTCTGCCATTGGTGCTGTGGACAGCCCGGTGGTGCGTGACCCCTATACCGGTTATCCCATCGTACCCGGCAGCAGTCTGAAAGGCAAACTGCGTACCCTGCTGGCCCGCAGCACCTGTCAGGATATCGAACACATGCCTGCTTTCGACAAGGACGACGAGCGCATTCTGCGCCTGTTCGGTTCCTCGGAGCCGGTGCGCCGTTCCCGCCTGCAGTTTGCGGACGCCTTTTTGTCCAATGCAAAAGAGCTTTCCAACGTAGGTGTGACCGAGGTCAAGACCGAGAACGCAATTTCCCGTGCCAACTCTGTGGCCAATCCTCGCCAAATCGAACGTGTGATCGCCGGTGCAAAGTTCGGTGTCAGCATCGTTTACGATGTGACCGACCCGGCACAGGTCGAGGAAGATCTTTCTCTTCTGGCCAAAGGCATGAAGCTGCTGCAGATGGATTATCTGGGCGGCCATGGTTCCCGCGGCAGCGGCCGTGTCAGCCTGAAAAACTTTGCGCTGGAAGGCTATGGCGCGCAGGTGGATCTCAGCCACCTGAAATCCCTCTTTGATGAGGTGGATAGTTATGAACTATTTTCTGTTTAAGCTGCAGTTTGACACAGCTGTTCATTTTGGAGGGGCCGACTCTGCATTATCGCTTTATACCTCCGAAGAAACCCTGCGGGCAGATACCCTGTTTTCTGCCCTCTGCCATGAGACCCTCGTCCAGCACGGAGAAGAAGCCTTAGAACAGCTTTGTGCGCAGGTCCGGCAGGGAAAATTCCTGCTCAGCGATACAATGCCCTGGTATGGCGAAACGTTTTACCTGCCAAAGCCCATTGCCGCGTCAGAATCCACCGAGGAGGTAGAAACCACCCTGCGTAAAAAGGTAAAAAAGCTAGCCTGGATCCCTGTGTTGGAATTCGACCGCTACGCCAGAAGCCTGCATGAAGGTCATTTTATCCCTGACGAGCAACCGGAAAGTTTTGGCACCCACTATGAGCAGACCAAGGCAGCTGTTCCCATGCAGGGGGATACCATGCCGTATCAGGTTGGACTGTTCCGTTTTGCGCCGGACTGCGGCCTGTATTTCATCTGCGGATTTACCGAAGATGGTCAGGATGAAGATCTGGAGTATTTGCTGGATTGGCTGGGCGCTACCGGCATTGGCGGCAAAGTCAGCTCTGGTTATGGAAAGTTCCATGTTGTAGACAAGATTTATCTGAATGAACCTTTTGACGAGCAGACGGAGTGGATGTATCACGCTCTTTCTGCCGAGCATGCTCCTTATCTGCTGCTGAGCACCAGCCTGCCGCAGGCAGATGAACTGGATCATGCATTAGATGGTGCCTCCTTCCAGCTGGTGCGCCGCAGCGGCTTTATGGCATCCGATCGTGTGGAAGCTCCACTGAAGAAAAAAACGCAGTATGCCCTTTCGGCAGGTTCTGTCCTGCAAAATCGTTATCAAGGCGCTTTGTATGACGTTGGTTTGTCGGATGTGCATCCGGTATACCGCTATTCCAAGCCAATCTTTATGGGGGTGACATTATGATTCAGCAGGATCATCTTCAGATCTTTGACCTTACTCTGAATGTATGGGCACCTCTGTTTGTTGGCAACGGCAGCAGCTATACCAAAAAAGAATACATGTACAATACCCGCAATGGCAAAGTCTCCTTTCTGGACGAGCAAAAATTTTTCAGCTTTCTAGTCGAGCACGATCTGGTGGACAAGTACGGACAGTTTATGCTTAGCGAGCAGTCCAATCTCTGGGCATTTCTGAGCAAAGACTGCGGCATTTCCGATGCGGAGCTGAAAACGCTGACGCGCTATCAGATCGAGGTGGGAGATGCTCTGGATGCGGAGCACTCGCTGAAAGAGATCCATGCCTTCCAGCGTGATGCGCAAGGCCATGCCTACATTCCCGGCAGCAGCATCAAGGGTGCGCTGCGTACCGCATGGCTGCTGAGTGCGGTATTGGCTGACCGCAGTACCGGACACAGCCTTGCGCCAAACCGCCGGGCCACCTTTCCGGAAGAGAAATATGTCAACCAGCTGCATCTGCACACTCTGAAAGATGGAAACATCGCTTCGGACGCCGTTAACAGCATTTTCCGTGGCATTCAAGTTTCCGACAGCCTCCCCATCCCGGATACGCAGATGGTCCTTGTCGGAAAATTTGATGCACTTGTGAACGGTTCCTTTGCGAAGGGCAGTAATCGCGGCATCCCCATGTGTCGGGAATGCGCAGCGTCCGGCACTAAGGTACGCTTCAAGCTGACGCTGGATCAGTCGGTGCTGAAGGGGCGCATTACCAAGGAGTCCCTTCTGGAGGCCATTCAGCAGTTTGATACTTATTATGCGCAGACGTATAGCAGGCACTTCACTCCGCCAAGCGGTGCAGTCAACCTGCCGCAGCAGCCACACCTGATCCTTGGCGGCGGCTCCGGCTTTTTTGCCAAGTCGCTGGCGTACCCCTATCTGGGTGAAGAAGAGGGGCTGCGCTGGACGGTAGAACAAATGAAACAAATGTTCCGTAACCACAAGCATGAGCGCGATGCCGAAAATGGCATTTCCCCGCACACCATGAAATATGCCCGTTTTCGTGGTCGGCTTTATCCCTATGGATATTGCGGGGTGAGTATCTTATGATCCAGCAGATTCAACTGGTTTTACCTCCGCCCAATGATGTGCGGATTCCCCAGTCGTGGTCCTATCGTCTGTATGGCTGGCTGATGTCACAGATTTCTTCTGAATTTGGAGAGCAGATGCATCTGCAAGGGGAACATCCCATTGCGCATTTTCTATGTTTTTCACCGGAAAAGCAGTCTTTGATCTGGACGGTCAATCTGCTGAATGACGCTGCTCGACAGGTAGTTTTCCCCGTTTTGGAATCTGCAAAGGAAATCCCTCTGCATGAATTAACACTCCCCGTTTCAGAGGTTCGCATCTTTCCGGCAGTCTCCGCTGAAGAACTGATCCGTTCTGGACGTTCCCACAGCGAAACCCGTGCCAAAATTGCTTTTCTGTCGCCTTGCGCCTTCAAGCAGTCCGGCCGCTATACTATTTTCCCGCAGGAAACTCTGCTTTTGCAAAGTCTGATTGCGCATTGGAACACTGCCTTTCCAGAATATGCCCTTATCGATCCTGATGCACTGCAAGCTTTACAGCAGGGGCTTCATATTGTGGATTATAATCTCCATACCACACGTTATCTGTTGAAAGAAACGCGCATTCCAGCCTTTCAAGGCAATGTGACCATCGAGGCACGCCTTGCGCCGCCGCTTCTGGAACTTTGGAACGCGTTGCTCTCTTTTGCATCCCATGGCGGAGTTGGCATCAAAACCACTCTTGGAATGGGAGGCACTGCTGTGGATTTTTATAAAAAAACACCCGTTATATAAGCCTCATTGCTATCGAGAGACTGTTGCACTGCATCAGTCTCTTTTTATTGTAGCATCATACAAATTATCACGAGCTCTATTATTTTTAATAAAAGCAATGCAGATACCGTATATTTTCTGAGATTAAGAACTTCTTTTTCAATCAGATGCGGTTTATTCTCGATCATTGAATATTCTTCTAACGGGCGCTATAATAAAAGAAAACGGTAAGGAAGTACACCTATGCTCTACCCCGGTCTG
>ENA-OZFZ01000183-OZFZ01000183.1-human-gut-metagenome-genome-assembly--contig:-NODE-183-length-36480-cov-24.781249_pt1 | contig 36480 bp, 40 predicted proteins | sample MGYA00244621_ERZ653640 | MGnify/ENA primary metagenome ERZ653640 (study PRJEB26926, sample SAMN06165019) | human gut metagenome | biome: ENVO:00009003; feature: ENVO:2100002; material: ENVO:00002003... | reverse complement strand
ATAACCTCCTGTGCGTCCATGTATGTGTCATTTACACTTAAAATTATGCACTCCAACGGGCTGAACCGTATTCGATACCTTTTCGGTATTTCTTCGCGTTCTTGCCTTTGAAGTACACCATAAGCCGGATAAGGACAGCCCCCACAATACCGATAAGCAAATCCATAGGGGCAAGGCTCGGAAGCGGGGTTGCAAAGGCAGCGGAAAAGCCGTCTGCAAGGGAAAGCACCTTGCCGGAAAGGTCAGCCCCCGGCGCAAGGCGTACCGCTTGTCCGATTTTGTCAAAGAGATAGACAAAGAGCAGATAGGGGGCATTTAGGATAAGCAGCTTTTTAAGTTCCGGCTTCATAGCGATACCTCCCTGTCCTTTTTCTTCACTTTGTCCTTCTGTGCGTTCAGAGCTGCCGCCTTGTCTTTCAGAGTGGAAAGCAGCTTGCGGATAGAGGGCTTTTTATCCCTGCCTAATTTCTTTGCGGTAAATTCCCGGAACGCTTCGGTCATAACGTCAATATCCTTGCCCTTAAAAGACACAAGATAGGTCGGCGGCTTGCCGTTCTCAATCTTCTTGACGTTGTAATCAAGCCCGCTTTTCCTTGCGATAGGGTCAAAGGCTTTGATATTTTGGTCGGTAATCTCAATGTTGGAAACCTTTTCTCCCTGCTTCATAAGCTGCCGCATAGTGATTTTCCCATGCGGGGCTTTGGTTAGCTGCCCTTTGCCTTTGGCAAGCAGGGCTTTCATAGCCTTTTGCAGCACTTCGGCGGTCAGCTTAGATGTTTTGATTGCTAAAGACACGACTTTTTCATTGACTTCATCTTGCATGAAATCCCTCCTTTCATAGTTTGGTTAGGGTGGTGTGCCGCTTCGGGGCATAAAAATAAGGCGTACATTTTTCATGCCGCCTTTAGATACGCACCCGCAGCCCGTTCAAATCCGAAGCCCTCACACCGACAAGATACCAGTTGTCCCCGTACTCCATGCGGGTCGGCTTCCATTTGCCGCGTACAAACACTTCAAGGCAATCCCCACAATGCAATCCTCCGTAGTAGTCGTTAAGGTCAAAGCGAATGTCGTAACGGTCTGCCGTTTCATCAAAAATCAAAGCTCCTGTTTTCTGTGTCATATTAAAATCCTCCTGTTTTTTAATAGCCGCCGTACATATCGTGGTTGACAAGGGCGGTGTAATAGCTGTCAATGGTGTTGGGCGCGTTGAAAAGTACCGCTTTCAGATATTGCTTGATGTTACGGATTTTCGTGGTGTTCTCTTTCATGCAGTCAAAGACAAATTCAATGTGGCTGCTGTTCAGCTTCATAAACTTTGCTTTGACAAGCTCTGCCGGATAATCGTCCCCGGCGATACGAATTGTCTTTCGTTTGGTGCAGACAGTTTCAAGGATAAGGGACACAATCTCGTCCAAGCGTTCCCTGTCAATGTTGGTATGCTTGATAAAATGCTCATACTCGATATTGTCCTTGATGATTTCCTCATACACGCTGTATGCGTCTGCCGCTTCCGTTCCTTTCCGTTCCGGCTCTGCCGTTTCTTCCCTCAAAGGAGAGGGGTTAGGGGAAAGGATAGGAATGGAATGGTTACTTGATAAATCCGTATTTGATTTTTCTTTTTTTGGTAAGTCAGTCTTTTGTATATCTTTATTTAATTGCATTGGATTTTCCAACGTAGGTTTTTCCTGCGTAGGATTTTCCAATGTTGGATTTCCCAATGTTGGATTTTCCAATGTAGGTAAATCCAAGTTAGGCGGCTGCTCATAGATGATGTAATCAGTTCCCCGCAAGCGTCCTTTCTCGTCGCGCTCCCTTGAACGCTGAATATATCCGGCTCTTTCAAGCTCCCGGACAGCTTCGCGGATAGCGTCGATTTTTTCCCGGTTGATATAGGACAGTCCCGCAAGGGTATAGTCCCAATCCTCCGGCAAGGACAGCATTTGCGATAACAGCCCTTTTGCCTTTAGGGAAAGTTCTTTGTTGCGTAAATGGTGGTTGCTCATAACCGTATATCCTGTGTTTCTCTCCACGCGGAAAACTGCCATAGCTTCATCAACTCCTTTGCTGCATATTTGTTACGCGGTAGAACAGCGATTTTAAGGGTTTAGGTATCAATCCCTTACCCTGTGAAAACCGTACCCGCAAAGCCTTGTGTAGCAAGACTCTTTTTGCCCCTACTGCGTAACATGAGGGTAAAAAAATAGCGGCGTTCCTTGTTTCCCGGTTGGGATAAGGTAACGCCGCCAGTGCGGTGCTATATGAAATTGTGTGATTGCCGACGTGCCGCGCCGCCAGTGCGTCGCGTTTGTATTGGGTTGTTTCATGCTCGCAAGATGTTCCGGCATATCAAGGCGCAATCCGTTAAAAGTAGTAAATTGGTAGTAAAATCAATCTGAAATCCTGCGAATGTGCTTGTATTTCAAGGGTTTTTCGGGATAATCAAAATTTTTGGGTGAAAAACTGCTAATTTCCGCTTGCTTTTTGTCCGGGACTGTGGTATGATTACATCCTGTGAATACAGCGCGTTCTGCGTTTATCAACTGATTGGAGGTCTCCTGTTATGGAACTGTTTATCACCATTCTTCAGCTCATCTGCGGTCTGATCGTCATCGGCATCGTGCTCTTCCAGAGCGGCAAGTCCGCCGGCCTGAGCGGCGCCATCGGCGGCGTGGCCGATTCCTTTATGGCGAAGAACAAGGCCAAGAGCATGGACGCCAAGCTCGCTCGCGCGACCAAGTGGGTCGGCGCTGCGTTCATCGTCCTGACGCTCGTGCTGAATATGCTGTAAGAGCAAACGAATCCATAATGAAGAAGAGCGGAAGCAAAAGTTACCTACGCATAAGGACAACATTTCAAATTACCGTTCAAGTAGCATTGAAAAAGCCACTGACTCTGAATTATTCAGGGTCAGTGGCTTTTCGTTGAAAACAAGGCTGCATTCTGGTACAATCTATGTATAAAAGGAACTTCTCATAATTGCACCTTATCGGAAGTCGAAAGGAGGGTCACTGTGAGCGAACTTATGACGAAACACGAGATGACTGAGGAAGATATCAAGTTACAGTATATTACTCCAGCGATTGAGAGCGCAGGCTGGGATAAACTTAAGCAAATTAAAATGGAGTACAATTTTACGGACGGTCGTGTTATCGTCCGTGGGAATGTTACCGCCAGAGGCAAAAGAAAGCGTACCGACTATCTGCTCTATTACAAGCCCAATATTCCGCTTGCTATTGTCGAGGCAAAGGACAACAGACACAGCGTCGGAGCCGGAATGCAGCAAGCCATCGAGTAACGCAAAAATGGCGATCAAGGAAAAGCTGCTGTCCGAGTTCAATCTCCATACGGTCATCCGTATGCCGCACAGCGTGTTTGCGCCGTACACCTCTATCACAACAAACATCCTTTTCTTCGACCGGACGCATCCCACGACGGAGACCTGGTTCTATCGTCTGGATATGCCGGAGGGATACAAGAACTTCTCCAAAACGAAGCCCATGAAGCTGGAGCACTTCGCCCCGACTGTTGAGTGGTGGGACAACCGTGAGGAGATCACTATCGACGGCTTCGACAAGGCGAAGAAGTACACCGTCGAGGAACTGAAAGCACGGAGCTATAACATTGACCTTTGCGGCTATCCTCACGAAGAGGAGGAGATCCTGCCGCCAAAAGAACTGATTCAGCAGTACCAGGAAAAGCGGGCCAGCTTGAACGCTGACATCGACCGCATCCTTGCCCAGATCACCGACATCCTTGGCATCGACATTACGGAGGAGGGCGACGAATGACTGCGCAGCAACTGAAAAACTCAATTCTCCAGATGGCTGTTCAAGGCAAGCTCGTGCCGCAGGACCCGAATGACGAGCCCGCCAGCGTTCTGCTGGAACGCATCCGTGCGGAGAAGGAGCGGCTCATCAAAGAAAAGAAAATCAAGCGTGAAAAGAACCCCTCCGTCATTTTCAAAGGTGCCGATAATACTCCTTATGAGAAAATCGGCGATGAAGTGCGGTCGCTGGCGGATGAGGTACCGTTTGACATCCCCGATTCGTGGGAGTGGGTGCGTATTCGCTCCTTGGGAGAGATTGTGCGCGGTAGCGGCATAAAGCGGAATGAAACAGTTCAACAGGGTCTCCCGTGCGTCCGCTACGGTGAGCTCTATACAACCTATCAGACATCGTTCACTTCAGCTGTTTCATTTATTGCCCCTGATCTCTACGAGAAATGTAAGCATTTTTCGTATGGCGATGTGCTCATGACTCTTACCGGCGAGAATAAGCCGGATATAGCTAAAGCTGTAGCGTATTTAGGAACAGAGCCAATTGCCGCAAGCGGCGACCTTGCTTTTTGGACTCAGCATGGCATGAACCCGCTTTTTCTTTCATACATTATGGCTTCGCCGTATATAATCGCCCGCAAAGTAGCTTTAGCAACCGGCGACATAATCGTTCACATCTCAGGAGACAAGCTGGGAACGATACTGCTTCCCGTCCCGCCGCTTGCCGAGCAAGAAAGAATTGTAGCTTGTATCCAAGAAGCTGAACTGGTCATTGAGAATTACGCAATTAAGGCAACAGCTCTCCAAAAACTACAGGATTCTTTCCCAGAAGCCCTAAAAAAGTCCATCCTGCAAGAGGCAGTCCAGGGCAAGCTGGTACCGCAAGACCCATCCGACGAGCCTGCAGAGGCTCTGCTGGAGCGTATCCGGGTGGAGAAGCAGCGGCTCATCAAGGAAGGCAAAATCAAAAAGGACAAGCACGAATCTGTCATTTTCAGACGGGATAATTCTCATTATGAAAAGCGTGGCTCAGAAGAGATCTGCATCGACGATGAGATCCCGTTTGAAATCCCCGAAAACTGGGTTTGGTGCCGTTTGGGTTCAATTTTGGAGAAACTAACGGATGGCGCTCACAGTACACCCAAATACACTGATAGCGGAGTACCATTTATCTCTGTTAAGGATGTAAGTTCTGGTGTTCTTTCATTTGATAGTGCCAAGCACATATCAGAAAGTGAGCATCGTGAGCTGTATAAACGGTGCGACCCCAAACGTGGTGATATTCTACTCACCAAGGTTGGAACAACCGGTATTCCTGTGATTGTCGATACAGATGAAGAATTCAGCCTGTTTGTGAGCGTAGCGCAGTTGAGGTTCTCACATTCGCTGCTTGACAAGAATTATCTGCTGCTCCTAATTCAGTCCCCGTTGGTACAACAGCAATGTACTGAGCACACCAGAGGCGTTGGTAATAAGAATTGGGTTATGAAGGATATTGCAAACACTCTCGTTGCTATACCTCCACTTGCAGAGCAGAAGAGAATTGTTGCGTTTTACGCTTCCATTACGCCATTGATTCAATCCGTCGGCACTGTCTAATTCTCATTATGAGAAGTTGGACGGTGTGGAGCGCTGTATCGACGATGAACCGCCCTTTGAAATACCCGAAAACTGGTGCTGGGTCCGGTTTGGAACAGCTCTCGTAAATAGAGATGCAGAACGCATTCCTCTGTCAGTTTCCCAGCGCGAAAAACTTGATAAAAAGTACGATTATTACGGGGCATCTGGGGTCATTGATAAGGTGGATCGGTATTTATTCGATAAACCTCTGCTCCTCGTCGGCGAAGATGGGGCAAATCTCCTCTTGCGAAGTAAGCCAATCGCTTTTATCGCTTCCGGTCAATACTGGGTAAATAATCATGCCCATGTCATTGACGCCGTTGCAGGCGTTGATTTACGCTATATAGCGCTCTTCATAAATGCAACAAACCTTGCTCCGTATGTTACCGGTACCGCTCAGCCAAAAATGAACCAGGAAAAGCTCAATTCCATTTTAGTGCCGCTACCGCCAACTAACGAGCAGCGTCGTATTGTATCTGCTTTTGAAGGAATTGCAGCAATTATCCAGCAATCCTAAAAAGAGCATACCTCGTGGTTATACGCACGGGGTATGCTCTTTCTTTACCAGTCTATGACTTCATCAACGATAGCTCGTTGTTCGGTCGAGGTTTTGCGGAGATAGATGCGGGTGGTTTCTATACTTTCATGTCCCATAAGGTCAGCAAGGAAAGCGATGTCGTTGCAGCGCTCCAAGAAGCTCTTTGCAAAGCGGTGACGGAAGGAGTGTGGGTATACTACCACAGGGTCAATGCCATACCGGACTGCCAGCTTTTTTAACTGCCCGGAGATACCTCTGGTAGTGATTCTGTCCCCGTATTTGTTCAAAAAAATGAAGCCGCTTTCTTGATGCTTATCGTTCAGCCAAGAAAGGGCTTCATTTTGCAGAGCTTTTGGTATGTATATTCGTCGGAGCTTACCGCCCTTCGAGCACAAATCCAAATGCCCCAGCTTGATGTGTTCCACCTTGATCTGTATGAGCTCACTGACCCGTGCGCCGGTTGCGGCCAGAAAGCGTATGACAAAATACCAGAACAGCTCGTCATCCCGTTTGAGGCAGGTTTTGAAATACTCATAATCGGCCTCGCTGATGACATTTTCCAGAAAGGCTTTCTGCTGCACTCGCACAAACGGTATTTTCCAGCTTTCTTTGCCAATGCTCTCCAAGTAGCAGTTGATTGCCCTCAGACGCAGATTGACGGTCTTAGACTTGTAGTTCTCTATCAACCACACCTTATACGCCCGCAGGTTCTTTTTCGTGATATCGGCACCTTTGAGATACCAACGCCGCCTGTGGCGGCGTTGACGCAAGCATAGCATTTGTATGACAAACGCGCTTGCTGGGGCTCGCCCCAGTCCCCCATGCCGCCTGCGGGCGGAAACTTTTCGGCAGAATTGCCGGAATGTAAGTATGTAAAATCGGGTTTGGCAAGGTTGCCAAACCCGGCCTTGAAAGGGAAACTCATGAAAATGGAAGCGGCATGAAGTGAGGAAGGGTTGACAATATTGTCAACCCTTCCTCACCAATCTCAATACCGCTTCTGACAATCTTGTCAAAAGCGGTTTATATGAAACAACGGGTTCGGTGAATTCACCGAACCCGTTGTTGCTTTTTAACAAGGTTGTCAGAAAGTAAGGTTTGGCAATCTTGCCAAACCTTATCGTCACACTACCATTTCTCTCACCACACGGATCAGGGACACCACCCAGGACAGTGCCACGAGGCCCACCAGTACAAAGAAAATGCCATCTGCCAATGCAGTGTGCGTCAGATACCACGGGCGAAACACCGTGATCACCAGTGCGCCGTACAGCAGCGGCACAGACAGCCGCAGAGCCTGTGCCAGACGGACGATCCCGCCCAGCAGTGTCATTGCCATCATCAAAAAAGCATACATCATGTTCCATGCCTCCTTCTGCGCTTTGTGGCATGTTACCATCAGCGGACAGACTTTGCAAGGGTCTGTCCTCCAATTTTTTGCATGGATTTTCTGCGATGAGGGTGTCTGGCAGACACCCTCAATTTCGGCGGCAGGGGGTCAATGAAACACCCTGCACCATCAAATTTTTTGTAGAATTTTTTAATTTCTGGTTATTCACCACGCTGTTTTTTCGGGTAGGACAATGAGGGGTGCGGCGCAGAAGCAGAGAACCGCTTTGGGAAACATTGCCGAAAGCGGTCAGGCGGTGCCCCATGCTGGCCCTGTGTTGCCCCGTGTGGCCTTCTCTTACCTCCCGGGCGAACCATGCCTGCCAGAGTGGGAGAACGCCCGTGTGGGGCAGGAAACGCCGCAGTCCCCCCCGAATAAGAAGAAAGAGGTGCAGCCTATCACAAGCAAATCACATGAGGACGAGTTCATCCGCACGGAACGCTTTCAGATCTCCTGCGGACGAGTGATCCGGGTGGTTTCTGTGTTCCCGAAACAGGGAACCGAGACCCCGGCGGACAAGCTGAAGGCATTGGCGGAACTGGAGTTTCAGCAGGGAAAGATGTGTGCCTAAAGGGCTGGACATTTCAGGCCGTTCAGGGTATTGTGGTATCACAATGCTCTGAACGGTTTGACCCAAAGGAGGACAAGAGACAATGTCAAACCTGAAGAAAACCGCCCTGTACTGCCGTCTCAGCCAGGATGACGGTCTGGAGGGCGACTCCAACAGCATTCAAAATCAAGAGTTAATATGTAAAGGGTGGTTTCTGCCACCTAATACATATGACTGCGGCTCATTTGTGGTGAATGGAACAGCAGTTGTAGGAAAGGAGTAAAAACACCTTATAACCGCTGGAAATCAACACGCAAAGGAGCTAATTTTTATGAAATCACTGTTTGAGCAAATGGGCGGCACATACCGGCAAGAGGGCGATTACCTTATCCCAAACCTCTATTTGCCAGATGAGCCGGACTACCAGATCGGCAAGTATGGGCGTATGCGCCGTAGCTATCTGAAAGCTCATCGACCTGTTCTCTATGCAAACTATCTTACGAGCGGAACACTGCACCAGCATCTTGCCGAGATCGACCAAGCCTGCAATGAGCGTATGGAAATCATCGTTTCTGCTATGGCAAAGCAAGAGGGTGTGACCGAAGCGCTCAAAGCCGCCGACCAGATGGAATGGGTACGCCGGATGAACAACATCCGCAGCCGTGCCGAGGAAATCGTTCTGACCGAGCTTGTATATGAATGACAAATGCCCGTTATTGGCTGTATGGCCGATAACGGGCATTATCTTTATTCTTTTGGTGCTATAAACTTATATTTACCCTTTCCAAAGCCGCTGACAGGCTCGATCAAATCCGCATTTTTCAGTTTTGTAATGAGATTGCCTGCGGCAGTAACAGAATCCTTTGTGATAGCAGCAATGTCAGATCGGCCAAAGACGCCATCAGCGCCCATATTTGCAAATACTGCTTTCGCCTTTGCAATCGTACCTTGGCTTGCGTTCAGCCGGTCAATCGCAACCTCAATCGCAGCATTTTCGTCCTCAATCGTAACCTTGTTTGCGGTTGCCGCAGTTCCGTAATTCAGATTATAGAGCGTAACTTGAAAAGAACTGGCATCTGAATAGAATTTAGGCTCCAGTTCGTCACGGTAATTGTGAGCGGCGCGGTAGGTTTCCGTGATTTTCTTAAAGCCGCTGCCTTGCCGCTCCATATAGCCCAGCCGTCCGAAAATATCTGCAAGGACAGGGTTGCGGCGCGTGGAGGAAATACTGGACAGATCACGCTCCTGTATCCGTGTGCCGTCTGCCATACCGCCGGGAGAATATATGGTAAGGCGGTCATCGTAAATGTCGATGTGGACTTCGCTGCCCAAAATCAGATAGTCACGATGGATCAGTGCATTGACAAGGGCCTCGAAAACGCTTCGTTCGCAGTAGTCGGGCATCTCAACACGGGAATCGGCGGTTTTCTTCCAGCGCGTTTTCATATTCCGCTTGACAAAGCTGACGCCCTCATTGAGCAGAATGATCAGGCTGCCGGAGAATTCCGCACTGTCAAGTGCATCCACCATGCCGCCGCTTTTATCAAGGCCGTTCCAGCGTGTGCAGAACAGGCGGGAATGTCGGATGGGAGAATCATCCGCAAGCAAAGCGCCTGCATTGGTCAGCTTGCCGTGTTCGTCCCGCATATCGAAGGAATCGAACAGCTTTTCTTCCATGCTGTTGCCCGTCCAAGACTTATACCGTTCGCGTAGCTTGGAAAAAGCGTAATCCTTGAAATCATACTCGGAAACCAGTTCGTCATAGGTGCGGTGCATCCCTTTGAGAATCAGCTGATTCAGCGCATAGGACGGGGCGATCACGCTTTCATTGCCCATTCGGATATAGGCTTCCATGATACCGTCCGCTTTATAGTAATACGGCGTAGACCGTCCGGACGATACGGACAGGACAAGAATGTCCTTACCATTTTCTCGTTCAGGAGCAAGGACAAAACTCGGATAGGGCGTGATTCGCTCTTTGATCAGACGGCTGATCGTCTCCGCATCGGTCTGCGCATCTGACAAGCCTATCACGTTTCTGTCATCATCAATCCCGAAAAACAGCGTGCCGCCGATGCCGTTTGCAAAGGCACTGACGCTTTTGAGCCAGCTTTTCGGCTTCTTTACCTCCAGCGCGACCTTGAAATCATATTCGGTCGCTTCTGCGATCCAGCGGTCAATCATCATTCTCACCGTCCTGTCCCTTATTTTTTCCTCTGCTCTTATAGACATTATACTGATTCTTACACCGGGGACTGCAAAATGCGGAATTGGAACGGCTGCTCAGGAACACCTTCTGGCAGTGCTTGCACAGCCGCAGGGGCTTCTCTCCGTCCACCAGCAGGAAGCTGAACATCATCTGGATGCCCAGCAGCAGAGAGTGGAAATCCCAATAGATGGTCGGCTTGTCCAGCAGCTCAATATGATAGCTGGGCGCAATGCCGCCAAAGGCGGCCATGCCCATGCGGTACAGATTTCTTGTATCCTCGTCGATCAGATTATAATCGTTGTAGTACAGAATAGATGTGGTCAGGGTAAAGGCCCAGTCCTTGAACTGCTGTGCCACCCATTCATACGGCTCAGCGTACTCCCGCTGGAAGCTCATGGTTTTCGCCATGGGTTCATCTGCAAAGGTCATGGTCAGCGCCACCATCGTGTGGTCACCGGACACGCTCCAGCTGGACTCAATGCCCTTCTTGACCAAATCCAGCTGGTCAAAGGGATAGAACAGCGCCAGATAGTCCTCGGTTTCCATGGATTCTGCCTTGATGAAGTGGTTTTTTGGCAGATACACCTTTTCATAGTCCATGAAGGACGGCGTGGTGGGCAGTGCCGTCATCAGCCCCAACAGACCGTAGTGGGTCACAAAAGTCAAAATTGCCTTTTCCACCGCATCCTCCGGGCTGCGGTTCATCATCAGCATCCCTACGTTCAGCGCCTCCAACACCATCTCGGAGGATTCTTTCAGCGGGTTATAGATGTCGGGCTTTGCCGTTTTCTCCGGCGTAATATAGCGTTTTCCGGTCTTGCCGGTCTTGATCTCATAGCGGTCATACCGCACCCAATGGGAACGGGATTGCGCAAACAGATTGTTCATGACGCTGTTCCTCTCAATTCGTAATCTATCTATATATTAACCATATTACCATTGTATCAACCGTCCTTGGCATCGTCAAGGGCGGCTTTCTTTTTTCTCGGCTTCGTTTTGTTCTCCCGGCGGATCACGGCATCCTTGCCCCTGGTTTGCAGCAGCGCTTCATATTCCTCCATGAACTCGCGCTCCCGCAGGGTAAGGCCATGATCGTTTTCCAGCTTTTCACTCAGATGCTCGTACATCCGCTTTTGCAGCTTTTTCTGAATGGTCATCCGCAGCTTTCGGATGTTCCGGTCGGACTGCCCGCGGATGGCAGCAAGTCTTGTGGTGCTGTATTGCTTGACGAACAGGTAATACAGTACCTCCTTCTGTTCATCTCTGAGGGTGAAGAAGAGCTTGGAGAGAAAACGGTTTGCTGTCAGCTCATGCAGCTCGTAGGGACAGGAGAAGATGATGTCGAGAAAATTTCCCTGACAGAGCTGGCGGAACCTTGGCAGATTCATCCAGAGGGGAGCAATTCTCGGCTCTGGCACGGCCTGAAACTCCAACGGCACATCCCCGCGCAGGTTTTCGTGGTCACGCTCCCGGCGTTCCCGATTTCTGTCCAGCTTGTTCCACTCGTCTACCACAGTCAAAAAATCCGATTCCGTCCGGGCTGCTTCCTCCAGCCGCCGCACAGCCTCTGCGCGAATTTCCCGCTTGAGCCGTTTTTCGCTGGTGGGCGCGGCTTCCTCTTCCTCGTCCTCCAGCTCGGCGGCATAGTTTCTGGGATGCTCGTCCTGCTCCAGCTCGCTTTCCAGCTCCAGCGTGCGTTCCTCTGCAAGCGCTTCCTCCAGCGATTCGTTCTCCGGCGCACCGTCCGACGCATCCTCCCAATCGGCAAAGCTATCCTCATCCATTTCAAGGTCGGCTTCCTCTATTTGCTCCTCGGTATCTTCTTCCTCATCGGAAAAATCATCATCCCACAGCAGTTCATCCTCCCATGGTTCCACGACAGCTTCACCTCCTCGAAAAAATATTTTTCTTTTTCTCAAAAAACAGTTCCGATTTACACCCCGTTTTTCTCCTATTAGTGAAAGGGTAATCTAAACGCAAGTTACTAAGGTTACTATCTTAAACACAGAGGGTAGAAAGGAGAAAAAGAACATGGAAAACCAGCATAAAGACATGATTGGCTTACAGCCAACGGAACCGGACTTATTATACCAAAAACCAACAAATTACGCAAGGAGGAAGCCTATGGAGCAAACGAAACAGGAACAGTTCATCATTCGGCGCATCGGCGGCACCACCTATAAGGTAAGGGTCGCATTCAGCGAAACAGCGGTGGAGACCATGGAGGAAAAGATTCTGCGGATGATCCGCAATGAAGGGGTTACAAATGACGGCACTTGTGCTATAATGGAAGCACCACAAATGAGCCGTCAGTCTGAAAGGAGCGCCGAATGCGCATGAAACAGACTGAGGAAAAGATCACCGCTCTGTATGAGCGGCTAAGCCGTGACGATGACAATGCCGGTGATAGCAACTCCATCGTGAATCAGAAAAAATACCTCGAAAGCTATGCCCAGCAGAGAGGCTACACCAACTGCCGCCACTATACTGATGATGGATGGAGCGGCGGCAATTTCGAGCGTCCGGCATGGAAACAGCTGGTGGCGGACATTGAAGCAGGCAAGGTGGCCCATGTCATTGTCAAGGATATGAGCCGGGCGGGGCGTGACTATCTGCAAACCGGCTTTTACACAGAGGTATTCTTCCGGCAGCATGGCGTCCACTTTGTTGCCATTGCCAACGGCGTGGACAGTGATGACCAGAACAGCAACGAGTTTGCGCCCTTCCTCAACATCATGAACGAGTGGTATCTGCGCGACCTGAGCCGCAAGCAGAAAACCGCCATTCGGGTCAAGGGGGAATCCGGCAAGCCAACCACCAACTGTGCCATCTACGGCTATAAGAAAGACCCGGAGAACAAATACCACTGGCTGATCGACGAGGAAGCGGCTGCCGTGGTGCGGCGTATCTTCCAGCTGACCATTGAGGGCAAAGGCCCCTACGACATCGCCCGCATCCTGTTTGATGACAAGATCAACACGCCTGCGGTCTACTTCGGCAAACAGAATAAGGGCATCTGGAAAAGCAAGGAGGAGTTCCCCAACCCCTATAACTGGAGCGGCTACATCGTTGGGCAGATTCTCTCCAAGCCGGAGTATATGGGGCATACGGTGAATTTCCGTTCCCACAAGCAGTCCTATAAGGATAAAAACGCCGTGATGAATCCCAAGGAAGATTGGCTGATCTTCGAGAACACCCATGAAGCCATCGTGGATGCAGAAACATGGGAGCTGGCACAGAAGCTGCGGAAAACACCACGGCGGCATGATACGCTGGGCGAGGCCAATCCGCTGACGGGGCTTGTATTCTGCGCGGACTGCGGTGCAAAGATGATGAACCATCGCTCAAGAGGCGGCACGGAGAATAATCCTTATCCGTCGGACTTTTACGATTGTTCCACCTATACGCTGGCACATCAGAAGCGCACCCATGCTTGCAGCGGACACTATATCCGCAGCAAGGTGCTGCGGGAGCTGATTCTGGAAACCATCCGGGCAGCCAGCACCTTTGCCATCTCCGACCGGGACGCCTTTCTGGAGAAGGTGCGCTCTGCCTCCCAACTGCGGCAGGCAGAAGCGGCCAAGGAAACCAAGCGGAGGCTGAACAAGGAGAAAAAGCGGATTTCCGAACTGGATACCATCATCAAGAAGCTCTATGAATCCTTTGCCGTCGGGCGCATTACCGGTGAACGCTTTGACAGTCTGCTGGCAGATTACGAAAATGAGCAGAAAGCGCTGACAGCGTCCGTCTCCGAAATGGAAACGCAGATGTCCGCCTTTGCGGAGGACACCGACCGGGCCAAGCAGTTTCTGGAGCTGGCAAAGAAGTACACGGATTTTTCCGAGCTGACCACGCCCATGATCAACGAGTTCGTGGAGAAAATCATCGTACACGCTCCAGAAAAGATCGACGGTGACCGGGTGCAGGAAGTGGATATCCACCTTCGCTTTATCGGGCAGTTTGAGCTTCCCGCACCGGAGCTGACCGAGGAAGAAATCAAGCGGCAGGAGCAGCTCAAACGGCACCGCATCAAGAGCCGGGAGCGGTATCAGAAAATCAAGGCCGGTGAACACGCTGTCGGACAGCCCTTCATGCTGACCTGCAAATGCTGCGGACAGGAATTCGCCTCCAAGCGGACAAACACCCTGTTCTGCGGTCCCAACTGCCGCTCCAAATTTTACCGGCAGGAGGCGGCGGAGAGCCGCAGCCGGGAGTGTACCTGCGAAAACTGCGGCAAGGTGTTTACCACAACGAGGTCAGATGTCAAATACTGCGGTGACGATTGCCGTTATCAGGCACAGATCAAGCGACAGGGCGTGCGGAAGAAAGCCTTGCGAGGGGCGAAGATCGAACCGGCAGTGCCGGAGAAAGAAACAAAAACAGCATAAGATAAGACGCAAATGGCGGCTTGCCCCTTAATGGGCAGGCCGCCGTTTTTTGCGCAGAAATGGAGGAACAATGAATCTTTTCGAAATTGTAAAATACGGCGTAGGCTGCCGGGAGGCGGCGGAGCGGTACGGCGTGGAGGTCAACCATTACGGCATGGCCCTTTGCCCGTTCCACAATGACCGGCATCCCAGCCTGTATGTGGCAGATGACCACTACCATTGCTTCGCTTGCGGGGAACACGGCGATGTGATCGACTTTGCCGCAAAGCTGTTCGGTTTGCCGCTCTATGAGGCGGCACAGAAGCTGGCAGCGGACTTTCACCTTACCCCGGACAAGCCGCCCAGCGCAGCGGCGCTCCACGCAAAACGCATTCAGACGGAAGCACAGCAGCTCAGGGAAAACGAGCGGCTGTGCTTTTCTGTTTTATCCGATTACGCCCATGTGCTGCGGGACTGGAAGGTGCAGTATGCGCCGCAGTCACCTGACGAGCCTGTTCACGCACGGTTCGTGGAAGCCTGCCGTAACCTCGACCGGACAGAATACTACTTAGATATTCTGTGCGCCGGGGATTCCCACGAACGTGCCGAAGTAATTCAGCAGCAGATGGCGGACGAAAAGCTGGACGGGCTGCGACGGAGGTTAGAGAAAATTCACAAGGAGGAATTGGAAGATGGATATGACACCGCAGACGTGGCCTGAGTGGTACGACGGCAGGCACATCAACGAGGTGCTGTTCTGCCAGCAGTTTTTGGAGAAACACCCCATGAAATGTGTGCGTGGGCGGCTTTTCACCGTGGACGGACTGATCGAGGATGAGGGGCAGATCGGCAATCTCATTCTGGAGGAAATCTCCGGTGTGCTGACCGCCAATCTCTCCAAGACGGTTGCGAATCTGCTGGCCAGCATCAAACTGCAAGCCTATTCGCCGCCGCTGCCCATTGAGACGGACCGCATCCACGTTGCCAACGGGACGTATTTTATGAACGGTAGCTTTACCGCCGATAAGAGCTACTGCAACAACCGGCTGACGGTCGCCTACAACCCTGACGCACCCACTCCGAAAAAGTGGCTGCAATTCCTATCAGAGCTGCTGCAACCGGAGGACATTCCAACCTTGCAGGAATTTCTCGGTTACTGCCTGCTGCCTACCACCAAGGGGCAAAAAATGCTCATGCTCATCGGCAAGGGCGGCGAGGGCAAAAGCCGCATCGGTCTGGTCATACGCTCCCTGCTGGGCGACAGCATGAACACCACCAGCATCCAGAAGGTGGAGAGCAACCGGTTCAGCCGTGCAGACTTGGAAAACAAGCTCCTGATGGTGGATGACGATATGGATATGAGCGCCCTGCCCAAGACCAATTATATCAAATCCATCGTGACCTCTGAGTGCAAGATGGACATGGAGCGCAAAGGCGTCCAGAGCTATCAGAGCCAGCTCTATGTGCGTTTTCTCTGCTTCGGAAACGGTGCGCTCACCGCCCTGCACGACAAGTCCGACGGCTTCTTTCGCCGCCAGATCGTGCTGACCACCAAAGACCGGCCCGCTGGCCGAGTGGATGATCCGTTTCTGGTGGATAAGCTGCTGCGGGAGAAGGAGGGCATCTTCCTCTGGTGTCTGGATGGTCTGCATCGGTTGATTGGGAACAACTATCAGTTCAGCATTTCCGGCAAGGCCAGAGAGAATATGGAGACGGTCAAGCGCAGCAGCAACAATGTGATCGAGTTTCTGCAATCTGAGGGCTATATCCGCTTCAAGGCCGACAGTGAAGCCAGCTCCAAGGCACTGTATGAGGCGTATCAGCGCTGGTGCGAGGACAATGCGCAAAAGCCCATGTCTGCAAATCGTCTCAGCTCGGAACTGGCGCAGAACGAGCGCCTTTACAATGTAGAGGCCACCAACAATGTCCATGTCGGTGGCAAGCGGGTGCGCGGTTTTATGGGCATTGAAGTGGTCAACCCACTGCCGTATTAAAAATGAGAACCGGACTTCAAAATTGCCGTACACGCCGTACACTCTGTACGGCATTTTTCAACTTCATCCGCAAAATACGGTTTTGCTTGTGCCTTTGGTGAAGCAATTCACAGCATCGTGTAAAATCTGCCGCTGAATCGGCGTTCGGTACACAAAACCGGCGTACAGCAGCGTACACAAGCCGTCTATGCCGTACCGAGCCGTACACGGACAGCCTATTTTAACGGCTTCAAAATCAATGCTTGTGAAATCCGTAAAGATTTTTGTCGTAGGTCGAACGCACTGCACCATCAGGTGATTTACCGAAGCGTGAATCCGCTGCTCCGGATTGCGGCATATCCTGCCGTTCTGTATGTTCTCATGCCGAACGATGAAGCCGATAGGGCGCTGCTGCGAACAGGGCATCACGGGCAGAAATCTGAGCGGATTTGCAGCACAGCGGATTTTTCACCGACAAGCACACTGGCATCACCGATACGAAAACCGATTATACGAAATTATGGAGGTAAAACCAAATGAAATCCAATCTGAGAAATGAAATCAAGTCGTACATCGTCCGTCAGGGCATGACCATGCAGGAGGTGGTCGATCTGCTGCATGACGAACACGGCTGGTCTGACAGCGTATCTAACCTGTCCAATAAGCTCCAACGGGAGTCCCTGCGCTATGTTGAAGCCGTCCAGCTTGCCGATGCGCTGGGGTACGAAATCGTTTGGCAACGGAGAAAGTGAGGAGGGATTTTTATGACAGAGGCAGAGAAGAAACTGTTGCAAGCACAGCACCGCTTGGAGGAAGCGCAGGCACGGAACCGGGTCAAGGAACGCAAGGTCCGTACCCGTAGGCTCATTCAGGAGGGTGCAATCTTGGAGAAAGTGCTGCCGGAGGTGCGGACGATGGAGCTGTCTGCGCTGGAGGATTACCTGATGCAGAAGCTGCCGCAGCACAATTGAATCCGCTGGGAGGTCTCCGGGAAACCGGGGGCCTCCTCTTTTCCTCCCGTAAGGGCGCACTTACTCACCACCCTAAAGGGCAGTGGTATTTCCTGCGGAAATCGTGCGCTCTGCGAGGCGGATGCGGCTGCTGCGGCAGCCTCCAGACAATGCCACAGCACTTGCAGGGTGCTGCTGTCATCGTCTGCGCAGGTCGCAGTTGTTTCTGCTTTGGAAACAGCTTGCACCCTGCCCGCACAAACCTGCCACCGGCAGCTTTGTTTGCGGCTATGCCCGAAGCTCATCTTCGGGGCATTTTCTCTTTTGCGAAAGAGAAACAGAAAAAGGAAGAACGAGGTGAAGAAGATATGGCGATTTATCATTTGGAAGCGAAGGTGGTCAGCCGGGGCGCAGGCCGCTCCGCAGTAGCTGCTTCTGCCTATTTGAGCTGCTCCCGCCTGTATAACGATTACGACGGGATTCAGCACGACTACACGAAAAAACAAGGGCTTGTCTGGCAGCAGATGTTTCTGCCGGAATATGCCCCACAGGAATGGCAAGACAGAGAAAAACTGTGGAACGCCGTGGAGGAAGTAGAGACAGCAAAAGACAGCAGGCTTGCCCGTGAGTTTGTTGTGGCTCTGCCCATAGAGCTAAACCGGGAACAGCAGATCGAGCTGCTGCAAGACTTTATCCGGGAGCAATTTGTGTCCGATGGAATGTGCGCCGACGCTGCCATCCACGACACCGACGGTCACAATCCCCACGCCCACATTCTCCTGACGGTGCGCCCGCTGGATGAGCAGGGACGCTGGCAGTACAAGACCGAAAAAGAATATCTCTGTATGAGAAACGGTGAAGAACGAGGCTTCACCGCCGCCGAGTTCCGGGCGGCGCAGAACGAGGGCTGGGAGAAGCAATATCCCTACAAGGTCGGCAAAAAGAAGGTCTATATGACACCGTCTGCTGCCGAGGCGCAGGGACTCATCCGGGCTGACAAGCATCCGAAGAGCACCCGCTACGGCAGACAGAACCCCATCTCCGAACGTTGGAATAGTGAGGAGCAACTTGTGACATGGCGGGCTGCATGGGCGGATGTGACCAATCTCTATCTGGAGCGCGCCGGACGGGCGGAGCGAATCGACCACCGCAGCAACGCAGCCAGAGGTCTGGATGAGCAGCCTACCATCCATGAGGGAGTGACCGCACGGGCGCTGGAGCGGAAAGGGATCATTGCTGACCGCTGCGAGATCAACCGGCAGATCAAGGCGGACAATGCCTTGCTGCGGGAGCTGAAAGCTGCGGTCAGGAAGCTGGCACAGGCGGTAAAGAACACCCTCCCGGTTATTGCCGAGGCGATGGAAAAGCTGCGGGCAAATATGATTGTTTTCCGCTATCAGCTGCGGCATATCGGCCGGGGCAGGCAGCGCATGAAAGATTATATCCACGCGGTTCAGCCGAATCTGGTGCGCTATACCGAGCTGGTTCAGGAGATTCGGGGCAAGGGCAAGGAACGCAAGTCTTTGCTTGCCCAAAAGAAGGAGACACCCCTCTATCTCATCCCGAAGCAGTGTGAACTGTCCCGCCATATTGCGGAGCTGACCGAGGAATTGGAAGAGCTGAAATCCGAGAAGGATATGCTGCTGCACTCGCTGGAATGCAGTGACGATGCCGGTATCGCTGCTGTGAAAAAGGACATTTCCACGATGGAAGCCGCACTAAAAAAGCTGTCGCAACAGGAAGAAAAGTACACGGCTGAGCTGAACGACGCTTTGCAGCAGTATGCTGATTTGAAGACGCAATCGGCAGAATTCGACCCAGACGAATTGCAGGACGCAAGGCTCGACCTGCGTCCTGCAATGGAGCGCTCTGTGGTTGACCGTGTGCAGTCTGCTTACGGAGATAAGTACGATTACTTGATGATGTACGACAGCAAGCGGGATGTTGCTGATATACTTCATGAGGAAACGGAAGCTCGCTCCATCCGTGAACATCTGCGTCAGAAACAGCAGGCACAGCAGAAGCAAAACAAGAAGAACAGCAGAGACACTTGGGAACGATAATATATATATGCTACCACATTCTTGCGCTTACCTCTATCCCAACTATTGACATAGAGCCGCACAAATTTAAAGGAGCACGGTCGTGGCTGACCGTGCTCCTTTAGCATCGCTTGCGATGCATAGTCACAGATGGAATCTGTGTCAAAGGGGTTCGGGGTCAATCCCAAATTTTGTGTAAACGCTAAATTGCGGTGCAAAATAGAGCAAAAATGTTTTAAGGCGGGAGCGGCGCAAGCTGCTGCCGCCTTTTCTACAAAAATAACAGCGCTTTGAGGGGATGTCAAGGGCGGTGGCGTCAGCCTCCGTTCATCTCGACTCTTGACATTCCGGTTGCAGCCGGTCAGTCCGGCATGCGGTCGGCAAAGAACACCGCTAACTGTGCGTGAATTACGCTCCAGTCCTGCCGCCTTCCGGTCCACTTCTTCGTAATATCCATCATGGCCAGATACAGCATCTTCAGCAGACTGTCATCCGTAGGGAATACCGATTTTGCCTTGGTCACTTTCCGAAGCTGCCGGTTAAAGCCCTCAATTGCGTTGGTCGTATAGATCAGGCGGCGCACCTCCTGGGGATATTTGAAATAGGTGCTCAGGTTGGACCAATTCTCCCGCCAGGACGGAGCGATCTTCGGGTATTTTTTGTCCCAGCGTTCAGAAAAGGTGTCCAGAGCGTCCAGCGCAGCAGCCTCATCGACTGCGGCGTAGACTGCCTTCAAATCTGCCATGAGTGCCTTTATGTCCTTGTAGGATACATATTTGCTGGAATTTCGGAGCTGATGGATAATACAGTTCTGGATTTCCGTTTTAGGAAATACGGCTTCAATGGCAGTGGAAAACCCGGTCAAATTATCTGTGCAGGCGATGAAAATGTCCTCAATTCCGCGGTTTTTTAGGCTGTTGAGTACCGTTGCCCAGTATTTGGCGCTTTCATTTTCACCGACCCACATGCCCAGAACATCTTTCCTACCGTCCAGATCAATACCGATGGCGATATAGACTGCCTTCTTCACGATCTGCCCTTCGCTGCGGACATGGTAGTGGATGGCATCCATGAAAACCACCGCGTAGACGCTCTCCAACGGCCGCTGCTGCCATTCTTTTGCGATAGGGAGAATCTTGTCCGTGATGCGGCTTACGGTCGTGTCAGATACCTCTACGCCGTAGATCTCCTGAATATGGGTCTCTATATCCGACGTGGTCATGCCCTTGGCGTACATGGACAGGATCTTCTCCTCGATGTCCTGACTGATGCTGGTCTGGTTTTTCTTCAGCACATGAGGCTCGAATTCCCCCTTACGATCCCGGGGCACGGATATCTCCACATCACCAAAGCTGGTGCACAGCGTTTTGCTGCTGTGCCCGTTCCGGCTGTTGTCCGTGTCCTTATTTTTATAGTCGTACCTGCTGTAGCCCAGTTCGTCGTCCAGCTCAGCATTAAGGCCGTTTTCCATGAACTCGGCAATCGTCTCTTTGAACAGGCTCTGGATGTCGTCCATGCTGCCGATGTTCGCCATCTGCAACAGCTCTCTGATCTTTTCCCTGCGGGCATTTTCTTCCGGTGTGCGTTTCTCTCTTGCCATAATAAAACCTCCACTGTGGTGCTTCTATTATACACCACCTTGGAGGTTTACACAAAATATGGGATGGTCTCGGGGTTCGAGGATTTTATCCCAGACAGGCGATTTATAAGCCCCTGCTGCGGCAGGGGCTTATAAATTTTGCATGAGTGGGTACCGCCATGCATTGCTCGTTAAGATCGTGCCCAACTTTTTTACTTACGCCGCATCGAATATTTGCGAGATAACAGCCCCTGTATATGCGCCTGCTGCACTGGCAATTAAGTTCACAAGTTCAGATTTTGCTTTTTGCTCACTTAACTTCAACAATTCATCACCACGAGGAGAACAGTCGTATGCGTTAGCACCATGTGGCGAGCCACATTTCGTCATTTCATAGGCTCACTAAAGAAGAGAAACCATTATCTCAGCTTATCGTTTCGATTTCTCCAAGCAAATCATTTTTTCCTGAGTTGCTAATTTTATCTGCAAAATTGACTTATTTATGAGGACTATCATAATCTGCACGCGCTGGAACACAAGAGCAACTTTTTGAAATAACGTACCTTTGAGGAGTCTGGACTGGCTCCTCTTTTTTGTTGCACAAATTGTGCAGGCGGTGCTTGCACAATTATCAACCTAACATCTGCATTCCATACAATCTCGATATTGTCCTCCTGTTGTTCTGCGTTATGCTTTCTCCGTGCATTTTCGTATTATTTATTCTGCCATCTGACTTCGCCCTTGGACAGAAGCGGATAACAGATCAGCTGATCTGAATCCAGATTTTCCGCATGCATGTCAACCGCTGTGATCTGATGATTATCATAAGTCGTATAATAATAAATACCTTTTGCTGTATTACAACAGGACGTGTATATCGTGATCTCATATTTGCCTTCTGTCACCTCACAGCATCCACGCTGCTGATCTACGGATCCTAAGATATGGAAGAACTGGCTTACACTCTCATCCTCTTCTTCACCGGAGATCGAATTTAATTTTGTAAAGGCAACTTTCACAAATCTTGACTGGCTGGAAAGATCTCCAGGTATTCCCATTCCACCCATTCCTCTGCTATATGCATCAAGCTGTAATACTCCTGCAAAAGTACTCTCCGGCTGTTTTCTGGATACTCCGGCATAATTATTCAGTGCAAACATCTGACTCGGGAATGGTGGATTATTGGTAAGCACTCCTACCGGATTATCATATACATGCAGCCCATCTTTCATAGACTCAACAACGATACAGGAGTCTTTGTCTGCAATGATCCAGTGAAGCTGTGCTGTCGGCAGCTGTTCACTGAATGCTGTACCTGTCAGTCTCATTGCTGCCAGCTTCTCTCTCGCCTCTGCTACAGTAGCACACTGTGTAAGGATCCATGGGATGAACTCGAACTGTGCCACCTGGCTGACTTCTGTTTCATCTTCCGGCAAAGCTTCTTCATATGCCGCATTGCCGACAAAATTAAGACCTGCCATTCCAAGGCCTTTTTCATTAACAGCATCATAATAAAGCGGATAACCTCCTGCAACAAATGCCATTCCGATCAAAGCATAATGGCTTTTTATCTTCCCGGCAAACCGGAAATCAAATTCGTAATTTCTTGGCGTTATCGTGATCTGTTCCCCATAGGAAAATTCATAATCAAGCGTTCTGCCCATATAAAAATCTTTTGTTTTGTAAGTTGCTGCTGTACACATATCGAACACCTCTTCTTTCTGCTATAATAGTCCTGCAAACAATCTCATAAACAACTGTCCGAGCCATAAATATGCACTCCGTCCTGTGCGGTACTTTTCGGTCACTTCCCTGCATTCATTCATGGTTGCTCCCAGATCGTCTCTTATATCCAAAACTGTCTGACTATCCGCCATAAAACAACCATTTTCAAAGTGGTGATAAAGCAATGCCATTCAGTTAAGCATCATTTTAGTGGTTTTCTGTCATAGAAAGCCACTGTTTTTATACCTAAAAACTTTAAAAATATTACAAAAAGCAGTTGACAAGTAAGCCAATATATGTTGCGTAAGCCTTGATTATAAACATATTTCAAGGAGGCTCATTATGGCTGATTTTTTCTTATCTAATTTAAAATCCACGACAACTGCATCACAGAACTCGATGAAATTCCCTCCATGTTCTGCCGTAATCTTTTATTTTATCTTCTCCGGAGCAGTTTTTTACACTGGCTTACAGGTGCATCCGATTCCCAGTCCATCCGGACCGATATGACAGGACAAACCGAAGGAAAGTTTATCACACATGACTTCCATTCCCGGGAAACTTTCTTTAATCTGGTTTACCCATTCTTCTGTCACTTCATCGGTACTGCTGGACGCCGCCATCAGGTACACTTTACCAGCAGCATATTCTTCTCGGAAATTCGTTTCCAGCTCATGCTTCATTGCATCGATCATAACTTTACGTGATTTCTTCATACCACGGCATTTCTGGTAGATATCAAGCTTTCCTGTGCTGAAATGCATAACAGGTTTGATATTCAGGACATCTGCTGCCAAAGCTGTCACAGAGCTGACTCTTCCTCCTTTTTTGAGATATTTCAGTGTGCTGAGCCCGATATAAATTGTCATTTTTTCTCTGGTTTCTTCAAGAATTTTCTTGATTTCGACTACACTGTATCCTTCTTTTGCCATTTCTACTGCATCAAGAACAGAACGATGCATCGGGGTTGCCACACGACCGTTATCTACGACAAACACCTTACCGGCAAATTCATCTTCATTTGCCATGGCTTCTGCTGTCATACAGGACCCGCTTAAAGCACTGCTAAGAGGAATATAAACAATCTCCTCATATTCTTTCAGCATCTCTTTCCACATATCCATAACTTCTGTTGGTGACGGCTGAGATGTAGATACATCTACGCCCTTTCGAAGCATATCATAAAATTCATCTCTGGAAAGATCTACTCCTTCACGATACACTTTCTCTCCGATATAAAAAGGCATCGGTAGTACCTTAATTCCGAGTCTCTGCGCTTCTTCACTCAAAATTCCACTGTGGCTGTCTGTCATGATTCCTATTTTCTTCATAATATCTTCTTCCTTCGTAATCTATTTTTATAACGTCTTAATAATCGGCATTACACTTCATTTATATTTGTATCAAATCATTATTTTTCATTCGGCACAATAAAGGATGACGCAATTTCCTCCTCCGCATACTCTTCCACATCCGTTCTCGTTACTCGTTTTATATGTTGTTTTTTTAGGCGCAGATATACGAACTCCCGGAATATAGTATAAAATACCGATACAAGTGGAATGAAAATCAGCATACCTATAATTCCCATAAGATTTCCGCCGATTGTAACTGCCGCCAGTACCCAAATTGATGGAAGTCCTACTGATCCGCCAACCACATGAGGATAGATCAGATTACCTTCTATCTGCTGCAAAAGCAGAAAAACTATAATAAATAAAACTGCCTGTTTTGGATTTACCATAAAGATCAGAAAACTTCCCACGGCACAGCCAATAAAGGCTCCAAAGATAGGAACCAATGCGGTAAACGCGATCAAAATTCCAATTAAAAGTGCATATGGCATTTTTAAAATACTTAGCGTGATAACAAACATCATTCCGAGAATTACTGCTTCCAGACACTGCCCTGCAAGAAAATTTGCAAATGTCCGATATGTCAGCGAACATATGTTAAGAATTGCATCTGCTTTTTGTTTTGGAATAAAAGCGAAAATCACTTTTCTTACCTGTAAATGTAATTTTTCCTTCTGAAAAAGAATATAGCATGCAAAGGAAAACGAAATAAAAAAGGTCGCTAATCCACTGGCAATGGAACCTACTGCTGACATCGTCGTATTCATCATATTTCCGACTCCGTTTCCAAGAAGACTTATTCCCCATTTAATTGCCTGATCAGGCTGAAACTGCAGCTGATCTACCAATTTCATAATATCCTGATTATCATGTGAAAATTCTCGAATCCAGTTTTGCATCTGTGGAATAAAATCTGAAATACTCGTCATCAGATTTCCCATGGTCTGTGTAAGCTGTGGAATCACACCAAACATTACCAATATAATGACACCTGCTACCAATATAATTGTAAGAAGCAGGCTTATCGGTCTCGCAGCTTTTTTTCCTATTTTATTATTTTCTTTTATCTTTCCGAGCATTTTCTTTTCTAGGAAACTCATTGGTACATTAATCACAAAGGCAATTGCACCACCAAGCGCAAAAGGAAACACAATTTTCCATATTGACTTCAGCACTTCAATCACCACATCGAATTTCCACAAAGCAACTACAAGAAATGCCGTAAACACAATCAGTTCTCGAATTTTTTTCATAGAACATCTACTTAAATCCACTATCTTTCCCCTCTTTTTCTTAGTTTCATACGTATACACTTAAGTAATTGAATAATCAGAAGGCTTGCAAAAGCATATAAATATACACATCCAAGCTGCATCAGATTCAACGTTTCCACTTTGAATAAGTTATGGAAACCAGGAACCGTCAGTACTGTTGTAATGAGTACTGCACCTAACACAAATGCTCCCTGAAGCCACTTGTTATGAAAGAGACCTTTTGTAAAAATGACCGGATGATCTGATTTGCAATTATATCCATGAAACAAACGTGCCAGACAAAGAGTTCCAAAAGCATACGTGCTTCCAAGCAATGTACCATTCTGGTTGTATCCTGTCAAAAAACTGATCATTGTCATTGCTCCAATTACCAAACCTTCCAGACCGATTTTGCTAAGAAAATCTTTTGTCAATATCGACTCATCTGCCAATCTCGGTTTTTCACTCATCACTTCACTTCTATCCGGCTCTAAGCCTAACGCAATTGCCGGAAGACTATCCGTCAAAAGATTAATGAAGAGTAAATGTACTGGTGCAAATGGCACCGGAAGTCCTGCAACCGATGAACAAAGAACGGTTAAAATTGCTCCGAAATTTCCTGACAAAAGAAACTGTATCGCATATAAAATTGCTTATACAGTCTCTTCCTTAAGAGTCCTGGTATTCTGGATAATATACAGAGCGACCGATATGACCATCATTATAGCGCACAAACCAATCAACAGATCTGATACCATCGGTGTAATGTGGAACCATATAATATGCACCGCTGCAGTTCCATATAATAAAAAGGTTACTATCTTTCCATGCCAGTCTGCACCATGTACTTTTCCTGTCTTTTGTATCACAAGACATCCACTGACTACCATATACAGCTCCTTACCTGCCATTATTACGATTAAAAGAAGCACATGCGGAAAACGAGTAAACAGACAGATTAACATCGCTGCCTGTGTCAGCTTATCAGCCACCGGATCAAGTATTTTTCCTAAATTACTAATCCTATGGAATCTTCTTGCGATATATCCATCAGCAAGATCCGTAAGACCAGACAGCAATAAGATTTCACCAGCTAACAGAGGATTTTTCTTTACACAATAACTCCATATAATTACCGGAATCAGACAAAGCCGAAAAAAGAAAGAAGATTAGGAACCGTAATAATTCTATTCAAATTTTCTTCCTTATTCACTTCACTCTGCATGTACGGTCACCTCACTTTCCTTTTTTTTAGGCATAAACCAATAAAATATAACACAAAATGCTAAAGCAAACACAACACCAAAAACATTTTGACTCACTCTAAGACTAACCGCTCCTTGTAGTCCATATGTCTCTGCAGCAATGGCTAAAGCACCAAATGTGTTAAATACTGCCTGCCAGCCATATTGTGCTGAAAATCCTACACCGATTCCACCAAGAATTCCTATATATGCATAGATTGACGAAGGAAGCAGAAAATATAATACTGTAAAACATATAACACCTGCAATATTTCCGACAATCCTTTTACGGACTCTGTAGTGCATATCTTCCATAGACGGCAAAATCACGGACATGGCCGCAATACCAGCCCACATTGCACGTGGCATATTACAAAGTTCTGCAATGCAAAGGACAATCGGTACGCATAAAATCTGACATATCTGCCATTTTGTTCTGGAAGAAGTGATATCAAATTCTTGTATCAGATCTTTCAGATTTCTTTTATAAGTTCTGTTTTTATGATTTCGATAAAATACGAAGCAGGTAAGTGCTGCACCTAAAGCCATTCCGACTAATCGCATCTGATAGCTTTTTCCCGTAACATCATAACCATATAGCAGCAGATACCCAAGAACCAATGTAGATTGATTAAACATGGATGGATTATGGCATCCGAACAGAATCAACACAGCCAGTGCCGCAATATTTAACAGCATTCCCAATACCGGTGAAAACTGATTTGCTAAATGCGGACATACAGTCATAATTACAAAGAACAAAGCCAAAAGCATCGTAGATTGTCCGGTGTGGATCCCCAGATCCGCATTCCTAAACACCATGAGACATAATAAGACTACTACACCTACAATGCTGTTCTCATTTCCAAATAGGATGCTGAAAATACTAACAAAGAAAAAACAAAATGCCATTGTAGCAGCTATCTTCACCAGATATACCCACATATGATATAGTTTTTCTTTTAGTGTTTCACTCTTTTTCAACAGGTTTTTAGAACCTGCCTGATTTAACTGCAACTCCTGATAAAATGTCATATAAATCCTCTCATCTTCTAATTTATCTTAAAACTAGATAATCTCATCTTTCTGCTTTGGCAGCTCTATAACAAATCTGCATCCACCATATTCACGGTTTTCTGCTTTGATTGTTCCTCCGGCACTATCTACAATCCGTTTTACAAGTGCAAGACCTAGGCCATTTCCTTCTGCTTTATGAGATCCATCTACCTGATAGAACTTGTCAAATATTCTGGATTTTACATCATCCTCTATTCCTGGTCCTTCATCTTCCAGAATGAACTTAACAGAATCCTGTTCTTGTTTCAGAAACATCGTAATTGTCCCCTTTGAAGGGCTGAACTTAATCGCATTATCTAAAAGATTTATCCAGATATGCATAAAAAGTCCTTCATTCGCAGTATATTTAACTTCCTCCAATTCTACCTGAAAACCAATTTCTTTTTCTGTCCATTTTGTTTCCAATGAAAGAACTGCCTGGCGGATCTGTTCATCCAGACGATATTCTGTTTTTTTCATTGGTATATTCTGATTCTCTAACTTGGATAACAGCAAAATATTACCAACCAATCCGGAAAGTCTTTGGGTGTTAAATAAGATTTTTTCTACATATTCCTCTTGATCCGGAGACAGTTCTTCTCCCTGAAGCAGCATTGTATATCCTTCAATGGCATTAATCGGGGTCTTAAACTCATGAGAAACATCAGATACAAAATCCATCTGCAGCACCTCTGTTGCACGAAGTTCTTTTGTCATAACGTTAAAACTTTGATAAGATTCTCCAACTTCTGCTATACGGCTGTTCGTTTCCAAATGCTGTTCAAAATCTCCCCGAGAAACTTCCTTCATTGCTTTACTAAGTCTTGTAATTGGTTCCAGTAACTTTGCATTAATAAAGGAAGTGATCAGCCCTGCAATCAATGTATTGAAAATCAAAAGCCAGCCAAGCACAGGTATGCTGCCCGGCAGATTAAAAAAATGATTCAAAAAAGCAAATAATAAAGCAGATATGACTGTTGAAAATACAAGTGCCAGCCAGATTGCACCAGTCAGACAGGATCGGATCCGCAATCCTTTTTCTTTCTTTTGTTCCATTATTTTTTCACCACCTTGTATCCAATTCCACGCATTGTTACGATTTCAAAATCAGGGTTATCTTTCAAACGCTCCCTGATTCTTCCTATATGTACCTCTATCGTATGTGGGTCTGCCTCCGTCTCGTATCCCCATACTTCATCCATCAACTGTTGTTTTGTAAATATTCTGCCTGGCGAAGCTGCAAGCTTATATAAAAGCAGGAATTCTTTTTTAGGCAAAACAAGACTTTCCTTATCAGTTGTAACCGTCATTGCATCATAATCAAACTCTGTTGAACCGATCACAATTTTGTGTTCATTCAGTATCTGTGCACGGCGAAGCAGTGCTCCGACTCTTAAAACCATTTCATTCACATTTACCGGTTTTACCATATAATCGTCACTTCCCGAAAGAAATCCCTGGCGCATATCATCAAAGGAACCTTTCGCAGTGATCATAAGTACAGGTATCTGATATCCTGCTGAACGGAGTTCCGACACCAGTTCATAACCATCCATAACCGGCATCATAATATCAGAAATGATCAGATCAATATATTCCTTAACCAATACTTCTAATGCCTGTGCTCCATCCGATGCACTTTTGACTTGATATCCATTCTTCTCAAGCACTTTTTGGAATAGCTGGCTTAATTCTTTATCATCTTCTACAATCAATATTTGAAACACGTTTTCCTTCCTCCTTATTAAAACAGATACCTTGCCCATCCAAGCAGATGCTGTACCAAAAATATTTTTCTCTGACGTTTCTTTGTTAATTCGATTGGCTCTACATGATATGGATCACGATAGGTTCCATCTTCCAATACCTGGCGGGACACTCTTTCATATTCCATCATGCCCTCTTCCAACTGTTTATTAATATCTTTACTGCGAATTACAAGCATCAGTTCCGTATCCAGATATGCACTTCTCATGTCCATATTAAAGGAACCGATTACAGACAGATCATCGTCAATCAGAATACTTTTTCCGTGGTATGAATAACCGCCTTCATATTCCCAGATATTAATTCCTGTACTTAAGATTCTATTTCTGTTTTTCGCATAATCGGCAGCCCCAAATGGATTCCCATTATTCGCAACTGAATTTGTCATGATAGAAAAATCTGAAACGTTCTCTGCAATCTCCTCCCATGTATTATACATCATATCATTACAGATAATATATGGCGTGTGGATCTTCACACGATTTTTTGCATTTTTCATCAATTCTCCCAACTGATACCACACTACTGGTTCTTTGGAACCTGTGTGAATAGGATTTGACACTAATGCAATCTTTTCTGTCTCAAAAGTTTCGTCCGTGTAATCGGTATCGCAGATTCTTTCCTTATTCTCTTCAAAATATTTCTGATAGCCGTTCTGCAGCTCTAAAACTGCGTTCTTTACAGATTTTCTATTTGCCAGTTTTTTATTGTCATGAAAATAACCACTGTCTTCTTGTTCCCATATCGTTTCAAAATACTCTAACAACTGGTTAACTGAATTTTCTTTCTCAGGTTCATCGCAAACCACTAACACGTCTCTGTCATAGTTCTTATGTCCCGGAAAATCACCCAGGAAATAATTGTATGTATTTCTTCCCCCAAGAATATATCTCTTTCCATCTGCAATCAAATATTTATCATGCATTCTACCCATCATTTTCCACGGTTTCAACGGATTGGCCTTATTATACAGTTTAATTTCAACATTCTCATGGGAAGATAATCCATAGAAATACGGATTTCCTTCCATATCAATCCAGCTCTCCATTCCATCTACTAACAGACGAATATGTACACCTCTGTCTGCCGCATCATGCAGTGCTCCTAAGATCAATTTTCCACTTTCATCGGATTGAAATGCAAAAGTAGAAAGAATAATTTCCTTTTTTGCATTCTTGATCAAACGCACTCTTTGTAAAAGCGCTTCTGGATTCTTTTCTATGATTACTGCCCGTTCTGTATTTTCACTGCATTCGTTCCATGACCCATTTTTTGTTTCTTTTTTGGTTGTATTGGACACTTCCGGCTGCTTTTTATATGCAACGCAGATTCCGAGCAATTCATAAAAAGCCACACATAAAAAAATTGCCAGTATAACAAGAAGGATTTTACATATTTTATGCTTTTTCATTGTACATCACCTGATTCCTTTTTATTTCATACTTATACAATACAAAGTCAATCTCAATTTAACCTCAACAAAATTTATTTTTCATAAAAAAATATGACCGGCTTCTTTTTAAAGAAACAGTCATATTTTTATTCTAATATATGAAGGAGCTTTTCTTACTCCGTTGTATTAATCACTATTTTATTTCTTCCATAAGCTGTCGGATTTTTCTCAATGTACACCGTGTAACTGCCAGGTCATCTTCTTGTATATTCGATATGATTTTTTCATAAGCTTCTATCATTTTTTCTTTCTGACAATTACTTAATTCAATTGCCTTGTTCGTCAAAACAAGGTATGTTCTTTCTTTTTTTTCATCTAATTTCCAGATAATATATCCTTTATTTTCAAGACTTTTTACCATCTTAGATGTTTCTGGAATCGATAATTTCATGTATTCTGCCACTTCTGAAAGATATACTCCTTCATGACAGTCTGATTTTTCAACACATTCCTTTATACTATAAAGGAACAAATAATCTGTTCTTTCGACAAATTCAAATATGCTTTCAACATTGATGCTCTTTAAAAAAAACTCCTCTGCACTGGTTCCTGCTCCCATATTATCGTTCCTCTCTTTCTATATATTCTTTTTTGCTGACTAGACTCTTATATGCCGGGCGAATGATCTTATCTGTAGTTATCAATTCTTCCAGGCGATGTGCACTCCAACCAGCAATTCTTGCTATCGCAAATAATGGCGTGTACAATTCTCTTGGAATATTCAACATGTCATACACAAAACCACTATAGAAATCTATATTAGGACTTACTCCTTTGAATATCTGACGCTGCTTTGCAATCAACTTAGGTGCAATCTTCTCAATATTGTTATAAAGGGTCATATCTTTCTCACGTCCTTTATCCCTTGCGAGTTGTTCTACAAAGCCTTTGAACACCCTTTCTCTCGGATCTGAAATAGAATATACAGCATGTCCCATTCCATAAATAAGTCCTTTCTGATCAAACGCCTCTTTCTTCAAAATCTTACTCAGATATGATGCAATTTCCTCTTCGTCTTCATAATCTTTCACATGACTTTTAATATCATCCATCATATTCATTACCATCAGATTTGCACCGCCATGTTTTTTTCCTTTTAAGGATGACATTGCTGCTGAAATAACAGAATAAGTATCTGAACCTGAAGATGTTACTACCCGTGTAGTGAATGTAGAATTGTTACCACCACCATGTTCCATATGTAACAATAATGCTATATCCAGTACTCTTGCTTCCAGTTCTGTGAATTTTGTATCTGGTCTTAATAGGCGCAGGAAATTTTCAGCAATAGATAAATCTTTTTCAGGTCTATGAATATACATACTTTCGTTTTTTTCATAATGACAATAAGCATGGTATGCATATACTGCTAACATAGGAAATACTGCGATCAACTGCATACTCTGCCTTAGCACATTCGGAATTTCAAGACTTTCTTTCTCCTTATCGTAAGAGCCCAATGTAAGAATACTTCGAGTCATAGAACCCATAATATCTGATGTAGGTGCTTTCATAATGACATCTCTGGTAAAGTTAGTCGGTAGTTCCATACAATCAGATAGTCTTCCCTGAAATTCCATTAACTGTGTATCAGTTGGCAATTCTCCGAATAAAAGAAGATATGCTCCTTCTTCAAAGACAAACCTTTTTCCTTTACTTCCTGTTACTAAATCTTTTATATTATAACCACGATAAGATAACTCGCCATCACATGGACTCTTTACTCCATCATGATATTCAAAAGCTTTTATATCAGAAATATTTGTAAGCCCCGTCAACACACCTTGGCCTTTTTCATCTCGTAAGCCTCTTTTTACACCATACTCTGAATACAGATTCTTACTAATGCTATCATTTTGTTCACAAAAAATTGCTTGCCGTTTCATATAATTTTCCAAATTGCTCATTTGAATCGCTCCTTTCATTCTGTTACGAACTTACATACTATACTCAGATATTCTTGTTTCCAGAGCATTCAGCATTGTCTGTTCTTATTCTTATTCATTAGCAATACAATACAATGGAAAACTCAATTTAACCTCAACAAGGTTTGTTTTTTCATCCATGCAAAATCTTCTTTGTACAACAAACTGTTACCTATATTCATTTTGACCTCCTTTTCCCTGAACTAAAAAACGCCCAGACTAGATTTTTTGTAAATCTAATCTGAGCGATTTATATCTCTCAGTTCTGATTTCTCAGACAAGAAAACCAATTTTACAGATTTTGACAACCCTTTTCCTATATTACATAATACTTGAAAATACCGGGTGGAAATCATTACCTCTCATTTGGGTGGAAATTTTTAATTTTTAGTGGATGAAATAATCATTTTTTTAATGATTTTCGTTTTTCTTTATCTTAACGCGATAATCCTGGCTTGTCTGTTGGTAAATTATCTCTTATCGTAATATACTTCTGACCAGTTCAATATAGTTCAATTTTACAGTTTCATAAAAAATATTGTCAGAAATCAGTTTCATAGTTGAATCAACATAATCGTCAGCATAAAAATCTTCTTGTACGAGTTCTTCTGCTACAGCCAGCAGATCAACATCCTCCCTTGCGGATGGAGTTATTTTAATATCCATTTCTGCTCTATGCTTTCTAACATCTGTAAAGAGCCTCTTGAAATCATCATCTATTGTAATATAATTTTTCAGTTTAAAGATATCATATAAGTGTCTGGAATTTCTCGTTGCCCTTCCTACCATATAATAATCACATACAGCAAAAATTTTATCTATAATTGTTCTGGATAGTGTCTGTGTCTTCATTTTAAATGGTTCTAATCCATAATCTCTCAAAATCTCAGATTCTTCTGTTGCAAGACAATCAAATATTATACTCGTAATTTCCTTTTCTTCTGTTGGATAAGAATATGACATTAACGCGGTCTCCAGCTTCACATATGGCCGCAGACCCTTTTTATCTTCTGAGCAAACCGAGTCATATACGAAATCATAGTGATTATAATCCTTATCGCTTTCGATAGACTTCCAATTATCAATTTCTAAGTCTAAGTCTTCGCTGATTGGTTGTAGTAACTGATATTTTATTTTCTTCCTTCTGGCTTCTCCCAAATGCTCTTCAAATGTGATATCAATGTCCTCTGAAAAACGGTCTATTACATGATAAGCCTTGGAAAGGGATGTTCCACCCTTAAACACCACATTGGGATTTCTCTGTACCAGTTCTTTTAATATCATTGTCACATAGTAATCTTTTTCAACGATACTTTCATCTATGCCCGTTCTTTCTGATACCGTTACAATAATATCTCTCAACAATTCTTTATCATCTTTATGCAAATACATCGTCCAGCCTCAATTCGTAATAATATTTAAATATTGCAATCGGAAACTCTCTTATATAACTATCCACATCATTTTTTGTGATGCCATGTATCTGCACAAATTGAGATACTTTGTCATGGGCCACATCATAGCTTTCATCCAGATACATATCCAGATTTTTTAATAAGTCAAGTAGCTGCAGCACATAAACATTTTCTTCATTTACCGGAACCACTGGTCTTCTTACAATGAATGTTCTCTTTCCAATTGGAATTTCTCGTATTTTTGCTGCCATGTTATTGCTAACAATCTCAACTTTATTTGGAACCTGTGTTGAAATTCCCAGCTGATTGGCAAATGTATTACCAGAATAGAAACCATCTACTTTTCCACCTCTGGAAACATACTTGTACCTGGCAACCATATCTGCATTTACGCCTACATTTGTTTTTAATCGTGATTTCTTAGGCAAATAATAAATGCCGTTCTCATATTTTTGTAGTTTTCCCTCATCGCACAGCTTTTTTAGCTGCTGATTTACTGCAGATTTTGTAATTCCCTCAATCACTATATCAGAAAAGAATATAGGCTCTGCTTCCTTATAATTATTTTTCAAGAATTCATATAACATAAACCTCATTCCTTCCCCCCCCTAAATTTTTGTAACTATAATGGTTACTTTTGTTAATAATATTCTATTCCTGTTTTTAAAATCTGTCAATGTTATTTTGATTGCTATGGTTAGTATATCCAAAGCAGAATAAAATATAAAAAAGAACTGTCACCCTTAGGATTCCTCCCAAAGCCACCCGATCTTAAATTTTCATAAGACCTGATATCTGATTCCCTGCGCTGCTGATCTGATTTGTGTTCGAAGTGATGCCTCGATAATAACTACCAACCTCATAAAATACAGGCAAAAATTGTGCTGTATTTTTCACTTATTTTACATTTGCCTACATTTCATTCATTGCGACTGCAAAAAGAGACCATAAAAAGTGACCTGAAATGATTTCATAGTAACCTTCTTTCCTCGGCCTGTCGATCAATGGATTAAGAACTCCATATTTCTTAATACTGTCCTGTAGTTCAATCATCTGACTGTCACCGATCACCTTGAATGGATGATTCGTAAAAGTTCTTAACCGCTCCATTTCAATTTCAACTACTTTTTCATCCGAATCTCTGATATCCGTCTTTTGTAACACGAAATGGTAGTTCTTCGTTTTCCATAATCAAATCACACGCTGTCCCACCGATGATGACATATTGATTTTCAAAACCTTGAAATCTTTCCTTAAATTTTGTAAATCCACTGACCATTACTCATGCAACCTTCTTTCCTGCAATTCATCTACTGCTTCTTCAATTCTTTCATCATTTGTATCTTTAAAAGATAAAACAAGTGAAATATCATCAGCACTGTTATCCTCTGAAAATTGTTTTGGGTTGTATGCCCATAATTCAAGTCTGACCTGTTTATCCGGGTCTATCAATTCATCAGTCAGCAAGGCTTTATCATAATCTTTCTCACTAATTGCATAGGTAACAACTCGGCTTGGATTTAGCATTGTTTTTTCAGAAAGTGCCGTTTCCCCTGCAAAGACCATATTTTCTGTAACTTGCGTCTTATCTATATATCCTGTTTTTCGAACAGGAGTCGTCAAATATACTTTTGCTTTTTCAAATAATTCATCTCGCTTATATTTTGACTCAATAAACTTATTAACACCGTCTTTTGCTACAAGAAACAAATCTGTCGTTTCCAACTGCTTCACTGCTCTGGTCAAGGTCATTGCTGTAAACGGAAGCACTTTTCCGGCTTCTGAAGTATACAATCGTTTTTTCTTACTGTACAGATAAAATAAAAACAACTGCTGCGTGGAGTAAACAAACTTACCAGTCAGCTTTTGGGGTTCTTTTTCATCAGAAAGCATTGTCCCAATGAAAGGAAGAAAGACCTGCTTATCAGTAATAAACGGTATATTATTTTCTATAAGACTTTTTCTTCGATAATTTGATACCGTTGTAAGTTCAAATACGACTGGCACATTATCAATCTGCTGTATTTTTACAATTTGTTTTTTCAATGCCGGAAGTGTGGCAAGTTCTTCTGTTGGAGCAAGCATTATACAGCGTCTGTTTCCAATATATGCTGTATGAAAATCATAACTCCCTGCAATATAAACAGGCAAAGAATCCTGATGATTCCATGCTTCATATTTTATAGAAATCCCGAATACGCTTGTAAGCATATTTCTCATTCTCCTTTTAACTCAATTTGTTTTATTTTAACTTAGCCCTGTCTCTTATACACATCTGACGCTGCCGACGA
>ENA-OZFZ01000173-OZFZ01000173.1-human-gut-metagenome-genome-assembly--contig:-NODE-173-length-37524-cov-11.973818_pt1 | contig 37524 bp, 43 predicted proteins | sample MGYA00244621_ERZ653640 | MGnify/ENA primary metagenome ERZ653640 (study PRJEB26926, sample SAMN06165019) | human gut metagenome | biome: ENVO:00009003; feature: ENVO:2100002; material: ENVO:00002003... | reverse complement strand
CAAGGCTATTCGTCGGCAGCGTCAGATGTGTATAAGAGACAGGAGCATAACCGATCAATCCAACCGTTCCGATAGCTGCAGCAATTGCAACTTTCTTTCCGTGTTTTTTTAATCCTGTTTTCACTTTGTCTAAGAAACCGACCTTCTCACAGTCAACTGTTTCCTCAACGATTACTTCGTCCTCTGTTACTTTGATGTCTTCTCCTTTAATCATAATGATTTCCTCCTTTAAATATGTTTTGATTAATATAGTTTCTCATTAAAGAACTTGTAATTTTTGCGAATTATGACAGTTTCGCATAATCGTATCTGGGTGATACGTTATAATCAAGAACTAAACATGGCTCTTCTTTCTCAGTTTTTGCTGATGGCATATCGATTGAGATTTGTCCATCTCTGTAAATATTCCATCCAATCTCATCGCTTATCGATGTGTGAGACAAACCGATCTCGTCATAGAATTCACTAAGAGAAATATACTCTTCGGTGCCGCTGGTTAATCTGTAATTAAGATCGTTAATAATCTTTCGTATGGATTCTACATCTGACATAAAATATCGATTTGATACTGGTTCTAAGAATAGAATCTTTCCGCCGGAATTTACGACAACGACCTCAGATTTAGATGCTGGCTGCTCGTCTACTTTTTTCTGAGCTACCTTTTCTCTAATCTTCTCCTCTTTTTTCTCGCCGATCGTCTCAACCACACTATCTTTGTAGTCTTTAAGAGCCTTCTCCGATAGTGTATATGCGGTCGCTAACGCAGCATTTCTTTTGAAACTAACTCTACTAGCTCCAACAAGACATGCTACAGATACTGATCCAGTGATTACAGCTGGAATATAAGGTTTCCATGCCACCTTAAGAGTTTCCATCTTAGTTAATTTTCGATATCTCCAGTCGGGATCCCCATCTTTTGAAGTGATCCCAATACCGTGATCTTCAGCTTCTTCAATTAAACGAAGAGCCTTTGGTGTTGCTTTTACTGCAAGTACCGTGGTAGTAATCATTCCAGCAATACCGATTCCGGTAAGAATCTCAGGCGAATGCTTGTCCGCCGTAGCACGTATGCCGTTAAAAAAGTTTACTATGTTTTCTTTGTTCATGTTTTTCTCCTTTCTTTTGAACAAAAATAAAACAAAGAGGCCCTTAGGCCTCCCCGTTTTTCATCTTAGCAACTGCTTCTGCCGTCTTTTTTGAAATCTTGTCGTCTAATTCTTTGTCCGCAAAGTAACTGGCCGCAAGTGGTACTACGACTCCTAATACTTTGACTGAAATTTTAGCAACTTTTGTTACAATTGGATTCATAAAGCATTTACCTCCTTTCCATTAAAGCACTTGTAATTTTAGCGAATTAATACTCCAAGAAATCGTACGTAGGCTCAAACGGCATTTCGATAATATAAACATCTTTGCCGTCGTCAGATTCCAGTTTCCTATGGTTGAAGTCAATCCAGTACATACCATCATCATTCGGAGCCCAACCTAAAACAGAACCGTAATCAGTTTCTTCAATTCCTAAGAACTCGTAAAACTCATTTAAATAAGAATACCCTCGTAAAATATAATTACGATTCAAGTGGTATTCAGCATTCAAGACCTGTTCAATAGTAGACTCAAAATATCTACCAGAATGTTCGTCATAGAATACTTGTGGTTCTCCATTATTTTCTTCTAACGATAAGTCGCAGTTTGTGCCTAAATATGATCCACGCACACCAATATCTTCAGCCTTCTCGATAGCGATAGCATTCATAATTTCTTGGTCTGTTTCTTCATCATATAACTCTCGTGCTTTGCGTCGATAATCTTTGTAAGACTGGTCTAGCAAAGCATATGCGCACATTAAGACTGCTTGTTGACGTTGATTTAGTAATTGAGCGCCGAGTATACAAGCTACTGTTGCTACTCCGATACCAATCGTTGGAATATAAGTTACTGCTGCTATTCGTGTTTTCTCCCATTTTGTCAGTTTTTCTCCTTTCTTAATTTCAGCTTCTTCAATTAAACGAAGAGCCTTTGGTGTTGCTTTTACTGCTGTGATCGTTGTTGCCACTACTCCTATACCGCCTAATCCGGTTAATATAGTTGATGCATTACGTTTGACAAATAGTCGCGCGTTCATTTCTCCCACACCTTTATTAGTTATTTGGTAAAAGCAAAAGAAACAGTGTGGGACTCGAACCCACATCCTTCACCGTTAATGGTGATGTTCTACCAATGGAACTCATCTGTTTCTCATTAAAGCACTTGTAAATTTCGCGAGGTAAAAATAAAAGAGAAACAATGACTTCAGGGTCGGCCCAACGAAAACCGTTGCCCGGTGGGTAGCATGTTTTATTACGTTATTACGTGCCGCTACGCCTTCGTGTCTCACCACTGGATTTTCACCAGCATCTATCCATTGTTTCTCATTAAAGCACGTGTAATTTTCGCGAAAAGAAAAAGGAAAAGCCATCACTGGCTAATCCTCACCGAGTTCTTCCATAAGTCGTTCAAACTCTGTTTTGTTCATTTTTGCATCCGCATTGATATGAAGTTTTACATCGCCATTGATCGTATCAACTTGTACGTCATTAAGCTGAATATCAATTTTGTATCCCAGCTTTTTGTATACTTTCTTCGATATGATTTTAGCCACAATTCCCTTCATAAATTTTGTGGATAGCTTCAACATTAACATGTCCATAATTATTTCTCCTTTAGAATCTCTCTCATAAAAGGCGTTGTGTTTTTCGCTAAATATAACGTCTATCAAAGCAGGTTTCCCATCTTTCTCTAGGAATTGGCTTTATTTTTAGAGCCCACATAATTTGTCTGATTGTAACTGTAGGATATAATCCGTCCGTAGCCTCACCTGAACGATCGTCGAAAAATGCTTTAAACTTAGGATGTAAATATAATTGATCAGTAAGCCATGGGTCTATCTCAGACCACCAAGTCTTTTTGTTAGTGGGATCCTGCCTTTGTTGAATAACCGCTAACCCCTTTTTACCTATCAAATATAATGTGCAGCTATCATAAACTGGATGATTACAAGTATGTATAGTTCCAAATATCGAATGGTATTGCTTTGGTTTCTTGTAATGGTATCTCATAAATATCACCACCTGAAAATGTAAAGACAAAAGAAAGACGCCAAGTTTCCTTAGCGTCCCGTTTTTAATACATGTTGTCAAATTACTTGTGTGGAAGTAATTTCTGAATGAAACCTCGACCCATAATGGTCGTGATAGTTCCTTCCTGTTCGAATTTGATAGATTTGATGGTACCCCAAATAGTAACTGCCGTTGGAATGACAATGCCAGCAATAGCAATACCGTTTCGAATTATTCGATCATTTTTCTCTTCTTTCATCTGCTGCTTCTTGATAGCGACCTCAGTTTCCCGAGCATCGATCTTATCGCTAGCGTCATAGTCGAGTTCTTTAATCTTAATTACACGATCAGCAAGCTTTACTACACCATCTACCGTAGCTTTGTACTCATCAGTTCCCATCTCAATATCTTTCAAACCTTCGAGTTGAGATTTAACCTCTTCTTCTAATAAGTCTTCAAGTTCCATTTTAATTTCCTCCTTTTAAATATGTTTGATTAACATGTTTCCATAAAAGCAAGTGTTATTTTTGCGAAAGATCCGCATGATGATCGATCGTTAGCATAACTCGCTTAGTTCTTGTTTTTATTGTTTGTTCAGTGTTAAGACAAACCTGGCAAGTATCATTAATCGGATCAATTTTTAATTCACCATAAGATGTATAATGACGAAATATGATTCGCGTAACAATGCTTCCGAAAGTTACACCTCCTAAGAAAACTAAATACAACATGTTACTCCTCCTTTCCTGACAGTTAAAATGTTTTTTTTTTCAAAAATTCCACCCGGGAAATTTTCACTTTATAAATATAACTTTGTTTACGGTAACCTACGTACGGATTCTAACCTAGATTAACTTTTTCTCTAAGCTAGATTAAAAACAAAAGACCCAATGTTTCCATTGAGCCTCGTTAAACTAGCATGCATTTTCAAGTACTGAATCTACTTTCTTATAAAATGAATTTACATGTCCATTCGGAATTTCAAGCCATCCAGTATCTTCAGTATGTGAATCTTCCCCTTCAAACATAACTCTAACTTCAGTTATGAATGGATTATTACATACTGATAAAACCGTATATGTACCTGTTCCAACTTTCTTTTTGTAAATCATTTTTATCATAATGTTACCTCCTTTAATATGCATTAATAGTTTTCCATTAAAGTGGATGTAAAAATTGCGAAAAAAACAAAGACGCCTAGTTTCCTAGACGCCCAGTCTTTTAATTGAATTTGAGAACAATAGTTCCACCAACAACATCAACGGTTGTTTTATACAGTTTTTGTTTCAACATTGTAGCTACTTCCTGCACAGTCAATTTAGTTGTGAATCCATAGAACACCAAATCGTCCATGACATATACGTGTCCCACCGAACCTTTTACTTCGATGTCAGACGTGTATTTGCCTATACAATCCATTGCTCCTAATTTTTCTACAACTTTGTTTTTGTTTGCACATAAAGTAATTTCGTGTTTTGTAAACATAATAATTCCTCCTTGTTTTGTTATGTATTGTTATTGTTATCTCTTCATTAAACCACTTGTAATTTTCGCGAATTGTTCAAAAAGAAAAATAAAAGAATACGCTCGGACTTCCACCGAGAGGGAGTTGGATAAATCCATCTTTTATTAAGAGCTCCCTTCCTTTCAAGCTCTGCACCTAATGTTGCCGTATTCTTTCATAATATAGAGTGTTTATGTCGCGAAAAGAAAAAGAGACCCCTTAGGTCTCCTTCAATTTGTCTAAATATAACACATACTCTATCTCGGTCGTAATGTCTATTAAATTCTGTATTGTTGCTTTAGTCTCTTGTAGCGTTTCCATTAATTCGTCAGGATCGCATTCGTGAGCATCATTCTTTAAATTGTCAATATCGTATTCTAAAATATCAACAAGACAATGAGCTAATCGTGTTTTGTTTTGAATTTCTCTTTTTATTCTCGCACTCATTTCTCTTCGGCTAACTCCTTATTTAATTCGTCTGTTAATTGCCCGTGAGCAATCAATGTCTTAACCGTCTTAATAACACACCCGCAAAAAATAATTGCTGAAATTGTAGTTGCTAATTTGTCTTTATTCATGTTGTCTCCTCCAAATATCAATCTCTTGATCCATCTAATAGCCAGAAGAATCGTCTGTACCTGTCGTAGTACAAATCTTTGCCGCACGGTATGTCTAACTTAGACTTCAAATATGTATACGATAATCCTTCCGTGACAGCTTTCAAAATATAATTGTGTAAGTCTGCATCAGCCTCCTTAGCCACCCTCTCAATTAACTTAATTCGTTCTAGGTATCTCTCCTTACGCATCACCTCCTTAAATGTAGGATCACTATGTATATTGCTCTTATGTACTACGTCCGTAGACGACAATGGAATATTCAGATTACTATGATACTCTCGTTTCCATTCTGGATACTGTAAGCAGAAATGTTTGAGTTCGTAATGACGGTGCTTATCAATCCAGTATTTATTCTTTCGAGAAATGTCCGGACGAATAACAGTACCCATTACTTACTCGCTCCTCTCTTATACTTATGAGAATCCTTCACAAGTTTAATGGTAGCTTTCTTAAGTCGTTCTTTATCTACCTCACCATGTACATATATAGTAGCGTTTTTGAATCTGTATGTTTTCATATACAACACCTCTAAGATAAGAAAATATCAATTGCTTCCAAATTAGATAAGTCGAGAAGTTCTTTGAGTATCATTGCATCACCAATGGTTATTGTACCGTTATCTGCAATCTTCTTATATAACGCAGCGGCTGTATCAACGTTCAAACTCTTTTCGAAAATCTTAAATATCAATTTATTTGCATCCAATGCATACACCTCTTTCTGGTTGCGTTTCATGCAACATCTAAAAGATAACACCATTCCAATTTTTCTGTCAATACATTTTTTTCGCATAAAATGCAATTTTTTTAATCTAGGTTTGCTTTTCGTTTGCATGTATGCAAATATTAATATATGATAAGTTTTGTCAGAAAGGAGATAAGATAATGTCTATAGGAAAACAAATAAAAAATTTACGAACGAAGAGGGGAATGTCAATTGATGATCTTGCCGATAAGTTAGGTAAGAACCGAACCACCGTATATAGATACGAGAATGGTGATATTGAAAATTTACCATTGAGCATTCTCAATCCGCTTGCCGAGGCGTTAGACACGACGCCTGCGAATTTGATGGGGTGGGGCGATAAAGAAATGATATCTACGAAAATATCAGATGGAGAAGAAGAGGCTGTATATTCGTCCGTAAACGAGACTTATGTGAAGCATGTAGAAGCTTGGCATAAAACATTTGGCATGGACCCTTTTACTGATGAGGAACATGAGAAGTTAATGGAGTATGGTAGATTCTTAATTTCGCAAAGACAAAAATAAAAGAAAGAGCCCTTGTTAGGACTCAATCTTCTTGTTTTTATTAATCGTGTAAGTAACCGATCTTGTACAAAAATTTTCCGACTAATGTCCAGAACTTTTGTTCGATAGTCATATAAATCACTCCTTTCTTCATAATAGGAGTTGTAAATTTAGCGAAGGAGGTGATGTCAACTTAACCCCTAGCAGTACATCATAGAAAGGAAGAACAGAATGTATAAGGAATATCCAAAGTTCTACAATTACGAAACAAAAGAGTACGGAAGGAAGTCTCGTACTGATGATCCTCTGCTATCGACTGATGAAATACTTGAGAAGCACAGCAAGATCGTTGAGGAATATGCAATCAAATATCTAGGTGGTCCAATCCCGGATGAGAACAAATATATGGAAGTAGGCAGTGGCGAATCGCTTAAAGAACGTCCTGAGATAACTCGTTTACTCAAAGATATAGAAGATCCGGCCGTCAAAGCTATAATTGTAGTAGACGTGCAGCGTTTGAGTCGTGGCGATCTTGAGGATGCTGGTAGACTTATAAGGTTACTTAGATACACAAATACTTATGTAATCACACCTATGAAGACTTACGATTTGCGTGACGAATATGATAGAGATGCGTTCGAACGCGAACTTAAACGAGGCAACGAATATCTTGAATACTACAAGAAGATTCAAGCTAGAGGTAAACTATTAAGCGTTAAAGAAGGTAACTACGTAGGTTCAACCGCGCCTTATGGTTTTGATCGAATCGAGAAGTTTACTGATAACGGTAAGAAATCATACCATACTCTAATTGAACGTAAGGATCAAGCTGATGTAGTTCGTATGATTTTCAATTGGTATTGCGAAGAAGATATAGGCGTTACAGCAATTTGCAGAAGACTTGAAAATATAGGAGCTAAGACTAAGACCGGTCAAAGCACATGGAAACCAAGCATAATTTTCAGTATTTTAGAAAATCACCACTATATCGGCTGCACACGTTGGAATTGGCGGAAAACTGTGAAAATAATTGAAGATCAAGAAATAAAGAAGTTACGTCCGAAAGCGAAAGTAGACGAGTTCTTATTATTTGAAGGTAAGCATGACGGTATTATCTCAGAAGAGCAATTTAATAAGGCTCGTGAAATAAGAGGTAAACGTCATAGAACTCGTAGGGATCTGACTCTCAAAAACCCATTCAGTGGAATTATGTTCTGTAAGAAATGCGGTCATAAGATTGGTTATAACACTTATACAAGAAATGGTGTAGAATACGCTCCGCCTAAGCTTGTATGTAACAACCAAGTTCATTGCAAGTCAGGCTCTGTGAAATATAGTGAAGTGTTTGAGTACGTCTGTAAAGTCCTCAGAGACTGTATAAGCGACTTTGAGATTCGTATAAAGAATAGCCAGGACGACTCTATAAAACTCCATACAGACCTAATGGCCAGGCTCACAAAGCAGCTCTCTGACCTTGAGAAGAAAGAAATGGAGCAATGGGAGGCTCAGTACGACCCTGATCCAGCTAAGAGACTTCCTCAACATATATTTGCCAAGCTTAACGAAAAAGTATTAAAAGAAAAAGAGGAAGTAAATAAAGCGTTAGAGAAAGCTAAGGACTCCGCTCCAAAACATATCAATTATCGAGATGAGCTGATCAAGACTAAAGATGCTTTAAGAATATTGGAAGATGAAAAGTTAGATGCTAAGACCAAAAATCAATACCTCAAAACAGTGATTGATAAGATGGTGTATGAGCGTGGCCCAATCGTACAGATCACAAAAGAGAATGCGGAGAAGTATAACATGCAAGCTGCTAAAGGTACCAGATACTATAATCCTCCTTATAAAATAACGATTGAACTTAAGTGTGAGTAATTTAGGGATGTATTAATCCCTGACTCATAGGGTACTATTTCATCCCGATAGTGGTATATCAAGGTTTTAAAGCAAAAAGAAGAGGCTCCGTCACTATGACAGGGCCTCTTTTATTATTTTGAAGATAAGAATCGAACTATCTCTTAATCTTCTTAGCCTTAGCTAACGTCTTCTTACCGAACTTACCATCGATAGTAATGCCGTTTTTAGACTGGAAGTTACGTACGTAGCCTGCCGTCTTATCTCCATATTTGCCATCGACTTTCATTCCGTAATTACCAAACCAGTTGAGGAATTTCTGAACACGTTTGATCTCGGTTGAATATGAACCAAGAGTCTTGTATCCATCACCAATTGTGAAATATCCTCTTGGTGGTAACGTAGGGAATGAACCTGAATATTTCTTTTTAGAAACCTTCGAACTACGCTCACGTCCGGATACTACCGCAACGGTATGACCTTTAGTCTTTGTTACGAGAACGTCACCGTTGTACAATTTCGTAAGTATACTAACCGATTTTCTCTTTTCAAAAATACCAGAACGCTCTAATACATCTGCTTCGTTAGCTGTGGTGAAATTACCAACATCATGTCCAGATGCTTCCTTAATACACTGACGTACGAGAGCACTACAATCGCATTCTGTTGGAGTCTTCGTATTTGTTCCAACTGAAAGAATACCGAAGCGATTATTCTGATCATAACCAATGTTCGGATTGTGACAAGCTCTGGACATAGCGTTTGCGATACCATTTGCTACTTTTACATTCTTAGGTCTTAATACGTACCAACCCTTTTTGTGCATGTAGAAATCCTGAGTGCTTACTTCTTTACCTGTCTGATCTCCAGCTTTACCTCCACTGTATGTACCTCTTTCATCAGCTCTAGCCGAACCAATAATAATCTTAGCCATAATCACTCCTCCGTTTCTTCACTGTCGTCAACATCTTCGTCGTTTTTCGGACTCTCTTCTGGAATACCTGCCAAACTCGTAGCGAGTGAAATGATACCCGCAAGGGCAGATGCTGAAAGTACCATCTTCCAGTCAACAGCACCTAAATATGTAGCTGTTCCAATCATTGCAACAAACGCCTGAGCAATAGTCTTAATCGCTCTAATACCTGCTTTCTTAAACCAATCTTTCCAATCTCTCATAATTGTGTTCTCCTTTCTTATAAAAAATCATCATCTTTTAATCTGTCATGATATAATTCACGTAAGTATTTTGTATTCTCGCCAATTACACCATTAGTAAGACCCTTCGCTGCTATGTACTTCTCATAATCTTCTAAATCGGTTATGGCACGATCCCATTCTTCTTTATCGTGCTTTTCTCCTTTACGACAGGAATTTGCGAATTCAAGAATATGCCATCGTTTTTCTTGAGCCTTAGATTCCTCAAAGTCATGTTTTAGTTCTTCTTGGCGTTGGACCAATAGAGTAACATCACGTCGAATATCACCATTGATTGCTTCGCTTATCCACGACAATATCTTACTCCACGGATTAAATTGAATAGGAGCTACCTGGATTAATGTGGTAGCCCCTATCAGCACAACCGTAGGATTTGTGAGAATATCGTCTAAGGCATTAATTAAATCTGTTAAAACATTCATATCATCCCTTCCCCGCTGTTCTAATCATCTTCAAGCAGTTTTTTTACCGCCTCAACATAACGTTTTGGAACATCGTCGATCGTGATTTCTCCAGCGATAATTCGTCTGTAATAAATCTTAGCCATTACTTTCACCTCCTGAAATTAGGTCATATAACTCACAAAGAGCAGCATTAACGTCGTTTTCATACGCTATCTGCTGCTCCGCAAGTTCACATATTGCTGCCTGGATATCGTCCGCTTCAGTCTCAGACAGTTTTCTCTCAAGTACTTCTTTTGCTGATTCTTCAGTTGGTTCGAAATATGCCATACCGTCTCTGATCACGAAATCATTTACACCGTTGATGCATTTCTCGTTAACGTAATCGCCATTTTGAAATTCCATGTCAAAGCCATCTAAATGATCTTCGGACCAGTTTACGATACGACCATTTTCGTCAATTTCTGCAAAAGCCATAAACATCCTCCTTTAATTTACATAAGTGATAGTTAGCGATGCGCCATACCAATCATTATTGATAGTACCTCTGGCGGCGGATATGTTACGTCCGTAAATATAGATCATATCATCAGCTGCCACTTTAAATACATGGTCGATTATACTTATTTCCCCAGACGTATTTAATCGATTATATGTAAAACACATTTTAGTCGAATTCTTATAAATATATAAATAGACTCCGTCACCGTCAGTCAAACCGGTTAGTGCTATTTGAGCACTAACTTTAACCCAACCCGATAACAAACATCTTACTCCGCCATTCGTCGACTTGAAATATGTTGATCCAATGGTGGTTTGGTTGTTTGTCGAGTCGAATGAACCAACTCCAATCTGAGCCGCGGAGGTTCTAAGCGCCTGAGTAGTTACCGAATATACAGATATGGTCGGAATGACCATAGCCTTGTTATTCATAATATAAGAAAGATTTGTGGTTAAGCTAAGATAGTCACCATAAATGTTTGTGGCTCCTTCTTTAGCAGAATAACTACCATAGCCAATAACACAATTGTTATTTGTGTTACAAGGTTGGAAATTATTACGTATATCTCCAGAAGTACTTGTCCCAAAATAACTTTTGCCGTTAGCGACTTGAATGCTTCTGCTTGCTTCTATATTGTTGTAGCCGTTTTGAGTATTTAAGACTACAGTATCGCCATCTTTCAACTTTATAACTCTACTTATTAGATTCAGCGCGGAGCCATAAATGTTAGTATCTCCAGCATTATTAATATAATTACCATATCCAAAAGTCGTATTGCCGGATTCGTTTACGCCATCGACCACTCCAATCCATTTGTTTCGTACGCCAGCTGGCACATTATCTGATGTATTTCTAGCATATATAGCTCCATCTTGAAACATTAACGATCTAGTACAGTTATTATTAACTGATACATTTCCGCCTTCCATGTTCAAATATAAATGACTAGGCGTCGTGTCATTAGACTTAGCTGTAATTTCATTACTATCTATTTCAAGACGTTCACCACCATTGGCGCCTATAGATAATGGAGGCAAACCTTTTGCAGTTCCATGCAAGTCGCCAGAGTTATTTATCCATACACTACCATTTAACGACAAATCTACTACCGCATTCTCATCCAGATAAACGCATGGTACGGTCTTGGAATACGTAGAAGATCCTGTACTTTTCATCACATATAAATTATTAATTTCTTCTGCAACCCAAACTAGTTGATCAACTGAGCTGTATGATGTAGTAGGAACAATCACAACGTATTTGGTTTTTGATCCAATTGCAAATTTCCATTTATACGTTGTTCCAGCAGAAATGGTACGTGTCCCGCCTGTACCAACAACGCGTGTTACAGTACTTCCACTTGTAACATACCTAACATTTGGGAAAGTAGAATTTAAATCCACAGCGTTGGCCAAAAACTCGGAATCTTTGATAGAGAAAACTTCGATATCATCCTTATACAATGAAATGTTTTCACCATAACTAGCCAGTACTTTTGTTCCAGAGCGAATATCCACTGAATCACTATCGATAAGAACGTTCTTGCCTAATGTAGATGCAGTCATATCACCAACTACTAAACCATCTGTAGAGAAGTTCATATAGTTAGTTGCTGTCTTTCCTGCTTCTACAGATAACGACCAATCTGTAGCCTTATTACCCTTCTCCAATTTGTATCCGAATGTTTCAACGACACCAACAACGGCACAACTAGCTCCGAAATATGCTCTAGCGCCACCAGAACCTCCAGTAGCCGAATCTGAATATGTGAAAGTATAAGAATACCTTTTCCACGTATTTGTCACTTCTATAAAGTTATCGTAGTTTGGATATTTTGAATAACCAACTAATAAACGGATCTTACCATCTCCAGAAGTCTTACGAGCATACATGGACATTGTGTACTCTTCACCATCGATCATAGGAACTACAGCTCCACTGTAAAAGCACAACGATCTTCCATGTGCAGCAGTAGAACTAGCGGTGGTACAAGTATGTCTAAACACATGCGTAAAACCAGGAACGGGCAAATTACTAACTTCTACAAATTCGCCTGTGGCGTAACTGGAGTTTCCTGAATCGCTCAAATATTTATCACCAGGTCCTGTTTTTTTAGCCATAGATGGAATATTTGTATCTGAGAGTAAATTTTGTCCTCCGACTTCTACATCCTCAATGGCTTGCTCAATATCCTCTGTAGCTCCTTGCGCTCCCGTATTTCCGGTAATGCAGACTGGTTTACTATAACTAACAGTGCCTTTACCATTCGTATTCTTAAATCGAAGCCAAATATAAGTACCTTGAGTCCAAGTAGGAGTATTCTCGCTCCACGAACCGCCAGATAAAGAAGTTGCACTGGTAGATCTGTAATACTCATTTACTGACGATACGATAGCAGTTTGATCAATTGACCAGGTGAATCCATCAGCGTTCTGTTCCATCGTTGTCAATCTTTCATTAACGCCTTCGACTGTTGTGGTAATCCCATCAGCTTTCTGGTCAACATATGATTCAGAAGCCACATTAGATGAGCCCATTTTGATACTATCCGCTTTGATGTCTAACTTACCGTTGAATGCATCAAAGTTGATATAATTGTTATCTTTTCCACCTAAATGAAAATCCCCGTCTGATTCAACTCGAAATGGGGAATCATCTGTCATATTCAAAAGAGAGCCTTGTCCTAATGCGATTCCGTCAGTGCCAATGTATACACCGTTCGTAGGATCATTAAGAGAAGTTTTATTGTTATACATACTGGAAGTTCCGATATGGAAGTTTCCAATAGTAGCGCCGAAAGCATTCAGATCCACTACAGTTATCTTTGCTGCTTCGATAGTCTCATCCTTAATGACAGCACCATCGAGAATATTACCTTCTCCAGCTTTTGTCTTAGCATTAAGAGCTGTGATCAAAGCGACTTTCTTTTCACCAGTTTCAGGATCTACTTCGTCCGTAGTCAAAATAAGACACTCCGTTTTAAGTGTGCCTGTCGTGATAACGTCAGCTGACAATTCGGCGATCTTTGCAGTCGTGATAGAGGAATCTGCAATTTCCACCGTTCCAATAGCACCTTGCTTGATCTTACCATTCTCAATCCAAGCTACATCTGCATTCAATAAATCAGTAGTAACATAATCAGAATCCAATAGATTCGTCATGATCTCACTAATACCTGTCAATTTTCCATTTTGAATTATAAAAGCACTATTAACTATCTTTATGCTCGAATCCAATGTCTGAATGGCAGAACCTTGAGTTTCTACGGTCGAATCAAGTGTTTCGATAGTACTATTTATCTGAGTAATCGTGTTACCCTGACTAGTTACCGTATCGTTTAACTGGGTAATTGTATTACCTTGCTGATCAATAGTGTTGTTGATTTGAGTTATGGTATTGTTCTGCTGATCAATAGTGTTACCCATTTGAGTTATGGTGTTATTCTGCATATTGATCGTATTGTTCTGCATGTCGATGTTATTGTTTAAGATTTTCATCTTATTCCCAACAATGTCGAGCTCATTCTCCATCTCCAGACGACTAGCTTCCATCGTCTGTGTAATGCTTTCAGCAGTCGTACTTGATACCGCAACATCACTACGATTACCTGTAATATGGGTATCAGAATGTGATATCACCAAATCAACAATATCTCCAACTTTTACAGAAACTGAGCTAGCTTTTACTGGTGTAGCATTTTCGCTTCCCGGTATTTTCACATATACGGTATCATCAACTATACTCTTTACTTCAGCAGTTGTTGAATATGGAGCAACTGTTTTTTCTTTTGCATTCACAATAACATCTGCTAACATTTTTTGTGTTTTAATATCCATGCTATGCCCTCCAATTATCAGTTTCAAATTCAGCTATTTCACTGACTTTTACTCCTTTTCCGATATCCAATGATTGACTAATAATCCTGAAAGAGCCGACGATCCCCTGTTGCGGTAATAAGAATAATGCAACATCATTTACTTTCACGTCTGGATCAAACTCTCGTGAGTAACTGATTTTACGAGTTGACTTTGAGAGTTCTTCCATTCGCTCAGCACCTTTTCCTAAAAGCGTCTCGCCAAAATCAAGGGACAATTGCTCAGTGGACCATTTCTCCCAACCAAGTGCTTCAACAGAAGTAGCTGATTGTTCGTCATGATTGTAAATAGTTTCGTATTTACCATTACTATCAGTCACTCTAAGAACATTTGGAATATCGAAAATATCACTCTCATCGGTTAGATCAGGCATAAGAATATCGTTCTCTTCTGTATCAAATACCACAGCTACTTCATTCGTTTTTTCTTTTATCGTAACGCATCCTCTTCCATCAATCGAAATATACCAACCAGTATCTTCAAGTAGATAAGTAGCAAAAGACAAAATAGTTTCATTGCTCTCAGCTACTTTTGGTTCATCAGTACGAATCGTTGATTCTGCCGGTTCTACAGGACAAGTTAGCACCCCGGCCAACAAATCCGAAGCCCCAGCAATTGGATCACCGCCTTCTGGAAAATACCATCCTGGTGGCAGTATCTTGTCTGATGCTGGTTTAAGGACACTGTAACATTCAAGATCAATAGTAGTTAATCTACCATTAATAGATTTCTTTGGGGATGTAACTAAGAAAGTTCCTAAATTCTCTCTGGCTAATCCAGCATTATTTCTCGCTTCTAAAACTAATCGAACATAACCTTTTAGTGGTTGACCATCGACTGTTATATTAGCATCTTCGATTAAGGAACTATCATTATCCTTTGTAATCGAGGCGGAGACAAGACCTTCAATCTCATCCCCATCGCCCCATGTAGACTGGTTTACTGAATATAGTCTAAAGGTCGAAGTGTAGCCCTGTCTCCAATCCATATATGTTTCCTCCTCGATTTTTTATTCAGTTGTCGTTTCCTCCGGCAATAGTTCTCCTTGGAACTCGCCATTCGCATCCGCTTCTTTGGCGGTTATAGAGACACTAACAATGTTATTGTTATATTCTCTATTTATAGAAACATCCACAGTGGCTGGATAGCCAATACAGTTTGATGTTCTAACGTAACAAAGATCAGTAAATCGTGACAATTCATACAATTGCTCGACTAGATCTTCATCTTCCATTTTGACGACTTCAGTACTTAGGTTTTGACTTCGCTCTATGTATGGTTGTCCGAAATACAATTTACTTCCACCAAGATGAGAGCGTATCTCGCCTTGTTTTGTACGACTATCGTCTATGGTTACATTCCATGGAAGATTAATCCATTGCTCTCCATAGTTAATGGTTATACCGTAGTCGACAAGCTCGTAAGCCATGTCAACCCATGCTTCATCACCGTTGGTCGTTCTCGTGCAGAAACAATAAGCTGTCTCCGAACTTTCACCAAATGTCGGAAGCACATCTAACACAGATCTACCCCATGGCACATCTCGTCTACACAAATATCTACCATCAGCAGTAGTTCTATAAATATCACATACATCAGTATCTGAAGCACCTTCCGGTTTAACAGGAACTAACGTAGCTGTCGTATTACCTTCCTCATCAATCTCAATAGTAACTGTCGATTGATCTGGTTCTACTGCTTGATGTTCCCAATGAACCTCGAAATCAATGTATCTAGGTTCTCCAGCAAGCAAGGTTTCGGGATCGACACATTCCAATTGTAGTCTATACTTTGCGTTATCAGCCAAGTTGACATTATCAATTGTGATATCGCCAGCTTCAACAGGAGAAGTCCATACACAATCACCCTGGAATATCTCATCGACGCTATCCGGATGTTCGTGCTTAAAATCGTCGATACAATATATGTAGAGATTCATATCAGCGTCACCTGTTAGCAATCCAACATTCGCTTTTAACGGTAAATTCCGTAAAGTTTTAGCAGTTGTCGATTCGGTAGTTCCAGTATCATCCACATCTGTTGTGTACGTATAATCCACAATCGAATCTGATGTGACTATACATGACGGCGGATTGGCGATTCTTAAATCAGCAGGTTCTGACGTTGAACTTCCTGTTACATTACTTACTGTAACTCTTACGAAATAATCTCCTATTGGATACTTGTAAGAATTGTTAACTTTTTCGCTAAGATCGATAAGGCAGTTATCCTCTTCTCCTGTAACAGTTGCTATAGGAGTCCAGTTAGTCTTATCGTTACTTATCTCAACTTGTGCAGATGTTTGTGGCATATTACCGCTAGCTGAATACAACCACTGTGCTGATAAATTACCACCTTTTTTAATCCAAGATCGAGACAATGTAAGTATTGGCGTGTCTGGATCATCAGACATCAATACTCCAGGCGATGGATCTGACCACTCGCCATAACTTGTCGAATCTTCAGTTTCTTCATATAACCGAACCCAGAAATAATAAATTTCTCCTGCTGTCAAACCGGTTATGTACGCCTTTGTCATAGAGCCATTGGAAAATGTAGTAGTCGATGGTGACTCGTTAGACTCCCATGCATTAAGAAATGTAGACCATGCTATTTCCACACCGTTCCTAACAGTATCGTCTTTTGTAGGATTATCCCACGTCAATTCAACTGTCGTGTTGTTGGACATTTTAGTTCCGGTAACGTTTTTACATTTTGACGGAACAATAACACGTTCAAGCCATAACACATCACTCCTTGCACCAGGTTTTCCACTATCAAGTCCGACGCGAACCTGAAAACCGTAATCGATCTCTTTTCCTATATCCGATTCTGGTATATAGTAAAGAAATTGATTTCCGTCCCAACCTTTCTGTTCCGTGTATCGGATGGTCTTAATGCAATTTTTGGTAGTATAGCTATTCTTGTATATTGAAATACGAGCGCAACCCCATGCTCCTAATTTTTCTCCAGTATACATAACTGTAGTAGGATCAGTTCCATACAGTTTTGTTGTAGGAGCTGTCCACTTAAACAAAATTGCATCTTTTCCACCAACTGTCGTTGTTGTGGCAGTAACTCCGCTAACATTGGCTGGACGACCATAGTCAACAACACCCGTAACATATCCCGGAGTCTCGTTACCGTCATGCTTTACCAATAGTCTGAAATATCTAACAGTATCAGCTGCAGGTGCTCCTAATTCGTTAGATCGTATTTTTTTTATGGACGCATCAATATTATCCTTGGCCGTTGACCAGGTACCCATGTTCATACCATAAATATCAGAAGCCCCCTTGTACATATCTTGGTCACGGTATTGTATCGTAACGTTATCCACTGGATACCATCCTTTGCCGGTGTCAATATTCCAAGAAAGATCATACAATCCATAAGCCTTATCAACCAATGCATTTTTCAAAACATTAGGTATCGTAATCTTAGGAGCCAATGGCGGTTTTGGAACAGCCAAAATATGAGATGCCGTTTTCACATCTGACTTTCCCCCAGGTCCAGCCGAATATGCGTGAACCGTATACTTTACCGGAGTTGTCGGAGAGATTTTGGTGGTTATTTGGTTTCTGATTTGAGATGTGGCATCTTTGTTATACCATTTACCTGTGTAGCCAGAAACCTTGACTTCTTTTCCTCCTTTTGTCTGAGAGGTAAGCCAACCCCAACATCTTGTAGCTACCTTTTTCGAACTATCGTTTATCGAATAGTCGTCATTGATATCTATGGTAAAAGTAAAGCTTGTACCATTCTCATCGTAAGCTATTCCCACATTTGGATTAACTGACTTGTCGAAGGAATATGTCTTCGTGACAGCTGAAGATTGAATGTTTTTCTTGCTAACAACACCGGTTGTCCAAACTTTAAACACTACTTTCTTGATTCGTTGAGAATAGTCCGATTGCAATGGCTTACTATCTGTACCATCTTTAACAAATGGATAGTAATGATCTTTATCCAAAGTATAGGACCAAGAAGAATTTTTCTTGGCCCCAAGTTTGACTTTCTTATACTCTTTAGCTTTGTTTGATGATTTCTTGGTGTCTTGTGCTTCGTATATCCATCTTTCGATAAATATGTAATCGGCATCATTATCAATGTTGCTAAATGACAAAGTAAACTTATAACCCGCTCTAGCTAAAGAGACGGTTGGCGTAGTCAACTTTGTCTTAACTTTTTTCTTCGACGTTGTTTTCTTCGAAGCTTTCTTTGTTGTTTTTTTAGCCATTATACGCCCCTCCTTATAGCACGGCGAAGATTTACTGCTATGTCATTAGCTATTTCATTAGCATCAGAACCAGCATTGTAATCCAATTGCACGTTTACAGATGTGCCAGTGTTTGACGACATATCTTTACGTAATCCTTTTATTGCTGAAAGTAACTCATGGTTTCCATTTTGACGGTTTTGCATCATGGAACTAATAGATTGCGCTTTTGTCAAAGTAGCATCTATTGAAGGACTTAGACCGAGCATATTACCTATGGTTCCAGCACCAGCTTCGACATTGCTGAGGTCGAGCACTGGTCTAATAGTCGGTTCCGTATCGACATCCATACTAAACATATCCGACATTTTAGATAATGCGGCAGAGAATGTTTTGGTGGAACGTTTAGCGACACTTTTTGTTGACTTATTAACATCTTTCTCACCATCACCAAGAGCATTTACCAATCCTTCGATCATATAACCGCCGAATCCATACCATACTCTTGAAGGAGAATTAATGTCTTCGTTATCTTTAAAACCTTTATTCGCAGCTTTCGCCAAAGAAGCGCCTTTATCGTAAAGATCTTGACGCTTGGCTTCTAAACCTTTGAGCAATCCTTTTCCCAAATATTTTCCAGCTGATTCAAATTTGCCGTATTTATCTTTGGCACCCTTTGATGCTTCAGTAGCCATGCTTCCGACTTTCTTAGATGCCGAAGTACTTCCTTTTGTGATTCCAGTTCCAAATGCTTTTACAAGTGATTCTCCAGCTTTACTAAAGTTTGCTTGTTTCGATTTCAAACCTTTTATAGCTGAAGAGCCTGCATTTTTACCAGCATTTGTTATGGTTGGCATACCGCTTTTGATTCCTTTTGCCAAATTCTTAGCCATAGAAGTTCCAGCGTTATTAAGTTTCGAACCAGAGTTCTTGAAAGCGCTTACAAACTTATCCACTTGTGCGGTTCCAAGTTTCTTGAGTGCCGATGAGAAAGACTTAAGACTTCCAAAATCGACACCGCTCATACCCCTAGCCATTTTGACTAATGAGTTACATGCTTTGATCGCCGAATTAACATCACCAAGTTTAACTTTACCGCTAACTGAATTTGAGAATTTGACAACGGCATTACCCATCTGTTTTAACTTTGTTCCAAAATCTTTGAAATTAGTATCACCAGATGCAAAGCTATTTAACTTATCGGTATTAGGCAAGTTAGCCATTATACTCTTGAACAACTTAATAGCGCTTTGGCATGCCTTAAAATCAATCTTCTTACCACTAACCGATTCAGAAAACTTAACTACGGCGTTGCCCATTTGTTTTAACCTTGTTCCGAAATCTTTGAAACTGGTTTCACCATTTACAAATGCACCCATCTTTTCGGTATTAGGCAAGTTAGCCATTATACTCTTGAACAGTTTTATGGCGCTATTCGTTGTGTTAAAGTCAATCTTCTTACCACTAACTGATTCAGAAAACTTAACTACGGCGTTGCCCATCTGCCTCAACTTTGTTCCAAAATCTTTGAAGCTGGTCTCATTTGTGACAAATTCGCTCATCTTATCGGTATTAGGCAAGTTAGCCATTATACTCTTGAATAACTTAACAGCGCTATTAGCACTGGCGAAGTCCATCTTCTTACCGCTAACGGTTTCAGAAAATTTGGCTATGGCTTTACCTATTTGAGCGAACTTAGTTCCAAAGGTTCCAAAATCAACATTATCGTCGACTAATTGTTTTATCTTGTCACCAGAAATATTAGCAGTGATACTCTTTAGTATTCCGCACGCATTTTGAGCTGCTTTAACATCAAACTTCTTTCCACTAACCTCTTCGGAAAATTTAGCAATACCGGAACCTATCTGCTTCAGTTTCGTTTTCAAAGTACTATAATCAACATCTCCAGAAAGAAAACTATTCAGCTTAAAGGTGTTTGAGCATGTGCTCGATATTGTTTTAAGAATATTTGCGGCTGTTTCAGCTTTTTCAGCATTTATGTTTTTACCACTAACTTTCTCACAAAAGCCAGAAATTCCATCACCTATAGCGCTAAGATTACTGCTTAATGCGGTGACATTTAAATCGGAAGAAAACAGATTGTTGTTCTTCTTTTTAGTCATTGATGATATAGCATCAAGTACTGATCCGGCAGACTTAACGTTCTCGATATTCATTTTACTTCCAGAAACAGCATTTGAAAATGCCGCTATACCAGTTCCAAAGTTCTCTAAACTTTTAGGGAAACTGTCTTTCACATCACCAAATGCATCTGACAAAGTAACATCCTTTGGAAAACTAGTTGCCATTTTGACGAGCATTTTACCAGCTTTAGCCGCAGCGGTAACTGCACCTTCGTCTATACCTGACACTTTCTTAGAAAATTTAGCCATAGCTCTACCGAAACTTTTAATGTTGTCAGTAAAGTCATCGAAATCAACTTCTCCGGTAAACAATCCAGATAAGCCACCAGAATTTGGTAGAGTTGCTGACATTTTAGCAAGTACCTTTCCAGCATTCGCTGCAGCCGTTACTGCACCTTCGTCTATCTTTCCAGACACTTCTTTAGAGAAGCTAGTCATTGCTTTACCGAATGGAACTATCTTTTCTGTAAAGTCTTTGAGATCATTATCTCCGGTAAACCAGCTAATGGCGCCTCCGTCATTAGGTATGGTATCAGTCATCTCGGCAATTATCTTACCAGCATTCGCTGACGCAGTTATTGCATCCGCATTTATCTTTCCAGACACTTCTTTAGAGAAGCTAGCCATCGCTTTACCAAATGGAATCAACTTTTTAGAAAATTCTCCGAGGTCATTATCTCCAGCAAACTTGGCTGCTAATCCACCAGTATTTGGTATAGTATCGGCCATTTGCGCGATAACTCGACCTGCATTTGCCGCAGCGGTAACTGCACCTCCATCTATCTTTCCAGATACAATTGAAGAGAACTTAACCATCGCTTTACCGAATGGAATTATCTGTTCGCTAAATTTTTCTAAACTATTTTCACCTGTTACGAAAGTCGCAATACTATCAAGTATGTTAGCTGCCGTCAAAGCAAGTATAACTCCAGTAAGTGTTTTTACTCCGCTCAGCATTTCAGGAGTTATGGTTTTTGCGCCATTTATGAACGGCGTCACATTAACCATAAACTTGGATAAATTGGTACCTATGTCAGGTAACGAAGCAGTCATTCCTTTTGCCACTCCGCCAACAATTCCACCTATAAATTGTCCGATGGCGGTACCTATCTTCCCTAAAAGATTACCCCCTTCTTCGATAAGCCAACTAAGTCCTGGTATTTGTGCTAATGCTCCAATTGCTCCTAAAACCAAAGCCATTTCTGCTATAACAACACCAACACCAAGTAATCCAGCCATCGCAGACGGAATCAACCCAACAATTCCTGATAAAGCATACATCAGCGCCGTCATCAATCCAACGGCTACTATGGTTTTTAGTAGATTTGTAGTATCAATGCCATTTAATGCCTTAATGACGCCTTCCAGCACTTTACCTATCAAGTTTACAACTGCGACTATAAGTGTTGGGATATGTTTGGCTAAGCCGTTAATAACCCCAATCAACAATACTGCTAAAGCATCAACTATTTTTGGCATATATGTAGCCAGCGAGTTCAATATCTCATAAACAAATTTAAGTAAAGATTCTGCAAATTGAGGCGCATATGTACCTATCACCATAGCTAATGCGACTAAACCTTCTCCAATTTCCGTAGCAATCGTTGGAATAAGATCCAGAATTCCTGTTATAATAACTGTAAGTCCGGCGACAATTGATGTAGCCCCAGCAGTTAATGCAACGCTAAGCGCTGAAATACCAGTAGCTATAAGAGTGATTCCAGCACCAATACCCAATGTCGCAACACCAAATAATGCAAATGCTGCAGCCAATCCCAATATTGATGGGATTATTGGTGTCAATAAAAGTCCAGCCACTCCGATTACTGCAAAAGCTCCAGCCAATGTCAACAAGCTTTTAACTATAGAAGAAACTGACATTTCGCCTAAAGTTTTTAACACCGGAGCAATTACTGATAACGCAGCTGCCGCAATAAGTAATGCTGCAGAACCGGCTAAAGTATTATTCATGAAATGTAATCCTATAGCTAATTCAACCAATGCACCGCCAATGACAACAAGGCCTTTACCTATTTCCTCCCAACTCATGGAACTAAAATCTTTCATTGCTGAAGCTAAAACTTTCAAGGCAGCGCCCACGACCACTAATCCAGTTCCAATCAACAGAGTACTCTTAGGCATAGTATTCATGGCTATAACTACTTCAGCCAACGCACCCGCCATCGTTGCTAAACCTCGACCTATTTCATCCCAACTCATGGAACCAAAATCTTTTACAGCCGACGCCATTATCTTTAAAGCAGCTCCTAATAATATCATCGAAGTTGCAGTCGACAAGACATGTTTAGCGTTTCCAGTCAATCTTGTAAAAACGGTTAATTCGACAAGTAAGGCTCCAATCGATGCAAGTCCTTTACCTATTTCCTCCCAACTCATAGCACCGAAATTCTTGACTGCATATGAAAGAACCACTAATGCGGCTGATAGAACGAGTATTCCTTTAGCAGTTTTACCAAACTTCTTATCAAATTTTGCAAAGTTCAAAAATAATGCCAATTCAGTCATCAATGCGCCTATTGATACTAATCCTTTTGCGATACCTTCCCAACTTATGGATGACATCACCTTCATAGCGGCAGATAGAATTAAAATCGCTACTGCTAATCCATTCATCAAACCTGCTGCTTTTATAGCGCCTTTGTAATTCGAATCTATCTTACTAAATAAAGCTAACGAACCAACTAATTCGGCAAATAAAACAGTGATTGCTCCTAACGCTTTACCTAATGAATCTGGATCTATCGTCGATATAACAAAAATCGCCGCAGCTAATAATGCAATAGCGGAAGCTATTTTCAACAATGCTCCAGCCTTCAATTGCTCTTGGTATGCTTGGAGACATCCTCTAACGTCATCCAATACGCCCTTAACATTTTCAAGAATACCTCCGACATTATCGGCAACATCTTTCAACGAACCTGTGAATTTTTGAAGTCCAAGTAATATACCAGCAATCAAGCCAGTATTAATAACTTCGAAAATGTCGCCATTACCAATAACATCCGATACGGTTTTCCCTATACCGCCTAGCACATTAACAATCGCAGAGCCTACTTGCTTCACGATATTCCATAGAGCTTTAAAAAAGTCTATAAAACCATTATCCTTAAAAGAGTCAAAACTATTTTTCGAAGCTTTACCAAACTCTTTAATCTTAGTTATGATGTTTGATAAGAAGCCGGTTACCATTTTGACGGCTTTTCCGAACAAATCAGTTTGCTTGATATATTCTCTAAAATCTGTAATGTTCTCACCTAATGCGGCCGTAACTTCCAGAACTCCTCCGCCAATTCCTGAAAAACTTCCAATGAGAGATGCAATTCCTTTACCGATTGCTTTGATAGCATCGATTCCGATTCCTACTATAGAGAACAAACCTTTGAAAGTAGACTTTAAATTCTTTGATTGCTCATCGCTTAATTTAAAAGTCTTTGTCAGATCTCTAATACTTCTTGTTATATGAAGAAGCTGTTTCGCAGTTGTTCGTGGAAACACTTCTCTGAATGCTTCTTTGATCGGTTTGATGATACTCAAAAGACCTTTAAAAGCATTCTTTATCGATTCGATGGCCATCTTACGACCACCTTTTTTAGCCCATACTTCCAACATGTTGTTACGAGCATCTGATGACTTGTTAATAACATCACTGAAGAAATCAGATACATCTGTCCAGAGGCTCTTTGCTTCTTCGAAATCACCGATTATGAGCTGCCAGGTTTTTGTCCATCCTGAACCTAAGGCTTCTTTAAGAGTATCGATCAACTGAGTGAATGTTTTAACTTTCGTAGCAGCATTACCAGCTGTTCTAGCCATATCAGCCATCTCTTTAGCTTCTTGTTTCGAATAACCTTGACTTACGAACTTCTTAACGGCTGCTTCATACTCTTTTTGTGTGTCAGCTGCCGTAGAGAATTGAGACAATGTCTCAGTAAGAACCTCTTGTGTCATCCAACCTTCTGAAATAGATTCTCGGAACGAACCTTTAGCTTTTATAGCAGCTTTGGCTCCGGTTTTCAAATGCTCAGATGTTCGTATAAGAGCGTCCTGAAATACCTTACCGCCCATACCAGCATTTACAACTGAGTTCCAGTCCTGAAGATTTACTTTACCAGCAGCCAATGCCTGTGACAACTGATACATAGCTGTAGAAGCTTGTTGTGAATTCGAACCCGATACGGCGGCCAAGTTTGCAATACCTTGAATGGCATTAACTGAGTCGTCGAGTTTAACACCAGCTGCGGTAAACGTACCAATATTACGAGTCATCTCTGTAAAGTTGTAAATTGTTTTATCCGCATACGTATTAAGCTCATCCAAAGCAGCATTTACGTCTTTAACAGTTGTTCCTTCTTTACTTGTGTTGGCAAGGATCGTCTGAACTGAGTTCATCTGCGTCTCGTACTCTGCAAAACCATCTTTAATCGGATCTGTTGTTAAAGCTGAGACTATTCTTTTTCCTGCATTAACAGCAGAATCGACAATGTTGTTCAACTGATGCTGTATTGTGGCTTGAAGATACGAAAATTTGGTACGTACTGTATCAACGCTATCGCAAAGTGGAGATAAACTAAACCGACTAGCCACCGAGTTAATATTCTCCAAACCTTTTGCTGCTCCTGATAAATTCAAGCTCTGCTTCAATCTATCAAGTGTTCCAAGACTCGTTTTAACGTTATTTTCAAACTGTCGGTTGTCAAACTTCATTGAAACTATTTTCTCATCAACGGTAGCACTCATAGTTTAGTAACCTCCCTCCATGCTTTTTCTGCGATACTATCAAATATGGGTTGAATCGCAGGATTGATATAGTCTCTCCCCTGGACCCAACCACCGTTTCGAGTTCCGTGACCATACTGTAAAATGATAGCGATCGGAACCCCATTTTGAATGTTTGAATTATGGAATGAAATACTAGCCACTCCATTACTATTTTCGATCTTGTAATACCAAGAACTAGCGGTTAACCCGGTTCTGACTGGCGTTGCCGATGAAAGAGCACTAACTCCGGCTCGTCCATAGCGATCTAAATCGCCAAGTTTGACTGTCTCTTTAGCTCTTTCGAGATAACGAGTTAATTTCGAAAAGTCGCCCTTTTGTTCAAACTTGATCATGTCGCAAACCTCCAATCATCCCTTGGTATTAAATTTCTTTCTTCGATCAGCATTAAGCATTCGATTACGTCTTGCAATCTCACCTTTGCTCATCTTCTTCGTGTTGTTTTTAAGGTTGCACACTTTTATCAAAGTTAGTAATCTTGTCAGATGCCACTTTTCAAACTCAACCGGGATTCCAAGCGTTATCATCCAATAGTAAATTAGTTCCGAGGTTATTGTCTCAGAATTATGAACTGGATTCTTACTACTTTCTAAAAAGTGTGTTGCTGTCATGGGAGCCTTTAAATAGTCTTCTATTGTTCTAATGTTATCTTCTGATAAATTCAGATAAACATATGGATCAACGTTCTTTGTCAAAGTCATACATCTAACGTAATCGATTAATTCTTCAGGAGACACATCACGTTTAGACAAGAATGCTTTACACCACTTCGATTCCCATTTCGAAAGTGAGATTAATGAATGCTCTAATTGCAATTTTTGCTCTTTTACTTCGATAAACTCTCCGGTTTTATCGTCGTAAAGTTCTTTTTCTGGAACAACAATCTCAAGCATTCACATCACCCCTTTCTATAATTTATTCAACAGGTAACGCTGCTACATTAGCTGCTACGCCCTGATCCTTTTCGTTTTTAATATTGATTCCTGATGGAATAATACCGTTAACAAATTGTGCTGCTGCATTTGCATCTGTGGCTAATTCCATAAACAAAATAGAATAAGCTTCTGTTTGTTCAAAAGCTGCTCGCAACTCATCTGTTTTAACAAATCTCTTTCCGTCCAAACTCTTCTGACCATATGCCTTAAGAATTAAATCTTTAAAGATCTTAATAATGGTCGGACCATCCTGAGCTTCGACGATTCGATTGATAGTCTCAACCAATCCGCCCTCGGTACTCATTTCCATCTCCATAACTTCTGCCTGCGACAGATTGAAATAGAATTTCTCAGTTCTCTCTACGTCGTTGTAATCTGTATAAGTAATCGTCTTGCAAATCATAATTAAGTTCTCCTTTCATAAAAAAAGACCCCACCATTATTAGTGGGGCCCAACAATTTCCATTTTGATCTTTTTACGGTTTAGCCTTCAGCCATAATTGTAGCAATCTCATCCGGTAATGGAAGACGAGCCGCAACACCTGCTGAGTAATACTCTCCCTCAGAGAATGTAGGAGCAGAAACTCCAGTAACCTCAACAAACTTTCCGTTTTCTTTTGTTACATAATTCTTGTAATTCGTAGACCAATCAGCTGGCTCCTCAGTCAACTTAGATGGATCTGATCCATAAAGAATGGTCTCCAAAGCAGCAAGTTTCTCAGCGTTTACCTTTGTACTGTTGATAGTGATGTTTGCAGTTGGCTTAAATCCATCAACATTAACCGGTGTTGTTGTAACTTCCCAAGAGAAAGTAATAGCCTCTGGCGAATCATTGATAGAAGCATATGCTTTCTCAGATGGAGCAGCTAATGCGCCATAGATGATATGCAGCTTGTAACCGAAATCGTTGTTATCAACATCATTACCCAATGTAGTCTGATAGCAAAGACCAAACTGCTTACGTTTCTGCTGACCGATAGAAACTCCAGTTGCAATCTCTGCAGTACCGTCACACTGACCGAACTCATCTGGATATGTATATGCCTCAATGGTAGCGCTAAACTCTTCGGTTGACAAAAGGTTCAAATACTTGATGTCATCCGCGTATAATGGACTTGCTTCTGCTCCAGATGGACTTTCTGTTACTGCGGTGAGACCATTCCAGGCAACACCAAATGGATATTCTCCGCCTTCTCCCTGTGGGAAAAGAACACCCTTCTTTACACCAGTCTCATACAAACGCTCGCCTGTCTGATCCCAAGTTAATTTTCTGTTCATAGGTTTTCCTCCTTAATAATATAGTGTTAATACATCGTGATTGAGATTGTCTGAATTGTAGTGTCTATCGTAAGAACAATACGGCGTATTCAAAAGCTTATCTATCGCTGGATTATCAGGTTTCTTATCAATCACAATAATTTCATACTGATTTCTTTTCGAATACACCGAGTCATTTGCTCTAGTAATTCGAATGTTAGTTTTAGAGTACACTATAGCCGGGTACTCTATCTTAACTGACTCCGGAGGTTGATAATATACATGGTTGCTTCCAAGCATTTCAACCAACTTACTTTGTAGATCAAGTCTGGTCCCCATTGTATACACCTCCTATAGTCAAGATAAGTCTCGGGTACTGAACCTCAATGTCTGAGATTTTCCACTTAGCACCCATTATTTCAGCATAAGCCATATGTGAGCAATTCTCATAGGCAAATGGATCGGCAATTATGCTGATCACGTTAGAAAGACTTAAGTCATCATTAACCCCTTGAGAATTCTGACGCTTCCTGCGATCACTTGTCATGTCGCCATAGTAATCACGTTCGATGATCTGCTCTTCCCATAGACCGAGTTCTGTTTCTGCAGTCACTGCATAACCAATTTTGCCAAACCATTTACCCATTTTGAATTCCTCCGTCTCTTACTTTAGGCAGCCTCTGCGGTATATTCTTCAGAGTAAATTACCGTAGGTGTAGCAGTTAATGTGCTTCCGCTCGCCTTTGTAGCTTTGATGTAGGTCAGAGATGCTACGCCTTCAGTCAAGTCAAAGCTAACCGGTGTATACTCGGTTGTGCCATCAACGATGATCAATCCTTCATGGAATAAATCCTGAAGCACCTCAGCCTTAATCTTTTCCTTCTTAGCTGAATCAGCATACGCATATGTATCTCCAGACTTAACATAAATCTTTGTTGTAGCTACATACATTGTGTCGTCATGATGATAAATTCTATCCATTATAGCGTCCTCCTTTTTAATTAGTCATTAACAGGCTCTTCCAAAGCAATAGCAGAGTAAAGCTTCGTCAAAGAACCGGACAATCTTGTCTCCAGCATGTACTTGTAACGGTTGAAGTCCATATCGAAGTCCTCGAATCTCGTTACTTCGCCACCCTTTGTTGAACCGAACTGGTAATCAGAAAGGTTTACAAACAAACCAAGAAGTTTCTTAGTCTTGCTCTTTGAATCTAATCTTGTCAAACCTTCGAACTGCTCAACTGTATGGATCTCGTTAACATTCAAAGCTTTCGCAAGGTCAGCCTTGGAATCGTAAATACGACGACCGTTCAAGTCACGAGCTAACAGCATTACGTTAAGTAAGTGAGGTGTGCAGTACAGATCCGGCGTACCTGAACCTTTGAATTTCTCACGGGAATACAAAGCTGCCTCAATCATAGCCTCAGCCTTGATATAGTTCTCGCTAAAGTTTGCTCCGGTGTTTGATCCCTGAAGCTTAGTCTTAGCTGCTTCGAAATCTACATCCTGATGGATACAATACAGCTCGTCGTCATGCCAGATAGAACGAACATGATCCTCATGAATCTTGTCCGGATCTCCCTCTTCACGACCGTCACCAACTAATGCTGCCATAGCAAGCTCCTCGTCAAGAATGTGACGCATCATCTTCCACTGATAAGCTACTACATCGAAATCTGTGATGTCGATAATGTCATCACGATGCATGTCATCTTTAATGTAGATTGTCTGCGGATCCGTTGTTCTTCCGATCAACTTAATCTTAGCCATCTCCTGCTTGTAGTTACCTTTCTTCTGATAACCCTTAGCACGAAGCTCAGCAATACGAGCATCAGCCTGGCGAGTACGAATACGGCTGATAGGGCTCTTGTGAATCTTAGCAATTGCAGAAGCGATCCAGGACTGATCTCTCTCTAGAGTCTCTGGCTCACCTTTCTTAAGAAGCTCATACTCTGGGAACAAAGCTTCAGTGTCCTCGAAAATACCATGAGCCAAAGAATCACTGTTTTCCTCAGCGTAGATCTCCATGGCCTGCTTTAAGCTACCTACATTACTCTGTTTAGCAAGGGAGATAATTGCCATTTCATCGGAGTGGCTGAGTACATTCTCTGGCTGTGTGTAATCATTGTCAAATACGTTATGTTTCACTTCATTTCCTCCTTCATCATCGTCGTCATTTGATCCGCCGTTCTCATCTAAAGCCTGACCGATCATTGCATACATTACGGTTTTCTGATCCTCATTCATAGAATCAATTACGTCCCGGACGGTCTTTTCTCCGTTTTCATTAGACGTACTTGTTTCTTTGTTCTTGTCTCCTTCCATCTTTTCTGGATCTTCTTTCTTTTCTTTAGGCTCATCTGCTGAGTGATAAAGCATGATATTCTCATCCCATGATGCTTCAAGACTGTCGCCTTCTTCCTCACTATGCGCCATAATATAATCCACATACGCTCCAGGATTAGCGCCAGCCAACACGAGACTAAGTTCTCTAATGTTGCCATGAATCACATCTTTACCCAACTGTTTGAGCTGATTTGCCCAAATGGAAAGTGATTTAACATCGCCATTCTGGACCAGTTTCTTAGCATGCTGCCCCTGCTCGGTATCATTGAACTTTCCATATGCATAAACACCATCATCACGATTCTCAAGAACCGCATGACCAAGTACAGCATTCGGATCATTATGTTCGTGATTCCAAACTAAAGGCACTTCGCAACCATCGTTATCTTTAAACGCGTCCTTGCGAATGGTTCGACCATCGCCGCAGAGCAAATCATTTCTAGTTGCCCATCCGCTAAAGTCATAATTAGCCATTTTGATCTTCTCCTCCTTCATCATAGTATTCAGCTTCTTCTGGATTCACAGGCTGCTCTTCATTAGGTTGACTAATGTTGCTATTAACAAGCTGATCAGCTTTTGGATCCGAAGACGGTTTCATTCCAATGACTTGTCGAATCTCATTCGACGTCATGATCTCATTTCTAGTAAACTTATCAGCAATCTCAGCGATATCGTTAACTGGAACGAGTTTGAATGGATCATTGAAGTATGCAACCGTTTGCATTTGTGAGCGAGCTGTTTTGCTCAGAAACTTTCGTTTCATCTCATCGACAATAGCAGATACTATTGGTTCGATTGTTCTGTTGTTGTAGTTGAGCATTGTCTTCTCGTCAGCAGTACCATCCATTACTGCCGTTGTGATGCCCAACTGACTGTAAACCATATCAGTCAAATACTGTATCTGATTCATCAGATTGTTTTCGACTGAACGATTTAACTGTGTAATCTTTTCAGTTCCATCGGTATAAGCAATACCGTACTTTGAGCCAGATAATTGTGACTCTATATCTTTGCGCCTATTCTCCGCCTGCTGACGTCTGGCCTCAGTCTTAATAACATAAGGCAACTGTATAATCAAATCTAACTTGTTTGATGCCGTTTGTTCATCTGTCACATCTAGCAAACTAAGTTTTCTTATAAGACGTTGCATAGTTGAGTTAGGCTCATTGACAACTGCATAAAGTGGGTTTTCAATAATGCCCACGCTTCGTTTAGGTAATAAGACATCTTCTTTATAACCCTTTCGATCGTTATAGACTTGTACCTTTACAAATTGTGGGTACCATTCTATAATTTTACCAACTCTCATTGTTAGTATGTCGTAAGAGTCTGAAACATCAATATTACCTGTTGTGTCTACGGGAACTATCGCCACACATCCTTCATCTAACATCGACATAACCACATCCTGAATAAATGCTCTTCCAGTTTGATCAATGTTAGCTTCAATAGTAAGGCAATAATTTAGTCCACCTTCAATAGTGCTTATAAAACGTTCATTCTCATCTAATCGACAGTGCTTGATTTTAACACTAGCAACATCCAATGCTATGCGATTGAATATAGCTGTAACTATTGAACGCTCGTTTCCTCGAGATAGTCTAGGTCTATCTGGTCTTGATGAATAACCTGGACCTAATTGCGGGTAAAACCCTGTAGGATCTCGATTAGTAAATGCATTCCAGGCATTCTTAAGTCTGGAACCAATGGTTAAATCCATTTTGACGTTTCTCCTTTCTATAAAAAGCGGCAGAGAACTACTTACCGTCACCCCTCGGTTTTCGTTCTATAAATTTGCCGCCATTCATCTCCTTTAGTGATTCATCTTGTATAGTGCTGCAACTGTAATTCCACCGTATGCGCCAATAAGTGCTGCCGTGTTTCTAAGAGCTTGTTTGTTAGCTTTTTTACGTGCTTCTTTCATGGACATATCATTATCAACAACATATTTGGCGGCTTTCTTTCTCGTTGCGCTATTGGTTAAAAGTTTTTCACCAAAAGACGTCTTCTTGTTTATCTCTTTGTAAGTTTTATTCAATGCCTTCTTACGTTCAGTTTTAGCTTGTTTGTATGCTTTTTTCGACGTTCTAACCTTTTCAGAATCTGCATTGGCACGTTCCCATCGATCTGCATTAGCTTGACGGCGCTTTTTAAATGGACTGTATGCCTGATATGCATAATTATACGCATCACTGAACGATTTGTTGTACGCTTTTCTAGCACTCTTGTACTGTGCTTTTGTAGAATTCAAGTTGCTTCTAATGCTAGATGTGGGCAATGATTTTCTCTTACCCCACTTCATTCCTTTGACACCGTGATGACTTAAATAATTGTCTTCCATCGATTACCTCCTTACTCAAATGCTTCTCTATTAATCTTGAACGCTACTAAGGCATCCATCATAGCAGCAACCGCATCAATCTTTGCGTCGTAACGTTTCTTCAATAATTTACGGTTACCATTTGTGTCTTCCATAACGATACAGTTACCCATCGTGAAAGTCATAAGACCTTCGTCAAACAGAAGCATTCGCTCTTCTGAAAGCTTCTTCAACTCGCCAAGAGGAACCGATTCCGTCTTAGCGCCCTGAATGATCTTCTCTATTCCGAAAGATCCATTCTCGTTAGCCCATCTCTCAACAAATTCCTTAGCATTATAAGGATCATAACCAAAGCAACGAACATCATACTCTCGTTCGGCAATATGATTATCGAGATCCTCATAAACTTCCATCATGTCGAGAATAGTCCCAGGCATAACAATAAGACTTCCTTCTTCGGTAAACTCGTCATACTTGAAACGCATCGCCGATGGTAATTTAGCCATTGTAGATTCAGTTATGTAGTTTCTTGTCTTGATACCAAAACATCCATTACGTAAAGGAAACATGAAAGTAAATGAACAGAAATCATCTCCTTGTGATAAGTCCGCACCAAGCGAGCATGGCATTCCCCAATATTCTTTTTTTCTATGGGGAAGTGTTTCCTCATAAGTAAAGTAGTAGGTGTAACCCTCCATAGGTATTCCAAAACGTTTAGCCAAAATATCGTTTCGAACAGCTGGAGCTTTCTCAGCTCTTTCAACATCCAATTGATATGTCTCATAAGTGACGGTCTTACCAAGATTCGGGTTGGCTTTCAACCACATGTCTGGATCATTGACCTCATCTATAGAGTCCAACTTATACCACCATATAGAAACATGAGGATTTACATAATCTCCTTTGAGAATGTCCATTAATTCCATTTTGATGGTATCGCCAGGTCCATTACGCACCGTACCTTCTGAGCTAACTGCAACAATTAGGTAGTCATCATTCTTAGACGCGCCCTGCTCAAGAGCGCCAATAACATCTTCTCTAACATCACCAGAAAGCCACTCATCAACAGTATTGATTCGGCTATTCAAACCCTGTAACTTATCGATGGTCATCGGTCTGATCTCAACTAAAGATCCGGTTAAGAAGTTTTCAACACCCTTCTTAGTAGACGCCAGCTTCGTACGATTCGCTTTGGATCCTGTTGTGTTCTGTAGAGAACCTTCAGTAAGAAACTGAAATAATGGACCCCTAGCTCTAGTAATCGCAGTTCGCATTGGCGATAGTACCTCTTCAGCCTGCTTCATTGTTGGAGCAGTATGCACCTGATGTGTAGTTGATGTATCAACGTTCAGGTAATAGTTATGTATGTATGATTCATACTGAGATTTAGCTGCTCCTCGAGCTACTATAAGGTACTGTTTGTTGATAAGCCGTTTCTTAATTGTTTTGGTGACATAATGCCCTCCATGTCCATCCGGATCCGGCTCATAAACGCTTCTATCAACAAAGTAATACCATCCAAAAATCTGTTCTGCCCAAAGTTTAAACGAATCCAATAAATGTAAATCTTCGCCGCTTGTTAATGTGAGTTCACATTCGCAATAATCAATAAAACCCTGAATTGCTTGGTCATCATACCAAACTCCAGGGTTAGCGATTAGTGCATCTATTCGATTCATCTCCATTGAAATTTCTTCACATACTGGTATTTCACCTCGAATAACGGCATCTCGAAACATGCCATAATACTTCGGGGTGGCCGTGTTCGATAATGCCATACTAATTCTCCTTTAACTCAAATAATTTTCTGTTTTTCGTTTAATGTAAGAGTTACACTCAGATAAACTCTTAACACCAAACTTGGACACATGCCCTATTGTATTAGCAGAAATTTCTTTAGCGATTCGTTCGGTGTTATATCGCTTATATAATTTATCCACAACTTTAGGGTTTGTTTCAGTCACTGATTGTAATTTCACAGAATCAGTATCAAAAACGATCATTGGGCGCTTAGCATGGTAACTTGAATACTCTTTGTCATTGTAATCTAGCAATGCATTGTAACCCTTCTTTTTTAACTCAGAGTAGAAACGATATTGAGCAGCTACTTCCTGAGGATTGTGATTTGTAAGTGAAAGATTCAAAGCTTTATAAACAGCCACTTTATCAGATGGCGACATTTTGCCGGGATCCTTACTCAATGCATTTTGAGCTTGCTTGAATAGTAACTGCTGAGTAGGACGCCTCATCTTCTCTTTCGAATCCGCTATGGAAGCTTCGACGTTCTTTTTAAAATCTTTTTCTTTAAGCAGATTAGCTGTAATGTGACTTGCGTTTTCGTCCGATGGAACTTTTAACTTTTTCGTAGCATCGAGTTTAAGCTGATAAACTTTCACACTATTAGCATAATCGCGTGCTTCTTTTGCAATCTTTAGTTCTTTCTGACTGCCAGAAGCATTAGCTGTCTTCTCAGCTTGTTTGGCTGCTTTAGACGCTCTGCTTGTGAGATTCTTACCAAAGAGTCCCATATACTCATCCATATCATGCTTCTTATAAGTAGCATAAAAGGCAAATTTCTCAAATTCTTTTGAAGTTTGTATTCTGGCAAATGTAGTGCCTTTCTTCAAATATGTATCAACGTATTGTTTTCCTGTAATTTGAGTTCCCGCTTTCTTTGCTAATTCGCTAGCTTTCATACTCAGCATAGAACTCATACGTTTTACAGGAGCTGAATTATTATTTTGATATCGTTTCTTGCCAGCCGGGGTATATGTGCCATCAGCGTATTGATAACGTCGAACACCCCACTTTTGACCTTTCACGCCATGATGACATAATTCCATAGGATCACTCACCCCCTAAGTTCTTTAATGGCTAGGGCGATTCCTAATGCTGAACTTGTCACTGCGAGTGCGTTTCCGGCATTGTCGAGAATTCTGCTAGCATACTCACGACCTCTAGAAATCTTCTTCGTGTTAAACATATCATCGTATTGCCGCTCTAACATCGCACGATTAATTTGCTCTCGCATTTCTTTATCTGTCATTTTGCTAAGGTCCATTTTAGGAACCTTTCTATTTCTAGCAGAAGTATCAACGGTCCGCTTCAAATCTCCAGAAAGATTACGTCCGGCATCAGCTAATCGTTTTGCTCTTTCCGTATCTTCTTTAGCATAACGATGTGCGTCAAACTCCAAATCGCTTCGACCATTCTTCTTAGAAGTCTTGTAGTATTTCTTGGCAGATTCGTCGTAATTACTGAACTCTTTTTCTCTAGCATCTCGTGCATATCGTTTTCTACCTTGTGCAGTAAGACTACCATCCGGATTCTGGTATCTTCGAACACCCCACTTCATACCCTTCTTTCCCCAATGGCAAAGTACATTATCACTCATCACTGTCACCTCCACTCTCTAATTCGGATTCAGCATACAATCTCCATTCAAGCTCTGAAATTAACTGTTTCATACATTCCATCACAGAAGAACTCAATGGTGGATCGAACAACAATTTCACCTTTAAATGAATATAAGATTTGACCGAATCTAAATTCTGGTTGTCAGTTATATAGTCAGACCAAACTGCTGACTTATCACTGATTCTAAATCCTTTTGACGGACCGACTCCCATTTGAGTGAGGATCATGAAAACTGAATTAATGTGCATGATGATATCCGGATCAAACTGTTCGTATTCTTCCGTAATACCTAATAACTTCTTAATCGAAGTAAGTATACTTTCATTCATTATCTCGCCCACCTCTTTCTTATTTGTTAAATGACGGTGACGAAATCTTGTTTGCAGAATCCTTCCAATCCGTCTACTGTGGTTACTTTAAGCCATCCATCGTAATATTTACTTCTGTCAATCGTAAGCTCATCGCCGACTCTAGCCAAGCAGACAATAGAGCCTCCCATTGACGGCTTATTGCGAATTTTCAGTCTAATGCAATTAACTTTTCCGATTTCTGTTTTAACAGGCTCTGATTCTACAGTGTCGTCAGTATTATCAGCAGGTTCTGTATCTGCTGAGTTTTCTTCAGTCGGTTCGATAACCGTTTCCGGAATATAAAACTTTTCTCCGATCTGTCCTACAGCAGGTTCTGGATCTGGCGTTTGTTCTTTTCCCTTCTGATAATTCTGATAATTTCGATAGTTTTTATTACTCATTTCATTCCCTCCTTTTAATGTTTCCATGGACAAGTGTCATTCATACTTCTTACAATTGGCGCTTTTATTAACAAATCTCTATCGCCATAATGGATTGCGTCATGAGTTCTTTTTACAGTGGTTATTAAATTTTCAGGATCGAAAAGAATTTTGTTTCTTTCCAAAATATCCTCTTTTGAAATAGGATTTATATGGTGAATCAATATTCGTCCATGAATTTCATAACCTTCAACTCCTAAATCACAACCGTTATCTCTCATGATAATTTGATTGCGAACTGACAACCATTCTTTCGATTTGTAAAACGCTTGATTCAGATATCGGTCAAACCCAAATGTCTCAACACCAACTTGTCCATTAAGTCTTAAGTATTCGTACCGTTCTTCAAATGTTGGTATTGTGATTAACTCTGAATACGATCTAATAATTCTCTTCATCCGGACCACCTTGCCCAGCATATCGTCGCATAGAGTTAAGAGCATTTGTATAAAGTTCTTCAACTCTCTTTTGCGATTGCAATGATTCTGTCTTTGCTCTCAATAACTTGTTCTCTTCTTCTAACTTCTCTAATTCAAGTCGGTTCTTCGATGAACCCAACTTTAAAAAATGAGTTGTCTCCTGAGAAGAGGCTGTTCCGTCTAATAATCGTTGCTCGACTAGATCAACGGCCAGCGCAATAAGCTGATTCTCCCTAGCTTCCGGTGTTAAAGCTGGTCGCATCTTCTTTACTGCTCCAGATGGTTTTACTTTAGCCACACTTACCGCCTCCTTTCATACGACTATGTGCTTCTTTGCCTCCATTTATGTAGTACTTAAATGAACTTATAGGGCCGGTTGAAAGGAGAATTGCATGGCAGTTTTACAAAACATCATAAAAGTTGGAGGCACTGTTACTATCGCAACATATACCCGGTCCTATAAGCTCGTTTAAGTACTACATAAAATATAAATTGTTTCTGGAAAAATCCCTCCGGGGAAAAAACTGTCTCTTATACACATCTCCGAGACCACGAGACG
>ENA-OZFZ01000166-OZFZ01000166.1-human-gut-metagenome-genome-assembly--contig:-NODE-166-length-39044-cov-13.023981_pt1 | contig 39044 bp, 29 predicted proteins | sample MGYA00244621_ERZ653640 | MGnify/ENA primary metagenome ERZ653640 (study PRJEB26926, sample SAMN06165019) | human gut metagenome | biome: ENVO:00009003; feature: ENVO:2100002; material: ENVO:00002003... | reverse complement strand
GCGGAAAAATATTTATGATTTTGGAACACCGGAGCGTCTGCGGACGCTCCGGTGTCCTTTTTTCACAGGCGGGAACATGGCAAAAGCCCCGCAGGGCGGTATGCTCTGCGGGGCTTTTGTCCATAGGGAAGGAGGCGTAATAAAGAAAGGACGGATCAGAAATCCACCTCAGTATCGTAGTAGCAGCACTTGAGCAGCTTCTCCATCTCCTCCTGACTGGGCTGGCGGGGGTTGGAGCCGGTGCAGGCGTCGGCGATAGCGTTCTTGGCGATCTCGGGCAGACGCTCCAAGAACACATTCTCCGGCACAAAGCCCTGCTCAGTGGGGTAGGAGTCCGGGCCGTAGTGCTGGATGCAGTGGGGGATGTTCAGCGCATCGTTCATGCCGCGCAGGTACTCGATGAGCAGCTTGACCTTTTCGTCATCGTTTGCGCCGCCCAGCTTCATTTCGTCTGCGATGACGCCGTAGCGCTTCTTGGCCTCGGGGTCCTTGGCGTTGAAGGCGATGACCTTGGGCAGGTACATGGCGTTAGCAGCACCGTGGATGATGTGTGCGCCGTAGTCTGCAAAGGCAGCGCCGGTCTTGTGCGCCATGGAGTGCACGATGCCCAGCAGTGCGTTGGAGAAAGCCATACCGGCAAGGCACTGGGCGTTGTGCATGGAGTCGCGCTTGGACATATCACCGTTGTAGCTGTCCACCAGATCGCCCTGGATCATGCGGATGGCGAAGATGGCCAGAGGATCGGTGTAGTCGCAGTGTGCGGTGGAAACATAAGCCTCCACGGCATGGGTCATGGCGTCCATACCGGTGTGGGCAACCAGCTTCTTGGGCATGGTCTCAGCCAGATCGGGGTCCACGATGGCCACGTCCGGGGTGATCTCAAAGTCTGCGATGGGGTACTTGATGCCCTTCTGGTAGTCGGTGATAATGGAGAAAGCGGTCACCTCGGTGGCAGTGCCGGAGGTGGAGGAAATGGCGCAGAAGTGTGCCTTGCGGCGCAGCGGCGGGATGCCGAACACCTTGCACATCTCCTCAAAGGTGATCTCGGGGTACTCGTACTTGATCCACATGGCCTTAGCTGCATCGATGGGAGAGCCGCCGCCCATGGCGATAATCCAGTCGGGCTCAAACTTCAGCATAGCCTCGGCACCGCGCATGACGGTCTCCACGGAAGGATCGGGTTCGATGCCCTCGAACAGCTCCACTTCCATGCCGGCTTCCTTCAGGTACTCCACGGCACGATCCAAGAAGCCGAAGCGCTTCATGGAGCCGCCGCCGACACAGATCATTGCCTTTTTGCCGGTGAAGGACTTCAGCGCTTCTAAAGCGCCCTTGCCATGGTACAGATCACGGGGCAGAGTAAAACGAGCCATAATACAAAACCTCCAAAAATAGTACGGCACACGCAGCGCTGTGCCATATTTCATTATTATGTTAATTATATAACAATTTGGAGGCAGCTTCAATTGACGTACCGGGAGAAAAAGTCGTTCTATTTTGGGCGGTTTCCACAAGCAGTAGGATGCAACAGCTCCCCTGCCCTGAAAAAAGCGCAAAAAAACACCCCGAAGTCCTAAGACTTCGAGGTGCTTGCCTTTGGAGCTGCTATCCAGATTCGAACTGGAGACCTCATCCTTACCAAGGATGCGCTCTACCAACTGAGCTATAGCAGCAAATGGCGACCCGGATCGGGCTCGAACCGACGACCCCCAGCGTGACAGGCTGGTGCTCTAACCAACTGAGCTACCGGGCCATGATCGCTCAAGTTCGTGCGGCATCTTACCGCGGGAACGTGCTCTATTATATCGGAAAGTCGGTCTGTTGTCAAGCACAAATTTGCGGAAAATGCAATTTTTTGCAAAAGCGGGCCAAAAAACAAAACGCACAAGTTCCGAAGAACCTGTGCGTCATGGCAGGGGTAGTAAGTTTCGAACTCACGGCACGCGGTTTTGGAGACCGCTGCTCTACCAGCTGAGCTATACCCCTATATACATTCGCTGAATGCTTGATTATTATAGCCGATGCAAAGGGGAATGTCAAGCCTTATTTTTACTTATTCTCATTTTTCGCGCCGCCGCAGCTGCAGCAGCTCTCCTGCGCGGCGGAATCCGGCGCAGGCAGCTGACTTGCCAGCTGCTCCAGCGTAACACTGTCGATATACTGGTTGATCACCTCGTCCAGCCCCGCCCAGAACGGCAGGGTGAAGCACTGCTCGGACATGGGGCATTCGTTGGTCACGCTACCAAGGCACGGAATGGGCGCTACGCTGCCCTCGATGGCGCGCAGGATCTCGCCGGCGGTGTAGTCGGCGGGGGCTTTCGTCAGCCGGTAGCCGCCCTGACTGCCCCGCTCGCTCTTGACCAGCCCCACCCGCGCCAGCGGGGTGACGATCTGCTCCAGATATTTCAGGCTCAGGTTCTGCCGCTCGCTGATCTCCTTCAGGCTGACGGTGGTGCCCGGCGCATAGCGCGCCAGCTCCGCCATCAGGCGCAGGGCGTAGCGGCTCTTGGTGGAAAATTTCATGGTAGTCCTCTCCTTGTTGCAGTTTATAGTATAGCACGTTACTCGGATTTTGCAAAGGAGAAACCTCTTGTGCAAACAAAAAAGGTCTGTTATCATAGGATGGAACAGAACCTATCTTTGAGGAGTGAGAGTATGACAGAAAAGATCACCGCCGCAGACGCCATCCGTCTGCTGGATTCCGGCAAGGCCGTAGCTGTGGATGTGCGCGAGCCGGACGAATACGCCGTGGGGCACATCCCCGGGGCAAGGCTGCTGCCGCTGGGGCAGGTCATCGACCGCGCCGCCGAGGTGCTGCCGGACAAAAACGCCCTGTGGCTGGTGTACTGCCGCACCGGACGCCGCAGCGCCGATGCTGTGCAGAAGCTGGAAAGCCTTGGCTACACCGACCTGCGAGACCTGGGCGGCATTTTAAGCTGGCCCTACGAGATCGAGGGCGATTTTGAGGGGCATTTTTAAGGTTATATACTTTATAAGAAGCACAAACCCATACCAGAAAGGAAACCATGCCATGTCGTTCCATGCAAAAGAGTTCGCGGGCAGCCACTGCGGCTGCCGTTACCAGCAGGATTACCGCCCTACCTTAGGGCGGGACGGCAAAAAGGAATCCGGCACGCTGGAGGTCATCAAGTTCTACTACGATGGCGCTATCCGCTTTGAACAGCACTGCTACGGCGAAGCCGCCACCTTTGTGTTCGGCGTGTGGGCGTCCGGCATGGATGAGGACGGCACGCTGCACTGGGTACTGCCGGACCGCCGCAAGAGCTATTACGACGAAAGCTATCTGCCCAAAAAGCTGGACCGGGTGGACGAAGCCGGAAACCTGTACTTTGACGGCGGCATCTTCCCGTGGAAGCTGGCGGACGACTTTGCCGAGGATAAGCGCTGGGGCTACCCCAAGTGGAAGGTGGCGCTGGGTAAGCTGACCGGAAAGGGCAAAAAAGGTGACTGAATCACGAAAATCCAGTATTCATATTGACATACTAGGGAATGATATGGTATAACTTATCCGTTGAAAGGATTCCGCATCTGCACAGGGCATTCAAGGCTCCTGCAGACGCGTTCAATAAGAAAGGATCATTCCTATGGAAAACATGGAAAAAGTGGTTTATCTGGATAATGCTGCCACCACTCCCTGTGCTCCCGAGGCACTGGAAATGATGGTCAAAGCCCTGAGCGGTGCCTGCGGCAACCCCAGCAGCCATTACAGCATCGGCTATGAGGCAAAGGAATTCGTGGACACCGGCCGTGCGCAGGTGGCAAAGGCCATCAATGCAAGTCCGGCTGAGCTCTTCTTTACCAGCTGCGGCTCCGAGGCCGACAACTGGGCCGTAAAGGGCACCGCCTTTACCAAGGCACGCCAGAACAAAAAGCACCTCATCACCAGCGCTTTTGAGCATCATGCCATCATGCACAGCATGGCTGCACTGGAGCGCATGGGCTTTGAGGTGACCTATATCCGTCCCACCTCTGAGGGCTACATCCGCCCCGAGGACGTGGAGGCTGCCATCCGTCCCGACACCGCACTGGTCAGCATCATGATGGCCAACAACGAGATCGGCACCATCCAGCCCATCAAGGAGATCGCCGAGATTGCCCACAAGCATGGCGTGTGGATGCACACCGATGCGGTGCAGGCTGTGGGTGCCATCCCCGTGGATGTGAAGGAGCTGGGCGTGGATATGCTGTCCATGAGCGCCCACAAGTTCAATGGCCCCAAGGGCATGGGTGCACTGTACTGCCGTAAGGGCGTATGGCCCCAGAACTTGATCGATGGCGGCAGTCAGGAGGCCCGCCACCGTGCAGGCACCGAGAACGTGGCCGGCATTGCTGCCATGGGCAAGGCACTGGAGATCGCCACAGCGCATCTGGATGAGCGCATGGCCCACGAGAGCGAGCTGCGCGATTACGTCATCGACCGCATCCTCAAGAACATCCCGGAAGCCCGCCTGAACGGCGGCCGCAGTCCCCGTCTGCCCAACAATGTGAACATCAGCTTCCCGGGTCTGGAGGGCGAGACCATCCTGCTGGATCTGGATATGCACGGCATCTGCGCCTCTACCGGCTCTGCCTGCAACTCCGACAGTCTGGACCCCAGCCATGTGCTGCTGAGCATCGGCCTGCCGGAGGAGATCGGTCACGGTTCCATGCGGTTCACCTTTGGCCCGCAGAACACCATGGAAGAAGCAAAATATCTGTGTGACGTGCTGGAGGAGGTCATTCCCCGCCGCCGCGCTATGAGTTGTATGTGGCTGCAGGGTCAGAACAAGGCCCGCCAGTTCAGCCTGAAGGGAGAGCAGTAATTATGGCAAGTATGTATAGTGCCAAGGTCATGGAGCATTTCGCAAATCCGCACAACGTAGGTGAGCTGCCCGATGCAAACGGCGTGGGTGAAGTGGGCAATCCCAAGTGCGGCGACATCATGCGCATGTACCTGAAAATTGAGAACAATGTGATCGTGGACGTCAAGTTCCTCACCTTTGGCTGCGGCGCAGCCATTGCCACCAGCAGCATGGCCACCGACCTGATCAAGGGCAAGACCGTGGATGAGGCGCTGAAGCTGACCAACAAGGCCGTTGTGGAGGCTCTGGAAGGTCTGCCCCCGGTCAAGGTGCACTGCTCTGTTCTTGCCGAGCAGGCCGTCAAGGCTGCTCTGTCCGACTACTACCGCCGTCAGGGCATCGATCCGGAGCCCATCGTGGGCAAGCTGGAAGAGGATTGCGAGCACTGCGAGAGCTGCGGCAACTGATCCTGACAGTATCCTAAGCAAAAAAGAGGACACCGCTTCGTGCGGTGTCCTTTTTTGCGTCCCCACTTGTGAGAAAAGGGGTTCAGAAACGCCCGCAGGCGTTTCTGAACCCCAAAAAACCAAATCGTTTTCCGTGCCTTACACCCCGCCGTGGCGGCGCTGCTCGGCGGCAAGCTCCTGCTGCAAAGCGGCCTTGCGGTGATCCAGCAGCAGATCCTTGTTGTACTTGAAATACCGCTCGCAGCCGTTCTCAGTGAGGAACTGGTGGGAGGCGGGGTTCACCGTAAGTTCGGTGACGAATACCACCATCTCCTGACTTTCCGCAAAGGCCTGCTCCATAAAGTCGAAAGCGGCTTCCAGCGCAGCAGCGGCGGTCTTTTGGGCGGCCTCGCGCTGGTCCGCCAGCGCACGGAACTGACCGCGCAGCAGGTCAAAGGCCTCCTGTGTACCGGCGGCGTTGGCGCGGCGCAGCTCGCCCTCCCACTGGTGCAGCGCGGCCTGCACCTGCAGACGGTTGGTCAGCTCTGCCTTGCCCAGCAGCCCGGCATCGCGCTTTTGCTGGGTCTCGGCTTCGTAGTCCTTGATCTGCTGGCTGAACAGTTCCGCAGAGCCGTCCGGGATATCCTCCGGCAGGGTAGCCAGCGCCTTTTTGGTCTCCCGCAAAAAGGCGTAGCAGGCATCGGCCACGGCATCCGCCTGCAAAGAGGCGGTAAAACGGGTGTCCAGCCCGGCCAGCAGCAGACTGACAAGGCTGAGCCGCTCGTCAAAGGGAGCTTGCAGCAGCCGTGCGAACACGGCGGGCTTTGTCTGCCCGGCAAGAATTTCCTCCACGCCGTAGTCGTCCCGGTACTTGTAGTACAGATCCAGATAAGCCGAAAAGTCCTCGGCGATCTTCGGGTGCTGGATATACTCCCGGATCAGTTCCTCATCTGCCTGCAAGCCCAGTGCTTCGTAGGTGTCCAGCAGGTTGGAAAGATCCTCCCAGCCGCGGGCAGTGACGAACTGGGTGCCGTCCACGTCCGCGTTGATCTGGTAAAAGTTCTGGGGATGCAGCTCCAGATAGCTCAGGATGGCGCTGTGGATATGGGCGGCGCGGGCGTAGTCCTTCCACACCGGCAGGTCGGGCTCGATATCCATACGGCGCACGCGGTCAAGGGTTACGATGTCAAAATCCCGGACGGATTTGTTGTACTCCGGCGGGTTGCCTGCCGCCACGATGACCCAGCCCGCAGGCACAGCCTGATTGCCAAAGGTCTTGCACTGCAAAAATTGCAGCATGGTGGGGGCCAACGTCTCGGACACGCAGTTGATCTCGTCGATGAACAGAATGCCCTCCGAAAGGCCGGTGGCCTCCATTTTAGCGTAGATGCTGGCAATGATCTCGCTCATGGTGTACTCGGTCACCGACACGTCCTTATCGCCGTAGTGGCGCTGCCGGATAAAGGGCAGACCCACGGCGCTCTGGCGGGTGTGGTGGGTGATGGTGTAGGCCACCAGTGCCACCCCGCACTCCCGGGCCACCTGCTCCATCACCTGCGTTTTGCCAATGCCCGGAGGGCCCATCAGCAGGATGGGGCGCTGCCGGATGGCGGGAATGGCGTATTCGCCCAGCGCATCCTTAGCAAGGTAAGCTTTTACGGTATGCTCGATCTCTTCTTTGGCACGTTTGATATTCATAATATTTTCCCCTCTTGTCAGGAGTTGTTCAACTCGCGGTACAGGTCATCCTCTTCGGCCAGAGCGTCCGCAAGGGCGCTGGCCGGGCGGGCTGCCGCACCGGTAAATTCTTCTTCGTCCAGTACCACCTTCATCGCCCACGGCGGCACATTGGCATCATCGAACCGCTCCCCTAAAAACAGGAAGGCGGTATCGTAGCCGGGACGCCGCGCCGGGTAGGTGCCCATGCCGTCGGTGAAGTACAGCAGGCCGCGCAGGTTCGAAAACTTCTTTTCGGCGCAAAGCTGATCCACATATGCAAAAGCCGGGCGGAAATCCGTTCCGCCGCCGCCCCGCAGCTCAAAGTGGTTCATGGCGTGGATGAGTTCATCCTCGTTGCGGATGAGGATATCCTGCCGCACGGCGTTGTCGGCCTGAATCAGGTGCAGATTCATGCGGTGGAAAAAGTTTTCCCGTCCTTTCAGCAGGGTGTAGGTTTCTGCCAGAAAGGCGCGCACCAGCTCGCCGGAGGTGGAGTAGCTGGTATCAATGACCAATGCCAGCTCCTCGATTTTTTTGCTTTCCCGGCTTTCCAGCGGCTCGATGAGAGGCAGGTTGCCGTACACTGAAAGGCCGTAGGTGTAGAAGTTCAGATCGAACTCGTCCGGGTCCAGTTTTACCTCCTCGCGCAGGACGCAGAACCGGCGCAGAAAGTCCTTGTAGCTGCGGCGGCTGCGGTTGGCAGCCTTCACCTGCTGCTTCAAGGCATCGGTGCCCTCGCCCGCCTCTTTATCCCGCAGGTCCAGCTCGGTCTGCATCCGCTCCCCGATCTTCTGCCACGTTTTCTGCGGCAGAGGGGTGGGCATCTGCTGGGGCTGCTCCGGGGCATCCTTCGGCCACAGGCGGTGGTCATCGGTGACGAACTCCCGCTCCAGCTGCCGCAGCACGCCGGGCGTCTGCCGGGTGAGCCAGCGGTACACCGGCGCTGCTGCCACCACCTTTTCCTCAGCGGTGATCTGCCGGTAGGCATTCTGCCGCACATAGGTCAGCGGGCGTATCACGCTTTTGCGCTGTAAGCTGTCAATGACGTTTTCCACCGCGATATCGCACGCAAGGCTCCACAGCTGCGGCTCCCGGCGGCCTTTCAGCCACAAATGCCGGAATACGCAGTGGAATATGGTGTGCAGATACAACCGGTTGAGATATTTCGGGTTTTCCTGATAGAGCTGCAACAGGCGCTGCGGCTGATAATACAGGGTCTGTCCGTCCGTAGCCAGCACCCGGCAACGCTCGTCCGGGGCGGGGTTCAGGGCGCTGAGTGCCATATCCAGAAACCGGAAGTCCAGATACAGCCCGCTGCGCACCACCGCCAGCACCTCGCCACCCATGCGTGCCTGCCACTCCTCGTGGGTCTCCGGCCGCTGGGATTGGAAGGGCTTGCGGGGGTCGAAAAATTTTTCTTTTGGCAACGTGTGGTCACCTCTCAAAAATCAAAATCGTACCGCTGCTTTTTGGACTGGGGAGCATATTTTTTGTGTTCCGCATCTGCCAACAGGGCGGCAGCGGCGGCGTTCTCTGCCTTGGCGGCAAGGGCGGCGGCAGATGCAAAAGCGGCTTTATCCAGCACGTCCAGCGCCAGCAGGGCGCGGATGCTGTCGGTGTCCTGCGCCTTTAAAAGGCGGGCGAACACCCGGTCGGTGTTGGCTGCCAGAAACGCCCGGTAGTGCCCGGCGGCAGCTTCGGTCAGCTGCCACGGATACCGCAGGCGGCCAAAGCAGAGCATGGCCATAACGGCGGCGTCATCGGCATCGTGCCCCTGCGGGAAGATGGCGTCATATTCTGCGGGGAGGAATTTATTGTCGAGAAAACACTGTCTGTAATGGTATCCCTGCCCGGAAAAGGTGTGCAGCAGGATGTGGGCGGGGGTCTCCTCGATATCCTCCCAGTAGGCGGGGTACCACAGCGCCGCCAGCGGCGCGGGGGCATCGGCGGGCCAGAACTGCGCCTGCACGGCCTCGGTGATGTTGTTCACCAGCGCAAACAGCCCGGTGGGCTGCTCCGGTGCGGCCTGCACCCGCAGGGTCTCCAGCGCAAAGCAGTTCAGAAACACATCGCTGCCCACGGTAAGTCCCCCGCTGCCCACCGTGAGCAGGCGCAGGCTGCGGCAGTTGTAAAAGGCGCAGCTGCCGATGACCTGTACGCTGTCCGGCAGGGTGGCTTCTTCCAGAAAGCTGCCGCACACCGGGTGCAGTTCCATTTCGTCCGCAGCCGGGGCATCGAGATCAAAATCGTACCGGCGGGCGGGCTTTTGCCCCATCGCCTGCCCGAACGCCCGGGTCAGCCGCACCGTGCCGTCCGCACTTACTGCGTACCGGCACAGGGCATCCGCCGCAGGCAGGCTGCGGGGCTTTTCCGAGAAGCAGTAGTCGCCCAGCTCGGTCAGGGCAAAACTGCCGCCCGCCGGGGCGGGCAGAGTGCCCGGCAGCGCCACGCAGGGCGCTGTGCCGTACACCCGCACCAGCCGTGCCGTCTGTGCCGAAAGGGGCAAGATATCCAATATCAGTTCGTTTGCCTGTTCCACCATGCTGCGACCTCGTTTTTCTGCATTCATTCAGCTTTCAGTATACCGCGAACAGGGGGTGATTGTCCAGTGCAGAGAAAGATTTGAACGGGTCTGTGCAACGGGGCGCGGCACCCGGCAGCTCTGCCGGTACTCCCCTTTTGTCACATCTCGTTCAAGTTCTCTGCCCCGCCGGTGCTGTTAAACGGAATTGCGGGATAAAACAAAAAAGACAGCTATCAAAAGCTGTCTTTCTTGTGGTGCAGGAATGCAATCCAAATCCGAACCATTTCCCTTTGATGCGGCTTTTGCCGCTTCTCCAAAGGTGACGGTCTGTGTTCCTTCTTTATAATTGAAGGTTATCAAAACCTTATCGTCATACAGGTAAATCGCATTGATGAAGGTATCCACCAGCGCCTGCCGCTGGTCTTTCAGGCGCATATCCAGCTTGCGGAACCGCAGCAGCCATCGCAATCCAACTTTTGATCGTTTGCAACATCGTTGGATTGCATATCGCAAATATGCTGTTTTCGTGTTGCACTATTTTCTTAACTTGCGAAAAAATCACAGCAGTGCGTTTTCCAGATCACTCAGCATTTCGCTCAGTGCCTGAATGCCGCCCTCTGCGGTGTACCAGACATTCGGGTGTGCCAGATAAACGACGTGGCCGTTCTTGTAAGCATCCGTGCTCTTGACCAGCTCGTTTTCCAGGATCTCCTGTGCCATCTGTGCGCCATCGGTGCCAATGGCTGCATCACGATCCATTGCGAAGATGTAGTCGGGGTTCTTGTCCACAATGAATTCAAAGGAAGCCTCGTTGCCGTGGGTCGAGGTGTCAATATTGGCATCTACGCCGATGTTCTCAAAGCCGATCTCCTTGCCGATGATGGAGCAGCGGCCATCGTTGCCCAGAACATTGAAGCTGCCGCTGGTGGTCATGCCGACGATGGCAGTCTTGCCCTCTGCAAAGGCTTTCAGGGCGTCGATGCGGCTGTCAAAATCCGCCATCAAAGCTTCCACATGGTCTTCCAGACCAAAGATAGAAGCGATGGTCATGGCGTTTTCACGGGTGCTTTCCACAACGCCCTTTTCGGCGTCGGTCGCAAGGAAAACAACGGGTGCGATCTCGCACAGAGCATCATAGGATTTGGACAGGCGTCTGCCGATAAAGATGATGTCCGGCTCGCAAGCCATGACTGCTTCCATATCGGCTTCCTTGATGTTGCCAAGGTTCGCAATGCTGTCATTGGTGACATAGCTCTGAAGATAGTCCAGAGAGGTGGATGCCGTGCCGACCACACGGTCGCCAACGCCCAGTTCATCCAGAATGTCCAGAGAAGCAAGTTCGAGGATCGCAATGCGCTGCGGGTCAAAGGGCACTTCCACATCTACCAGTTCCTTTGCACCGTTGAACGCCTTGATGGTCACCGACTCCGGCACCGCTTCCGAGGAAGTGGCAGCTTCGCTGGATGCAGCCACAGAGGATGCCACGGAGCTTGCCGTGGAGGAGGAAGCGCCGCAGGCGGTAAGAACACCCGCTGCACTCACAGCGGCCATAGCGGTCAAAAATGAACGACGAGAAATTTTCTTCATAAGAATGCTCCTTTTTAAAAAAGTACTGAAATCAATAATATATCGACAAAGGCTTGCCTTCGATCTGCATGATCTCAAAGTCTACCTTGTAGATATCGGACAGGTTTTCTTTGGTGATCACTTCCTGCACGGTGCCAAACTTTGCGATTTTTCCATCCACAAAGGCACAGATATAGTCGGAATAAAACGCAGCATAGTTGATCTCGTGCAGAACAAGGATCACCGTTTTGCCCAGCTCATCGCACAGGCGGCGGACGATGCGCATGAGGTTGGTTGCGTGGTAAATATCCAGATTGTTGGTCGGTTCATCCAGCAGGATATACTCGGTGTCCTGCGCAATGACCATGGCTATATAGGCACGCTGCCGCTGACCGCCGGACAGTTCATCGATGAACTGCTCCTCAAAATCGCCCAGTTCCATGTAGGCAATGGCACGGTCAATGATCTCGTTGTCCTCTTGGGTCAGCCGTCCGCCGGAGTACGGAAAGCGGCCAAACGCAACCAGTTCCCGGACGGTCAGCTTCATCTGGACATTGTTGGCTTGGGTCAGGATGGCGAGCCGCTTGCTCAGCTCCCGGCTTTTCCAGCGCGTGATCTCTGTCCCCTCAAAATCCACAAGACCGCTGTCCCGTGCGATCAGGCGGGACAGCATTCCCATCACGGTGGATTTTCCTGCGCCGTTCGGACCGATGAGGGAAAGGACTTTGCCTTTCGGAACCTCAAAACTCACGCCATCGACAACGGCTTTTCCATCGTAGCGTTTGGTGATCTCTTTTACAAACATGGTGTTATGCCTTTCTCTGGGTGAGCAGCAGATACAGGAAATACACGCCGCCGCCCACGGTGATGAACACACTGACCGGAACCGAGTAAACGAACACCCGCTCCACCAGAAGCTGTCCGCCGATCAGAACAGCCATACCGAACAAAACAGAGCCGGTGATGAGCTGGCTGTGCCGGTAGGTGCGCAGGAACTGCCGGGAAAGGTTGGCAATGATAAGCCCCAGAAATGCCAGCGGCCCGACCATAGCGGTGGCTGTTGCAATGTACAGCGTGACCCCCAGCAGCAGGCGGCGGATACAGCGGTCATAGTCCACACCCAGATTGATGGCCTGATCTTTGCCCAGTGTCAGAACGTCCAGCAGCACAAGCTCTTTCCGGAGGGCAAAGGCGACCAGCGCCAGAACCGCAACGGACAGTACCAGAATCGCCGAATTGACATTGGAAAAGCTGGCGACCAGATCCGTCAGCAGCGTGTCGTACTCGTTGGGGTCCATCACACGGGCCAAAGTCGTCTGGACACTGGAAAAGAACGAGGTCAGCACCGTGCCGATGAGCAGGACGTACAGAACATTGTGGTTCGTTTTCTGGAACAGATAGCTGTAAATTACGGTGGCAACAGCGCCCATAATGGCAAGGTCTACCGCAAAGGCTGCGTTGGCATTGACCGCCAGAAAGCTGCCCGAACCCGCCACAAAGAACACCGCCGTGTGGATCAGCGAATAAAGCTGATCCATGCCCAACAGGCAGGGCGTGACGATGGTGTTGTTGATGATGGACTGAAACACGATGGAGACACTTCCAATGGCAAATGCCGTGATGAGCATGGCGATCAGCTTGGGCGTGCGGATGCGCATGGCGTAGGCAAATAATTTTTGGTTTTCAAAGTGGACTCCCACTGTCATATAGCCCGCGCAGGCCAGCAGAACAAGAAGCAGAAGGATCAGCAGGCGCAGATGATTTTTGTGCGTTTTCATGCTGCACCTCCGGTTTTCTTGGCAGCTTTGTCCAGTCGGACTGCCTTGCGCCCATGCCGAAGCCGATACAGCAGCAGACCGACAAACAGGATACTGCCGATGACGCCAACGATCAGCTCGATGGGCAGCTCGTAGGGATAGATCACAACCCGTCCGATCATATCGCAGACCAGCACGAACAATGCACCAAACAGAGCGGTATCCACCAGCGTTCCTCGAATTTGGTCACCCTTGAACATTGCTACAATATTGGGCACGATGAGGCCGATGTAGGAGATCGAGCCGACCACGACAACAACGGATGCCGTGATCATGGCAGCAATGGTCAGCCCCATAAACAGCACCAGATCATACGGAACGCCGAGGTTCTGAGAAAAGTCTTTTCCCATGCCCACGATATTGAAGTGGTTGGCAAATACAAATGCCAGAATCACCAGCGGTACCGTCAGCCAGACAAGCTCATACCGCCCACGAATGACGGTGGAAAAATGACCGACCAGCCAGCTGGAAAGAGCCTGTGTCATTTCATATTTGTAGGCAAGATAATTGGTGACGCCCATTACGATGTTGGAGAACATGATGCCGACCAGCGGGACCATGACAACATCTTTGAACTGGATACTCTGGATGAACCAGACAAAGACCCATGTACCCAGAACGGCACAAACGAAGGAAAAGGCAGCACGTCCCCACAGGGTAGAACCCGGTGCAAACAGCAAAGCCAGCAGAATGCCAAACTGCGCAGAAGAGATCGTTGCGCCTGTGGTGGGCGAAACAAACTTGTTCATGCAGAGCTGCTGCATGATAAGCCCCGCCACGCTCATGCCAATGCCTGTGCAGAGGATGGCAAGCAGACGCGGCAGGCGGGAGATCAGAAAGATCTCCCATGTTTCCACGCTGCCTGTAAGCAGGTCAGAAGGCCGGATGTCCAGCACCCCGACAAACAGAGAGCCGACCGAAAGGATCAGCAGTAAAATGCCAAGAAAAATAGTGGAACGACCGTTACGAATGAGAAGCCCTCCCTTAAATTAGTTTGAACTAACTTTATTGAAACAAAAAAAGAGAGCGCCTGTGTGTGAAGAAACTGGTCTTACGTGTTCACACACAGCGCGTTCTGCTGAAGGGATTATATCATAAGGCATTGATGGGTTTCAAGTGGCAAACTCTCACGAAGGTTTTACATAACAAACCATCCTTCTTTGTTGATTCCTACAAAGTTGCTCCGAACAAAAAGAGCCTTTGCATTTGTTGGTAAAAATCACCATGCAGCTTCAGCGCAAAATCTCGAGCAGCCGCCTGCCGGCTTCCTGCTGCGATTCCCCAAACGCCACCGCCAGCTCCTCCCGCAGGACGCGCTCTACCATCTGGTAAAAGTACGCATCCATAGCGTTGATCTTTCGGCCGCGGCTTTGCTGCTGGGTCTGCTTTTGCCCCAGCTCCTTGAACAGGGTCAGGTACTGGTAAAAATCATTGGTGTGCAGCAGCGCCTGATAGTGTTCTGCCAGCGCTGTCTGTACCCCCGCCGGGATAGGCAGCTTCTCCGCTTTGATGCGTGCAAGGTCGGCTTCCGCCTGCTGTACCGGGGTCACCGGGCGCAGCGCCGCTTCCTTTTCCGTGGGGATATAGCTGCGGTCGTGGGAATCCGAAAAATAGGGCCGGAGGGTGTAATACTCTCTGGCGGGCTCATCGCAAAAGCGCCGCAGCCCGACAGCCTCCACCTCGTGCACTCCCAGATTTCCGTAAACCACCAGCGCCCCCGCTTGAAACCGTGACATGGTATTGCCTCTTTCCCTTGTATGAAAAGGCTGCAAAAACAGACTTTCCAGCGTAATTTTACTCTTTACTTTATTGTACCACGGTAGGTTGGTGGGCTTCAAAGGGCATCTTCCACAAAGTTTTCCTCGTGCAATCTGCGCAGAATGGCCAGTACAATTCTTGTGCAAAACTGCCTTTGCAAATTCCAGACAGGCAGGCTATAATGATTTCGTACAACGAGTAGCACTCATGCGTAAAACCGGTTGCATGAGGGCTGCCCGTTGTTTTTATTTGCCCCAAAATGGAAAGGTAAGGTGAATCCCATGGAAAGTTCTAATCAGTTTCTCGGCACGGAACGCATCGGCAAGCTGATGCAGAAGTATGCGATCCCGTGCATTATTTCGCTGCTGGTCGGCGCACTGTATAACATCGTGGACCAGATCTTTATTGCAAACGCCAGCTATCTGGGCTCCTACGGCAACGCCGCCAATACGGTCGTTTTCCCCTTGACGGTGGTGGCGCTGGCAATCGCAGTCATGATCGGTGATGGCTGCTGCGCCTTCGTCAGCATCAGCCTTGGGCAGAACGAAGTCCCCAAGGCAAAGCGGAGCGTCGGCAATGCGGTGGTGATGTGTCTGGTCAGCAGCATTGTGCTGGCCGCGCTCTATCTGGTTTTTGCGGACACCATTCTTGCCATGTTCGGCGGAACGGTCAATGCCGAGACCTACCACCACTCCCAGGAGTATTTCTTTTATATCACGCTGGGCGTGCCCTTTTATATGTTCGGGCAGGCCATGAATCCCATCATCCGCGCGGATGGCAACCCCCGTTTTGCCATGATCTCCACCCTTGCAGGTGCGGTGCTGAACATCATTCTGGACCCTGTTTTTATTTTCGGCTTCCGCTGGGGCATGATGGGCGCAGCGGTGGCTACCGTCATCGGTCAGCTGGTCACGGCAGCGCTGGCAGTGTGGTATCTGCTGCACATGAAGATCATTCGCCCTGAAAAGGGCGACTACCGGCTGAAAGGCTCCATCTGCGGCCGTACCCTGACCCTTGGCATGACCAGCTTTCTGTCCCAGATCAGCCTTGTGGCGGCAATGGCAGCCATCAACAACATGATCCGCAAATACGGCGCACTGGATGCCGTGTTCGGGCAGGAGCAGTACGCCCAGATTCCCATGGCCGTGGTGGGCATCGTGATGAAGTTCTTCCAGATCGTCATCTCCATCGTGGTAGGCATAGCGGCTGGCTGCATCCCCGTGGTGGGCTTCAACATGGGTGCCAAAAAGCCCGCCCGTGTGAAGGAGCTGTTCACGAAACTGCTGCTGGCAGAAGCCACCGTGGGTGCCGTTGCACTGGTGCTGGTGGAGCTGCTTCCCCGGCAGCTCATCGCCCTGTTTGGTGCCGCCAACGAGAGCGTTTACTACACCGATTTTGCCGTGAAGTCCTTCCGCATCTACCTGTGCATGATCATTCTGGCCTGTGTCAACAAGGCGTGCTTCATCTTTTTGCAGGCCATGGGCAAGGCGGCGGAATCCACCGCCCTGTCCATGGTGCGTGAGGTGGTGTTCGGCGTGGGCTTTGCCCTGCTTCTGCCCCGGTTCTTTGGGCTGGACGGTGTGCTGTACTCCATGCCCATGTCGGATATCCTCACCTTCCTGATTGCAGGCTATCTGATCTGCAAAACCTACCGTGAACTGAGCCAGAAAGGAGAAGTCTAATGGAAAAACGCATCATCATGCCGCCAACTATCATATTGCGCTGGACAGCGGGGTCATCGGCATCGAAAAATGTGCCAAGGTCATTGAAAGTCTTGCATGAGCCGTAAATTCCGGCACGATCCATGAGCCAATAAAACAAAAATCCGAACCCTTCTCCTATCGAGAAAAGGTTCGGATTTTCATTGTTTGGTGCGGATAAGAGGACTTGAACCTCCACCGAGTTGCCCCGATTAGAACCTGAATCTAACGCGTCTGCCAATTCCGCCATATCCGCATATTCTGTTGTGTTCCTGCGCCGTGGCGCCGGGAACGATAGTTATTATACCAGATGCAGCAGAATTGTCAAGCACTTTTTTGAAAAACTTTTCATCTTTTTGGAAAGGATCATACTTTCGTAAAAAAAGCTGTCGTAGGCTGTAGTTCCGGTCAACATAGTGTCGCACCGGGTATCCTGTAAGCGCTTTTGCGGTGCCTTGCGTGCGCTGTGCACGGTTTTGGGTTTGACAGGGTTTACACAGCGATGTAGAATAGAGGTACTGTTTTCTTACAATTATATAGAGGAGCGTTTTGCCATGCTGTATTTTGAAAACGACTACTGCGAGGGTGCACATCCCGCCATTCTGCAAAAGCTGACCGAGACCAACTTTGAAAAGGTCTCCGGCTACGGCACCGACCCCTACTGCGCCAGCGCCCGGGAGAAGATCCGCGCCGCCTGCGCCTGCCCGGAGGCCGATGTGCAGTTCATCTCCGGCGGCACCCAGAGCAACGCCATCGTCATCGCGTCCATGCTGCAGCGGTGGCAGGGCGTGGTGGCTGCTGCCACCGGCCATGTAGCCGGGCACGAGGCAGGTGCCATCGAGTATACCGGCCACAAGGTCATCACCCTGCCCCAGCACAACGGCAAGCTGGACGCCGCCGAGCTGCGGGCACTGGTGGCCACCTTCTACGCCGACGACAACCACGACCACATGGTGTTCCCCGGCATGGTATACATCTCCCACCCCACCGAGTACGGCACCCTGTACACCAAGGCGGAGCTGGAAGCCCTGCACGCTGTGTGTCAGGAGTACAAGATGCCGCTGTTCCTCGATGGTGCACGGCTGGGCTACGGTCTGGCTGCCGAGGGCACGGACGTGACGCTGGCCGACCTTGCCCGGCTGACCGATGTGTTCTACATCGGCGGCACCAAGGTGGGTGCGCTGTGCGGCGAGGCTGTGGTGTTCCCCCACGGCGCACCGGCACACTTTATGACCATGGTCAAGCAGCAGGGCGCACTGCTGGCAAAGGGGCGGCTGCTGGGCATCCAGTTTGACGTGCTGTTCACCGATGGCCTGTATTTCTCCATCAGCAAAAACGCCATTGCCACCGCCAACCGCCTGAAGGCCGGGTTTGCGGCAAAGGGCTACCGCTTCTTTATGGACTCCCCCACCAACCAGATCTTCCTTGTACTGGAAAACGCCCAGCTGGCTGCGCTGGAAGGCAAGGCAAAGTTCGGCTTCTGGGAGAAGTTCGACGACACCCACACCGTGGTGCGCATCGCCACCAGCTGGGCTACCCGCATGGACGAGGTGGAAGCGCTGATCGACCTGATGTGATCCAATCATTATAAATCAAGAGGCTCAGAGGCGCCTGCGGGCGTTTCTGAGCCTTTTTTCAGTCCGCGCCGTAATGGCAAATGCCCATCCTCACAGCACCCTTCCCGTGAAAACGGAACACCGGAGCGTCCGCAGACGCTCCGGTGTTCCAAAATCATAAATATTTTTCCGCTAAAAATGCCCAAAGCAACGCGGAGGGCATTCAAAATCGTCCTGCGGCTATCAAGTGTTCCACGGCTGCGGGGTGCTTTCCACCGGCTGGCCGGGGGCGGCAAGGGAACGCTCCATCAGCAAAGCAAGGTAGGCGTCCTGCAAGGCGTCTGCCAGCGGGTACACCTCTGCCCCGCCGGCAAGATAGCCCTGCATCCTGTCCAGAAAACAGGCGATGGCGGTCTCGTCCTCGTTCAGCCCTGCCTGCGCGGCGGTTGCTGCCAGCGGGTCGGGCAGCGGGGTCAGTTGACGGCACACCGGCTCCCCGGCGGCATCCAGACAGCGCAGGGTGTCGTCGAACACTTCGCCACGCTCTCCCTGCACACTGGTGTGGGTGCTGCGCAGATAGGAGTGGTACTGCACGCCGTTAAAATCCAGAAACGCCGTGCCGCCGCCCGCAAATTCCAGCGTGTGCTGCTGCAAGGTCTTTTCCACCAGTGCGCCGTTATGCACCGCACCCCAGCGGGAATCCGTTTCGATGATCTTTTCCGTCCAGCTGCGTCCGGTCACCCGCACCGGCTGCTGTCCGGCGTTCAGGAACTGCCGCGCCAAGCTGACCGCGTGGTAGCCGTGCGCCACCGACAGCCGGGCAAACTGCGGCGTGCCCAGTGCGCCGCTGCGCACCGCCGCCAGCCGCTTTGCCAGCGTGGGGTACAGCCAGTACTGTTCTGCAACCTGCAGCTTTGCGCCCTGTTGGTGCAGCTGCCAGAGGGCGCGCAATGCGTCCTCCTCCAGCGCCGCCGGGGTCTCGCTCAGCACGGCAAAGCCCCGGGCAAGCCATTCGGTGCTGACGGCGGCGATGGACGCTTTATTCACTGCCACCACCACGAAATCCGGGTGCAGGGCAATGCACTGCTCCGCCGAGGTGCTTACCGGCACGCCGTACTCCCGGTGCATTTTTTCGGCCTTTTCCTCGGTGCGGCAAAGCATGGCGCACAGCTCGAACCGTTCCGGCAGCGCCTGCGCGATGCGCCAGTAAAACAGCGACCGCCAGCCGGAACCTACCACTACAAACCGCAGCTTAGCCATTTGTCTGTTCCTCCTGAATATGCTTTTGCAGCTCCTGTTCAAACCGGTCTGCGTCCAGCGGCAGGGTAAGCTTCTCCCCCAGCCAAGCGGACAGGTAGGCCGCGTCGGTCAGTTCCAACGCCCGCACGCCCTCCACGCCGGGAGCGGTCAGGGGCGTGCCGTGCAAAATGGCGTCCGCAAAGTTTGCCAGCATCTCCGGGTAAGGCTCTGCCTGCGGCGCGAACTGCTCGGTGGTGGTGGTCTCGGTAAGCTGCTGGCGCTCGGTGCAGTCTGCGGTACGGCGGTAGGTCTCGGTGTCCGGCGCGTAGGTGTGCAGGGTGAGAGTGTCCTTTTCCAGCAGGGCGGTGCCCTTGGTGCCCACGATCTCCAACCGCTCGGTGTAGCTGCCCTCGCCGGTGGAGAGGATAAAGGTGGCGGTGCGCTGCTGCGGGTACTCCATGAGCAGGGTGGCTTCGTCGTCCACCATGAAGTCGTTATACTTCCCGTAGGGGATCACGGCATAAATACTGGTTGGCATCCCGAACAGCCACTGCCAGATGTCCAGAATGTGCTGGCCCTGATTGAGCAGCGCGCCGCCGCCCTCCCCTGCCCAGCTGGAACGCCAGCTGCCGGAGCGGTGGTACATCCATGTGCGGAAGTAGCGGCTGTTTTCCAGCTGCACCCGCTTGATCTCGCCCAGCGCCCCATCATCCAGTAATTTTTTAAGCCGCATATACTTTTTGTAGCGGCGCTGATGGAACATCATGGCAAAAACAAGACCGCTTTTTTCGGCGGCGCGGTTCATTTTCAGTGCCGGTGCCAGCGCGTTTGCGCTGGGCTTGTCGCACAGAACGTGCTTGCCGTGGGCAAAAGCCTGCATCACCAGTTCCGGGTGGGTCTTGTGCGGGGTGACTACCAGCACGGCGTCAAACTCCTCTGCATAATCGTACAGCTGGTCGGCGCTGGGGCACACCCGCACCGTATCCGGCATGGTATCCTTTGCCCACTGCTGCGCCCCGGCGCTGCGGCAGACCACGGCGGTCAGGCGCAATGCGCCCGCCTTTCCCTCTGCGATCATCTGGGCATACTTGCGCCCCATGACCCCGGTGCCAATAACGGCTGCGCGTACTTCCTGCATGATAGTCCCTCCTGTTTTTCCACAATGCGTTTTGTTATAGGGGAAAACTGCCTTTCACCCCTTCAGGCTTGCTTCAATGGCAGCTTTATCCAGTGCTTCACCGATGACGATGACTACCTCCTGCCCCTGCGGGATGGGCGCAAGGGTGCAGCCGGCGGCGGTGGCGTTCAGCTCCAGCCAGCCACCTGCCGGGGCGGGCGCAAAACCCTTGACCCGCAGCACCTGCCCGCATTCCGGTGCGTTGAACAGCCGCTGTGCGGCGGTCTGCAGCTGCTGTGGGGTGAGGTGCAGTTCCAGAAAGCAAAGGGAGGTAAAGGCCGCGTGCTGGTCAAAATGCAGCTTTTCGCAGCTGGCCTGCCGGTAGCCGCAGGCGGCAAGGGCGGCAAGGTCGGCATCGGTCAGGGCGTCCCAGTCCTTGGCAAGGATCTCCCCCGGCGCAAAGCGGCGGGAGGATTTTGCGGCTTCCAGTGCACGCTCCAGGTGGGCAGCGGCGGCGGCGCACTGGGCGGGCGCTGCCAGCTGGGCGCGGCTCAGCAGCACGCAGCCCGCGTTCATGGTCTCGGAGGCCAGCAGATACTCTGCCTGCGGCGAAAGCGTTTCCGGCAGCAGGGCGTCCACAATGGCGATGACGCTGCCCAGCTGATACCACCGGTCCAGCGGGTCGTCCCGCAGGATATCGAAAAACTCGTCCACATCAAAGATGCCGCTGGGCTCCACCACCACCCGGTCAAAGCCGCGCATGGCCATGGCGATGAGTTTGGTGCGCATCCGGCGCTGGTGGGTGTCGCAGTCGCAGCCGCCGCTGATGGTCTCCACATCGCAGCCGGGACCCAGCACCTCCTGCACCAGCATGGCGTCCACGTTCACCGCGCCAAAGTCGTTTTCCAGAATGCACACCTTATGCCCCTGCTGTACAAGGTACCGCACATAGCGGCGCAGAAAGGTGGTCTTGCCTGCGCCCAAAAAGCCGGTGATGAGATCCACCTGAACCATATCTTTTTACCTCCGTTGCAAAAACCCTCCCAGCGCCGCAGCGCCCGGGAGGGCATATATTTCAGTCTTTTTTCCGGCGCTGCAACTCCTGGATGATCCCCGCTGCCTCCGGCGCGATATCCCCCGGCACAATGGCCGGGCGTGCCAGAAAATAGCCCTGCAAAAGGTCTGCGCCCAGCTCGATGACCGTGCGCAGCTCGGCGGCGGTCTCCACGCCCTCGGCAACGATCTTCATGCTGCGGGGGTGGGCGTAAGCCACCATATTGCGCAGGATCTGCTGCTTGTCCGGCGAGGTATCAATGCCACGGATGATGGTAATATCCACCTTGACGAACCGGGGTGCAAGCTCCAGCAGCGTATTCTCGTTGGAATAGCCGCTGCCGTAATCGTCCAGTGCAAACATCCCGGAAAAGCCCGGTGCATTGCGCTTTCTCTCCAGTGCTTCGTAGTCGATTTCTTCCTCTTCGGTGATCTCAATGACCATGCGACGGCGCAACTCATGCCAGCGGCTGTCTATATAATCAACATCCGCCTGCGTCAGGCAGGTGCTGGCGATGGAGTTGACAAAGAGCATGGCATCCCCGGACACACTGCCCGCCCGGCACAGGCTGTCGAAGGTCTCCAGTGCCTTGGTAAAGGTGATGCGTTCGATCTCGTACAGTGCCCCCTGCTCCCGCGCCAGCTTCATGATGGTGGCCGGGGAGCGCAGGGTGGGCAGGTCGGAGCGCATCAGCGCCTCGTAGGCGACTACCCTGCCGCTGCGTGCCGAGTAGATGGGCTGGAAGCAGTAGAACACCTGCGCATTGCTGAGCAGCTGCCGGAACTCCCGGCGGGTGCGCTCGGCGTAGGCCTCGCGGTTGTACACCCCGATGTCAAACTCCTCCACCCGGCCCTTATCCGCGTGCTTGACCTGATACATGGCAAAGTCGGCGTATTTTTTCAAGGTCTCCCAGTCCTGCCCATCGTCCGGGTACCATGCAATGCCGCCGGAAAGGCTGATGTGCAAGGCGTTGCCGCTGGGCAGCAGCGCCACGCTCTGCTGCATGGCATTGGTCAGGTGGTCGATCTTTTCCCGTACTGCGTCCCGGCTGCGGTAGCCGTGGAACAGCACAAGGAACTCATCGCCGGAAAGGCGGGCGCAGACCGTCCCGGCGGGGGTATTGTCCCGCAGGCACTGACCGGTGCGGCGGATGTACTGGTCGCCCCAGTCGTGGCCGTAGGTATCGTTGATGTGCTTGAGGTTATCCAGATCCATCATCATCAGCGCCGCCACGCCCATGCGCTCCGGCGCGGCGAACAGCTCGGTGCACACCCGGTTGAAGGCCTGCCGGTTGTACAGCCCGGTCAGGATATCGTGATCGCGCTCGTGCTCGATGCGCTTCCGTTCCAGCACAGCGGCGGTCACGTCCTCGGCAAGGCCGATCTTGGCGTGCCCCTCGATGGTGCTGCGCAGCATGATGTACCGCACCCCGTCCGGCTGCTGAATGGTCAGCAGCTCGTCGCCCTCGGCGGTGTGGTCACAGGGATTCTTTTCCCGGATGCCCTTGAGCACCTCCTCAAAGCGGCGCACGCTCAGCGGCTCGCCCTGCATCTCGGGCTTGCCCAGCAGGGAGAAGAAATTATCGGTCACAAACACACTGCCGGTGTCGGTGCGCAGCTCGTAGCCGCCGATCTCCACACTGGCCATATCCATGATGCGCAAAAACTTGGTGGAGTTGGTCACCAGCTCCTTGTTCAGCTCGGTAATGGTCTCGGCAAAGCGGTCCACCTCCCGGATGGCGGTGCGGGACAGGCGGGGGAAGGTCTTTTTCTCCTGCGCGTCTATCACCTCGCGGTACAAACGGTTGATGGGTCTGGCCAGCCGTGCCGAGACCAGCAGGCTGCCCAAAACGCTCAGCACCAGCGTGATCGCTATGGTGGTCAGCAACACCTCGCGCACCCGGCTGGAAAAAGCCAGCAGCACCGACTGCTCCATGGTACCCGCCAGAAACCACTTTTCGGCGGCAAAGGGCGCGTTGCGGTTATACACCTGCAGCGGCTCCAGCACCATATAATAGCGCTTATCGTTCAGCTCCACCCAGTTGCCGCCGTTGCCGTTGCTGCGGCAGTTCAAAACGCCCAGCGGTGCATCTGCCGTTACCAGATCCTCGCCGGAGGTCACGGTCTTGCGCAGGGAGAGCACGCCGTCCGTCAGCGCATCATCGGTAGTGGTCACGATAAAATAGGTGCCTGCCTTGTCCTCGTCCAGCTCGGTGAAGGGCAGTTTTGTTTGCAGATAGTCCGTGAGCAGTTCCACGCCCACCACGCCGTATACCGTGCCGTCCGGCAGGATCAGCGGCATCGAGTAGGCAATGGCGTGCCGGTCGTCCCCGGCCAGACAGTAGGAGTTGGTGGTCCAGCGGCCATAGCTTTCCGCCGAAAGGCCGGCACCGCTCTTATACGCGGTCTGAAAGACCGTGCGCAGGATGCCACCCTTGGTATCTCCCTGATAGGGGAAAGCGGGCTGCCAGCCCTTATCCGTGCCGATGGCCAGCTCTTTTACCACTGTGGCGCTGGCGCGTTCCAGCAAAAGGTCGCTGTTGCGCTCCGAAGGGCGGGCGTCCGGGTCCATATCCCGCAGGTAGATGCCGGGCATTTTTTTGCCCACCTCGCAGGTGTCCAGATCATGGGTGTTCAGGATGAGAAAAATGCCGGTCACCTGCTTTGTGCGCAGGGTGTCCAGAAGCTGCGGGGCAAGCGCTACCAGCAGGGCATCGCTCTGTTCGCTGCCGTTATCCAGCGTGTCCAGCGAGATATCGCCGCTTTTCAGTAGCTGCTGGGTGGTGGCGGTGATCTGCTCGCTCAGCTGCTCCAGATCCTCCGCGTTCCGCAGGATCTCCTGCACATAGCTGGCGCGGTTGCGCACCCGCATGGTAAGCAGATCCTTGGCGTTTTCGTCCAGCTGCTCGGTCACGTTGATGGCAAGGATGCTGGCGACTGCCATCAGCAGCTCCACCGCCAGCACCAGCATCATGGTGGCAAAAATATTGTAGAACACGGTTCTTTCCGGTCTGTTTTCCAAGCGCTGCCGCTGGCGCTGTTTCCATGCGTCAAACATCGCCCTGCCTCCTTTCCGTCTTTTTTGCGGGCGGTCAGCCCTCGTACTGCTGTAACTGCGCAAGGGTGGCCTGATACCACGCCTCAAAATAGTCGTCGGTCAAAAACTCTGCCGTGGCTGCCTCCGCGCTCTGGCCTGCGGCGATGCGTTCCAGCACCGTGTCCCGGTGGTCACCGGCAGATAGCCCGACTCCACCGCGAAAGCGATGTTATTCTGCGGCTCGGTGAACCACTTTAAAAAGTTGACTGCGCCGTTGATCTCGGCCTCGGTGCCGCCGCCGAGACCGCAGCCGCCGCCAGAAAGCTGCGGCGCGAGATCTTGTCCTTCATCCCATACCCTCCCGGAGTATGCAGGCGCATTTTACCCCATACCATACTATTTTATATAATACCACCGTTTCCGGCATAGTGTAAACTCTTTCTTAAAAAATATGGTAAAAAAGTGCAGATGACGAATTTTCGTCTTATTTTTTGGCGGTTATGCCAAAAGCACGCGTCCCCTATAAAAAAATGGGATAGCGGAGCGTCCGCAGACGCTCCGCTATCCAGAAGTAAAAATAATTATTCCTCTAAAGATGGCCAAAGCACAAGCGGCGGCCATTTTTGATCGTCCCGCGTTACATCCGTATCCGCTGCGCGGCGCGGGCGATGGAGGCCAGCAGGGTCACAAGGCGCTTTTCGTCCATCTGGCCGCAGTAGGTGGTAAAGGTGTAGTAGCACCCCTGCACGCAGAAGGAAAGCACCACCTTGCGCACTACGTCCGTCTCAAAGGTGGGGTCGGTCTGGGCGATGCACTGGCACATGGCCTGTTCCACCCGGTTGATGAACAGCCCCTGCCGGGAGCCGGAGAACAGCACGCTGATCTCGGCCTGATGCGCGGTGAAGGCGCGGAACATCTCCCGCGCAAGCCACTCGGTGCGCTCGCTCACATCGCTGGCGGTCAGGCGGGGCAGGCTTTCCACCACCGCGTGCACCATCTCGTCCTCCATGGCGTTGGCCAGCGCATAGATATCCTGATAATGGGCGTAGAATGTGGATTTATTGATGCAGGCGCGGTCGCACAGCTCCTTGACACGGATCTTTTCCACCGGCTTTTCGCGGCGCAGCTCCATAAAGGCCTGCTTGATGGCGCGCTCGGTCTTTTCAATGCGGATATCCAGAAAACCCACCTCTTTTGCATTTTTGTTGATTTTCCAACATTTTTCCGGTTTTGCGGATAGACAAGCCCCGCAGCCCTTTTTATACTGGGTATAAGCGGAGCGGCGTTACTCCTTGCGGTACAAAAGCCCCTGCTGCTCCAAAGCATCGCGGATGCGGGCAAAGGTGTCCTTGTCCGGGCAGCGCAGGGTGTGCAGGTGCACACCGCCGGTCATGCGGCTCAAAAGGCTCTCGGGTGCATCCGCAGCCTGACGGATAAAGTTGTCCACGTCGTACCGGTTGCACAGGTTCAATGTGGCGCGGATCTCGCCGTACAGGCTGTTTTCCACCGCCACATCCACCACCGTACCGCCCTGATCCACCACGGTGTACAGCTCCCGGCGCATCTCCTCCTGCGTGCTGTGCACACAGGCCAGAATGCCGGTATAGCCCTTCTCCGCCGGGTGCAGCTGGTAGCCCCGGGGGGTGGCATCGATCTGCGCCCCACCGGCGCGCAGCAGCGCCACATCCCCTACCACGATCTGCCGCGACACCCCCAGTTCTGCCGCCAGCGTGCTGGCGCTTAAGGGGGCACCGGCGCTGTTCAGCCGGGTCAGGATGCGTTCTCTGCGCTGTGCTGCATTCATAGGGGGTCAGGCTTCCTTTCCGTAAAACGACTTTTCTCTCCTTATTGTAGCAAAACGCGGCGCAATGTGCAAGATTATTCCAGCCACAGGCACGGGAATCAATTTTCCTCTGAAGGCTTCCCCCGGACGGGGGAAGCTGTCACCGCAGGTGACTGATGAGGGCGCAGGTAAGCAGCAGCTTACGGGGAATTACTCCTCATCCGGCGCTGCTTTATTCCAATCTCAGCAGGGTGGCGTAATTGGAGGGCAGCTGCACCTTCATGCGGTTCCACTCGGTGGAGACCAGCACCTCCTGTGCGCCTACGGTTTCCGCCAGCAGGTCGGTGACCTTGGCGGTTTCTACCGGCAGCTGGAACTCCAGCTGTGCGGGGGTATCGCCGTTGTTCAGCACCGCCACCACGGCCTTGCCGTCCAGCACCCGGGCAAAGGCGTAGCACTGGGTGGTGAGCTGCAATTCCTTTACTTCGCCGTAGGTCATTTCCGGCAATTCAGCCTTGCATTTCCCCAGCGCTTTGTATACACTGGTAACAGGATTTGTACGTTCTGCATCAGCGTAGTCACTGAGTTCCAGACAGGGGCGCAGCGGCCAGTCGCTGCCCCACTCCTTTTTGCCCTCGATGCCGAACTCTGAGCCGTAGTAGATGGACGGGATGCCCCACAGGCTGTACACCAGAATGGCGATGTGCCGGATGTGCTCCCGGTTGCGCAGCTTGTTGGGCAGGCGCTCCACATCGTGGTTATCCGAGAAGAGATACAGCCGGGTGTCGTGGCACAGCCCCTGCAGCCGGCGCATGGTGTGGGCGATTTCAAAATAGTTGTGGTCGTTGTGGCCGCTCCACAGGCCCTTGTGCAGCTCGTAGTTGGTGACCGAGTGCAGCATTTCGGGGTTTGCCCAGCGGCTGTAATCGCCATGGATGACCTCGCCCATCAGCCAGAACTCCGGCTTTACCTCGTTTGCCAGACGGCGCAGCCCGCGCATGAAGTCGAAATCCAGCACATCGGCTGCGTCCAGACGGATGCCGTCGATGTCGAACTGCTCCACCCAGAAGCGGACGGTATCATAATGGTACTGCTGCACCTCCGGGTTGCGCTGGTTCAGCTTGACCAGCAGGTTGTAGCCGCCCCAGTTGCCGTAGGAAAAGCCGTCGTTATACTCGTTGTTGCCCCAGAAGTTCACATCGCAGAACCAGTCCTTATAGCGGGCGTTCTCGCGGTTCGACTTCAGGTCCTGGAACGCGAAGAAATCGCGGCCCACATGGTTGAACACGCCGTCCACGATGACCCGCTGCCCGCGGGCGTGGCAGGCCGCCACGAAAGCCTTGAACTCCTCGTTGGTGCCAAGGCGGCGGTCCACCAGACGGTAGTCGATGGTATCGTAGCCGTGGGAGCCGCTCTCGAACAGCGGGCCGATGTAGATGGCTGTACAGCCCAGCTTTGCCGCGTGGGCTGCCCATGCTTCCAGCTTTGCAAAAGCGCCCGGGGTGGGCTGGCCGTCGTTTTCGTGCGCACAGCCGCACAGCCCCAGCGGATAGATGTGATAAAATACTGCTTCGTCATACCAAGCCATGATCATTCGCTCCCATTCTATTGCTCTAAAAAGTTGCACCGCCCGCAAGGCGGTAGCAACAGTATACCACACCCTCTGGCAAATATGTGTATTTTTGCCGATTTTTGTCAAGATTCGCTAAGATTATCGGCTAATGTGCCGGTAAAAAGGCGTTTTTCTTGGATAGCTTGCCCAAACAGCCTTGTATCAACCGGCGCACACCGCCGGTCAACATAGAGAAGTAAGGAGATCTTTGCATGAATTACCCTGTGATCCCCCGCACGTTTTTCAGTGGCGACTGCTTCGATGCCTACCGCATTCTGGGTGCGCACCCCTGCACCGACCCAAACGGCGCCGAGGGCTGGCGTTTTGCCGTGTGGGCACCCGGTGCCACCGCCGTGGAGGTGTGCGGCGGCTTTGACGGCTGGGAGCGCGGCGTGCCCATGGAAAAAGCCGATACCGGCGTGTGGAGCGCTTTTATCCCCGGCCTTGCGGAAGGAGACCTATACAAATACCGCGTGCATGGCGCGGACGGCAGCACCGTGATGCGCAGCGACCCCTACGCCTTTGCCACCGAGCTGCGCCCCGGCACTGCCAGCAAACTGACAAAGCTGGATTTCACCTTTGACGACACCGCGTGGATGGAGCGGCGGGACAAATGCCGCAACCGCCCGCTGAACATCTACGAGCTGCACGCCGGCAGCTGGAAGCACAAGCCCGGCGCCACCCGGCCGGACGGCTCGGACGGGTGGTACAACTACGAGGAGCTGGCGCGGGAGCTGATCCCGTGGCTGCTGGAGCACCACTTTACCCATGTGGAGCTGCTGCCGCTGGCCGAGCACCCCTTTGACGGCAGCTGGGGCTACCAGACCACCGGCTACTTTTCGGTGACCAGCCGCTACGGCACCCCCGCCCAGTTTGCGGGCTTTGTCAACGCCTGCCACCGCATGGGCATCGGCGTCATCATGGACTTTGTGCCGGTGCACTTTGCCGCCAACGCTGACGCACTGGCAAAGTTTGACGGCACCTACCTGTACGAGTACGACAGCGACGTGGGACAGAGCGAGTGGGGCACCTGCAACTTCAACTACTACCGCCGGGAGGTGTGCAGCTTTTTGAGCAGCGCCGCCGGGCTGTGGATGGACGTGTACCACTGCGACGGCATCCGCATGGACGCCATCTCCCGGGCGCTGTACTGGCAGGGCGACCCCAACCGCGGCGTGAATCAGGGCGCGGTGAACTTTTTGCGCAGTTTGAACCACGGCCTGAACGAGCGCTGGCCCACCGGCATCTACATGGCGGAGGACTCCACCAACTTCCTCAAGGTGACCGCCCCCACCCGCTACGAGGGCGTGGGCTTTGACTACAAGTGGGACATGGGCTGGATGCACGACACGCTGGACTACTTTGCCACCCCCTTCGGCGAGCGCCCGGGCTGCTACGGCAAGCTGCTGTTCAGCATGCACTACTTCTACAACGAGCTGTATCTGCTGGCGCTGAGCCACGATGAGGTAGTGCACGGCAAAAAGACCATCATTGATAAGCTGTGGGGCAGCTACGCGGAAAAATGCGCCCAGCTGCGCACCCTGTATTTTTATATGTACACCCATCCCGGCAAAAAGCTGAACTTTATGGGCAACGAGCTGGCACACTTCCGGGAGTGGGACGAAAAGCGGGAGCTGGACTGGAACCTGCTGGAATACCCCTTCCACGATGCCTTCCAGAAGTACTTTGCCGCTCTGAGCCGCACCTACGCCTCCGAGCCTGCTTTGTATGACGGCGAGTACAACCCGGACTGCTTTGAGTGGGTGGCAAACGAAAGCTGCGCCGAGGGTGTGTACGCATGGCTGCGCAAGGGACGCGGGCAGAACCTGCTCTGCGTGATGAACACCCAGGACCACGCCCACAAAAAGTTCCCCCTGTACCTCAAGTCCCCCTGCAGCGCAGAGCTGGTGCTGGACACCGAGGCCGGTACTTGGGGCGGCGTGCACAAGGCGCACCGCAAGCAGAGCTTCCACACCACCGACGGCGGTGTGTTCGGCCGGGACTACACCCTGACGCTGGACCTGCCCGCCATGGGCAGCTATCTGCTGCGGCTGTCCCCGGAAGCCCCGAACCCGGACGCCGCCCGCCTGAGCGCCAACAGGGCGCTGGCGCAAAAGCGCAAGGCGGCAAAGGCCGCAAAGACCGCCGCGGAAGTTTCCGATAAGTAATATTTACGCAAAAATGTCCCGTCTGCTTTGAAAGCGGCGGGACATTCTGCATTTTTCGCCGCCGGGGTGCTGGACAGTGCCCCGGGGAGTTGTTATACTGTAAGGTGTGAAATTTTGCAAGGAGGGTCCTATTCCATGTCCGAACCCATTACAAAGCCCCGCGTTTCCGCTGCGGCGAAAATCGTGCTGGTGCTGGCGGCAGCAGCGGTGCTGCTGGCCGTTTTTGCGCTGGCTGCGCCCGGCAGCAAGTTCTTTTTTCCGCTGGTGAGCCTGTGGTGCAACCTTGCCCTGTTTGCCTGTGTGCTGCTGGTGCTGCGGGTGGCGGGAATCAAATTTGACCTCTTCCACAAAGCGGTGCTCGTCGGTCTGTGGGCGGCGGCGCTGGTCTACTTTTTCTGGGCACTTGGCCGCCGCAGCTTTGTGTATATCTGGGATTACGTCAACTATATCAACAAACAGTACTGGGCCGAAGCTGCCTTTCTGCAAGGCCCGGCGGCGGGCTTCCAGTTCATCTTCGGCTCCTTTGCCGAGGACTACACCAACTTCATCACCCTGTTTCTGGAGTTTCCCTTCTGCCTGAGTGACCGCACCGGCGACAGCTTTGCCTTCTGTCAGGTGTTCAGCGTCCTGCCCATGCTGCTGGTGCTGCTGGCAGGGCTTACCATCAAGGTGGGGCAGATGCTGCGGGTGAAAAACCGCTTCTGGTACTTCCTTATCGGCATGACCTGGATGGTCACCTACCCGTGGCTGCGCATGAGCGCCATGCTCAGCCAGCCGGACTGGTTCGGCCTCATCTTCGGCTTCAGCATCCTGCTGCTCACGCTGGACTTCCGGTTTGAAAAACTGGAGCCGGTGCGCTTCTGCCTTTTGTTTGCCGCCACGGCAGCCATCATCCTTTCCCGCCGGTGGTACTTATATTTTGTGGTGGGCTACTACTTTGCCTACGCGGTGCTGGTGCTGGTAAGCAGCGCGCGCACTGCCCGCGCCGGGCAGAAAAAGCAGGCGCTTTTGCAGGTGCGCAACCTCGTGCTGTTCGGCCTGATGAGCATGGTGGCCATGCTGATCCTGCTGTGGCCGATGGTCAGCCGCATCCTCGCTTACAGCTACGCCGAGCGCTATTCCTACTATAACGGCGGCGGCTTTGCAGCCGAGATCAGCCTGCAGTTCTGGCGCATGGGTCTGATGAACCTTGTGCTCGTGGGCATGGGGCTGTGGTTCTGCCTGAAAAAGCGCAAAATGCCTGCGCTGCCCTGCCTTGCCGGGCTGGAGATCCTGCTGAGCATGCTGCTGTTCACCCGCATCCAGAACACCGGTTCCCACCAGATGCTGCTGTTCCTCCCGGGGTGGTTTCTCCTGTTTTTGCTGGGCGCAGCGGCGCTGGCCGAGGGCATCAGCCGCTTCCGGGCGGCAAAGGTCGTGTTCTGGGTGTTCACCCTCGTGTTTGCCACCTCGGTGCGCTGCTCTCCCCTGACCACCATTGCCCTGCCGGGCTTTCTGGTGGATCACTTCCCGCTGGCAGTCACAGAGGAGTTCGTCCGGCTGGACAAGCTGATCTATGACCGCAAGGATCTGCCGCAGATCAAGGCCATTGCCAACTGGATCGACACCCACTGCGCCGAGGGCGAGATCAGCTACATGATCCCCCACGATATGCTGTACTGCCCGGATCACTTCAAGAACTGCCAGCTGCCCGCGACCCCCATCAACGATAAGCTGGCCTTCGGCTTCTCGGTGCCGGGCACCCACAACTTCCCCATGCAGTTCTTCGAGGCCAAATATGTCCTCACCGCCGACCCCTTCCCCCAGACCTTTGTGGGCAACGGCGAGATGTCCCACAAGCTGAACGAGAGGTTCCTTGCGGTGCGGGACGAGTACTTTGCGCTGGAGGCCACCTTTGATATGGGCAACGGCACCACCTTTACCATCTGGCGGCGCACCGTGGCTCCCACCCGCGCCGAGGTGGAGTACTACCTGAGCGCCTTTAAAGAAGAAGATGCCCAGTACCCGGAGATGTTCTCCCAGATCGCAGAAAGCTGGCTGGCCGCCCGCGGGCTGTAACGCCGCTTTTGTAAAAAGGAGTGTTCGACTATGGAACAAACTGCAAACACCATGCCCGCTGCCACTTTGGGGCAGTACAAGGGGCTTGCCTTCACCCGCCGGGTGCGCCCGGTATCGGATAAGGCCGTAGAGGCGGATATCGGCAATCTGGCGCGGGTCCACGCGCCCTTTGTGCCCACTGACGCGCCCGCCGCCCGCGGGATGCGGGTCACGCTGGATTTCGAGGGCTTTCTCGCGGGTGCGCCCATCCCGGACAGCCGGATGGAAAAAGTGACCGTGGTGCTGGGCACCGGGCAGCTGATGCCCGCCGCCGAGGATGCCGTGTACGGTCACTGCGCGGGCGAGACCTTCCGGTTCGACTTCACCTACCCTGCCGAGTTCCGGGTGCCGGAGCTTTCCGGCAAGACGGCGCAGTTTGAGATCTGCCTGCACACAGTGGAGCGCAAGCAGGTGCCCCCGGTGGACGATGCCCTTGCAAAATCGCTGGGCTATGCGGACCTTGATGCCCTGCGGGAGAGCCTGCGGGAGAAAAAGCGCCTTTCCCACGAAGCCAACGCCGACCGCATTGCCGGGGCGGCGCTGCTGGATATGGCGGGCGCGAACCTGACCGTGGAGCTGCCCGCAGAGCTGCTGGCGCAGAACGCCGAATACCAGATGAACCAGCTGCGCCAGCGGCTGCGCAAGAGCAAAATGACCATGGAGCTCTACTGCAAGAGCGCCGGGCTGACTCCGGAGCAGGTGCGGGAGGGCTACCGCAGGGAAGCCGAGCGCCAGCTGCGGGCAATGCTGGCAGTGCGCGCCATCGCCGAATCCGAAAAGATCACCGTGACCCAGCAGGAGGTGGACGCCGAGATCGCCCGCCTTTCCAGGCTGCACGACACCCCGGAAGAAGAGATCCGCAAGGTGCTCAGCCGGGACGCCATCGCCGCCGCCGTGACCAACCAGAAGGTGCAGCGTTTCCTGCTCGACCACGCCGCCCTTACCTCTGTTGTGGAAAAGGAGTAAGACCATGGGCTTTTTTACCAGAACTGCAATGGATGCCCTGATGAAGACCAGCCATCCCGAGATCAACCGCCGCCAGTGCTGGAATTTGCACCCTCACCGCAAGCCCTGCACGACCTGCAAGGACATCTGCCCCTACGGCGAGGAGATCTTCTCCCGCCCGAACCTCGTCAAGGACTGGGACCCCTGCACCGACTGCGGACTGTGCGTTTCCGCCTGCCGCAGCGGCTGCATTGCGCCCTCGCCCGAGCAGGTGCAGCGGGATACCGCCGCGGCGGACACCGACAACGATACCATCTGGATCGGCTGTGAGAAGTCCAGCCGCAAGAACACCGTGGTGCGCAGCTGCATCTGTGCCCTCTCGTGGGAGGCGCTGGCATATCTGGCGCTGAACAAAAAGATCGTGCTGGACCTGACCCCCTGCGGGCAGTGCGAGAACGACCTGTGCGCCGAGCAGCTGCGCAAGGAGCTGACCCGCCTTGTGGACTTTTTTGGTCAGCCGATGTTTGAAGCGCGGTTCTCGCTGGCGTATGAGGAAAAGGAATACCCCTACCATGTGCAGGAGCTGACCCGCCGCGAGATGCTGGAACAGGTGAGCCACGGCTCCAAGAGCGGCACCAAAAAGCTGCTGCAAATGCTGCCCGGCCTGCGCAGCGAAGAGGACAGCGGGGTGGACTTCCGCCTGCTGCTGCACCAGCGCACAAAGCAGCTGAAAGCCGCCATGGAAACGCCCCTGCAGTACGGCTACTATATGCCCAAGTTCACCGACAACTGCTTTGGCTGCGGCCGGTGCGAGAAAGCCTGCCGCGCCAATGCTTTGAAGTTTGAGGAGATGCCCAACGGCCAGACCCGCATGGTGCTTACCCCGTGGAAGTGCAGCGAGTGCGGCGTGTGCATGAACGTGTGCTCCAACAAGGGCTTTGACGGCATGAAGCTGTACCAGCTGACCACCCTTGGCCCTGTGGTGCTGCACAAGTGCACCAAGACCCTGTGCAAGCAGTGCGGCAAGCCCATTGCCCCGGACAGCGCCGAGGGTCTGTGCTCGGTGTGCCGCATCAAGGCGCGCACCCTGAAACGGCAGGAGGAGGCGCGTCAGCGCGCCGAGCAGCTGAAGGCCGAGCGCGCCGCCAAGGCCGCCGAGGAAGCCGCCAAGGCAGCGGAAAACGCCGCCGGAACCGCTGTGGAAGCCGCCCCGACCGTGGAGACTGCCGCAGCCCAGACCGTGGAGACCGCCCTGCCGGAGACCATCCCCGCCGGGCAGAGCGCTGCCCCTGCCAATGTAACTGCACCTGCTCTCGGAGAGCCGGTCTCCGAATGATGATAAAGAAAGGTCTGATCCTATGATGGAAGATGGCAAGGAGCCGGTCTACGCCTCCAAGGCAAAGCCATGGCTGAAATATTATGACGAAAAGTACATCCACCAATCCGTGCCGGAGTGCTCGGCCTTTGCGCTGATCTGCCGCAACAACGAGCGGCATCTGGGCGACACCGCGCTGGAATACTACGGCCGCAAGTTCAGCTACGCCGACCTGATCGTGCAGATAAAAAAGACCGCCGCCGCCCTGCAGGCGCTGGGGGTGAAAAAGGGCGATATCATCACGGTGGTCAGCGTGATGACCCCGGAGGTGGTCTACGCCTTCTACGCCGCCGACCTGCTGGGCGCCACCCTGAATCTGGTAGACCCCCGGTACAGCGCCGAGGGCATCCGGGAGTACATCGAGGAGGTGGAGTCCCGCCTGCTGATCTGCCTGAACGTGGTGTACCCCCGCTGCCATCAGGCCGCAAAGCGCACCAGCGTGGAGCGGGTGGTGGTGCTCAGCCCCGCCGACAGCCTGCCGCTGGCCAAAGCCGTGGGCTACAAGCTGACAGAGCCGGATAAAAACCGCTACGCCTCCAACGTGCTGCGCTGGAAGGACTTTATCGCCGCAGGCAAAGGGCACAGCCCCGCCGCCGTGCCCTACGACCCCCAGCACACCTGCGTGGTGGTGCACACCGGCGGCACCACCGGCTCGCCCAAGGGCGTTATGCTGACCGACTACTGCTTCAACGCCCTTGCGCAGGAGTTTGCCGCCCAGAGCCGTCTGTTCCACCGCGGGCAGAAGCTGCTGAACGTGATGCCGCCCTTCATCGCCTACGGTTACAGCTGCGGCATCCATATGCCGCTGGTCATGGGGCTGCATATCATCATCATCCCCAATCTGGACCCGGAAAAGCTGGGCGCACTGGTGTGGAAGTACAAGCCCGCGCACATGTTCGGCGTGCCCACCCACTACCAGCAGCTTGCCGCCGACCCGCTGCTGAAAAACAAAGACCTCTCCTTCATCCGCAACTACGCCGCCGGTGGCGATTCCCTCTCGCTGGGCGCGGAGCAGACGGTGAACCGGTTCCTCAAAGCCCACGGGGTGGAGTTCCCGCTGGCAAAGGGCTACGGCATGACCGAGGTATCCTCGGCTGCCACCATCGCCGCCGGCAACGTGACAAAGCCCGGCAGCGTGGGCATCCCCATGGTCAACACGGTGGTCTCCATCTTCGAGCCGGGCACCGAGACCGAGCTGCCCATCGGTCAGCGCGGCGAGATCTGCATCTGCACCCCCACCGCCATGAAGGGCTACTACAACAAGCCCGAGGAGACCGCCTACCTGCTGCGCCGCCACGCGGACGGCCAGCTGTGGGCGCACACCGGCGATATCGGCTCCATGGACGAGGACGGCTTTGTGTATCTGGACGCCCGCATCAAGCGCATCATCATCCGGCACGACGGCTTCAAGGTGTTCCCCTCCATGATCGAAAACGTCATCAGCCGCCACCCCGCCGTGCACCAGTGCTGCGTGGTGGGCTACGCCGATACCGACCACACCCAGGGACGTCTGCCCTTCGTTTTTGTGGTGCTGGAGCCTGCCGCCACCGGCAAAAAGCGCCAGATCCTGCGGGAGCTGCGCCAGCTGTGCCTTGAGGAGCTGCCGGAGTATGTGCAGCCCGCCGCCTCGGCCTATAAGATCATTCCCGAAATGCCCCTGACCCCCGCCGGTAAGGCCGACTACCGTAAACTGGAAGAAGAGGTGGGGTAACCCCTCCCGTGAAAAGGGGATTCAGAAAAGCCCGCAGGCTTTTCTGAATCCCGAATAAAAATCCAATTCCGCTGATTATGCCCAGAGCGTAAGCGGAGGGCATTCTAAATCGTCCCGTCTGCCGCCGCAAGTAAAAATTGCATCCGGCGGCAAAAAGGTTTATACTATAAAAAAGCCTGCGGTGCACAGGCCGCAGGGCAGGATGCGGGGGATGAAACCATGAAACGACGGGATTTTTGTAAGGGTCTTGCGGTGACCTTTGCAGCGGGGACGCTTGCACCCGCTGCGGCGCTGCCGCAGGCCGGGGCAGCTACGGCGCTGGTTGGCCGCGCCGTGCCGGACGACTACTATACCCTGTGGTACCGCAGCGACCGCTGCGGTGCCGACCTGCGGCACGACTACTATTACAGCGACAGCCTGTTCGACCACCCGGCCACGGAGTACGACAACCAGCTGGCGCTGGCCACCTTGGGCATGGCGGCAGCCGCCGACTGCCCGTGGGAGAGCGACCAGCGCTATTGGATGGAGGGGGAGGTCGGCCGCGCCGACCATATCCGGGACGCCTTTGCAAAGCTGGGCTTTACTGAGGTGCAGCTGTTCAACTATACCCACAGCCTGAACGACACCCCGGACACCGTGGGCTGCGCCATCGCCCGCAAAACGCTGGTGCGCGGCGGCAGGCAGGTGACCATTATCGGGGCGTTCCTGCGCGGCTCCGGCTACGGGGCCGAGTGGTCCGGCAACCTTCATGCAGGGCCGGGCAGCGCCCACGTCGGCTTTGTGACGGCGGCGCGGCAGCTGGTTGAAAAAATACGAGGATACGTTCAGACGTCGGCAAAGCGTCAGCTGCTGGGCACCCTGAAGCTCTGGATGGGCGGTTACAGCCGGGGCGGCGGTGTGGCCAACCTTGTGGCGGCGCGCCTGCCCGCCGTGCTGCCGCAGCTGGAAAAGAAAAACACCTTTGTCTATACCTTTGCCGCCCCGGCGTCCCTGACGGCGGCAGACTGCCCCGATTTACAGCAGGATTATGACAACAACCACGCGGCAGACGGCAGCCTGAAAAAGAACTGGGGTACCAGCAACATCTTCAATATCGTTTCCAGCGGCGATGTCATCCCCCGCATCCTGCCCGCAGAGTGGGGCTTTTACCGCAACGGCAACGACCGCTTTCTGCCTTCCACGGTCATCCCGGAGGAGCTGGAGGCGCTGAATGACCGCAGCGCAGGGATGGAAGGCACGCCGATAGATTTCGGGCGGCTGGCGGTCTCCGAGGAGACCGATGCCGTGCTGCGCTCCATGCTGGACCTGTTCTGCGACCGTCAGACCTACTACGAGGACTACGAGGACGCCATGCGCTGTATGCTGCAATGCGCGACCACCCGCACGGAGGAAGAAGTGACCCGGGGCATCGTGCGCGATGATGCCGCCGTGGTGGCGCAGCTGCGCAGCATGGAACTGATGCAGCGCTTCCCGCAGGAAAAGGTGGAGCGCTGCGTACAGGCAGCCTCGGCGCTGAGCCGTCCGGTACTGGAAAAGCTGGGCAGCGCGGTGCCGCTGCAGGCGCAGCAGATCGTCATCCCTATGCTGGCGGTGGGCCTGTGCTTTGAGCTGCAGCCGGAGACGGTGCAGCTGGTGGCAGACTTTGTCCTGTCCACCATCACGGTAAAGGGGCAGCTGAGCGGCATTTTAAAGACCGTATTGTGCCACTTTCAGGAAAACTACATTACCGTGCTGGAAGCCTACGACCCCGCCGACCACGGCATGACGCCCTACACCCGCCGGGAAGAGCTATAAACAAAAGGCCGCTGCGCAGACATCGCGCAGCGGTCTTTCTCGTTTTTGAAAAGAAGCTCAGAACTTGAACAGGTTCAGCCCGGTAACGGGGTCGTATTGGCGGTCTACCGTGCCGTCCAGAACATCCACCACCATCTCGCAGGTGGCGCTGACCACCGCCCGGTTCAGATGCCCGCCGAACACCTCGCCCTTGTCGTTTCCGGCGCTCATGTGCAGGTGGGTGTAGAATTCACCGTTCATGGTGTTGATGGTGCCGGTCAGGGACACGATCTCAAAGCTGCCGCTGAAGCTGTTGGCGTAGTATTGCTTTTCTACCACATTATATACGCCCACCGTGAAGCTGTTGGTAGCACCCAGCGCCTGCACGGCGGCAAGGCGGATGTTTTCTTTCAGGGCAAGTTTTTTGACCTGTTCTAGGATCTCTTCGTCCTTGTCGATGCGGACAATGATCTTATTGCCAAAACGTTTGTATTCCATGGGGAAGCATCTCCTTTATGTGGGTTTTTGTGCGCTGCTCTTTGCCGGGAACGAGTGCGGATTTATTGATCTTCTGAATCTAAGCCAAGTTCTTTCAGCTCTTTTTCGTTTTGGATATCTTCATTGGTTTTCTCTCCCGTGATAGCACGATACGCTTCTTTGATGCCGTTTCTCACTGCCCATTTGATAACATAATACAGCGCAATTAAAATAACAATTGCGGTTCCTCCGCTGATACCTAATTCATTCCACATGATTCAACCCTCCAAATCCAGATTTGTTGAACTAAGCCGAGTATACCACACCTGCCAAGGAAAGAACACCCCCGATAGAGTGAAATTCCCGGTTTGCTGTTCCGGGCTGGCAAATGACACAAAAAAATCCCCAGACCAAATGGTCTGGGGATGTGGTGGAGCATTGTCAGCAGCAGTCGAACCCAACACTTCCTCACGGGTGACCGTTTTGGCATCGTCCGTGAAGTTGAAGTTGAGCACGACCCGGTCATCAAAGACGTAGACCGAGTTGACAAAGGTATCAATGATCTGCCGCTGGTGTTCCGTGCTGCCCACGTCACCCTTGCGGAATTTTTCAAGCCAGAACCGAATCCACTCACGGGTCAAGACGGGCTTTTTCAGCTCTTCTTCCAGAATGCTGGTGTTCAGAGCTTCTTTCCGGGCTTCCAGCTCGTCCAAACGCTGCTTGGTGGTCGGGGTCAGGATGCCCTGTTCAATGGCTTCCAGAAGGTTTG
>ENA-OZFZ01000147-OZFZ01000147.1-human-gut-metagenome-genome-assembly--contig:-NODE-147-length-42831-cov-14.613077_pt1 | contig 42831 bp, 40 predicted proteins | sample MGYA00244621_ERZ653640 | MGnify/ENA primary metagenome ERZ653640 (study PRJEB26926, sample SAMN06165019) | human gut metagenome | biome: ENVO:00009003; feature: ENVO:2100002; material: ENVO:00002003... | reverse complement strand
CGGCGGGCAGGCTCGGCCTTGGGGGCACGGGGTGCACTGCCGGTGCGGTTCTGGCTGCCTGCATTGCCGCGCTCGTTGCGGGCAGGGCGGGCGTTATTGCTCTGGGCTGCGGGGCGGGCATTGCGCTGTTCACCCCGGTCGTTGCGGTCGTTGCGGCGGCTGCCGCTGCGGTTTGCGTTCTGGTTATTCTGGGGCTCCTGTGCGCTGCGGATGGCAGGTGCTGCCGGAGCGGCAGGGGTCTTGCGTGCCGGGCGCAGCGGAGTAGCCTCCGGGGCGCTGACAAAATGGGGGTCAAACTTGGGCTGGGCGTTGCTGCCCCGGGCGGGGGCGGCATTCTCGCGGCGGGCGCGGGGCGCTGCCGCTTCCTTGGGGGCGTTTGCGCCCCGGTTGTTGGCGCGGCGGTCGTTGCGGACCCCGCGCTTTGCGTTGCTGTCTTGCATCAGTGTTTCCTCTTTTTTCGGTTTTGCAGGCACCGCGTTCTTTGCAGCCTTCGGCTCCTGCTTCGGCACGGGCGCAGCTGCCTTTGCAGCCTTTGCGGGCGCAGTTTCGGCCTGTTTTTTCGGCGCTTCGGCCAAGTTTTCCGCTTCGGGGCGGGGCTTTTTGCCGCGCACGGGCAGCACCGGGCGCACCGGGGCGGGCACGCCGTCCCACGGGTGGCCGGATACCACCGGGATCTTGCGGCGGTTCAGCTTTTCAATGCCTGCCAGATACTCCTGCTCCTCCGGGGCGCAGAAGCTGACGGCGGTGCCGTCCGCACCGGCGCGGGCGGTGCGCCCGATGCGGTGCACATAGGTCTCCGGCACCTCGGGCAGATCGTAGTTGAACACATGGGAAAGCTCGCTGATATCAATGCCGCGGGCAGCGATATCGGTGGCCACCAGCACCCGGGTCTTGCCGGACTTGAAATCCTCCAGCGCGGTGACGCGGGCAGTCTGGCTCTTGTTGCCGTGGATGGCGGCGGCGGGGATGCCCTGCTTTGTCAGGTCCTTTGCGATCTTATCCGCGCCGTGCTTGGTGCGGCTGAACACCAGCGCATTGACCACCGGCGGCTGCAGATTTTTGATGAGCCACGGCAGCAAGAGCTTCTTGTTGCCCTTTTCCACATAGTACAGGCTCTGTTGGATGCGGTCCACGGTGCTGGACACCGGGTCCACCTTGACAAAGGCGGGGTCGTGCAGGATGCCGGCAGCCAGCTGCTCGATCTCGGCGGGCATGGTGGCACTGAACATCAGGTTCTGGCGCTGGGCGGGCAGCTTTGCAATGACCTTTTTCACGTCATGGACAAAGCCCATGTCCAGCATCCGGTCGGCCTCGTCCAGCACAAAAATTTCCAGTGCGGACAGGTCGATAAAGCCCTGCCCGATCAAATCGTTCAGCCGTCCCGGGCAGGCGATGAGGATGTCCACGCCCTTTTTCAGCGCTTCCACCTGCGGAGCCTGCCCCACGCCGCCAAAGATGACGGTGCTGCGCAATTTCAGGTACTTGCCGTAGGCTTCAAAGCTTTCGCCGATCTGCAAGGCCAGCTCCCGGGTGGGGGTCAGGATCAGCGCACGGACAGCGCCCTTGCGGCGGGGCGCATTGGCGGTGAGCCGGTCCAGCATGGGCAGCGCAAAAGCCGCCGTCTTGCCGGTGCCGGTCTGGGCGCAGCCCATCAGATCCCGGCCTGCCAGCACCGGCGGGATGGCCGCTGCCTGAATGGGCGAGGGGGTCTCGTAGCCCGCTTCCTGCACAGCGCGCAGCAGCGGGGCGGACAGATTCAATTCTTTAAATGTCATGGTTCTCCTATTATTCTGTGATCTTCCGGCACTCGATGTAGTAGCGCTTTTCCTCCGCGTGTCCCATGCTGAAGGTCTTGCGGGGCAGCACGCCGCCCATCACGACGCCGCGGAACAGGTCGCTCTTGGCGAGAGGCGGCATCAAAAACGCCACTGCGCCCTGCTTGCACAGCGCACGCACAGCCGGTTCGTCATGCACATAGTCCACCTTTGCTTCCGGGTGGCGCTCGATATAATCCGAAATAAAATCGTCGATGGTGCCCACGGTCAGCGGCTCGGTGGGGTCCTCAAAGCTGAGCACATTGGCCATGTGGGGGCCCGCCAGCGTAAAAGGCTGCTTTTTGCTGCCGCCAAAGCAGCAGCCTGCCATGTTGGAATCGCTCCATGTAATAAGGCTCAGCAGTACGGTGGCGCAGTCCACGTTGAACAGCACCCGGTGGATGGGCTCGATCTCAATAGCCGGGGAGTGCACATTGCACACCTCTGCCAAGCACCAGCGGGCGGGGTGGTTCTCTGCCTGCTCCGGGGTCAGAGTCTTTTTCAGCTCCTCCCAGCAGGCTTTTGCGGTAGCCAGCGAGTGGTTGCCGTCGCCCACGGCCAGCGTCAGCGGGTCGCGGCGGGTGGCATCGGGGTATTTCTTGTCAAATTCCTCCTGACTGCCCAGCACGGTCAGCGCGTTTTCGATCTGTGCGATGAGGGCGGGGTCCTCCACCGCCCAGCCTGCCACATGGCCGCCGCCCAGCATCAGCTCGCCCTCGTACACCTTGGGCAGGCTGTCCTTGTGGGCGGCAATGGGCTCGATGAGGGTGCAGTCCGGGTCGTCCGCCAGCATCATGATATGGGGCGTTTCCAGCGCAGCGCCGGTACGCACCTTCATGCGGGGCGGGATGCGGCTTTCCACCGTGCACTCGCTGGGGCGCACGGTACATTTTTCGCCCCGGCGGTAGCTGTAAGCTTCCAAGTCCACACGCCCTACAAGACCCTGCCGCACCCGGCCGCTCTGCTCGGTGCGCTCTACATAGATAAAGCCATCCACCGCCCGGGTGAGCACATTTTTGGCGTAATCCTGCATGGTGGCGTGGATCTTTTCCACCCGCGCGTCGGCGTCTCCGTCCTCCAGATACACCTCCGGCAGGATCAGGTTCAGGGTGCTGGGTGCGCCTGCAGCGGTCTTTTCTGCCCGCTGCCAATAGCTGCGGTCACTGGTAAACTGGTCACAGGCGATGCAGCCCCACTGCTCCAGCGGCACCTGCTCCGAAGGCAGCAGGATGTGTGCGGGTGCAAAACAGGTAGTCGGTTTCATAGTCGTTTCCTCCCCTCTTTATAAAAGCCGCTTCTCAGCGGAATGCTGTGGTGTCGTGCACCACAATGTGCTGCACACCGGCGTCGGCAGCGGCCTGCTCCAGCGCAGCGCGGCTGTCCGCATCCAGCGCGGCACTGCTGGTGACCAGCAGATTTTCCATACCAAGAGACATACCGGTGGTGCCAAGGGCATCGGTGGCAGCGGTGCACAGTGCGTCAGGGTAGCTGACCCACAGGGTCACGCTGCCTGCAAAGCGGGTCTGCCATGCGGCGATATCAGCGGTCAGCTGGGCGGCGCGTCCTTCCCGGCTCTTGCCGCCGGAAGCGCCGAAGTCCTGCTTGCGCGTGATGATGTTGGGGAACTGCACCCCGGTAAGCACCACCTGCTCGTAGCCCATGCTCCGCACCTCTTCAATGAGGTCGCCGACAAACTGCACCGCGCTTGCGGCAAAGGGGTTCATCCATGCCTTGCCGCCCTTGGCTGCGCTGACGTTGTCCAGCCAGAGGCTGTTGCCATCGTAGTGCACGCCCATGCTGCGGTCGGTGTACACCGACACCGGGTCGGTAAAGGCGGCAAGCTGTGCCGCCGGGATGATGCCCTCTTCCCGCAGGATGGCGGCGATATTGGCCGCATCCACCGGGTTTTCGGTGATGCTCTGGGCAGCAGCTGCCACGCCGGAAGCATAATACACCGTGCCAGCGGCGTCCTTCAGAGTGACAAGGGCGTAGTCTGCGCCCTGCTGCTTCAGCTGTCGGGCGGCGGTGCGGATGGCGGCTTCATCGGTCAGGGTGGTCACGTCCAGCTCTGCCCAGCTGCCGCCGGTAATGGCCTTGCCGTCCAGCGGCTTTTCCTCCTCCGGCTCCGGTTCAGACGCTGCCTGTGAGGCGGCAGCGCTGCTTGCCGCCGCAGAGGAGGCTGCTGCCTCGGCGCGGGAAGCGCTTTCGGCCTCCAAGTCCCGGTCCTTGACCACGGTATACCATGTGTGGGTGGCCCAATCCAGCACATGGGGTGCGGCAAACCATGCTGCTGCCAGCACTGCCACTACCAGCACCACGATGCCGATGCCGCGCTTAACGCGCATTTCCCGGCTGTAAAAGCTGCGGTGATAATGCTTGACCTTCTGACGTTTATTCTTAGCCATGGTATCTTTTCCTCCCTGTCTGCATTACAGGATGACGGAATGTCCGGTAAAGCCATAGATCGCCAGCGCCAGCACGCCGATATACACCAGCGTGATGGGCAGGCCGCGGAATGCCTTGGGGATGGCTTTGCTGCGCAGGCGGTGGCGCGCCTCGGTGACCAGCAGCACCGCCAGCACATAGCCAAGGCCGCTGCCAAGGCCAAAGCCAAGGCTCTGGCCAAGGGTAAAGGACTGGGTGCGCTCCACCAGCACCGTGCCCAGCACGCCGCTGTTCAGCGCGGCCAGCGGCACGATGCGCAGCAGCTGGGCGCGGCGGGGCAGGCTGCGCAGCAGCCACAGCACCAGATGCTCCGCCAGACACACCACGGCAATGCTGGCAATATACACCAGCGGGCGCAGCTGGGCGCGGTTATCCAGCGGGGCAATGAACCGCCCGGCAAGAAAAGCCACCGGCGCCACCAGCACCTGCGTGATGCACAGCATCATGCCGAACAAGGCGCTGCTGGTGCGGTCGTCCCCCACCAGCTGCACCATGCGGGACACGCCCAGTGCACGGGTAAAGACAGCGTTCTGTGCAAAAATGGCCAGCAGTGCATAGCTGAAAAACACTGCCGAGCTGCTTACAACTTCCTTCACGGTTCGCGGTTTCCCTCCTTCTGGTAGTGCACGGTCAGGGTATCCCGTGCTTCCTTTTTCAGATATTCCTTGCGCTTTGCAGCCGCAGCGCGCCAGATGGCGCACAGGATGCCCAGCACGATAAAGCCGCCCGCCGGCATCTTAGCCAGCGGCAGCAGCGCCCAGCGTCCCACCGGGGCGCCGAACACGGTGCCAAGGCTGAGCCACTCGCGCACCACGCCCACCACGAGCAGCAGCAGCGCGTAGCCCACGGTGATGCGCACGCCCTTGGAAACGGCCTTGTGCACCGTCTCCTGCACGCGGCCGAAGCGGTAGGTCAGAAGCGGCTCCACCACCAGCATGGGCAGGTAGATGCCAAGGTTCAAAAGCCCGGTGCCAAACACGAAGTTCAAAATGGGATATGCCGCCAGGTACACCACAGCGGCGCTGGCTGCGTACAAAAGTGCGCGGGGCAGCAGCTTTTTTTGCAGCTGCTCCGGGGTAGGCTCCTCGTCCCGCAGGGGTACAAGGCGGCTGAGCAGGCAGGCCAGCACGCGGGAGGGCACCAGCAGCAGCGTCACCGCCGCCGCCAGCATCAGGCCGTTCTGCCCGGTGGTAGCCACGACCACCAGCGGTGCCAGACCCATGCCCTGCATGACCACCGGGTTATTCAGGAACACGCGGTCATGATGGGCAAACTTTTCGGGGTCCTTTAAAATCAGTTCCGCAGTACGCTTTTTCATTCCGCAGCCTCCTTTCGTTCGGACGGCAGACGGTGCAGCAGACGGTACAGCCGCTCCTCGGTGCGGTCAATGAGCGCGGACACGCTGTTGACGGCCAGCAGTGCAAAGCAGACGCCGGTCTCGTACACGCCGAAATAGCGGAAGCCCATGGTGGCAGCACCCACCAGGGCACCGTACAGGATGCGTCCGAGCCGGTGATGGGCGCAGGTGTAGGGTTCGTTGAGCAGGAACACCGCACAGAACAGCACCGCACCGGTGTGCAGCTCGTCCCGGATGCCCTGCAGGCGGGGCAGCAGGCTGCTGAAGAGGGTGCTGTCCGCCAGACCCACCTGACGCGGGAAGAAGAAGGCGATGAGCCCGCAGGTGATCAGAAAACTTGCCGATGCGCCGATGTGCACGTCCTTCTGGGTCCACAGCACGAGGCCGCAGGCCAGAATGACCAGTGCCGCGCCGGTGCCCATGGGGGCAGCAAACTCGCCCAGCACAACGGCGAGGGCATTCAGGTTCAGGATGCCGCCGCTGCGCAGGGTATCCTCGATGGTGCTGCTCACCGGCACGGCAGAGGCGTTCCACAGGGGCAGCGGCGTATAGGGCTGCGGGTAGCGCACCACCTGCTCCGGCCACGATACCGCCGCCACGGCGTAGCCCACGGCAGCGGGGTTGAAGGGATAGCTGCCGTAGCCGCCAAAGACCTCCTTGCCGATCAATACGCCCGCCAGCACTGCCACCACCAGCACATAGATGTCCACGGTGGCGGGCATGAGCAGGGCGATGATCAGGCTGAAGCTCTCGTTGGAGAAATCTCTGTTTGTGTACACCCGATGGCGCAGCAGCGCCACCAGACGGTCGCACAGGTTGCCGGTAAGCAGGGCGATGCCGCACAGCAGCAGCGGACGCGCCCCATAGAAATAGCAGGCCATGCACAGCAGCGGCACACACAGCCAGAAAACGTGCTTATAGTACCGGCCGGTCTTTTGCAGCTGCCGCTCCTGCTCTTGGATCAAAGCTTCATCCATATACGGGCCTCCTTACAGGCTGGCCAGTGCGCCCACAGCCGCAGCAGGGTCGGCGGCGCCGAACACGGCACTGCCTGCCACCAGCACGTCGGCACCGGCTTCTACGCACAGGGGTGCGGTGGCGGCATCCACGCCGCCGTCCACCTCCAGCAGGTAGGAAAGGCCGCGTGCTTCCCGCTCTGCCTTGAGCCAGCGGAGCTTGTCCAGCGCCGAGGGCATGAACTTCTGCCCGCCGAAGCCGGGCTCCACGCTCATCACCAGCACCAGATCCAGCTGCTCCAGCCACGGTGCCAGCGCCTCGGCCGGGGTGCCGGGCTTGATGGTCAGACCCACCTTGCAGCCCAGCGCACGGACGGCGTCAATGGTGGCCTGAATATCATCTTCGCACTCCAGATGGAAATTATACAGGGTCGCACCGGCCTTGATAAAGGGCTCGGCGTATTGCAGCGGGTGGCTGATCATCAGATGCACGTCATAAAAGGCATCCGGCAGCGCCTTGTGCAGGCTTTTGAGCACCGGCACGCCAAAGCTGATGTTGGGCACAAAATGCCCGTCCATCACGTCGTAGTGCAGCATCTGTGCGCCGGCGTCCAGCACCATGCGGCAGTCTGCACCCAGCTTGCCAAAATCAGCAGAAAGAATAGAAGGACTTACGATGGCCATAATATTTCATTACGCTCCGTTATTTTTAGCAATTTTTATCCCATGTGTTGCGCGTTTTGCAGGGTTCTGCCGGGCAAAAAATACGCGGGCATGGTTATCTTTTAGTTTACATGAAAACGGCCAAAAAATCAAACCCGCAGCAGTTTTTTTCACCGAAAAGTCGTAAATGGCGTAAAAAGTCCATTGCGCGGCAGCATCTCCATGTGACGCGCAGCTGCCGCCGAAGGCTTGCCATTTTGCAGCAGCTTTCTTTGAAGCAGGACGATTTGGAATGGCCTCCGCTGCTTCCGGGTTGCGGCACCCAGCATCCGCTTCGTGCCTTGGGCGGCACTCGCGTCTTGCTGGCCGCTGCCCCAACAACTCCTCCCTGTTTCCGCCGCTGGCGGCGGTCGTCGTCGTTGCTAGCCATATTCAGCGGAAAATAGATTTTTAATTCCGCGTTTGTCGCACTCTGCGGAGTGCTCCAAACGCATTTTCACAAGAGGGGGTCACAGCGGTAAGCAGAATTTTTATTCCAACAACGCCAAAGCAGCCAGACCGCCCGGGCGGGGCAGTCTGGCTGCGGGGTCTTATTCTACCGGCTTCATGCTGGCGGGTTCCTCCACTGCGCCGGGCTGCCCGGCGGCGTCCGGCAGGCGCTTCATGCCGCCGGGGTTGGGGGAACAGGTGGGCAGGGTGAACACAAAGCGGCACCACTCGCCCTGCTGACTCTCCACGCGGATCTGACCGCCGGCCAGATTGACCAGCACCTTGCAAATGTTCAGTCCCAAACCGGAGCCGCGGGCGTGCAGACCGCGGGAACGATCCTCCTTGTAGAACCGCTCGAACACATAGGGCAGCGCCTCCGGGCTGATGCCCTGCCCGGAGTTCCAGATGGAGATCTCGGCCTCGGGGCCCAGCTTTTCCACGCTGAAGCGGATGGTGCCGCCCGCCGGGGTGAACTTGATGGCGTTGTCCAGCAGGTTATACGCCACCTGATGGATCAGGTCGGGGTCGGCGTAGACCAGCACCTTTTCATCCATGGTCAGGCCTTCCAGCTCGATCATGCCGTCATTGATGCGCTGCTCTGCCGCCAGTGCCACGCCGGTCAGGGTCTCCCAGATATTGAACATCCGGGCGTTCACCTGATACTCGCCGCTTTCCAGCTTGGAGAGATCCAGCATATTCTGGATCAGCCGCGCCAGACGCCCGGTCTCCTCGCTGACCAGCTGCAGGTAGTGGTTCTGCATCTCGGGCGGGATGGTGCCGTCCAGAATGCCGTCCACAAAGCCCTTGATGGTGGTCATGGGGGTGCGCAGCTCGTGGGCGATGTTGCCCATGAACTGACCCCGGGAGTTATCGTTGGACTGGATATTCTCCGCCATCTGGTTAAAGGTGCGGGCAAGGTCTGCCACCTCGCCATCACCCTCCACGCCCTCCACGCGGACGGAGAGGTCGCCGCCGCCAAAGCGCTGGGCGGCATCGGTGACCTTCTGCAGCGGGTCGGTAAGCTGACGCATCAACAGGCGGGTCAGCACACTGGCGCACAGCAGCATCACGCAGGCGGACATGAGGAAGTTAGACCAGAACTGCTGCTTGAAGTCGGTGAGCTGCGCGCCGGAGGAGCACAAAAACAGCCAGCCGCTGAACAGGCTCTGGTCGTCGATGGTCTCCACCGCCGCGATATAGCTTTTTTCGGTCAGGGCACCGCCCAAATCGCCGAAAGCGTGGTAGTGCCGGGCGTCCGGGTCAGCCACTGCGTTGGCGCGCTGGCAGATATCCAGCGGCACGGTGGTGGTGGTAAGCTTGTCCGGGTCGGAGGCAATAAGCACATTGCCCTGTCGGTCGGTGAAAAACAGATAGGCCTCGGCGCTCTCGCCGATGATCTCCAGCTTGGTGTTCAGCGCGTCCAGCTCTGCGCCCTGCGGCATGGTCTCGCTGTTTACCAGATACTCCGCAGTGCGCTTGGCAACGTTTACCACCTGATCCAGCGTTTCGTAGCGATCCTTCGCAAAATAATTCTTGAACAGCACCCACTCCGAGCAGCCCATCAGCACGATGCCCAGCACCATCAGGGTGGACACCATGGAGAAAAAGGCCGTGGAGATACTTTTACGCATTACTGACGCACCTCGAACTTATAGCCCACGCCCCAGACGGTTTTCAGTTCCCACTTATCGGACGCACCGGCCAGCTTTTCGCGCAGGCGCTTGACGTGGACATCAATGGTGCGGCTGTCGCCGTAGTACTCAAAGCCCCACACCTCGTCCAGCAGCTGGTCGCGGGTGTACACGCGGTTGGGGTGGGAGGCCAGACAGTTCAGCAGTTCCAGCTCCTTGGGGGGAGCTTCCACCACCTTGCCCTTGACCCGCAGTTCATAGCTGTTCATATCCAGCCGCAGGTTGTCGAACTCGATGACGCCCTCGGTACTCTCGGCGGCAGCGGAGGTAGTCTGGCAGCGGCGCAGCACCGCCTTGATGCGTGCCACCACCTCTTTTGCGTCAAAGGGCTTGACCATGTAATCGTCTGCGCCCAGCTCCAAGCCCAGCACCTTGTCAAAGGTCTCGCCCTTGGCGGTAAGCATCATCACCGGGGTGTTGCCCGCCTTGCGGATGCGGCGGCAGACCTCAAGGCCGTCCATGCGGGGCATCATCACGTCCAGCAGCACCATATCCGGCTTGACCGCGTTGAACTTTTCCAGCCCTTCTTCGCCATCGTTTGCCACCGTGACCTGATAGCCCTCCTTGGTCAGGTACAGCCGCAGCAGCTCGCAGATGTTGGCGTCGTCGTCCACCACAAGGATCTTTTCGTTTGCCATAAGTGTTTTCCTCCCCTTTTATGCAGGTTTTTGCTGTATCTTCAGCCCTTCCGGGCGTTTTGACAGGCTCTTTCCTTTCTATTATACGGGACAGTTATGACAAAATAAAGAAGGAAGTGTAGTTTTTTTCACATTTCTGCCCGCGCGGCGGCAAAAAGCCCCTTGGCGCGGCAGCGCCAAGGGGCTTTTGTTACGGTTCTTCTGCCGGGTCGGGGTCTACACGCCAAAGGCGTCGTCCAGTTCCTCCGGCAGGGGGTCGGGGTCTATGCCAAAGGCATCGTCCAGCGCCTCCGGCTGGGCGGCGGGGTCTACGCCAAAGGCATCATCCATGCCCTCCGGCAAGGGGTCAGGGTCTGCGCCAAAGTCAGCGTCAAAACCATCGTCTACCCACTCCGGCGGGGTATCGGGGTCAGTCGGGACAAAGGGTTCGTTGTCTACCACAGGCTTCAGGTGTTCGGGCTTTTTCCACTGGGCGTAAAGGTCTACTGTATCGCCCGCTGCCCAGTCGGTTATGGGCACGCCGTTCACCTCGTACTTTTTGCCTGTGCCGTCCGGTTCTGTGTTCCAGCCCACAAAAACGTAGCCGCCGCGCTTAAACATACAGTTGCGCAGGACAACATCCTCGCCGGGCTGGTAGCGCACGGTCTTTACCGCTTCCTCAAGGGCATCGTCTACGTCCTCCGGCAGGGGATCGGGGTCAAAGCCAAAGGTATCGTCCATATCCTCCAGCAGGGGGTTGGGGTCAAGGTCAAGAGCAACCTCCTCCATCGGATCAAAGTTTGCGTGGTAGCGCAGGGTCAGGGCTTTCTTCGCCGGGGCTCGGTTCGGGCCGGGGGTGGCGGTGGTGGTTTTCTCCCAAAACGCCACCCGGACAGGGTCGCCTGTGTAAACAGGCTCTGGGTCTAAATCGCCCGGCTTGTAATAGTGAACATTGTTCTTTTTTCCCGTTACATGGCTACTATAGCTTGTAGTTTTTTCTATGTTATCCTGCGTCACTTCCGATCCCAGTTTATTCCCGGCTGCAAGAGACTGCAAAATAACATAATCAGAATATACAAAAGTGTCATTCAACGGTTTTGGGTCGCTAACCGTATAGCTTGCACCATAATTCAAGCCTTGCTGGTAAAAAGACGTATCATTATTGCTTAAGTGCGGGATGCTGCCACCGTTTACTATGATTTTGAACGTCCCGTATTCATCTATCTCGGGGTTTTTACCAACCTTCAGAACACTGCCCGTATCCGTCAAAGCGCTGATGACCGACAGCAAATAGCGCCTGCGCTTGATGACCAGCGGTTTACCATTTTTCACCTCCGCTGCGCTGAGCTTGTACTCAATGTCTGTCTTCCAGACATCATCGCTGGTGGTTGTGGCACGGTTATCCCCTGCGGCACGTTTTGCTTCCGTGGTTGCCTTATCAATTGCTTTCGTTACCTTAGGGTCGGTCAAATCCAGCGTCCAGTCTGCGCCATCTGCTACCACTTGTTTTTCGAGGGTAAAAGAGTAGCCTACCATCGTACCGCCAAGCGTGGCAACGGGGCCCTTACCATCGTTCGTGGAGTAGCCCTTTTCGTCCTCAAACTGCACGGTGATATCATAGCCCCAAATGGCGTAAAGATGTTTGGGGGTAGCCGTAGTTCCCCACTCGACCTCTGTTACCAGCGTTCCGGGCTGGTAGACTTCGGTTTTGCTGGTGGGTTTTTGCTTTGTACTCCATCCCGCAAACTTCATATCACCATGCGTACCTGTAAGCACTTTATTGTACTCCGGGAGCACATCGGTCTCCTTGTACTCTTTGGTCACACTGCCCGCAGTGCCATTGTTTTCATGGTAAATAATCGTGTCGTTCCGGAAGCAGGGGTTAAAGCAGTAGCGCTGGTAGTTGCCCGGGGCATGGAAGTTGCCGTCGCCACCCGTAGGTCTTGTATCCGCCTCCTGCGGTTCATCTATCAGCTGACCTTCAAAGATTTTGTACGCCTTACCATCGACCGTTCTATCCTCTGTGGTGCAATCATCGTTGCCGTTTGCAATGACCTTCACGTTTCCTTCTTCGTCTGTATCGTAGAGGTAGCCCGGCTTGGGGTTGTAGAAGCCAATTTCAAAGTTCGTTCCATACGGGAAAGTACCCCAGTAGTCGTCACCGTTCTTATAACTGAACCATTCCGACCAACTGTTTTTCTCATCCACAGAAACGTGGATGTCCAGATAACAGCCAACTCCATCTGCCGCTAACTGGTTGCCGTCTGTCTTGTGTTTAAGAGTTCCATCATAGCCAACAATGCCGTTCACATCCAGCCAGTACCACTTGCGCACAAGGTTCAGGTTGATGGTCTGGGTTTTATGGTTTGCTTCAAAATCCGCTTTGGGGGTCAGGGTGCGCGACAAATCCTCCCAGCAGCGGGTATCTTCCTCCCCCTCTGTTCCGTCAGGTCGGGGGCGCGTCCATACCTCAGAAGTAACAGCAGTTTCCAAAGGCATTCCCCACGCATTTGCACAGCCGTACTCCAAAACATAGGTTTCCTTAGGCTTAGAATTTGCGTCTGTCAGCTGCCCGGTGGCGTCATCGACCCGGTTCGTTGCCGTAACATGGGGCGTATTATTCCTGTTGTTGATTTCCAGCTTCTGCTCATACACGTTGATGGTATAGGTAACGCACTGTTTTACCAAATCAAAAGTAAAGGTAAGCGTATCGGAGTAAGTACCGCTCATGGTAGCTTGGCTGGGGTCTGTCACGTTGACAGAAAGGGGGATGGTTGCTGTGTGAAAGTCCGTAACAGCGGATGTTGCATACATAATTTCATGCGTGCTTTCATCATAATGCCACATTCCTCCGGGCGTGTGTTCCCCACCAGCTTCAATTTTATTTTTCAGCGTATACTCCACCGTGGGCGCATTTGCAATGGCTGCACCCTTTGCGTCATATTTCAGTTTCCAATTATTTGGCGATTCAATGCCGATATTCAACGTGCGGTACTGCTTCAGCTTTGCATTAACTTCCAGCTCACCCTTATTCTCCCCGCTCTTCACCGTCACGGTGGTGGGGATAGTCACCTGATAGCCATTGGTTGCAATATCACCGATGGTGGTGGTGTCCTCTGCTATGGTAACATTCGGCTCGTCGGCAAGCATTTCCTGCTCCGGCAGGGCGGCGAGCACATCGGCAAATTCCGGCGCTTCTGCGGCAAGCGCAGTTCCACCCACTGCAAGGCACAGAGCCAGCGCAAACGCAAGGCCCAGCAGTTTTTTTGCACAATGTTTCATGGTGTATCCTCCTTGTGTGGGGTGGCTGCTTTTTGCCGCAAAAATCAAAAAAGGGGAGAGGGAACATCTCCCGTCTCCCCTTTGGGCTCAGGTATTATTCAGGTGGGGTGGGTTAGGTGGCGATGCTTGCGGTAAACTGTACATTGCCCGTGTAAGTACCTGCCTTCTCGGAAGTGCCAGTCGTTGCCGTAGACAGCTCGAACTTTAACTTTGCCTCAGCGGTGTTTGTGCCAGCCGGAACTGCCAAAATTGTCTTTTCGGTTCCGGTTGTACCGATTTTCCTGTTGAGCGTTTTAACATCGCTTCCAATCGTCGTATCGGTCAGCGTAACAGTATATTTCAACTCAACACCCTCGTCGTTCTTTACACTAAAATCAGTCGAACCCCCTGCCGGTTCCAACGTAATTTTCAAGAACTTACCACTAATAACATTCTTAGTAACAATAACTTTGGGTGCTGTACCGTCAGTACCAGTGGAAGGTGTATTAGTACCATCTTTATCCAAGGTAGTATTGACCTCTCTCTTCTCATTGACGCCTGCATCCTTACCAAAGTCGATCAATGCCGGAACTGTCCACTCATAAGCCTCAGTTACCACGTACTTAACCTCTGTCATACTCGGTCCAGACCCCTTGCTGCCAGGAAGAGAAGTACCAGTCGCAAACACCGGCATTGCGCAGACGGACACCGCCAGAGAGGCTGCGAGGAGCAGGGCGGCCGCTTTCTTCGTCAATTTCATAATCCTTATTCGGCAATGGGGCCCGCAGCTGACGGTCAGCCTTGGATTTGCCTACTCCTTTCACACCATATGGTTTGTTGATCCCCAATTCAGTTCTTTTTTTATTGTCAACACTGCCTGTCTTGCCCACCGCAAGGGGGCTCAGCCCACGGTCAGTGTCAGCTTTACGATGCCGCTGTTGGTCTTGGTGGTGCGGTCCGAAAGATAGGGCTGGCACACCACATAGGCCGGGTACTCGCCGGGGGCAAGGGCGCGGGTCATCTCCATCTTTTGCACATACAACCCGGGCGCTACAAGGCCGGACTGGAACAGCAGCTCGTCGCCGTCCTCTAAATACAACCCAAAGGCGATGTAGTAGCACTCCTCCTTGCCGGTCAGGGTAAGGGTGTACTGCTTGCCGTCATCGGTCTGCACGGTCAGGGTCTTTTCGCCCTTATAGCCCTTGACGGCCTCAATGGTGTACGCCCCGGCGTCGGTCTTTTGGATCTCAAAATAGGCGGGGTCGGCGTCCAGCACCTTTGTTACCTCGGCCTGAATGCCCGCCAAGCGCAGGTAATGGCTCAGTTCTGTGGTCTGGCCGCTGTCCACCACCAGCTTTTCCAGCGTGGTGCCGTCAAGGCTTACCCAGTCCTCGTACCAAAGGTTCTCGGCGGGGTTATGGAACTCGAACCCCTGCGTGATCTTTTTGGTCTTTGCGGGGATGGTAAAGCCGCCCCAGCCCGGCAGGGTGACGTTTTTGCTGCGGTCGATGGGGGTCTCCGGCTTGACGTACTGCGCCTGATAAGTCTCCATGGGCAGCGCGGCTGCTTCGGACGCGCCGTTGGCCGTGGCAGCGGACTTGCCGCCGGACACTGCGATGTAGCCGCCCAGCAGCAACACCAGTACCACCAGCACCCCGATGACTACTCTGCTTGTGTTTTTGTTCTCCATGGGCTCCACGCTCCCTTTCCATCAGAACAATAAAAAAGCCGCCCGACCTTGTGGGCAGCTTTGATGATACGAGCAAAATCCGGCGTGCCCTTGAAAAGAACACACCTGTGGTTTTGGACGATTCCGGTATGCAGAGTATTTCCGCAAAAAAACCGGAAGCAACCGGCTGGCATCATCCGGGAAATGCCCCGAACCTTAGCCCCTATGGCTTTGCGTCCTTGCCTTTCGACAAGTTTGCCAAAAAATTGCCCAATATTTTTAAAGATTGATACATTAGTTTTGTCGACAATAGTTTATCATACCCCCCCCCGGTGTCAACCGGTTTTACCGGAGTTTTGTTTATATTCTATGTTGTATTTTTCAGTAATGCGGCCGAAAACGTTTACATTTTGATGCTCTCTTTGTTTCATTTCCTTTTTTTGTAAAGTCCGGAAGAAAGTGGCTGGGGAGCCCTTTCAGGCGCTGCGCGCCGGATCTCCCAAGGGGAAAAGGCTCTTGTCCCGGTTCAAGCCGCAAAAATTGATTTCCGTGCCCCTCCCCCTTGCGCTGGCGGGGTTCAGCGCGTATAATGATAGATGTATCGTTATGCCAAAAAACGTGTAAGGAGCGTATTTTATATGAAGTTAGGTATCGTCGGCCTGCCCAACGTGGGCAAGTCCACTCTGTTCAACGCCATCACCTCCACCAAGAATGCGGAGGCTGCAAACTATCCCTTCTGCACCATCGAGCCGAACTCCGGCATCGTGGCAGTGCCGGACAAGCGGCTGGACAAGCTGGCCGAGATCTGGCAGACCAACAAAAAGACCCCCGCCATCGTGGAGTTCGTGGACATTGCAGGTCTGGTGAAGGGTGCAAGTCAGGGCGCCGGCCTTGGCAACAAGTTCCTTGGCCATATCCGCGAGTGCGACGCCATTGTGCACGTTGTGCGCTGCTTTGACGATGACAACATCATCCATGTGGTGGAGGACGTGACCAAGGCCGAGGCCGTGGACCCCATTGCCGACATTGACGCCATCGACTACGAGCTGATCCTCTCCGACCTTGAGGTGGTGCAGAACCGCGCAGGCCGCATGGCAAAGGCTGCCAAGAGCGGCAACAACAAGGGCGCTGCCGCCGAGGCCGCATGGCTGCAGCAGCTGGCCGACCATCTGAGCACCGGCAAGCCCGCCCGCAGCTTCGATTTTGATCCCACCGACACCGAGCAGCAGACCGTGCTGCACGAGATGGGTCTGCTGAGCGCAAAGCCGGTGCTGTACGCCTGCAACGTGGGCGAGGATGACCTGATGGAGGGCATCGAGAACAACAAGTACGTTCCGCTGGTGGCTGCCCGCGCCAAGGAAGAGGGCGCCCGCTACATTCCCATCTGCGCCAAGACCGAGGAGGACATTGCGGATTACAGCCCCGAGGAAAAGAAGGCATTTCTGGCCGAGATGGGCATCGAGGCCAGCGGTCTGGACAACCTGATCACCGCCAGCTACGACCTGCTGGGTCTGATCTCCTTCCTGACCGACGGCAAGAAGGAGTGCCGCGCATGGACCATCCGCAAGGGCACCAAGGCTCCGCAGGCTGCCGGTAAGATCCACAGCGACTTCGAGCGCGGCTTCATCCGCGCCAGCGTCATCGGCTACGATGATCTGGAAGCCAACAACTTCGACTACGCCGCCGTCAAGGCCAAGGGTCTGCAGCGCACCGAGGGCAAGGAGTATGTTGTGCACGATGGCGACGTCATCGAGTTCCTGTTTAATGTTTAAAGGAGTCCACCATGATCTTTGGTATTATGGGCGCTATGCCCGATGAAGTAGACCAGCTGTGTGCAAAGCTGGAAAATGTCACCGTTGAGCCCTACGGCGGCGTGGAGTACCACAAGGGTACGCTGGCCGGCAAGCAGGTGGTGGTGTGCTGCGCCGGTATGGGCAAGGCCAACGCCGCCGCTACCACGCAGGTGCTCATTACCAAGTTCGGCGCGGAGAAGATCATCTTCTCCGGCATTGCAGGCAATATGACCAGCAAGATCGGCATCGGGGATGTGGTCATCGGCAAGACGGTGCTGTACCACGACGCCCAGCTGGATATGATCTGCCAGAACCCGCCGTTCCTGAAGGAATACACCGGCGACCCGGAACTGATCGCCGCTGCCGAAGCCGCCTGCGCCGAAGCCGGGGTAAAGGCACTGGTGGGCAAGATCGCCACCGGCGATTTGTTCGTGGGCGACAGCGAGACGAAGGCCGCCATTGAGGCCAAGTGTGCCCCGGACTGCGTGGAGATGGAGGGCGCGGCGGTAAGCCAGATCGCCGCCAAGAACGGCGTGCCCTGCGTCATCCTGCGCGCCATGAGCGACAACGCCGACGAGGACGGCCACGAGGTGCTGGTGGTGAAGAAGTTCAGCATCAGCGAATATGTCGCCACCGCCACTAAGATCGTAGCAGCGATGGTGGAAAAGCTGTAAATTTCCCCAAAACAACAACAGCCAGACCGGCAGTGCCGGTCTGGCTGTTTTGCGTTTATGTCAGTTTTTGGTCAGATCCTTGGTATACAGGGCGCGGGTGGCGTTGAGCACGGCAATGACCATCACGCCCACGTCCGCAAAGATGGCTGCCCACATTCCGGCAATGCCCAGTGCACCCAGCAGCAGGCACAGCGCCTTGATGCCCAGCGCGAACACGATGTTCTGGTGCACAATGCGCAGGGTGCGGCGGGCAATGCGCATAGCCAGCGCGATTTTGGCGGGGTCGTCATCCATCAGCACCACGTCTGCGGCCTCGATGGCAGCGTCCGAACCCAGCGCACCCATGGCGATGCCCACGTCTGCGCGGGAAAGCACCGGCGCGTCGTTGATGCCGTCACCCACAAAGGCAAGGTTCTCCTTGGGCTGCTTTTCAGCCAGCAGCTTTTCGATCTGGTCCACCTTGTCACCGGGCAAAAGACCGGCGTGGTACTCGTCCAGACCCAGCTGCTGCGCTACAGCCTGTGCCACCGGCTGTGCATCGCCGGTCAGCATGACCGTCTTGCGCACACCGGAAGCCTTCAAAGCGCGGATGGCATCGGCGCTGTGGGGCTTTACCACGTCCGAAATCAGCAGATAGCCCGCATAGCTGCCCTCCACGGCAACGTGCACGATGGTGCCCACGCCGTCCACGGCGGGGACGGTCAGCCCCAGCTTTTTCATCAGGCGGGCGTTGCCGGCAGCAACGGCCTTGCCGTCCACCTTCGCGGTCACGCCATGACCGCCCAGCTCCTGCACGTCCGTGACCCGGGCGGCATCGATGGGCTTGCCGTAGGCAGCTTTGATGCTCAGGGAGATGGGGTGCTTCGACCAGCTTTCCGCCAGCGCAGCGGCTTCCACCAGTGCGGCGTCGGTCACGCCCTCGGCGGGGTGGATGCCGGTGACCTTAAAGGTGCCCTGCGTCAGGGTGCCGGTCTTATCGAACACCACAATACCGGTGTTGGCAAGCTCTTCCAGATAGGTAGAGCCCTTGATGAGGATGCCGCAGGAGGAAGCGCCGCCGATGCCGCCGAAAAAGCTCAGCGGGATGGAGATGACCAGCGCACAGGGGCAGCTGATGACAAGGAAGGTCAAAGCGCGGTAGACCCAGTCGCCAAAGCGGGCGGGCTGTCCCATAAGCAGCAGCACCACCGGCGGCAGAAGCGCCAGCGCCAGTGCGCCGTAGCAGACAGCGGGGGTGTACACCCGGGCAAAGCGGGTGATAAAGTTTTCTGCCCGGGCTTTTTTCATGCTGGAATTTTCCACAAGGTCGAGAATTTTAGAGACGGTGGACTCGCCAAATTCCTTGGTGGTGCGCACCTTCAGCAGGCCGGTCATATTCACACAGCCGCTGATGACCTCGTCCCCGGCGTTCACGTCCCGGGGCAGGCTCTCACCGGTCAGGGCGGCAGTGTTCAGGGCAGAAGCGCCCTCCACGATGACGCCGTCAATGGGCACCCGCTCGCCGGGCTGCACCACAATGACGGTGCCCACCTCGACCTCGTCCGGGTCCACCTGTTCCAGCTTGCCGTCCTCGCCCTCGATGTTGGCGTAGTCCGGGCGAATGTCCATCAGGCTGGCAATGCTCTGGCGGCTTTTGCCCACGGCAACGCTCTGGAACAGCTCGCCGATCTGGTAGAAGATGATAACGGCGCAGCCCTCCACATAGTCGCCCAGTGCAAACGCGCCCACGGTGGCCACTGCCATTAGAAAGCACTCGTCAAAGGGCTGACGGTTCTTGATGCCCTTCAGCGCCTTGCGCAGCACATCCCAGCCCACCACAAGGTAGGGGATGCAGTAGAGCGCCAGCTCCACCGGCATGGGCAAGGCGGGCAAAAGCTTGAGCACGATGACCAGCGCCACGGCGATCAGAATGCGCTCAAGGGTCTTTTTTTGTTTCTTGTTCATAAGCAACGCTCCTCAGTTTGCGGTGCAGCGGATGAAAAACGGGTGGTTTTCCACAAGTTTTTCGGCAAAAAATGGGTATTCCACAGTTTTACCCGCGTTTTCCACACAGTTTTCCTGTAAAAAAGCGCTTTTCCACGCTTCTTTTTCGGTTTTTTCGCAAAGTGTGTTGAAAACCCGGTGGAAATTGTTGAAAAGTGGCGGATTTTTCCACAGAAAAACTCCCCCAGTCCACACCGACCGGGAGAGCTTTGCCGTACATCAGATATCAAAGATCTCGCAGTCGTCCTCTACCTTCTTGCAGGCAGACAGCACGTTCTCCATGGTGTCGTGGGGGTCTGCACCCTCGGCAAACTCCACCTTCATCTTCTGGGTCATAAAGCTGACGGTCGCCTTTTCCACACCGGCTACGGTGTTGGCGGCATCCTCCATCTTCTGGGCGCAGTTGGCGCAGTCCACTTCGATCTTGTAGGTCTTTTTCATAATAAGTACCAGCCTTTCTTTTTCTGCGGGCGTGTGCCCGGTCATTCTTCGATATGGTCCATCCCCATGGAGAGGATGCTGCGCACATGGTCATCGTCCAGTGCGTAGAAAACAGTTTTGCCTTCCCGCCGGAAGCGCACAAGCTTGGAATCCTTGAGCACCCGCAGTTGGTGGCTGACGGCAGACTGGCTCAGCTGCACGGCGTCCGCGATATCCTGCACGCAAAGCTCGCTGTCGTGTAAGGCGTACAGAATTTTGATGCGGGTGGAATCGCCGAACACGCGGAACAGGTCCGCCAGTTCGTACAGCACCTCGTCATCCGGCATCTCCACCGGCTGAGTCTCCTTTTCCGGCGCGGCTTGTTCTAGCCCGGTCATGCTGTCATCCCCTTTCGTTTCGATATATGAGCATCTGTTCATGTGTTCATGATAGCACGCAGACAGCCCCCTGTCAAGCAAAATCCGCAAAGTTTTTTACATTGCCGTAAAATTGCTGAAAATCGCCGTAAAACGCAAAAAAGATGCAATTTAAATTTGCAAATGGGGTGCGGGTTGGGCAGCAGAACGATTTGAAATGGCTTCCGCTTCTTCCGGGTTGCGGCACCCAGCATCCGCATCGTGCCTTGGGCGGCACTTGCGTCTTGCTGGCCGCTGCCCCAACAACTCCTCCCTGTTTCCGCCGCTGGCGGTGGTCGTCGTCGTTGCTAGCCATGTTCAGCGGAAATAATATTTATATTTTCGCGTTTGGAGCGACCGCGTTTGCGGAGCGCAGCGCAGCAATGAAAGCCCCAGTGGGGCTTTTAAGCGGCAGAGCGGTCTGCGTTAGCAGATGGAGGGGCTTTGCCCCGACAAGCTCCGCAGACTTTCCTGTAACCCGAAATTTAAAATCATTCTTCCGCTGATTATGGCCAGAGCACAGCGGAGGCCATTTCAAATCGTCTCGACCTCGGAGAAATCTGGCACGCCGCAGGCGATGACGGAAGGGGTCTTACCAAGCAAAAAAGAGCCATTGCACGCAATTTGTGCAATGGCTCTTTTGGTATGCTGTTACAGATCCACCACGTTGCCGACCTCGGCGGGAGCGGTGGGCACGGGGCCCAGAGCGGCCTCGTCGGCATCGCGGCGCACCGTAAAGATGGCGCTGCGCCCGGCGGCAAAGTCCGGGTGCCATGTCAGCGCAAGGGTCTGCCAGTCCTCCGGCACGGCGCAGAAGCAGTGTAGCAGCGCACCGCGTCCGGCGGCAAGGTTCAGGGTGAACACCGAGGCGTCCGCCGCGTTCTCGTTGTACAGCGGGGCGGCAAAGCTGCCGCAAGGCACGCTCTGGCCGTTGCAGGCAGCGGTCACGCCGGTGCCCATGCTATACAGCTGCTCCCGGGTACGCAGACCCCGACTTTGCAGGTAGCTGGTATCCACCGGCAGGCTGGCTGCCGAAAGGTTTTCCACCGAGAGGTACACCAGCACGCCGCCCAGCTCCGGTGCCGGGGCATAGCCCAGCAACTCTACGGCAGCTTTGCCGTCCAGCAGGGCAGGCTCGCCCGCAAGACACGGCTGCTGCGCCGCAGCACAGACCCCGGTAAGCAGCGCAGCCGCAAGGCTGACCGCACCGGAACCGGCACATTTCAGGAATGACCGGCGGGAGATGGATTGGGACATGACAGCGTTCCTCCTGTATACGATACAATATACTACCCTTTAACAATAAAGGATTCTGTGCGTTCTGTCAAGGGGCAGTGGGAAACTGTAACCCTTTGTTTATTCGTAGGCCTCGTTCTCCTCGGCTTCGGCCTGCCCCTGCAGGGTGTCGGCGTAGCCGAAGGGTACGATGTCGATAGCCTCCACCAGTTTGTCCCGCATCCACAGCTGCACATCGGTCTGCACGGTGTAGCCGCAGCCCGGGTCTGCCATCCACTGCTCGGGACGGCGGGTGGGCACGGCGCGCTGGCTGAGCATGCTCATGATCACGCCGCCGTGGGTCACGCAGGCGGCCTCGGTAACGTCCATACGGATCATGTACTCAAACAGCTTCAGCAGGCTGTCGGCGCAGCGGGCATGGAACTGCTCGGTGGGCTCTGCGCCCTCCGGCAGATAGCCGGAGCCCGGGGTGATCCACTTTTTAAAGTCCTCGTCGTGCACGAGCTCCTTTACGGGGCGGCCCTCAAACTTGCCAAAACCGGCCTCCCGTAGGTCGTGCACCGTAAACTGGTGGGCAGCCCCGGGGAACAGGATGTTGGCAGTTTCCACCGCACGCAGCAGCGGGGAGGAAAACACGGTATCTACCTGCGGGTAGGCGAACCGCTCCTTCAGGTCAGCCAGCTGGGCGCGTCCCTCGTCGCACAGGGGCAGGTCGGTGCCGCTGCCGATGTACAGGCCTTGCAGGTTGCCCGCGGTCATGCCGTGGCGGATGAGATGAAGTTTGAAGGTTTTCATGGATCACACCTCTTTTGGTTTAAAATTACGGATGAGGCTTAGCCCTCGGCGTGGTTGACCTCCACGGTATCGGGGAACACATTCATGTCCAGACGGCAGTCGTCGCGGATGGTCACGCTGGTCAGGGCGGTGCAGCCCTTGAAAGCACCGGTCTTGATGTAGCCCACGCTCAGGGGGATGTTGACCTCGGTCAGGGCGGTGCAGCCGTTGAAGGCGCCGGCCTCGATGTACTCTACACCGTCGGCGATGTTCACGGTGGTCAGGGCAGTGCAGTCCTTGAAGGCGGTAGCACCCACGCTGGTAACGGTGCCCTCCACCTCAACGGTGGTGATCTGGTCGGCCTGATCAGCCCAAGGAGCCGGAGCGTCCTTGGTGAAGTTGGTCATACGGCCGGTGCCGCTGATGGTCAGGGTGCCGTCAGCCAGTGCCCAGGTCACGCCCTCGCCGCAGCTGTTGTTGGTGGCAGCAGCGGTAGAAGCAGCCACAGAAGAAGCGGCTGCGGAAGAAGCAGTGGACTTGGAACCGCCGCAGCCGGTCAGGGCGATGGCGGCGATCAGGACGGCAGCGGCAGCGCTGCACAGACGGACTTTGCGCTCGAGTTTCATGATGAAGTTTCCTCTTTCTTATTCTTGGTATATTACCTTTTATAGCGTCTGGCTTGTCCTTTGCGGATTTGTGCGCCGGTCAAGAACAGTCGCCAAAAAGAAATTATAGCACAAACTGCAGAAAGATGGAACCACCTCTTTGAAAAAATTTTGTTTCGAAAAAGACCTGCTTTCACTACGCCTGTCGTTTTTTTGCCGCAGCGAAAACACAAAATCTATGTGTTAATACCCATAGTTTAGCATAGATGTGGGGGGCGGGCAAGAGTTTTGACAATAATGACGAAAAAAGACGAAAAATATCGGCATTTTTCTTGCTTTACAAGTCGTTTTCCAATGTGTATAATCAACCTGTTGTAAACCAAAAACAAGGATGTTACCAAAAATAGATCCTGCAGATATTGAGGAGAGCACATCATGGAGTTCAATCGCATCATCAAGCTGCTGCGCAAGGAGCGCGGCATCACCCAAAAGCAGGCGGCAGAGGATCTGGGGGTCTCTCAGGCGCTGCTGTCCCACTACGAAAAAGGCATCCGCGAGTGCGGCTTGGACTTTGTGGTGCGGGTGGCAGATTATTATAATGTTTCCTGCGACTATCTGCTGGGGCGCAGCGCCGAGCGCAACGGCATGATGCTTTCTGCCGAGGATCTGCCCAACCCCGAAAAGATGAAAGACAACGTCTACCACGGCAGCGTGCTGCCCACCATGAACAAAAAACTCATCTCCAACAGCCTGAACGTGCTCTACGCCAAGATCGGCCAGTGCCACAGCAAGGCGTTGACCACCGAGGTGAGCGCCTACCTGATGATGGCGGTGGCCAAGATGTTCCGGCTGCTCTACTCTGCGGAGCCGCACAACGCCTCCAGCATGTTCAGCATTGAGCCCCACCGCTGGCACGGCTATTCCGATGCGGTGATGCGAATGGCGGAAGCCAACGTGGAGGCGCTGCTGGACGGGCAGGACGTGAACGGCGGCGAGGGCGTCAAGGACCCCGCCTGCCTTGCCATGACCACCGAAAGCCTGACGCGGGAATTTCCGCTGTACACGCCCAGCCTGTTAAATCTGGTCAAAACCAGCGAGACCCATGTCAAGGGGCTTTCGCCGCAAGAGTGACCGGCTTGTGAAATTGTTGTAAATAATCAGCCCGGACTCTTGCATCTGTGCGCCGGAAACGGTATAACCAGAGAAAGAAGAAAAAGAAACTGACCCTTCAAGGAGGATATACCTTATGTCTACTGTCATTTCCCGCCGCAGCTTCCTCAAGTGCACCGGTGCATCTGCCGCCGTACTGGGCGCAGCCAGCCTGCTGGGCGGCTGTAAGTCCAACGGCAACGACACCGTGGTAGAGGTCAAGGTGGGCGATACCGTCCGCAACTGGAACGGCTTGGGCGTGCAGCTGACCAGCGTGTTCCACCTGACGCAGGACCCTGTACAGCCGGCAGGCTACGAGTATCTGGGCGTGCGGGTGACCACCGTCAACCGCAGCAAGACCGAGAGCTACGCCATCGGCGCACAGGGCATTGACGCCATCAACGAGGCCTACCCCGTGCCCCCGCTGGAGAACGTGGACGCAAACTTTCAGGCCATGGCCGCCGCTACCCCGGACTTTACCGCCGTCTGCGATGGCCAGCCCGCAGCCTGCTGCGCCAATATCTCGTTGTATAACGCCAATTCCCAGAGCTTTTCCGATGTGGAGAGCCTGCCCCCGCAGGGCAGCGCCTACATCGTGCTGATGCTCATGGTGCCCAAGGACTGGAAGCAGCTGAAGGTCACTTATGTGCCCACCTTCCTGGAGGGTAAGAGCCTGACCTTCGTCATGAATGCCTCTGACGTGATCCGCAGCTGACAAAATCACCAGAAAAATCACTTAAGCTTCGTCTAAAATGCGCGATGCTGCCACAAAATATTCACATTTGTTTTGCGGAAAATCATTGACATTTTTCTCTGTTTCGCCTATTGTATAGGTAGTGCCCTATGGCAGAATCTGTATTATTGATGTGTCCCAAAGGAGGAACGAATATGACTGGGGAATTTTCCCGCCGCTCTTTCCTGAAATATACCGCCCTCACCGCTGTGGCTGTGGCGGGCAGCAGCCTGCTGACCGGCTGCTCCGGGTATGCCCCGGTACAGCACGCCGTTGGCACCAGCAACAAGGTGCTGAAGGTCGTATCCACGCTGGAGCAGGTAGAATGCACTGCAACTTTCACCACCTTTAAGTTGGTGGTGAAAAACGGCCGCAATAATGCGCTGGACGTGACCAGAGCAAACTTTGCCGTGAAGGCAGACGGATATCTGGCCTACCAGAACGACAAGCTGCAGGTGACCAGCCCGGATGCGCTGAGCCATCAGGTCAAAAAGGGCGAGACCGTTACTTATTATGTGACCGCAAAGGGTCTGAATGCACGGACGGACGGTCCGGTGACCCTTACCTTCTATCCCGATCTGGAGTACAGTGAGTTCAACGCGAACTGGGAACTGACCGCAGACGCTTTGAAGTCTACGACCTGAGCCCTAACATTCTGGTAAAAACGGAGGAATAAGCCATGTCTTATACATTTCCCCGCCGCGCATTCCTGAAGTATTCGGCAGCCACCGCAGTGGCTGTAGCCGGTGCCAGTCTGCTGGGCGGCTGTGAATATCAGGACCCCCAAAACCCGGTGAGCAAAAAACTGCCCAGTGCGATCACCAGCGAGCTGCAGGTCATTGCCGGCCTGAAGACCATGAAGATCGCCGGCGGCACCTGCACTCTGGAGGTGGACATTGAGTCTGCCCGTGCAAACCCCATCCCGCTGGATCCCTACCGCTTCTCTGTTGCCGTCAAGGGCACCGAGGACAAGCCGGTCTACTTCAGCGATAACTGGGGCGGCGTGCGCATTCTAGACGCTGAGAACAGCCTGATCCAACAGAAAAAGCCCATCACCATCCATCTGGCCGCCGACCACTTCCCCACTCTGGAAGAAGGTCAGACCGTGGTGTTCAAGTTTATGCCCATCCGCGAGAACTCCGAGTATTCCATGACTTGGGAGATCACCAAGGAAGTGTACGAAGAGTTCATCAAAAATCAGAGCACCAACGAGGGCTGAACGTATCATAGCTGAACTATGACCGCAGACCGCCGCACAAAGCTTTGTGCGGCGGTCTGTTTTTTGTGTGCAGGCTGTTTTGTACTGTGTGCGAATGATTCAGACCGCAGCACCCGGCGCTGCACCACGCTTTGCGAGGCACTTGGAGAAAAGTGTTGACGGCAGCAGGCTTTTTTGTTATACTGTATAAGGTTTATTATGGAGATGTATCGAAGCGGTCGTAACGAGAACGACTCGAAATCCAACTGGCTTTTTGGAAGTGGATTTCCGATTTTGCTAGGTTTCATGCGGGTTTTTCGGCTTCGAGAGCGAACGATTTTCGGTCGTTCTCTCCTGAAATTCTCTCCAAAGTTTTCCCAGAATGCACGGAGCATTCTAAAATTTAATATGTGGAGCATTACTCAAGTGGTCGTAAGAGGTCGCACTCGAAATGCGATAGGCCGGGAGACCGGTGCCAGGGTTCGACTCCCTGATGCTCCGCCAAATCGAATGGACAGATGAATTTTATTCGTCTGTCCATTCTTTTTTGCCGGAACATCGCCCGTCCACCCTGTCTTTGGGGCGTATGGCATCATGCTGACGCATTGCCATAGCCCAGCCCCTCCAGCATCGCCTGTGCAGATGAGAGCTTGGAAGCGTAATCGAGGTGGGCGTAAATATTGGCGGTGGTGGAGAAGTCGCTGTGACCCAACCATTCCTGAATCTGCTTCATGGGAACGCCGTTTGCCAGAAGAAGGCTGGCGCAGCTGTGGCGCAGATCGTGGAAGCGGATAGGACGCAGACCGTTTTTCTCCAACAGCTTCGGGAACTGCTCGGAAACGTAGTTGGGACGGATGATGTTCCCGATCTCGTCCACACACAGATAGCCGAGATAATCCCGATTGTAGCTTTTACCGCACAGGCGGCGGTAGGTGTCCTGCTGACCTTTCAGCATCAACAGACGGTCACGGATGGGCGGCACAAGGGGCAGCGTCCGCAGACTGGATTTCGTTTTTGCGCGGTCTGCCTGCACCAGAACCTTTTTGCCGTCGATGGATGCCTGCGTGACGATGTGCTTGATCTCCAACGTGTTGGCTTCAAAGTCGATGGCATCCCATTTCAGACCCAGCACCTCGCTGCGGCGCAGGCCGTAGAAGGATGCCAGCAGAACCGGGATCTCCAGTTTGGTGCCCTCTGCGACCTCCGTCAAAGCATGAATCTCATCGGCACTGTAATAGCTGCCTTTGAACTCGTTCTTCTTCGGACGCTCGACCTTATCTGCCGGATTGGTGGGGATCAGGTCGATCTTTACCGCATACTTCAACGCCTTGTGGATGTTTGCATGGTAATGGATCACCGAATTTGCCTTGACCCGTTCAAGTTGTTTGTTGTAGAAATCCTGCAAGTCTGTAGCTTTCAGGTCTATCAGCTTGATATTGCGCTTTCGGAAATAGGGAACGATCACACGCTCCACCATTCCCTGATAGCTTGCATAGGTCGTGATTTGGACAGTGCTTTTTGTGACTTCCAGCCATTTCAGCATGAAGTCCGAAAAGAGAATGTCATCGTCTAAGCGAATCTCCGCAGGTGCGGTGGAAACCATGAAGTTCCGCCGACGTTCCAGCAAAAGAGCCTCGGCTTTCTTCTTGTTCCTCTTGACGGACAGACCGGTGGCTTCCCACTTGGTCTTTCGCTTTCCGTTTGCGTCCTTGTAACTCAGAACGATGTAGTAGAAGTCGTTTTTTTCTTGCAGATGCCCTGCTACCATAGTGTTACCTCCTGTCTTTGCATCCACTTGAATATGTAACTTCTGCCGCTGACACCATCAGTGTACCCAACGGCAGGAGAGAATGCAAGGATGTCACGCCCGGATGGTGTGACCGGGTGCGAATCCGATGAGATAAGTCAAAAGATGTGCCTTGGGGATGCGGTAGGAGCGTCCGACCTTCAAATGCTGGACGCTCCCTTTTTTCAAAAGAGCATACCCGGTTTTTGTGCTGACGCTCAATACCTCGCACATCTGGTCGATGTTCAATACATCCGGGTAATCCCGGAGCATCACACGGTACGCATCACGGGGATTCAGATTTTCCTCACCCAAACAGATTCCCCCTTTCTATAATGGAGTGTAGAGCATAACTTTATGATAGGATTTCAGCGAGATCAAGACTTGAAACAACGCCCTTCTCGATCTCCTGCATTTCATCCTGCGTAAGCCGCCCCAGGAAACGCTGTATGCGGCTTTTGTCTATCGTGAAGATTTGTTCCAACTGAACCACAGACGGCTTCTCGAAGGCTGTATTGTGGGCTATCAGAACGTGTGTGGGCTGGTATTTCTTTTTCTCGGTGCGGGAAGTCACTGTCGCCACAATAAGGGTAGGCGCATAGCGGTTTCCTACATCGTTTTGCAGAACCACCACAGGGCGGGTGCCACCCTGCTCGGAGCCGATGTGCGGCTCCATGTCTGCATAGTAAATGTCCCCTCGGAGATATTTCCATTCTTTTGGTATGATACGATCAAGCCCCCTTTACAATATGTAGCACAAGCCGCCACACCCCTGAAGCGGCTTGTGCAGGGAAAGGAGTATGCCGATAAAGGCAGAGAAGATTAACGCTTGACAGGAAGGCTCAAAGAACGGCTGGAGCCGTTGTAGATTTCCAGAATCTGCTTCATGTGGCGGTCTGCGATATTGCCGGTGTCCTTTCGTGCAATTTTGGTGATGGTCTTGGGGTGGACGGAACCAAGCCGCATAATCAGCCGTTCCCGGCTGTATTCATCGCGGTACATTGCCACAAAGCGGGTAACGCCATGGAGGATGCCGGACAGAAACGAATCGGAATCGCCCCACCATGCCTCCACGATGATTTTCAGGGCTTCCTGATAGATGTCAGAACCGTAGTTCTTGTAAATATAATAGGCAGAACGGATGCAGTAGATTTTCCACTCGGCCCGGATGCCATCCAGTGCAAAAGTAGCACCAGCTGCTTCGGTGGCTGCAACGAATGCACAGGCATCCTCATCTTCTGCAACAATGTCGGCACGGAGACGTTCGCCTGCGGTCAAATCAGTGGAAATGCCCGTCTGAACAGCAAACAAAAGGGCTTCATCCTTTTTGGAAAGGCCGTGAAAGACCTTGCAGAGAATCGGGAGGTCACGACCTCCGTTGCAGGCGACACGCGCTTCGATGGTGTTCTGGCCGTCAAAAACATGGTAACGGCCATCACGGTAGCTGACCTTCGGCTCGTTGGCAACGTACTCCGAAAAGGTAGCAGAAATCTCCGCCACTTTTCTGGTGCGCAGGACACGCTGATATTCAGCGCAGGGGGTCAAGAGTGCGCTGTCGATGTAGCGCATCTCGCAAACACATTCGGGCAGCTTGGCAAGGTTCAGATTAGAAATCATCATAGCACTCTCTCCTTTATCGTCTGAAGATAGGCAGAAGTGTCATCAACCAAAGAAAGAATGGCACTTCTGCAGTCGTTGTCCTCAAAAACATCAGGGTAGTCTTTGAATACGAGATTCCAGCGGCGAACGAAATCCTCCTTTGCGCCCTGAACTTCGCACATCATAATCGAGCCGTTCGCAACGGTCATTTTATGGTGGCGGTTGTCAATGGATTGCTGAAGTCGTTTTCGATCTTCGTCTGTAAGACAGCGTTTGTGACCTTGGATACTCCTTTTGAAATCCGGGGGCGAATTGCTTACGGGGGTGATCTCGCCCTCGGTATGGACTTTGCTGGATACAGGCACATTATCGGCATCGATTTTTTCGGGCTTCGGTGGTTTGCTTTTTGCCTGCCGCTCCTGTTTGGGTTTGCGCAGTTCTTCGATGATTGCCGGGATTTCTTCTTTTGGCATTTTGGCCAGAGCGGTGATCTCAGCATCGGTCGCCTTGATATGCCCCGACAATATTTCCTCCATTGCACCGGGAACAGCAGCCTCTGCTGCATCAACGCCTTTGGCGTACTTTTCTGCTCGACGAACAAATATTGGAGTAACACCGTTTTTGGCAGCAATGCGTTCACAGGTGCGTCCTTCGGTTGACCTCATGTGATCATTTTGAGCACATGAGGTGAATCTTCCAGATTCATCATGTTCTCTATGTGTTGACCCACCCACAGAAAGTTTTTCATTTTCGTAGGTTTTCCCCATCAAGAATTTCCGACGTTCCGGGTCAAGGTTTCTGCGCCCCAACTGATTTTGACAAATCCATGCCAGAGCAGCGTAGCGGTCAGGCAACTGGATTTCTTTCACCTCAAAAGCAATCTCCGGGTGATTTTTGAGAATCCGATACCGGGAATGTCCATCCAGTATGTAGCCGTTCCAGATGATAAGAGGGTTCAAAAGCCGCCGCTCCTGAATCATGTTCTGCTCTAAGATGTGCTCCTCCTCGGCGTTCAGCGGCGGGATCTTGCCCTGAAACTCCGGGTCAATCTTAAGCGCAGTCAATTTCATCATCGAACCGGCCTTTCTTAAAATAGGTAGCTTTCGGGCTGGCGGGCTGGATGTAGTAGTCGTAGCCAAAACGGGTCTGGCAGTAGGTGCAGGGTTCCTTGGTGAGCTGGTAGGGGTCAGCACGGTGGACACGGATGCCGCACGCATTGCGGAAAGCACTCAGGCAGTGCGGGCAGAGGGTGGTCAGGGTCGATTCATCGGGCTTGCGAGTAAAATTACGGCTCATAATCATTACCTCCGTTTCGTATGGGTGAGTGTTCGATATGGAAAAAGCCCACTGCCGTGGTTCAGAAGAATCCCGGTGGTGGGCTTTGAAGTTTTACTTTAGGTTTTTCCAACCTATTTGTCCTCGACCCCCCGTTGGATTTGGAATACACCTCGGTAAGTGGGGACTTGCACCCCACTCCACATTGGCTTCTTCAGCCACCCCGTCTTCTTTATGACCGGGCCGCGAGTTACGGAAGTTTCATTATTTTGTCCGAGGGAATGATATTCAATTTTCAAGGTACGGCTTCCAGCTTTGGGTTCCTTCCCGTCTGGGGTGTCACCCTTGCTGTGACCATAGTGTACCTGAAAACCGAACGCATTCTTAGGACACAGTACGTCCTATTTTGAGGCTTTTTTCATTTTATTTTGTAAAAAAACGGACATACTATGTCCTGTTTTTCGTAGGCACGTTAGATGTTTCGCGCAAAAAAAGGAGTCGAGAATTGCTTCTCGACTCCTCTGGAAAATGCTTATGTCTCCAGTTCTTCCATTAGACTATTTATAGTCATCTTGAATTTCTGGATGTTCTGATGTTGCTTTTCAATTAATGCGCTCAACTCCCTTTCCCGTGGAGTTTCTGTCACGCCGCAAATCAAAAAGTCCAGTGTGGTTTTCAAAGATACTGCCACTTCTACCAGCAGGTCTATCGAAGCGGCACATTCTCCCCTCTCGATTCTTCCCAAATGGCGGTCACTGATGTTCAGCTTTATGGCAAACTGTTCTTGCGTAAGCCCGTGGGCTTTGCGGGCCTTTTGGATACGTTTTCCGGTGGCGTGAGCATCAAAGTACATAAGCCAGCCCTCCGACCAAACGGCGCAGCAACCAATCGCCACACCAAGGGGTCAGAGCGCAGGCAGACATTCGTTCGCGGCGGGTCGGTTGCTCGCCGGGACTGGATTCGTACTCAATCAATCTTCTTTTCATAGTTTTTCTTCGTCCTTTCCTTTGTCGATTATGGCAATGTTATGGGGCGGAGCATGGAGAATGCACGGTGCAATCCTCCATGATAGTAAAAGGGAAAATCCCTGTTGCTATCCATGATGAAAGAAATAATGTGTTGGCTCACGAAATGGTGCTCTAGCGTTGAAGTAAGAAGACTCCGTCCAACTCTTTAGGGAATCGTACTTGTTTTTTCTACTTTCTTGTAGAGTATATTTTCTTCTTTCTGCAGCGGAACTGGACGTATCGGCTGATATGTCCAGCCGATACAGTCTGGAGGCCATCCCTCCATATCTCGCCTAATCATAACATTGATTGTCGTCTGAATTGCTTTTTTGGTATTGTACTTCATAAAATCACCGTTCCTTGGTTTTGTGTAAATCCGCCGCAACTAGTGTTATTGCATCTGCTGCTAGTGCAGCGACTAATCCATTTCCCATTGTTCTAGTGTGACAAAAAATGCACAGCAAGCATAGAATATCCATTCCGATGAGAACCTTGCGTATTTCCTTTTTCATTGCGTTCATTTCGTCTACTGTCAAATGGATTTGTTCGTTGTTGACAGGAGCAAACTTGAAAATTGTCAGATTTGAGAAAATAATGATGAATACAAGTCTTTCCATGGATATATTTTGTACTACAAATATAGAACCGCATTCGATAAAAAGAGATACAATTAGACACTTAATATATGTTTTCGCATGATACCCATTTGTCCTGCGGCGTAGTACAAGAAATCCAAGAGTAAAACATAGTGTACATCGGAATCCAAACAACCGAGTACCAATCGAAATCAATACTACCCATGTGGAAAATGTCACTAGTTTTTTTTCAATGCTGTACACACACCACTCAAACATTCCCTGTTCGACAAGCTCGTTCTTTACACAAAAATCTGCGATTTTTTTTGCAACTTCATCCATTGGAGATTCCTACCATCGAGAGCATTTTTACTTGTTTTAAACACGATATTCTTCTCTACGTCCATGATTTTGTAACAAAATCGGGTTTCGATGTCACAAAATAGGCTATGTTTCAATTTCTCCGGTAAATTGAAACCATCCATCTGTGTAGTCCATGACAAAGTCTGCATGATATTTATTTAGAATAAGTTTTATATTGGAAAGTCCAAATCCATGAAGACTTGCATTCGGTTTCGTTGTCTGGATCGTGTCATTTTTTATCTTGACCGGAAGTGTCGTATTTCGGATGGAAAACAAAAGGCTTCGTTTTAACACAACTGAGACCCGAATCACTCTATTACCATCGACTTTTTCACATGCTTCAATTGCATTATCCAGCAGGTTGGAGAACAAAACGACCATATCGGACACGTCAAACGGAAGCGTCGATAGATCATTCAGCTTAAAGTCGATGTCGATTCCCTTCCGGATTGCTTCGGTTGCTTTCGTATTGAACAGCGCATCCAAAATCGAATGATGAGAATTGACCAAGAACAATCGATCTGTTTGTTCTTTAGTCACAGAATTCAGATATTGCTCTGCCGCATCGTACTCCTGATTTTGCAAAAGACCTTGAAGTATGTTGAGGTGTGCCCGAAAGTCGTGCACCTTATGGCGTTGAGCCGTATAGAGCTGACTTGCCGCTTCCATATTTTTAGCCTGAAACTGGAGCTGTTGTTCCAGTGCCAAAACTCTTTCCTGATTTTCAGCCGTCTTTTCCATCCGTTCCAAAAGATACAGAACCGCCACATTGGCCGCAAAAATCGACCCACATGCAGCAGCGACCACCGCTTCGCTTGCGTCCTTTCCAGTTGTCATGTACAGCAAAAGTACAAGCATCACAAACGATGTACTCGGAAACAAAAAGTAGAGCAATGATCGTACGCTAGTCAGGTTGTTGGACTTCTTCGAAAGCCTTCTTTGCCTCATGACCTTTCGGAATGTATATGTTAGAAAAAGTTCTGCCGAATAATTGATTCCTCCATAGACCATCGCAAGTGGAAAGTTTGAGCGAAAAGCCTCTCCGTCCATCCCACAGATGAAAGCGCCCATCATACCAAGGCCAAAAGACAGGTAATAGGTCACAAGGTACTCTATGCAAACCAAAAGCAACAGCATGGAATTGGAAATCTCTTTGTATAATACCCTTGCGCTTATTGTGTACGCCAAAATGATCATGCCGATTTTGATGGCCGGATCTCGCCCGAAGAATACAAACGGAACCTGCAGCACCCAACAAAGCAGCGCAATAAAACACCCAACGCCCAGTTTGAATTTCCAATTATCCCAGCGTCGGGTGGCAAACGCATCCAGAAAGAATATAAGCGAAAGCGTATCAACTACGGTATAAAGAATGCTCAAAAAATCGCCCATCGATTTTTCCCTCTCCACTTCAGGTACTGCTGTTTCAATGTCTTGTGATTTTTAGCACTGGAAGGCAGAACGATTCCACCGTACAAGCTCACTTTTTCGTATTGGAGCTGTTCTATATACTCCATGTTTACCAAAAAGGACTTTTGGACTCGCAGGAATCCAAGAGCCTCCAGCTTTTCTGACAAATCTGTCATATTACCATAAAATCGATATTCCTCTCGGTCATCGTTGATCAGATGCATCGTAACAACTCGCAGGTTTGATTCCAGATACAGAATATGGCTCACTGGGATATCGATCAATTCCGCATTGACAGAGATCGTAATGATTTGTTTTTCCCGAACCACTTCCCTGACTGCGTCCTCAAAATAGGATACCAGTCTTTCCTGCATGTCACTTTTCAAAAGATACCTAAACGCCTGTACCTCAAACCCTTCCGGCGCATACTGGATGAAGTTCGTCAGAAAAATGATAACGATTCCTGGATTTTCTTGCCGAAGTTTTCTTGCCAGATTAATGCCATTTAGCTTCTCCATGTCGATATCCAGAAATGCAATATCGTACAAATCATAGTCTTTAATCGCGCACGGATCATCAAATGCATGGATTTGCGCATGGATTCCGTTTTCCATACAATGTTCTTGAAGTAAGGTCGATACCTGCTCGACAATCTTTATCTCATCATCACAGACCAAAAAATTCATTTCAAATTTCCTCCAAGAGAATCTGACCAGCTTTTTGCCACTCAAGATAATGCAGCCCTTTCTAAAAGTCAATTGTATTTCGAGATAATCGAACTTTTACAATATTATAATACGATTATATCGAAACCGCAAATAGTACACTCTATAATGATAGGAGTGGACGAAAGTGGAATATTATCTCGGTGAAAAACTCAAATCGTTGCGCGAAAGCCGCAATTGGACACAAGCTGACTTGGCCAAACGATTGAACAAAGCTGTTTCAACAATCAGCGGGTATGAAAGCGATGCTCATGCAATCCCGTTGGATGTACTTTCTAGCATTGCTATGTTATTTGGTATTTCTGCTGATGAACTTCTTGGTCTTGAAAAAAGCGATTCACTTTCATTGTCAGGTCTTGAACCTGCGCAGAAAATCATTTTGGAGGATTTACGCAGGGAATTCTTAGCGCCAAGTCAGCGCGGGAAAGATTTTTCACCACAGCAAATGAAAATCCTTCATGATATCATAAAAGCTTTTTCTTAGTTGAAAGGCATTGAGCCAGTTTTCAGTTACTGGCTCAATGCCTTTTTTGTTGCCTTTTCATGACAGAAAATCCGTTTTTCGTTACCATAGTGTAGACTTTCTTGTGGTAAGGGAGTAGAACAAAACCACCTTCGCGCATTATAAAATATCAAGGAGTATAGTTATGAAAGTATCGCAATATAACAGCATCTATGATTTTCCAAGCAATCCTTCACAGAAATTGATGTTCAACGCAAAATCGCTCGCACTTGCGCTCGTTGATTGTTCTAAAGTCGAACAGTATGAAAATTATTGCCAGACTCACGAAGAAATCCCGGATGAGGCGTTTTTGAACGACTTGAAAACCGGTGGATTTCTCATCGATGATTCCATTGACGAAAAAGCTATTTTGAAGTATGAGCAGCTTTGCTCTCGGTACAGTCGTTCACATCTATCACTAGTAATTGCCGCCACATCAAATTGCAATTTCCGGTGTGTGTACTGCTACGAAAGATCAGTACTTCGCGCATCTACCATGTCCGAAGCCACTCAAGAGGCCATCGTTAAATTTGTTGAATCTGAAGCTCCTCATCTTGAGAGTTTCACAGTAACATGGTATGGTGGAGAGCCTCTCCTTGCACTTGATATTATTGAAAGCCTTTCCTTAAAATTCATCGACATCTGCAAGAAGAATGACATTGCCTACGGTGCGACAATTGTAACGAACGGCTATTTGCTGAATTGCGCAGTTGTTGAAAAGCTGAATACCCTTTATGTAAACCAATATCAAGTCACTTTGGATGGTCGAAAGGAAATTCATGATTGCAGCCGTCCTTTAGCTAATGGTGGCGGCACTTACGACGTTATTACTCAAAATTTGATTGATGTCAAAGATGTGATTCCATCGGTATCTCTCCGCATCAATACCGGCAGGCACAATGTCGATCAAGTTCATGAAATTTTCGAGTGGGTAAAAGATAATGGTTTGAGTGAAAAGGTTTTCCCATACCTCGGAAAAATCACCAGCACTGGTAAAGAAGATCCGACCACCTCTATGTGCTTAAACACCGATGAATTCGTTGAAGCCAGAATTAAAATGATCAACGGTGAAACTGCAAATCTGCAACGGAATAATTTTTATCCCACACCTGTCAGATGTTACTGTGGTGCAGATTCCAACAATGTGTTCGTCATCGACTCCGATGGTTCTCTCTATAAATGCTGGGATGACATTGGTCATATTGAGCGAGCTGTTGGCAACATCAACACGAATATTGAGTATAATAGCACTCTGTTCTCCTATATTCAGTACTCTGCTGTTGATGATCCGGACTGTAGCGACTGTGCCGTTCTTCCGATTTGCATGGGTGGTTGCCCACATCGCCGTGTACAATCGTTGCCCGACAGGTGCAGTGAATTCAAGGATCACCTTGAAGAATTTCTGCTTATAACGGCGGATAATGTCATCAAGGCACGCAGCAAGGAAAACGAAAATGTTCAAGCAGTGTGAAAAGTATTTTCGTGCGCATTGTCACGTTCTTGTAGTACTAGTGCTCTTGAGCATTTTGGGTACTGCTGTATCTATCGTTTCTCCCTACATAACCGGAAATATCATCACTGATATTTCATCCGGTCATTCACTTTTCCCTATTCTTCACAAATGTAAGGTTCTTCTCCTTCTTTTTCTGCTTTCACACGCGATGGGTGTTTTTAGCAGTGTTTTGAAGCTAAAGATAGAACTCTCTATGGGAAAAGAATTCAATTGCGATGTCATTTTCCATATACAAGATCTCCCTTACTCTTATATCCAAAGTCAAAACCTTTCTGCGCTGAATCAAGCCGTCAACCAAGATACGAATACTATCATTGCTTTTTGTATTGATTTAGTCTTAACTGTTACAACGAAGATTCTCAATGTTCTTTGTATTCTTTTCCTCTGTTTTTCATTGAACATCGAAATGTCCTTAATCATCGTAATTTCTTCGATTTTGTACACCCTTCTTTACCTTGTTTTAAAGAAGAAGTTGTATGCAACTCGGAAGAATTTGCGGATTTGCGAAAGCAACTTCTTCGCAAAGTTGTTCGAACAGCTCGAGTTTATCTATTTCATTAAAACCAATTCTATTGAAAGCTCCTTTCGAAAACGAGTCGATGATTCTTTTGCTAAATTCACTTCCGCCAAAGTCAACGATTCCTATCTCCAATATCTAATTTCGGTACTTCAAAGCAGCATTTCGTTGCTCTCTCAACTCATCCTTCTCATTGTCGGCGCTCAGTGTGTCTATAATGATAAAATCACAATCGGACTGTTAATCACCTTTTCCACATACTTTTCCCAAGTTCAAAATGGAATACTTTACTTTTTAAATCTTGGTTCAAGTTATCAAAACGCCCGTGTTTCCAGCCAACGAATACATGATATCCTTTCAAAAAGTAAAGAACCTTCTGGACACAAAAAGTTTTCGCCACCTCTTTCCGTCAGCTGCAAGAATTTATCCTTTACATTTTCTGATGAAAATCGTTTTTTATATGAAAATGTGTCATTTTCGCTTCAACCCGGTAAAATTTATGGCTTGTCCGGAAAGAACGGTGCTGGAAAAACAACTTTTATCAACATTTTACTTGGCTTGTACAATGACATCATCCCTCGCGACATGATTTCTTTCAACGGTATTGATATCCACGATATTGATATTCATTGGCTCCGGGAGAAAATTTCTTATGTAAGCCAAGAAAGCACGATTGTTCCTGCCACCTATCAAGACAATCTTCTTTTTTTGCCAGAAGGTAATTTCCCCTCGAAAATCAATGCAGATAGGATAATTCATCTTCTGAATGCCAAAACATTGAACCCCTCAGACTTCATAGCTTCAAGCTCATTATCTGGTGGTGAAGCCCGAAAAATCTGTTTGTTAAGATCGTTTCTAAAGGATTCTGATTTTCTAATCCTTGATGAACCCGATGCATCCCTCGATCAGGAAAGTTGCTTACAGCTCGTCAAGCACTTACAGCAACTCAAGTCGAAAAAAACCATTCTATTAGTTTCGCACAATCCTATCTTTGTCAATTGCTGTGATGAAATCATCTGTCTCTAATTTTTATACAGGATGGAGGGGATGGAGTATTTTGCGCAAGAAGTTTCTCATTTTTGTAGTTACCCTTGTCATCATTTTAGCTCTTGCATTTGAATTTTATCCATGTAAATCTCAAGTCATTGATCTTTCCACCGGTTCCGGGCTTTCTAAAATGCTCCGCTATGATGACGCTCAAGTCTATATCTTTGGTGAAGCCCATAGAAAGGTTGAATATCAAAAGTTCCGCAACGTTCTGTTCGAGTACCTTGTGAAAGAAAAAGGTGTACGTGTTTTCGTGGAGGAATCCGGATACGCTACCGCTTTTCTTTGTAATGAAACCGTGCAGGGAAAGCTCCTCTTTTCCGACTGGCTTGATCGGTGTATGGTATCCCAAGCAGACTATGAGCTATTCCAATGGATAGCGGATTGGAATCACAACAAAGAAAACGCTGATAAAATTTCAATCATCGGAATCGACATCACCGATGATATTGGTAATATTCAAACTCTTTGTCAGTATCTATTAAAGAATCGTGATCTTTCCAACACCGATGTGCAAATGCGATTTCTTTTGACTTCGATCCAAGAGCTGAATTCTTTCAGTTCCTTGGCGCTTCAAACTTTTCAAGATGAACTTTTTCCACAGTTGATCGAGTTGTATCAGACAAATCCTGCACAGCTCAAAGCCGTACTGGGCGATCAAATAATCCCTCTGGACCGTGCCATTTTAGGCTGGACGGAAGCTCAAGAAAAACTGAGGCTCAAAGAGGAAGTGGAACAACTAGGTGGTCCCGATGATTTATATCGGGAGAATTGCCTGTATGAACACTTCATGTGGGAATATGAGCAAAACCCGAATGCAAAATATTATGGACAGTTTGGTGGGGCACACGTTTTGCTATCCAACTATTCCGGAAAGGTCTATCGTGTACAAAACTCTTTTGTGACCCGGCTTTCGAGTTTAGCTTCTCCTCTCCATGAAGCATTAACTGTTATCGATGGCGTCTTATCCTTAGAAGTCGGTGCCCTAGGAAACTCAACTACGAACAATGCAATTCTTTACAACACTGTCCTCGCCAATCCACCTATTGAGAAGTCAAACAAGTTTTACTCTGATAGCCCTGATATCTCCGACACGAATTTTGCACAATATGTGCTTTTGTTTGAGGATCCAGCTAAACTGACTGTAACAAAAGAACGGTCCGGAGCGTATTGGAAATATCATTGAGTTTTCTCTTTATAAGTAACGCAATGATAAACCCTTTAATTTTTGAAAGAAGGGATGCACTCCTATAATTTCATTCACACTTGAGCTTTGAGGTTGGAGCCCTTAGAACTCAATTATTTCCCAAGGAGGATTTTATGGACTTTTTAATTTTACCCACTTTTCCCGAGACCTTTGACACCTCCAGTAGTTGCACATGTTATATGGCTGAAACTCACGGAAGCGATTGTAAAAAATATACTTCCATCTGTGTCTCAAAGTGTTTTTCAAACTGTACTGTGTTAGTCTGCGGACGAGGTGTTGCACGAAGAATCACCATGTAAAAGAGGAACACAAATTATGGACTTTTTAGTCATGCCGTTTAGCGATGACGGTGGCATCGACGATTGCGATAATTATTGCAATCATTGTACATGTAATACAGGAGCTTGCTTCGAAAAGACGGGACCTGCGATATGTGTTAGCAAATGCGTTTCTAATTGTTCTAGAAATTGTTGGGATCTTGTTTGTGGCAGAGGCATAGCGCGTCGAATCACCATGTAAGAGGATGGTTTCAAATGGACTTTTTAATCAACCCTATTTATGACACTTATATTTCCTGCGGTACATTTTGCGATGAATGCATCTGCAATAACGGAAGTTGCAAAGAACGCCATGGATGGGATATTTGCATTAGCGATTGCTCTAAAAATTGTTGGGAACTTGTTTGTGGTAGAGGTGTGGCACGTAGGATTACTGCCTGATAACAAGTACAATTTCCAACTGGTCTTGAGAGAGAACGCTGCTTACAGTCTTAGACAAAGATTTTAGTTAAAAATTATTGCCGTGTGCGGTTGAGCATCCAGCAATTTTAATAACGAGCGTTCAGTTCAAGCAATGCACTAGCTAGCAAGCAGGGCGTCCGTATATACAAACGCCATTTTTGCTCTGCAAAATGCTTGTTGGGATAGTCCCAAACCCTTTGTGTACTGCATCCGCTGGATGCAGGCTGCGCATTTGTGCCAAATGCTTCTATAACGAAAAAGAACGCCGAGGACTCTCCCCAAAATGGGAAGGATCCTCGGCGTTTTCTGTTTAGCGGGTCTGCGCTTTTTCCTTGGAGACCTTTTCTTCTGCGAAGAACATCTCGACATTCTTCTGAGCTTTCATCAGTTCCTGCATCTCATCCCGCGCTTTGCGGTACTCAGGGTATGCCGATTTCTTTTTTGCCAACAACTCAGCGTATTCGACATTCAGCTCCTTTACCTTTGGCAGCTTTTTCAGTCCGGCCTCATCAAAAGCTGCTTTTGCCGCCCGGTGCAGTGTAATCTGTTCCCGGTGTTCATCCAGAAACTTTTTGCTGTATCCAGCCTTACGGTAGGCATCATACACATGTCGTGTCCTAGCGTAGTTGACGATATGCGCTCGGAGGACAGCAATCTCTGCCATACGTTGCTCTGCGGCCTTGATGGAATCGCCCAATTCGTGATACTGTGCAGTCGTTGCATTTACTCTCTCCTGCATTTCTTCAATGCTGCCGATTTTATTTTCCTGCAAAAAGATCAGGGTCTTGGACATCTCTTTCAGATTGTAGCGTTTCGCCCACCGTGCATAACCTTCGCCCTTGCCCTCGGAGAGTTTTGCCTGAATGTCCACCAACAGGTGGAACGGTTGCTCTTTCGGCGGCTGCTTTTGATGTGGGCGATGTTCGGCTTCTCTGGCAATGACCGCCTTTATCTCATCTTCGCTGTACCCTGCGCCCAGTGTCCGAAAACGGATAAAGCGTTTCTGCCGAGTGCCTTTGACGGAAGTGTGCTTACCTCGTTTGATCTCATAGCCCTGCTGTTCCAGCTTTTGAAGAAAGGCTTCAAAGTCTTCGGGCTTCTCGTTCAGCAGGATGTTGTCGATTATGGCACACAGCTTATCCCGATTGCTTTCTCTGGGGGGATAAAGGGTGCGCTTTTGCCGCTCCCGGTACGGCTTGATTTCAATGACGGACAACTGATGCTCCAGACAAATCAAATCGCTCAGTCGCTGCACCGCAAGCCCAGATAACAAAAAATCCCGGAATTTCCGGGTTCCGTCCAAGGCAGTGGAATTGTAAATAATGTGGTTGTGGACGTGTGCCCGGTCGGTGTGGGTAGCAACGATAAAAGCGTGTTTACCCTTCAAAAATCGCTCGGCAAGCTCATAACCGACCTTGTTGGCTTCTTCGGCGGTGATTTCTCCGGGTTTGAACGACTGCCGAATCTGATATGCGATCACATCACTTTTCTGCCTGCGCCCAGTCATCAGTTCATACTGGCGTTTGGAGATCATAAATTCTTCATCCACGGTCAAGGGACTGCATTCGTAACTGCTGACCAGCTCGCCCTGCTGAGTTTTGTCCGGGTTCTGGGCGTAATCTGTTCGGCTTTTCAGGCAGGCCGCAACGGATTTTCCCTTGTTTTTGTGCAGTGCAATCAATCGTGTTGCAGCCAGTTTGACCACCTCCCGGCAAAAAGAAAATGCCGCACAGTGGCGGCATTTTGATGGAAAGCGTGAATGTTCAATACTCCGAACTCAGAAGAAAATCTGCAATGTGCATAGTTTTGATCCCCTCATAGTTGCCACCCGCAAAAGCATCGGTGGTGAGAACATATTTGGGGTAACTATCGTGGATTTCCAGTAGGCGCTCGTATTCACGCTTTTCTGTGTTTATGGAATTGATCTGCTGTGTGACCTGAACATACAGCTTTTCGTTCTGGCGCACAGCAACAAAGTCGATTTCGCCATCGGGTGTTTTGCCGATTTGGACAGTATATCTCCGGCGGCAAAGCTCCAGATAGACAATGTTTTCAAGGCTGGCAGCAACGCTGTCGGCGTTATAACCGAGAACACTGTATCGTAAAGCGGTATCTGCAAGGTAGAACTTTTCCTGCGTTTTCAAAATTTCTCTGCCACGCAGGTCATAGCGGGAACAGCGGTGCAGCAAATAGGCATTTTCCGGCTTTTCGAGATAGCTGTAAACGGTTTCATTGTCAATGGCACGACGCTCGGACTTCAGGTAATCCGCAATCGACTTGGCAGAAAATGTGTTGCCGACATTCTGAAACGTGTATTTGACGATGCGCTCCAGCTGGTCGATTTTCTTGACCTGATTCCGACGGACAATATCAGAGAAAATAGTGGAATTATAAATGTCCCGGACGATCGTGTAAACTTCGTCCGGCGCATATGCCTGCAAGTGTGTGGCAGGAAAACCGCCCAGACGAACGTAGTTGGCAAGTTCGGCTTTCGGATCGCTGAGTGTAGCGTATTGCTGTTTGAACGTCAGGTATTAGCGCGAATACAACAATAGAGCCGCCGATGACCTGCCCGATGTACTGCGGCCGCTTTTCGCCCAGATACCGGGCGATGAGCACGGT
>ENA-OZFZ01000111-OZFZ01000111.1-human-gut-metagenome-genome-assembly--contig:-NODE-111-length-52273-cov-44.608947_pt1 | contig 52273 bp, 48 predicted proteins | sample MGYA00244621_ERZ653640 | MGnify/ENA primary metagenome ERZ653640 (study PRJEB26926, sample SAMN06165019) | human gut metagenome | biome: ENVO:00009003; feature: ENVO:2100002; material: ENVO:00002003... | reverse complement strand
GATAACTCATTCAATCTTTTTCTACCCCTCCGTGTCTACTTTTACGAGTGCAGCAAACCCGTTTGTTGCCGATAATCTGAAGTATTCCTTTTTCGCTTCTCCTGAAACATTGAATAGTTCTTCGCGAATATCTATTCCATGAGATATCTGTTTGATTAATTCTGAAAGTATCAACATCAGAAGTTCCTTTTTTACAACATCGAGAACGATGTACTGAAATTCCGGAAATATCCTCGGTAGCAATGATAGTTTTCCCCCTCTGACGAAGTGATTGATTACGTCTGCATCAAGCACTATCTTAGTCTTTTTCTCTCCCATTCGATATCATGTTTAGCAGTTCCGTATAATGCCCTTCGGAAATCTTTCCCGTTTCGAAAAGCAATCTGGCTTTTTCTCCGAAATCTCCGATAAAAACGCCATCGTTTCCTGATTCGTACAATGATTTGTCGTACCCGTAATTCATAGCAGACTCTTTTACCGGTATCATTTGTAGCTCCTGACGTTTATTCTCGGAAATGACCCCTATATCTTTCAAGCGGATAAGCAGCATTGACCGGGAGACCTGGAACAACTGCTCTATTCTTAGGATGGTTGCGAGTTTTACATCATGCCGCAGTATTTCATCTGTGCTGAGCATCGCATACACTCCTTCTCTAGGAAGAAGCAGAACCGATGCGAACAAATCTGCGTTTTTTTCCTCCATAGTCGTGGCTCCGCTGCACATATGTGGTGTGGGATTTTCATCGAAATAAAGGTGATATAATTCATGAGCGATCGTAAAATGCTGTCGTCCTCTGGTAGAATTGCTGTTTATCAGCATGAACATTTTATTGCCAGGTGACTTGCAACTTATGCCAAATGACGTGCTGGACAACGGGCGATACATAATTGAAATCTGAAGCTTGCGCAATAAGGTCTTTGCTTCTATTGGCTCGGACGGACCCAATTCATTCAAAGCACGAAATCTACCAGCTAATATTTCCGCTTGCTGTATTGATAGTTTTTTCATTTTGACAATAAGTTATCCATCATAAGAGAATTCTTCACCATACGCTTGAACGCTGCTACCTGCGCCATATCATCGGCAGATAAGTTGTCCACCCTAAATGCCGTAGTCAACATGTTTTTAACCACATCCGGATTCTCTTCATATAGAATGTAAGCATCACATCCATACAAGTCAGCTAAATTTTCCATATATTCCAGTGGCAACTCTCTCGTGCCTAATTCATAATTAGAATATGCAGAGCGATTTATCCCCAGAAATGAAGCGACGTTCTCTTGCGTGAAATCACTGACTTCACGCATCAATCTGATGTTTTTTGCAATTATGAGTCTTTCGTCCATGGCGTTTCCGTGCGCTTTAGTTGTTTTTAATCTGTGGCAAATTTACAAACAATTATACTGAATTCCAAATTTTTGCCACACTTTACAGATAAGCCAACCGTCCCTTGCAAATGTTTGCATATCGGCTTGACCTTCCCGGCTCACTCGCCTTTCCCTCGGCATCCGTTCCCCGCGACACACCCTTCCCGTGAATTCGAACGGTGCGTTTTAGGAGTTCACCTCGCCTTCTGCCGTGGGCAAAAACCTACGATCTGCACCCAAGAAGAACGCGTAACAGGATGACGGGGGCAAAAGAGCCCGATCCGCACACGTGGTTCCAACGACGGGGGCAAAAACCCGCAATCAGCCAGCCGCTCTCACTCCGGCAAGTTCCAGAATTATGTCTCCCGACAGCTTATAGTTCTACCCTTCAGTAATAGAAGTGGCTTTCATTCATCCCGATTTGTCTGCGGAATACCCCGACATGTCGCTCTCAAGAAAGGCTGCCACTGACTTATGTGACAGCAGTCGCCAAGATAGCCTTAGTAGTAATATTCTGAATAGAAAAAGAAGTAATATTTCCTTTATTGTTCAAATTATTGCTATATTTGCAGCATGAAGATAGAATTAAGTGAAATAGGAACCATTCCAGTAACAACTTCAATCATTGAATCGTTATATCCGGAACTGAAGTCTGCCAACAAGAAAGTAACTTGGCTTGAGAAGCAAGGATTTATCATCAGACTGAAGCGGGGACTTTATGTGGCTAATCCCAAACATTCAGGAAAGACTCTATCAAGTGAGTTGATTGCCAATCATCTCTATACACCTTCGTATATTTCAATGTCCACTGCACTACGATATTATGGACTTATCCCCGAGGCTGTATATGTTCATCAATCAATGACGGTAAAGCACTCCCGCAGCTTTCAAACTCCGGTCGGCTATTATGACTACAAACATATCTCAAAAGAGGCATTCCCGATAGGAGTAAGGAGTATGTATAAGGATAATTATGCTTTTCTTATCGCATCACCGGAAAAGGCATTGTGTGATTTGATTGCCAATTCCTCAAAAGTCATTCTTCGTTATATGAAGGATGTAGAGGCATATCTTGAGCAGGATATTCGTATGGATATGGATGAGTTCTATAATATGGACGCAAACATATTTGAAGAATATATTAATGTAGGCAAAAAGGCTGATTCAATTTCGACACTTTTAAAATTCTTAAGACGATGAAAAATGAAATATTCGACAATATGCTCTCCCGTTATGATTTAACAACAGAGCAACAGAAAAGAAACGCCATATTTGAAGTGAACCAACAAATGACACTTGCCGGCTTGTATGCAGGAGGCTTTTTTGAGTCGGCAGCTTTCTATGGCGGAACTTGCTTGAGAATCTTTCATGGCTTGCAGCGTTTCAGTGAGGATATGGATTTTTCATTGCTTACACAAGATGACAAGTTCGATTTCACGAAATATTTTCCTGCTATTGTTGATGCTTTTGCAATGGTAGGCCGTGAGGTTGAAATAAAGAAAAAAGACAAGAGGAATTTCGGAAAGGTCGAATCTGCATTTCTTAAAGACAACACCGATGTATATGATGTGACTTTCCAAACAGAGAAGTCTATAAAGATAAAGATAGAAGTAGATACTTGCCCACCGTTGAACTTCAAGACGGAACAGAAGCTATTGCTTCAGCCATATTCATTTATGACCCGTTGTCTTACACTTCCCGACTTGTTTGCAGGCAAGATGCACGCATTAGTATATCGTGCGTGGAAGAACAGAGTAAAAGGTCGTGATTGCACAAGAATGGAATAATTCGGAATATCATAATGGAATACAAAGACTATAATACTGATTTATAATCAATTTGTTGCAGCCTCCGTGGTTCAAATATGGTTCAGAAAAAAGGGCGTTTATTTGGTAACAAACCGGACTGAGAATTGAGCAAAAAAGCCGAAGACAAATATCGCAAAAAATCTCCGGAATCGGTATAGGGGACTGCCCAAGTTGAAGGGCAGCCCTCTTTGTTTTTACGCGCGGACGTATGGCGTGAATCGTTCCCGGAGCGTTCCAGCCGTAATCATGCCTATGATGGATAATTCGGTATAATATAATCAAGCATCTCTTTTACATCCGGGAACTCTTTTTGTAGAATCTCGTTAATGGATAAGTCATACCCACCATTTGTTGTTTCTCGAATAAGAATTCTCTCCTTCCCGTACGGAAGCACTATAGCATGTTTGTATGTCTGCGCAACAGAGTCATAAAAGATAATATTACCCGATAGTTTTTCGCTTTCAAGATAATAGTAGTATAGGTACTCTAAAGCAATGTCATAACAATGACTGTTAATGGTTTTCCACTGAGCAATTACATAATGACCGTCCGATTGAAAAATCATTTTTTCCTTAGCGTCATTTAAAATAATAGGCATTGCTAGTATGCAATTGACATAACTGTACCCGGTAGAGAGAGATTGCGAAATAACGCTTGTAAGGAAATCTTTAATATTTAGCGTGGGATAGTCATTACGCCACTTGTCCAAAGTCGCTTTAACTGCTGGGGCGTAAACACCGGATTTTTCCTTGATACTTTCATCGCGTAGGAATCGTTTAAATCCATAGTCACGATGCTTATTGGTGAATTGATATAATTTATTGTTCGCAAAACCATAGGACGGATCTATACTCATAATCCCGGCGTACACATGATTTTTGTCATCGTAGGCGAATAATGCGGAAAGCCGTTGATAATAATCCGCAAACAAATTAATATCTCTGTCTGCCCAACTTAACAGGCAGCGAACTTGACCCCATAAGTAGGAATGTGATTCGGCAGAATCTAATAACTGTTTCCACTCTCCTTCGTCTGAGAGTTTCAAAAACGCCTTTTCAGTTTCCTCTGCCAAAGACTGATTGTCAACTCCTGTAAAAGTCAATCCACAGAGAGAATAAATGAATTCGATGGTTGAATAATCAAGGTGGTTAACTATATAATCTTTAAGTTTGTCCAAAACTTTATCAACACCACCAAGCGCAGACTTAAAGATAGCTGCATCATCGATTTTGACGTTATTGTTTTCGTTCATAAACAGGTTACGAACAAAATGGGCCCATTCGGCAAAGTTGTCAATCCATTGTTTGCTTGGCGCACCATCTAATAATACAATTGGTCTTATTTGCGCATATTTAAGTAATGCATAGAAGACGATTTTACAGTCATTGTTACATTTATCTCCCAAGAATAGAGTTAAGTATGATAAACTGGTATCTCCGGAATTGATGTTGTAATCTTTCGGAATGAGGGAGAAGATATTTCTATATTCGTCATTCGAATCCTTATAATACAGCGCTTTAATATCTGAAATAACATCCGGAAAAGAGATCTCAGTTACCGTGTCTGGTAAATCTCCTTTTGAACGAATATCCCTTAAAGCATCGTTGTACACAACAAGAAGGCGATTCAGATTCTCAATTTGATCCTTGTAGCAATAGTCCGCGAGTGTAGTGTTAAGAGAATCAGTTCTAACAAATCGAAGTGATATACAACGCAGAATGAGTCTTTTGAGATTCTCTTCGGCAATCTTCGCGAGATTCAGTCGTTCTTTATACTCTTCTTCAGGAGCCGTTATTCCCACAATCCGACTGGAAGCGTACATGTTCCAGAACCAGTCAATCCACTCTCCGTCAATTAATGACCGCCAATTACTTTCACAGCTTGTCGTGCAATGTCCCTCAGCTTTCTGAATCTGGATTTCTTCCTCAAGAGATGACTTAAGGATGTCAAAAGAAGAAAGTTGTTTGCCTCTGGCGTTCATTTTTATAAAGAGATCATCCGAAAGATCAAAATCACCGAGGTCTAAATCGCTAAATGTTATCCTTTCAAGGTTGTCCTTACATAATGAGACATCAATCTGCCTAGACAAGAATTCTTTATGCAAAGCATCGAGCATCACTAACATGGATTGTATAGTGGGATCGAATTTCCATAAATAATTAAACCAGTCGCGATTCTGAATAAGAGAGGAAAATGATTTCTCCTGTAGTTTCTCCGCCATTTTCATTTTTTTCTTCGCCTCTTCAATGAGTTTGGGATAATCCGAAGTCCTCTCGTCTTTACCAATACTCTGAAGCTCAATCAGAGCCGCTTTAGCAGCTTCCTTTTGCTCTATCTTATATGAAACAGATTGCTCGATTTCATCCAGAAATTGTTTCGGGGAATGCTTAACCAATTCCAAACAGAAATCGGAGGAAGTGCTGCGAGTCTCATAAGATAATTTTGAAATATCATACTCTTCGTCATACAAGTTGACTCCACATATCCAATGAAGGAGAAACAGAGTCGTTAAGCGCTGCTGGCCGTCAAGAGGTTCGAATGCATCATCTCTAAAACTCCCATACACAAAATCTAATTCAATGGTTGACCCCGAAGGACTGATTGCCGTCACAAGGTCATGTACGAACTTGGAGCGAATGTCGTTGACAATGTCATTATCGCGTCCCTGCGCATAGTCTCTCTGAATCTTAGGAATGCGGATAGAGTTGCGCCCTACCAAAGTGGAAAGACAGCATTTTCTTATCGAGTATGCTTTTTTACTATAGTCTGGCATGGTATAGTTTTATTGGGGGTCTATAATATGGTCAACAATTGAATGGATAAACTCAAGATAGCTTTCCTTATCTGCCTCATTCCAGCGCATAAGGTCTAAAGAAGAAGATGAATTCTTGGAACTGGAATAATACTTCAAGAAGAGGTTACGAGTGCCTATCGGGATGAAGTGGCCTCCTTCTTGATCTTGCTGGATAATGAAATAGCGTTTATATGGGAATGGAGCATCTTTATAACTACGATTAATATCACTATTTAGCAACGTTAGGTTGTTGATGCTGTCCTTATTCTTGTTGGAAATATCGACCTGATCAATGGAGCTGTCACCGGCCGCAGAATCGAATGAGAAATACTGATTGACTTTCTTATAAAGGGATGAATACAGTTCGTTTGAAAAAGATCGCTCACCTTCAATCTGCGTATCAAACTCTTGAATCAACAGAGAACACTCTTCGAGAAGAGATGTCTTACACTGTTCCATCTGAAGAATCATGAGGATATTACGAAGCCAAAGGATTCTATCTTCAGGTTTCTGTAAGTCAGAATCGTTTTGCGAGTCGACGTGTTCAATATCCCACTTCTCCTTCTTAAAGCAATCGAATGAAAAACGTTGACTCCCGGTTTTAATACAGAGTTCAATATTGAATAACAAAAGAACACGTCTTACACGTTCACTATCGCTGTACTCCAATTTGTTGATGCCTTCTCGTGTCAGATAAGCATTGCTGGCTTTAAACTTTTCGCGAATGAGCCCTTTTAAGGTTTTTTCCGAGTCGTCTCGAGTCCATTCATGTGAAGAATCATTACGGGCGGCCAATGCCTTCGCCTCTTGAAGAGAATTGAAAATAGACAGAGGGGAACTCTTTTCATTCACGAGGAAACCAACATAGTGGTAGAACATATTGTCCTCGTACCAAGCGACCAAGGAATTGAATGTTTTCTTGATCTGGCGCCAGACTGTCTTCATACTGTCCACTTTAGTGTTAACCCAATATGGATTCAATACTACATTGGCACCTTTTGCTGCATTACAGTAGTCAAAAAGGTTTTGGAATAACCTATATGAATAATCAGAGTCCTCTCCATTGTCCTTTTGGGTCAGAAAATCAAAGAGAAGATCAATTCTTGTTTGAACAGTTCTGTCTTCATTACTAATGAAATACCAGAAGTTGTCGTCCTGGAATTTGCGTTCCATCTCGTTCCATTCCATGACCAATTGCCCGGAAGCGGTGTTGTCTGGATCACCATCATTCTCAAGGTCAAGAACAAAGAGAGCCTTAATCAATTCTGAACAGGTAAGACCAATTTTCCCCTTGTTTAACCGATTGAATACGTTAATGCTGCTTAGCTCGTTGCTGTCTGGGCTGATTTCATACCAAATAAACTTGACTTGTTGCGATGCATCGGGATGGAAAAGACATTTCTTAATGCCATCCAAATCTGCATGTGCTTTTCTTTTAGCATCGAACCACCTATCAATAGTGTTTTTTGCTTCCGCTAAATAAAACCCATCAATAGTCTTTTTGGGGTCTGGGTTAGAAAAATCAAGATTAGGGCGAATAGAGTATTTTATCTTATAGAGAGAGCCTTGATACTCCTCCTTGTCATCATCTCCCATTCTTGAAATAAATTTGATCAGAATTAGAAGCATTGTCGTCAAACGCTGTTGGCCATCAAGGACTTCCCATTCATTATTATCTGGTGCACCGAATGCTTTGACAACAAGAGGTTGTAAAAAATAGCTCGCCTGATCACCAGCGCTAAATGAGAATAAGTCATCAAGTAAATCTGTGACTTGCTTCCTCTCCCATCTGTAGCCGCGCTGAAAAGAAGGGATAATAAACCGATAGGGCTTAGTTAGAATCTCTGATACCGGGAGTGGTCTAAAGGACTCATCAAATTGTTTATCAGACATATATACCTATAAGAAAATGAAAAGTTATTGTTCCAAGAGTTTCGTGACAATCACGTCACGGACCTGCTCCCAGGCGGGTTGCGGTTCGAAGGTGAGGCCGGGACGGAGGAGGCCGGCGGTGTCGCCCAGGAATTCTGGATTCTGCATCTTCTCGTCCATATTCAGCACGAATTCCTTGTAGGTGGGGGCGTGGCTGGCCACGAAGCGGAGATAGCGGTCGTAGGCCGTCATGACACGGTCAAGGTCCAGTTTGCCGGTGATGAGCGCGGTGTAAACATCGAAGAGGTCACGGCCTTTGAGGCGCTGATAGAGGGCGCGGACTTTCGTCCCGACCAGCTCGTCCAGCTCGTATGTGAGCACTTCGCACTGGCCGCTGAACCAATCGTTCTCGACTGAGAATGGTAGCCGTACCATCGGGAAGACATTGAAATGCTCCTTGCAGTTGATTTCCACTTTCAGGTGGATCTCGCCCGCGCCCACATCGGTCGGCTGAACGCGGAAGACGAGGGTGTTGTTGTGCTTCTTCTGCTTGACGACGGGTTCGCCCAGCCAGGAGAGGGCTTCGCGCAAATGGTCTATCGTCTCCTTAATGGGCTCGGCATTCACCTGAACCAGGTCGATGTCTTCCGAGTAGCGGGGCTGCGGCTCCAGATAGAGTTTGTGCAGCGCCGTGCCGCCACGGAAGGCAAGATGCTCCTTCAGGAAGGGACCGCTGTATATCGACACCAGCGCCCTGCAGATAATCAGATCCTGCTCCACCAGACGCGGAGAAGACCACGGTACAACCGTACCCCATTGGGTTATGAATGCTCTCTGTATCATAAGTCGTCAATTTCAATTTCTTGGTTCACCACCACTTTCCATTTCTTGTCCACTTCGGCGTCATCAACCGATGCGCCCAGTTTGAGCGGTACGGCTTTCATTTTCATACCTCCGGATTTCATCAGAGCGAGCAGACCATCGGCAATGTCTTCTTCTTCCAGTACGCAGTCCAGTAGGTAGCCCATGCGCTGGAATACGGGGGCGGATGCGACCTTCAGGAAGCCGGTGTCCAGCTTGGTGAAATCCAGCTTCAGTGACAATTCTTCCAACACCGTTGCAGCCCTCGTGAGACCACCGATGTGCTCCTGATAGGCCACCAGGTCCACTGCCGTCAGTTCCGGTCCGGAGACATTCAGCCAGCCGGCAGGCACTTCCAGGCGCTGGACATAGGCCATAGGGATTTCCCGCCGCTCGGCGTAGCGGATGGCATAGCCTTCGCGCTCCTTGTCGCGCAGCACAGGAGGCTCAACCATCACCAGGAACTCCATCGGAGCCTGATGCGCTGCGCCGTGGCGCTCGGCGGCACTGAGCAGCGAGACGTAGTATTTTCGCTGAAGATACTGCATCATCCGGTCCAGGTACACTTCCTGCGGCACGGCCTTCCAAAGCCGGTATTCCTCGGGCACGACTACGTAGAATCCTCGGCAGGGGGAGAATACCCGGCCTTTGGCCACGGAGCGGTGCAGGGCTGTGTCGACGGTAGGGGCGGACATGGCAGGAAAAGCCTTCCGCACATCCTCCTTGGAGAACGTGTATCGGCCGCTCGGAGCCAGTCCTTCTATCCAGTCAGCAATGCTCATGGTTTTACGCATTTAATCTATTCACTTGCAAAGTTATACAAAATTTGTATAATATCGCAAGCGGGCGGAAATATTTGAATACTAATTACGACATAATTGGGCAAGGGTTATTTCTGGGAGTAGCAAGAATGAAAAGCAAATGGGCAGTATATCGTTATATAAGCTACTCAATTGTATCGAGCTATTTTATTTGAAAAGGGGAACAATAGGAAAAACACGTTACCCAGAAATCTGCAGAAACATCAACGAGAAAGAAATTGGTTTGTCTTTTTTACTACTATATCTGAGTTTTTCATTTTTGTATACCTATAATTCCTGCTTCTCGACTTTGGCCTTGGCCGGACGGCCTCTCTTTCTTGTCATCGGCTTGGCTTTCGAGACGTAGACAGGGGCACAGCCGCCGGGGATGTCGAAGCCGAAGGCCCTGCATATGTCAACCTGCGATCCGACAAAGGGAGTGATGAACTTCATCTTGCCGGTATGCTCTATACATCGGATCGTGCGCATCTCCGCCAGTACCGCCTCGGTTGACGGGAACCTCTTCCGCAGGACTTCATCCCTTTGCCATACGGAACGCACATACGAGGCGAGGATGAGGCCCACGAAGTAGATGAGCATGCGTCCTCTCTTGCCTCCTTCGGACCAAGTTCTGGTCTGGTCGTGTCCCAGGGACCCTTCTGGAGTGCGAAACACTTCTCCTGCTCGTCGCGCATGCCGTAGTTGTCCATCGCCTGCAGGGGGTCAAAGTACACGCCGATGGTCTTGCTCGCGAAGAAGCCGGCCGTAAGCAGCATCGTGTCCAGTTTTTTCTGGTTCACTCCGTATGATTTGATGGTGCCGTCGGCATTGAAGGTGATGTCGAGCAGGTTGAACCTCCTCGCCGTGTCCTCGCGGTCTGCAACCGGTTCCTTGGTCTGGATAATTATGTCAAGCTCCGCCGACTGCTCCGACACCGAGTGCTGGATGTCACATATCTTCTCACCGCGCTTGAGCGGGTTGTAGTAGAGATTGAACCTGTATTTGTCCGCCTTGATCACGTTGTCCCCGCTGCCTTTCACGGAGTATTCCATGTCATACTGGGCGTAGTAGAGGTTGTCCTTTGGAGCAATCGTCATGCCCTGCGGGAAGCCGTGGCTCATGTCTATCGCCTTGATTTTGGCCATGACATCACTGCCGGTAACCTTCACGCTGGTTATGACCTTCTGTCCTTTGGCGATATAAAGCTCCAGATTCTTCATGGACTCGTACCCCCTGTCGGTGACGAGCACGAGGTTCTTGAACCCGGCATGCTCCAGCTCCCTCATTATGAGCCCGACGGTCCTGCAGTCCGGCATATTCCCCGGCAGCTCCTTGTAATAGATGGGCATGTGCGAGGTCAGGGAGTACACCACGACCTCCAGGGTCTGCCTGAGAGGCAGGCGCTCCTTGTTCTTGCCCCAGCGGATGTCCACGAGGTTGAAGCCGTATGTCGACATGGAGGTGGAGTCCACCGCGCAGAGCTCGTCCCTGCCCACCCGTCTGGCCCTGCACCTGAACAGGTCCATCCTGTGCCTCTCCGTTATGCTTTGTGTCAGCCTCGTGATGCTGACGCTGTTGAGCTCATGCTCCGATGGAGCCTTGACCTCCTTCTGCCACTGGCTCAGCTGGTTGTATGAGAGGTTCTCGATGAACGGGAAGTAGGCCAGCGTGAGGACGTCGTTGACCATCTCATGATTGCCTCCCAGCACTTTCAGCAGGTCATCCTTGACTCCTGTCGCCTCGGCGACCTTGTCAAGAAGCCACGTGGCGCCGTACTGGCGGTCAACGTCCTCGTCCTGGTAGGACACCCGGCCTCGCCGCCTTGTGCTTGACAGCTCCGTGACCTCGCTCATGTCCCAGGCCACCGGAAAGATGAGCCTGTCGCGCTCCGCCACCGAAGCGTAGAAGTAGTTCGTCCCCGGATGGAACCTGTCCCCGTCTTCGAGCGTGCCCCAATGCTTGTATGTGTACCGCTTCTTCCCGTCTTCACCAACGGTGAACACTTTTGTCGACGCGTACCTGTGTCTGCCTATTGTATGAACGACCACCTTGTTCTGAGTGTCTTTGTTCGCCGGTCTTCCGAGTGCCATGCCCAATTGTATTTACGGGTATAAATATTCCTATAAATATTGACATCTGCACTACTTTTGCGGTTTATTTTCAGATATTTGCGACTTTTTGGGTACAAGAAAGTGAAAAATTCAGAATATTTCAGATAACGTTCTCATACTTCGTGTTCTTGAGGACAAAGTTACACAAGATTTTAAAGACACTTGCAAACGCACAGAATTTGTCTTAAATTTGCATTGTCCAAATAGCTCAATTGGAAGAGCGACGCTCTGTCTAAGCGTAGGATCCGGGTTCGAATCCCGGCTTGAAATTTCATAACACTTCATATTAAGGAGGCCTGCGCAGCCTCCTTTTTTGTGCTCTGGTCTCGCTTTTTCCGAGATTATTTCGTATCTTCGTATTGGCTACTGAAAGCCCGCTGAATCAGCCACTTAAGCCACTGGTTTTGAACGGAAACGATATATGATAACAAAAAGTCCACTGAGGTATCCGGGAGGCAAGGCAAACCTTGCCGGGTTTCTGCGTGGGCTTATTGAGCGGAATGTAGGTGATGGATGCACGTATTTTGAACTGTATGCGGGCGGGGCCGGAGCGGCGCTTGACCTGTTGCTGGGCGGAGACGTACACCGGATTGTGCTGAATGACGCCGATATCCATATCTACTACTTCTGGGATTCGATTCTGCATCATACGGAGGATTTCCTGCGGCTGATTTGGGATACGCCCGTGAATATGGACACGTGGCAGAGGGAGAGGGCCCTCTATGACGAAAACGACCTGCCGGGTGAGAATAACCCGGGTAACCACTCTCCTCTTGAAATAGGCTTTGCCACTTTCTTTCTGAACCGGACGAACCGCTCGGGCATCATAACGAAAGCCGGCCCGATTGGCGGCGCCAACCAGACCGGCAAGTATAGGATGGATTGCAGGTTCAACAAGGGGAGCCTTGCCCAGAAGATTGAGCGGATTGCCGCTCGGGCAAATGATATCGAGATGCACAATGAAGACACTCTGGCCTTCATTCAGCAGAACGTAGAGCGACTATCAGACCCACATTCATTCATATACTTGGATCCGCCGTATTACAAAAACGGCAGTTCCCTGTACTTGAATGCTTATAACCATCAGGACCACGAGAATCTCCGTAACCTGATGGCCGGGTTGAGGGATTTGAAATGGATGATTTCCTACGATGACGTTGAGGAAATCCACCAACTCGAAGGATTCCGCACTGCTCAACACGAACTCAGCTACTTCCTTCAGCAAAAGCGGAAAACAAATGAGTTCTTTGTGTTCTCTGACACGATTACTCTGTAAAAGCAGATTCCAGCAGCTTTTTATACAAATCTCCATGGCCAAAGACACTCTCTTTCTTTTCCAGGAGATTTTCCATTATATCGTCTTCGTATTGAACGGGAGTATCTGGAGGAAGGCTATACTTTAAGGCTGCTTCCTGTTTCTTATGCCCCTTATGGGCCGTGCAGTAGGCGAGGATTGCATCAGCAATCAAGTTAGAGCCAATAAATGGCCCATCTTCAGTGTCTACTACAAGCACATTAGACTTAACAAGTTCCTGGAAGTAGGAATTGTCTCGGAACAGTTCATCTGTGTTAGGGACAGTAACTGAAACAAACCTGGTGAAGTTCTTTTCAAGCAGAAGAACGGCAGTAGCCATGCTCCCCACCAACGTTTTACCCTCAGCCCCATTTTTGTACTCTTCATTCATTTCCAGCTCATAAAGGTGAACCAGCGTACGGGCAATGTATGTATGGGCAGAATTCATCAAATCGTCCATAGACACATTGTCTATCATTGCTTCGAATTCGTGAACAACGAACCTGCGAAGCTCTTCTATATTTGCGGCAGGATGGTTTGCAGCGAGAAGCCCCCTGTCGATTACGGCTTGCGCGTTCCTAAGATTTGGCATGAGTTTGATGACCAGAGATAAATAGCGCTTGACGCAATGTTCGTCCATCGCTGCCGCCCTGAAACTCAGAAGATGATAATAGACTGAGTTCAATTTATCCTCCTCATCCCATTTTTGGAAAGTAGCGTTTAAATCCCCGTCTCCAGTAATAAGCTTTCTAACATCCCAAACCGATACGTGCCGTCCATTGATATCTAATGAAAAATAAAGTGGATAGGTCTCCTGATTTACAAGGTTCCGGGCATTTTTCTTGTCGTTCAAAGAAAACAGGTACTCGAGGATGTCTTTGCTCATACCCGTAATAGGAGTACCTTTGAATGACGGAATCAGCGGATTCACTTTCTCGTTTGGATCAAATACCCGTGGACGGAGTTTGAGCGGATAAAAGCCCTTCCAGATATCTTTGCCCAGCACCATCAAATCGAACTGATGGAGTTCAAGCATCGTATATAATCCGGAATCCGTATAATGCAGGATATTGAGAAGGAGGAAGTCATCCAGAGATAAATGCTGAACAATGCCGAACTTGGTATTGAAGAACTCTGCATCGTGCACGAAAATCCTTGCAAAGCGCTTCACCTGCCGGAAATTGTGGAAAGCCGAACAAAGGAACTGCTGCGTCCGGCCAGGCATCCTGTCAACATAGCTGATAATTACAGGTTCAGAACACATCTTGTGAACCTCCTGAGTAAACACATTATATTGATAATAATCCTCCAACTTAGGGAGTGCAAACTCAACGGAGAAGAACTTCTCAATGTAAATGCCCGGATTGGGAATGCCCTTCTTTTGAAGCTGCGCTTCTACATAACCCTTATCATAAGCCGTGATATACACAATGTTTGGGAAATCTGCCGTATTCCGGATAAGCCGAAGCACCTCTGCAATCTCATCTCCGGAAAGGCGGTCCATATCGTCAATAAGCACCGGGATTATCTTCCCGTAGGACTTCAGATAGCCGCTGATAACAGATTTGAGTGAATCTATCGAGCGATCCCGATGCTTGTCATACACATCTGCAAAATAGACGATTGGCTTTTTGGCGTCAAAGGCTTTTAGCAACTCCGCATACTTGAGCATGGGCTTCCGCACTACGGAATACTGTGGGCCAATCTTTTCTACCAGCTGATTGAAGAAATCCGTGACTATCTGCCGGGGCGAGGAACTATCCCAAGGTTTGAACCACACTAACGTGGCCACTTTCTCTGGTAAAAACTTTTCAAGCGCCCCCGCGACTACATTTAAAAAAGTAGTCTTACCTGTGCCCCACTCTCCCGAAATGCCAACAGAAAACGACTCCTCTCCAAGCTTTGTTCCCAGGATTCTATCCACCAGATAATCTGCATAGGCCAGACGATTCTTATCAAGGCCCTCCTTGTCTAATGAATCAACGGAGTCTATCGTAAATCGATGTCCACTCAATTCCGGATCTGATTTGCTCCTGCGTCGAAACACAATGCAAACAGAGAGAAATGCGAGCAACAGACACACCAGCAGCAGATGCAGCAAGGATAACCGCCCAACAACGGAAACATAATCCCAAAATCCAGCACTTGCTATTAAGACGTTTGCCAGAAGCAAGATAACCATCATGCTCCTTCTGGAGCGATAGTGGTCTTGAAGATGGTTGAGGACATACAAAACCGTTCCCAGAACAATCAAAGTACAGAGACAGTAGAGCAACCAAGGATACTCAACAAAAAATGACGCCGCCGTGGACATCCTTTCTCCCGTGATTTCCACAAGCCAAGCATTAAAGGGCTTACGAGCAGCCCATAATGCGACAATGAGTATGACAAAAAGGTAAAAATCTACCCGCTTCTTTCTTGTGGAAAAAAGAAATGATTCCAACACATTAAAAAATCTCATTGCCCTTACTGATACTGACTTACATGCTTGTATCTTTCCCCCAGTTCCAACAGCTGCTTAAACATCTCCATCCGCTCCGGCTTCAGTTCTCCCGCATTCATCGGCTTCTTATTGTACTTCCACCAAGACCGCATATTACGTTCCTCCTGCACAAACTTGGACGGCCTCCTGTGATTGGTCTCCAGGAAGTCGATGGCTTCTTGCCACTTGGTGAGCCAGAGTTCGTCTTGGGTCATAAATCCAAAGTACTACGACAACCTAAAACTTATAGAGTTTGGCGTTAGTTAATCTCGCTGATAAACTGAATGATTTAGCGTTATTCTTATCCTTAATAACGTGCCATCCGAGTACTGTATGGACATCTCTGCCCACGACTTCAAAGACACGCTCAAGATAAGGGAGGTCAATCGGAGAATATGAAAGGCCAAGAATAATAACCTTATGAATGCCGTGGAGGTCATTAAAGAACACTTTGTTCTCTTGAATAATCTCCTGAACAGGCTTTTTCATTTCGTCCCCCAATACTTCAAAGAGCTTCATTCTTACGTTATCTTCACCTTGATCCTTCTCCGGGTCACGAAAATAGACATTCTCATCAAAGTCCTTTTGCATTATTTCTTCTGCAGTAAGTCCATGTCCAACAACAAACGCCCCACGCCCACCTACAACTCCATGCATGTGTCTAACATCCTCCTCATCTATGCCATACACATCTTCTAATGTCCTGGTATAATTGAAGGTCATGAACAGAGCATCTCTATCCAGGTTTCGCATACATCTTCGTTTTGAAGGAAGTGAAATACTTTCCACCCATTCGCCAAAGGCATTAAACAGAGCTTCTTTTAATTGTTTCATCTCAAAACGGGCCCATTTACCAACGCGATGGAAGTGATTAGAAGCCTCATCCGGGAATTGCACCTCAAGATCATCAATGGCTTCATCTGCGATGCTTTGTCCATAAACCTCCTCCATCTCATGCTTATATTGATAGTATCCAGCTTGTGCTATTCTCTTTGGGTAGCCTTCAACATCAAAGCATGCCAAGTTATTCTCAAAATCCTGCCACCATTCCGCAGAATCCAAATGATTGTCATATAAACGAGACATTATCTGATAAACATCATGACGGTTATCTTGAAGCCACGATTTGAAGTCCGCATACTGACATCTCACACCGTGATGAATATCAAACCCATTGCCCAGGATATAAAGAGTCAAAGGTCTTATTAAAGGATTTCCACTCATATTATTACGATTTTGAACAAATGCCCTACAGCATTGCCGTCCGGGAACGGTATATCGGTTTTCCTACCATATAAGAAATCAAGTAGTAAAGGAACTGACTCGGCTGAGTATTCAGGAACTCACTAATTAACCACTGTTCTTTCTCATCCATCAATGAGTCAAAGAAATAGGGATGATATCTCGTGACCGAGCCAAGAAAAAACATTACTGCATAAATGACTGACGTGGAAGAAACAGGGACTATATGGCAAAGGGGTAGATACATCCTATACTCATTGCCATCTGTATATGCACGTAGCCCTTTGGATAATAAGGCCGATGACAAGTCGTACCAATCTTGTTTACGAATATTGTAACTAGGCATTTCAATTGCCTTATGGAAAAAGAACTTATCTCCTTCCTTCCGGACGTCAAATCCAGTTGTCACTAATGCCGTCATAGTCTCATCATCGCAAACTTTCAATTTGGCGATAAACTCAAGAGTTCTTCCATCCCTTACACAACATGGTTTCTCAAGCCGAATAAAAGATTCCTGCTCGTCATATGTTTCACAATAAGTGCGATGAATCCCAATACACGAGGCCAAACAATCCTTTATCTGCAAATCTGTCGGCGACATGAAAGGAAGTTGATCACCCAATGATGACATCAAAGAATAAGCTACAGAAATCCTGTCTGATGAATACATTGTTAATATTTTAACCTTCGCAGCCTGAATTGACGTATCTCGGTTAACATCCGTCTCAATCCCGTGCATATACATATCATCAGGACTTGTCCCCTGTGTAATGCACAAATAGGCTTTTATCAAATTGAGAAAAGAATAATAATACAAGAGCGGTTGAGATTTCACGGGAGCCTGTTCTGCAGCTTGATAGAAATACCTCGCTTGCTCATGCAAAGACAAAAGAAACTCCTTCGTCTCACTATTCTTATACTTGACAAACTGTTTTATAATATAGTCCAACAGTGCCCACAAATCCGAGACTCTGTTTTTCTCCAACTTCAACAGCTTTCCGACAGCATTTCCTGAGCAAAACAGCGGGAAACCATATTTAAACTCAACGTCAACCATTTTTATTTCAAAATATCCTCATCCCCCAGCGGCTCATACTTACCGTCTTTGCATTCGATGATGACTGAGCCGGATTCTGTGGCGCGGATGCGGTGCCGCCTTTTCCGGAGGGAATAAAGTCGTATCCAAATCGATTCTCTGCACTTGCCTCAGGTACGATTTCTTATCCATTGCTGTCTTTTCCATGAGCAGGAGCACCGATTCCTCGTTAGGCATCTCACCTCGCATCCTGATAACCCTCCTGAAGGCCTTCTATAGCCGTTCTATCCAGTTTGTCATGTAGATCATCGACTATATACTATGGTCATAATTCAGATACGTGAAGTAAAGCCTTCACTTCCTGGTATTTCTTTAGCCACTGCACGTCTTGGGTCATAAGCAACGTCTATATCGCCAAATGCTTACTTCTCCTAACAAGTTCTAATTACAACTCGCTTTGCGAGCGTCCCATCGCCTCTTTAATACACTCCACGATATACCTCACATCCTCATCAGAAACATACGGCCCCGCAGGAAGACAAAAACCCACCTTAAACAAATCCTCTTCCACACCATTCGAATAGACAGGAGCACCGGCATACACAGGCTTCTTATGCATAGGCTTCCATGTCGGACGAGCCTCTATCTTCTTATTCAGCATAAACACACGCAGCGCCTCCACATTCGCATTTGGCTGACAATCAATAGTAGCCGAATCCACCGCGTGAATCACACCGGCAGCATCACCCACTGCTGTCTTAATGACCTCCTTATAAGCATTTTCCTGCCCCTTAATATACACATCCGGATCCAATGTAGCCGCACAAAGCCAGAAATTCGCATCGAAACGCGCATCAGCCGGCTGCTTATGAATATGAACGCCTGGAACATCTGCCAATAACTCCTCATACAGCCGCTGCACGTGCCTATGGTGCGCGATATGAGAATCAAGCACAGTCATTTGACCACGGCCAATTCCAGCACAAACATTCGACATACGATAATTATAGCCAATTGCGGTACGCTGATAATACGGGTAAGCATCGCGAGCCTGGGTAGCATACCACATAATCTCGTTTGCATCCTTCTCATCACGACAGACAAGCGCGCCACCACCCGATGTGGTAATCATCTTATTACCGTTAAAAGACAAAACGCCATACTTGCCGAAAGTGCCAAGCACTTTCCCTTCGAAATACGAACCCATTCCCTCAGCCGCGTCCTCCACCACAGGAATACCATATTTGTCAGCTATTGCCATTCGCGTATGAGAACCTTTTTCACTCTGGGGTTGCGCCCGCTAAACACAGACCAGCCATCTCCAAGATACTTGTCAATGATAATGCACTTAATCGTCCCATTGCTCCTAAATACCAAAATTCGCCCGAATCCTGTATAATCCCACAGATTACACCAAAATTCGAGCGACTAGCTCATCTATCAGCTACAGTCCACGAACAATCTCCACGAAATTCGCTATCACGTACTCGGCGTCCTCCATTGACATTTTGGTGTTCAGAGGGAGCGTGATTTCATTTTCGAACAGGTGATAGGCGTTCGGAAAATCGGCGATGTCGAAGCCGTGAGCCTTGTAGGCGGTCATCATCGGGAGAGGCTTGTAGTGGACATTGGTTGCGATGCCGCGCTCAGCCATCTGCTCGATAACTTTGTTGGCCTCTTCGCGGGTGCGGCCCTGAAGACGGACCAGGTAAAGATGGTGCGAAGAACAATGATCTGGAGCCCTGTGATTCAGATACTTGATCTGATGGGCTGCATCAAGGCCAGCGTTCAGAGAATCGATGCCGGCATTGTACAATGAAACCATCTCGTGGCGCTTCTCCAGCATTGACGGGTAACGCTCGAACTGGACTAGACCAAGAGCCGCCATGATGTCGGTCATGTTGCATTTGTACCATGGGCCAATGATATCGTACTCCCATGCGCCTAGCTTCGTTTTCGCGAGCGCATCCTTGTTCTGGCCATGAAGCGAGAACAGCTGGGAGAGACGGTAGATAAACTCGTTCCAGGTCTCACCCTCAATGAAAGGTACAGGACTTCCGCAATACACCTGCTGACGCTCCACCTTCTCGTTTCCGAACGGCAGATTCCATGTCAATGCGCCGCCTTCGGCAGTAGTGAAATTCTTCACCGCATGGAAAGAGAACGAAGAAAAATCAGCAATCTCGCCAGCCATCTTGCCATGACGCGAAGCGCCGAATGAATGAGCGCAGTCATTGGAAATGGCGATACGGCCCAGAAGCTTCTGAATATCATTCGCAGGATGGAATTTTGCCAGAATTTCAGGACGGTTCACTATCTCACGAACCTTATCCACATCAGCGCAGATACCAGCAATATCCACAGGGACAATGACTTTGGTGCGCTCTGTGATAGCATCTGCCAACTTGCTGTAGTCCATCTCGACATTGTCCTTCTGAGAATCCACCAGGACAATGGTAGCACCGACATGAGCGACGACAGATGCCGACGCAGTATAAGTATATGCCGGAACAATCTCCGCGTCCACCCCAAAACTCACACCGACTCGCTCCCGTCTTTGCCGTACTTTCCGTCCTTGGATTCATAGATGACGGAAGGCTCCAGAACTTCGACCGTGTGCCAGGTGCCGGCGGGGACGACGCAGCCGTAACTGCCGGAGGACGGGTCCATGACAATGCGTGCCGTTTCATGGAGGCGACGCCCAATTGCTTTGTCCGGCATCTGTTCAATGCCATCTCCAGGTCTCTCTTCCTCGTAAAGGACCTCGACCAATTTTCCATGAAGCAGAAATACATTCTCGGTGCTGTTCGGGTGCCGATGGATAGGAACCACAGTGCCAGGAAGAAGAGCATTGAGCATACGCTGGCTGTTGTCGTCGGATGACGTGCGCAGGTCATAGTTCTGACGAAGCCGTGGATTTTCCGCAGCCTCGGAGAGCAACTTCGTGATAAACTTCTTGTCAATTTCCATCATAATTTCGCTTTTTAACGTCGCAAGGTATTCCTCGTGCAGAGGATAATACTTCTTCATGAATCGTCCACCCTATCAAGCCACGGGACAAAGGTCCAGCCGAAAGCCTTGTCAACCAGACATACAGGTACTACTACAGCCGTATCTGTCGTGACACATTCTTCTCCTATGATGAGCTCAACAGCAAGCTAGATGAATTGAACGATATGTTCAACAACAGGGCCCGCAGGAACAAGACATACAAATATAATGCATTTTCCCGAATTAAGGGAATAAAAAAAGCATTCATACATCTGCAAATAACCAGAAATACAAATGAATATGAATGCTTCCAAACTCATGAGTCCGGAAAGGAAACTCGTGATGTGGAACAAATGTTAAGAAATTATTGACTTGTGGCCATCGAAAGCCTCCCGTGAGCGAAACCGGCCATCCTGCGCACGAGGGAGCATATTCATTTGGCCAGACTTATCCTTCTGCCGATCGCTGCCCTTCAGACTTGGTTGCCGAAGGATCCAGCTGGAAGATCTTCTCCATGAGGTGCCACTTCTGGGTGGAGGACATGGAGGGGTCGCAGCCCTGGAAGCGGGCGACGTAGGCTTCCCACTCTGCCTGGCGGGGCAGGGTGGCGAGACGGGCGTTGTCCTTGACGAAGTCGAAGTCATCTGTGGTGTCCATGATCATGAAGACCCGGCGTTCAAGGCGGTAGATCTGCATGTCAAGGATGCCGACTGAGCGGATCCCCTCCTGAATCTCGGGCCAGACATGGCGGTGGGCGTCTATATAGTTCTCAATCATCCGGTCATCACCGACAAGGTCGAGGGTTTGGCAATATCTTTTCATTTTGCTTGTGGTTTTATTGTAAGCCGTGCGCGCATTGCTTCTTTCCGCGCACCAGGACATTGAATATGAGGCTTCTGTGAGCAAATAAGGGCTTCTCGCTCACGGGAAAGGAGACACGAGGGCTTTGGTCAATGAATATCAGGAAGCGGAAGCCGTGAGCGTGCGCGCGACAAGTCACATTCCCCCGCGCCTGACGGTGATCTCGATGGCTCCGTCCGGGAAGGTGTGGCGAGAGGTGCAGACGAGGACGAGGTAGCCGCCACCGCCAGCACCAGGCATCTTCCAGGCGAGGACACCCGGCATCCGGGAATATTTGTCAATATATTCCTGTACTGACGGAAGAAAAGCTCCCTCGGAATGCACGCAGGAAGGCACGTCGGAAGACTTCTCGGATGGTTGTCCTGAAAGTCCGTCGGCAATCCCGGCGGCGTCTTTTTGAATATGTGCGGACGAGCCTTCGGGGACGCCTCCTCCGCATGATGTCGGGTTGACCATCCCCGGAAACATGGCGACCTGAGCCTCGAACGACGCCCGGTAGGCGGCGGCGAAGCGGTCAATGTCCATGTCAAGAATGGCGTGCCAGCAGTCATCCGCGGCCTTTGCCAGGGCCCGGACTTTCGGAAGGGTGATGTCCTTCCCCTCAACCACCGAGCAGCCCGGACGGCGAGGGAACATCGGAATCAGGCAGAGGTGCTCCTCAAGCCATGAGAGAACCCTCTCGTCAGAACACGTCTCGATCTTTACCGGCCAGAAACGCTGGTCGTAATAGTGACGGGCAAGGCCGGGAACGCATATTCCTATGGCGTCCTGGGCACCGGAGATCACCCCGTCCGAACGCTCCGGGTCGTTCTCGAAACAGAACACCAGCTTCGCCAGCATCTCCGGATCCATGTTCGGGAGCTGGTACGGCCAGATCTTGCGGATGGCGTTGCGGGTGGAGGTGGAGAGGCCGCAGCGCTCCCTCACCTCAAAAGTCGGCTCAAGAGACACGGTCACCGCCCACCCAGGAGCAAGGCACGACACATACGGCTGGTCAATCCACGTCCCGGCGAGGTCGAGTCTTGTCGGGATCGAAGACTCCGACTTCTTCAGATCGGTGCTGGAACGGGCGGCCAGACCCTCGGACGGGCGGCGCTGGAGGACAACATATTCAATGCCCCTCTCCGCACAGAAGCGGCGTTTGTCCTCGTTCGAACCGTCCTCGTTGACAACGAATATGTCCGGCCTCAGTTCCTCAACGGTAGGGATGAAGTCCATGATGCCGTGGCCACGGTTGATGAACGCATCCTTGACGTAGCGGATCGACTTCACCATGAACAGCCGCTCCCGCTCGCTGTACACGGTCTTGTGATGCTTGTAGTCAAGGATCGTGGCGTCGGAACCGATGCCGACATAGAGGTCGCCGTAGGACGAAGCCTCCTTGAAAAACTCAACATGGCCGCTGTGCAGGAGGTCATAGCAGCCGGAAACAAATACTTTCTTGTTTGGCATATACTATATTTCGGGAGACGGCCCACAACGAAAAGTGACCGCCAGCCATTATTATTATCTTGGAATATCTACCTCTCCGCCCTCACCGGGTTGTGGAGGAAGTCGTCGTAGGCGAGACGGATTCCGTCCTCCAGTTCCGTCCTGTAGGTCCAGCCCAAGGCCGTGGCTTTGGAGACGTCGAGAAGCTTGCGCGGGGTACCGTTCGGCTTGGATGCGTCCCAAAGAATCTCGCCCTCGTAGCCGACCACCTTGGCGACGAGACGCGTCAATTCCTTGATGGTGATCTCCTTCCCCGTACCGGCGTTGACGGTCTCGTTCCCGGAATATCCGTTCATCAGGAACACGCAGAGGTTGGCGAGGTCGTCCACGTAGAGGAACTCCCTCAATGGCGAGCCGTCGCCCCAGCAGGTCACCGACGGAGCGCCGGACACCTTCGCCTCGTGAAAACGCCGGATAAGGGCCGGAAGCACGTGGGAGTGGGTCGGATGGTAGTTGTCGTTCGGGCCGTAGAGGTTCGTCGGCATCACCGAGATGTAGTCAGTGCCGTACTGGCGGTTCAGGAACTCGCAGTACTTAAGACCGGAAATCTTGGCGAGGGCGTAGGCCTCGTTCGTCTTCTCCAGCGGTCCCGTCAGGAGGCAGGACTCCTTCATCGGCTGCGGCGCCATGCGAGGATAGATGCACGACGACCCGAGGAACTCCAGCTTACGGCAGCCGTTCCTCCACGCCGAGTGGATGACGTTCATCTCCAGAGTCATATTCATGTACATGAAGTCGGCCAGAGCCTCCTCGTTGGCGACTATCCCGCCCACCTTGGCGGCGGCGAGGAAGACATATTCAGGCATCTCCGCCTCGAAGAACGCCTCGACGGCGCGCTGGTCGCAGAGGTCCAGTTCCTTGTGCGTCCGCAGGACAAGGTTGTCGTAACCCTGCCGGCGCAACTCCCTGACTATAGCGGAGCCAACCATCCCGCGATGGCCGGCCACATAGATTCTCGCGTTTTTCTCCATCATTTCACAATGCCTTTTTCAAGATATTCGACAAGATTCATCTTGCGCACGTCCTCCGCCGCACCGTCAGCGGCGACCTTGCGCATGTCATGCTCCACCATGATGCGGACCAGTTCCTCGAAGGATGTCCTGGTCGGATTCCATCCGAGCGTGGCCTTAGCCTTGGTCGGGTCACCCCACAGGTTGACCACATCCGTCGGGCGGTAGAAGTCCGGGGACACCTCGACAAGCACACGGCCGGTCGCCTTGTCTATTCCCTTCTCTTCCGCACCCTCGCCTACGAACTCAAGCTCAATTCCAGCCTCGCGGAACGCCAGCTGGCAGAACTCCCGCACGCTGTGCTGGACGCCGGTCGCTATCACATAGTCATCCGGCCTCTCGTTCTGAAGGATGAGCCACATGCACTCCACATAATCCTTGGCGTACCCCCAGTCGCGCAGCGACGAGAGGTTGCCGAGGTACAGTTTCTCCTGCTTCCCCTGACGGATCCGCGCGGCCGCGAGGGTGATCTTCCTCGTGACGAACGTCTCGCCGCGCCGCTCGCTCTCGTGGTTGAACAGGATGCCGTTGCAGCAGAACATGTTGTAGGCGTCGCGGTACTCCCGGACGATCCAGTAGCCGTACTGCTTGGCGACGGCATACGGACTGTAGGGATGGAACGGGGTGTTCTCGTTCTGAGGCACCTCCTCAACCTTTCCATAGAGTTCTGACGTGGAGGCCTGATACATGCGGCACGTCTCGGCGAGTCCCGTCTGGCGGATAGCCTCAAGGATGCGCAGCACCCCGGTCGCGTCAACGTCGGCCGTGAACTCCGGAGAGTCGAACGACACCTGGACGTGGCTCTGCGCCGCGAGGTTGTACACCTCGTCCGGTCGCACGCGGTTCATCACCTGGATCAGACTCATCGAGTCCCCCAGATCGGCGTAATGGAGATGGAAATTAGGCTGCCCCTCAAGGTGCGCGATCCTCTCACGGTAGTCCACCGATGACCGGCGGATCGTCCCGTGAACGTCATACCCCTTCGACAGCAGCAGCTCGGCAAGGTACGAGCCATCCTGGCCCGTGATGCCGGTGATTAGGGCTGTTTTCATAGGATTATTATGAATGATTAACTTGTTTAACTAGGAGTTTTTCACTATCTCCACAAAGTTCTCGATGACATACTCCAGATCCTCATCGGTCATCTTTGTGTTCAGAGGGAGGGTGATCTCATTCTCAAACTGATGGAACGCATTCGGGAAATCCTTGATGTCAAACCCAAGTTTCTTGTAAGCCGTCATCATCGGAAGAGGCTTGTAATGCACGTTGGTGGCAATTCCCCTTTCCGCCATCTTCTCAATCACAAGGTTCGTCTCCTCGCGCGTCTTACCAAGCAGACGGACAATGTACAGGTGGCCGGATGAGGAATAATCATTCGTGTAGTGAGGCAAAACCACCACATTCAAATCCTTGAACGCCTCATTGTAACGCTCGATCATATGACGGCGACGCTCAAGCATGCCCTTGTAACGCCCCATTTGAACCAGACCGATGGCTGCGACAACATCAGTCATGTTGCACTTGTACCAAGTCCCGATGATGTCGTATTCCCAAGCCCCGAGTTTTGTCTTCGCCAACGCATCCTTGTTCTGCCCATGAAGGCTCATCAGCTGAGCTATCCGATAGAGTTTCTGATTCCAAGTCTCACCGTCAATCTCAGGAACGCCACTGAATGTGCTCCCAGGATCATTGTCCAAGACCTTCTCAGCGACCTCATCGCCAAATGGCAAATTCCAAGTCAAGGCACCACCCTCAGCAGTCGTAAGATTCTTCACCGCATGGAAAGAGAATGAACTGAAATCAGCGATGGATCCAACCATTCTCCCCTTTCTCGAAGCACCGAAAGCGTGAGCCGCATCGCAGCAGACCGCTATGCGACCAATCCTACTTTGAAGATCCGTCTTAGGTACAAACAATGATTTCTTCCCCTCAACAATCGCGAAGATCCTGTCATAGTCACACGGAACTCCCCCAAGATCAACCGGAATAATCGCCTTTGTCCGCTCATTTATCGCATTTTCGACAGAGTCATAATCCATCTCCAGACAATCTTTCCGCACATCCACAAAAACCAGCTTCGCCCCGACATGAGTGACTACCGACGCGCTTGCCGTATAAGTGTACGCCGGCACAATCACCTCATCCCCTTCTCCAATTCCAAGGAGACGAAGAGCCATCTCAGCACAAGCCGTCTGGGAATTCAGGCATACCGCCTTCTCAACACCAACAAACTCGGCGACCTCCTTCTCCAGTTTTTTGGTCCGTGGCCCGGTCGTTATCCATCCCGAGAGAATCGCCTCCCTCGCTTCAGCGGCCTCAGCCTCCGTCATGTCCGGCGGGCTGAACGGCACATTGCGTAATTTCATTGACATAATTAATGATTCTGTTAAACTCAAAACAACAAAAAGAAAAGCGCCCAGCCGAAGCCAGCGCCTGTTATAAATTGTTTTACTGGTTAATATATTAAAGTTATCTTTCGGTCACAATTACCACAAACGTCCTAAAAATCAATTTAATATCATACCAAAACGAATTATTTCTCACATATTCTATATATAACTTGATTTTTTCTTGCATAATTACATTAATATAGTAACACTCTGGATTATCGGCTTTCTCCATTAATTCATTTTCATTGCGGAATTTTATTGAAGCAGGATCAGTGATACCAGGACGGACATCCAACACATGCATCTGCTCCGGAGTCCAATAATCAACATAGTGGCGTACCTCTGGCCTTGGTCCCACGAGACTCATATCCCCAACGAACACATTAATTAGTTGAGGCAGTTCATCAATCTTGAATTTGCGGATAATATACCCAGACCGAGTTACTCTAGGATCGCGTCCTCCAATAGTCACAAGACTCCCCTTGTCCGCCCCAACCCTCATCGAACGGAATTTGAATATTCTGAAATCCTTATTATGTCGCCCAACACGCACCTGCCGGTAAAACACGGGCCCCGGAGAGTCCAATTTTATCCATAAGGCAACAAACAAGAATAACGGAAACAAGACCAGCAGTCCTAAACCGCTGGCCATTACGTCAAATAATCGTTTCATGATTTTAATATATATTACAGTCTCAGAATAAGGTTTGTGGCGACTCGGTACCGTTCGGCAAATGAACTAACGCCCCATGATGATTAGGAGTGCCTTTTTGAGACTTTAAGTTCGTAAAGAGAGGGATGATATGATTTTTCATCCAATAAACGACATCAAGACTCTTTTCTAACATAAAATGCTTTTTTGATTGCATTGCCAACCACATTCACCAGCACCCAAAAGGTGGCGTGAACAGCATTCATTCCTTCCGCAACATGAAATAACGGATAATGAGCCCAAATACGTTTGTACAATGGCTTCGGGGTAATTGACACTGCACGGCGACGATAGAGTGCCAAAGTCTCTTTCAACAGGTAGCACGGAGACTTCTTCACCACCTTCAGCCACATGGCTGTATCATTGTTCTTCTTCACATCTTTTATCTGTATGAGACCTATCTTCTCAGCATCATACATCACGGAAAGACATCCAGGCCAACAACAAGCATACATATCAAATTCAGATACCTTTTTTTTCCCGGATACATGTACACATAAATCCTTACCAGACTCACTTATCTCTGTATATTCGTGATAGGTGAATGCATAGTCATTCTCCACCATAAACTTCAACTGATGCTCAAGCTTCGCCGGCAACCACAAGTCATCCGAATCAAGGAAAGCTATCCATCGCCCATTCGCACGCCGAAGCGCATTGTTACGGGTAATGGCCGCTCCAGAATTCTTTTGATTGCATTCGTATTTAATACGAGAATCTTCTTCAACAAATGGTTTTACGACATCAGCTGTATCATCTTTCGAACAGTCATCCTGGATCAATAATTCCCAGTTTGAATATGTTTGAGCCAACACACTCTCAATAGTGTCACTTATGAATCCAGCACAAGACCAAGTCGGCGTTATGATAGACACAAGACCATAGTCCTGCATAAAATAATTCATCTTACTTTTATCCATGAATCAGCATACAAATCAATTTCACAATCTCTGTTCAGCCATGGTTCTGGAACATAAACTCTGTTCACTTGTTTATTGAGGAATGCCCCCCACCACGAGAAGGAACTATTTGCTATTATCAAATCCTTGCAATGCATCATAAGGAACATATCCCAACAGCTGTTCTTACCAGTGTTTCCCGACACAAACAGCATATTATGTCCAACCATCAAAGGCAAGAGGTTCTCTCTACACCAACTCATATCGTTCGAGAAAATAAAAAACGAATGTTTCTTGCCATCGCTCACCACGTCCCTTATCGCCTTATGGTAATACTCAGCATTACAGATACCACGGAACTCTGGTTCGTTCAGATAGTCCCCCCTACGCACATGCAAACCAACAGATTCAGCTTGTTCTATCTTTTTGATGAGACCGGCATTATACCCGTTAGGTATGGGGTGCATAAACACCTCCTGAAGTTCCGTCTTAATCTCTGTAAAATAATGAATAGACTGCCAATAGCCCTCATAATAACAATCCCCTTCACGCTCCAAGGCCTCATTGTCAAAAGTGTAGTTCATACGATACGGAGACACATACTCCGTCTTTCTCAGAGGCAACAGTTTACGACCCAAACGCGATAGCACATAATTGGGGATCCAGTACGATATCTTTGCCAACTGCCGAAATCCTGCCACTGGCATATTCGCATTCGGAAACACCTTATCTATCTCATAACCATTATGAAGATTAATTCCCTTATATTTCTTGAAGAAGATAGTATGGTAATGTTGTGTGTCTATATACACTTCCTCGTTTGGATGTTTATGCTTCAACGCCATGGCAAACGCATATTGCCACATCTGATTACCAAGCCCTCCAGTAATGTTTACAATCTTCATTTATATGTTCGTTTTCAGATATTGATCTACAACTTTTTTGTTTACTCTCACAAAGTCAAGTCTATCCCGCAATGTCTCTCTCGTGTTGTCTGTATATGGTTTAGCTATCACTCTCGAAATCGTTTCCGCCGCTGTCCAAGGATCTCGGCTGATAATAGCACTATTTTGGAGACCCGCTAACTGCGCTGCTGCATCTCCTACCGGCACGCTAAACACCGGCTTATTGAGTGCCAATGTCTCACGTATGATGTTTGGCGACCCCTCTTCATCACTAGTCAGCAACAGAAACTCACAGGCATTGATGTAATACTGGACCTCTTGTGGCCTCACACCACACATTGTGAGCAATGAATAGTTCCCTCCTAAGCATTCGACAACCGATTCTGCTATATCTTTACGTTTGATGCTAGTATTACTTACATCAGAAAAAAGTACATACTTCTTAAAGTTGTCCAGACCAAGGTACTCAATAGCATTCTTTTTATCCATAGGGGAAAATGCACTATAATTCACGCCAAGCGGTTGAACAAACCCTCTTTTCTGTATTCGTGAATCCAAACACTTCGGCACATAGGCTATCATCTCAGCAGCAACAAAACCAAAACCATCAAAAATAGAGATGCATAAAAACGACGCTTTCTGATTAAGTCTTATCTTCAGACGTTCCTTCCATCCATTGGCGGTCTTCAAAGCCTTGGCATGAATGTCCGTTCCATGAAAGGTAATCAGTTTCTTCACACTTAGCCCCAACAAAGCAGACCATATCATCAAAGCGTACACTCCACCAAAATGGATATGTACCACATCATATTTTTTTGCAGCCAAACGAATTTTTCGCAGAGAAGAAAGCCTATTATTGAAAGGCAAGAACTCCACCTCCTCTATACGTTCATCCTGAGCCAACGCATCACGCATTCTGTACATGATAGGATTCCCAACCCCTATAGCGTTCTGCCGCTGATTAGAAACTAAAAGAACTTTCATTATTCCAAAACCTTCTGAATGGATTTCTTAACAAACGCCAATCCCTTGCAGAAAGGATTCTTCTGTTGGCGTGCCCATCGATTTGCGTACTCATTAAAGATGTCCTCACCTGTGAGTTGATACATTGCCTGCATCTGAGCGACATGCAGGTTATGATAAAATGGGCTTGCTATCAAGCCATCAAGACTATACATGCTCCAAAAAGGACATCTAAATTTAGGCAATATTTTAACAAGTGAATTCAGAGTTCGACACAACGCATCTTTATACATACCATGATCTCCTGCAGCAAGCACATAGTCGTACAACCCCCACCAAGAGAAGACGAAGCCATTCATCACCAGTCCTTTGAAAGTGTATTCCATCAGATAGGCGTCATCACTCTCGTACTTGGTAGTTCCACCATCCTCTATTGGCAATAACATATAGTCAATCGCCATTTTGGCGGCATCCAAATAGCTTTGCTTATGGGTGTAAATGTATGCACGCACGAATAACGATGTGCCTTCACCTTGCGCCATAGCACTGTATGGTGCTTGAGGGCAATAGTGTGAAAAATTATTCCAACGTCCATCATCATCCTGGTGTTCCAATGCCCATTGCACACATTGCATGAACTTATTGATGTAACGCTCGTCCTTAGTCTGTATATATAGGTCATAACAACCAAGACCGTACTGAAAGATTGCTACAGGGAAATCGGTAAACTTACCACCTTCAAGATTGAGTTTTGGCAGATCTTTATTGTCTAACAGCTCAGGCATTTTCGTTACTTTTTCAATCATGTTGTTGTAGTAACCACGGATCTTGTCCTTTGCAAAGAATTTACCTATCCCTTGATTCACATGCCATACGCTCTTACCTGTCAGCATGAGATACCACCTCTTAATTTGATACATTGATACCGCCATTATAACAGCTTCATATATGTAAGGCCATCCTCACATCTCATTCTGTAGAGCTCGAATCCATTACATTCATAATAGTGCCTTGCCCGCAGATTACCAGTTTTCACGGATAACAGACATAGCTTACGTCCATTAGCTTTCATGACTGCAAGATATGCCTCCATCATTCCCTGTGCATAACCTTTTCCTCGACTTTCCGGAAGGACACATATTGAGAGAAGATCGCCTCGCTGGTTATTTAATATATGTTCATATTTATCGTTTACTATTGTCCAATCATTCTGCGATGGTCTATGCTTCAGTCTCGTTGTTATCTTACGCCATGTCTGTTTGTTGCTTGTCTAATCATAATAGTTATTTGAAGCAGTTCAACAAAAGTTCCTTGTCGAACATATTATACTCGTAGCTAACATTTCTTAATTTCACTGCATTAATCATACAATCCGCCAAAGCATCGGGATCTTCTATGTTGCAGTAATAGCCGTTTATACCTTCCTTAATAATATCCTTGATAACTGCCACACAAGTAGTGCTTACGACTGGTCGGTTGAAGCATTGAGCTTCCAACACCACATTAGGAAAACCTTCCATACGAGAAGGCAGAACGAACACGTCACAATGCTTTAAGAACGGGTAAGGATTACTTTGAAACCCCCAAAACTTGAAGTCCACTAATCCTTCTGCCTTTGTCACAAGTTCTTTAGCATACTCAGATATATCACGTCCAACAATGTTCATGCAAGCATTTGGAATAGCCGCCTTGACTTTTGGCCACGCTGCTTCAAGTACATCAATGCCCTTTGAATATGCTATATTGCACACATTCAAGAAGTTTATTTTTTTTGAACAAAATGGGTTCTGTAGCCCATCAGCAGAGGCTCGCACATAAACGACATCTACAGGATTATTGATGGCCACCACCTTGTTTTCAGGCAGGCCATAATAATCTATCAGTTGTTCTCGCATTTCCACATTCTGAGCAATGATGACTTTCGCAGACTTTAACAACCTCTGATTGATAGACTTAATAACAGCCATCTTCAAACCGGCGACTCCTTTTGACAGCTTGTTTTTAGGCATGTTTGGGATGCGGACAACAATAGGACATTTTGCCATCTTTGCTGCAAGCATACCTACTATGCTGACATGTTCCCGGCTTGAGAAATAGATGCTATTAGGATGTGTTTTCATGAATGTTTTCAATTTTGGGATAGCACTCAAAACTCGTCCACATCCCAAACTAATCATTTTAAACTCTGGTTCAATCCAGTCAAGCATCTCACCTTGACAAGAACCCAAATTCACGAACTCAACATCAAAGCCCTCCTTATGTAAGAGACGAGCAATAGTGATCGCAACTCTTTCTGCACCACCTGCAGAAAGATCGGGAAGAAGGAAAAAAATATTCATCGGTTACTTTTTCAAGAAATGACTATCATCTAAAGAAAGTAAATACTTCTTTTTTGCTGTTGAAGACATTCCCTTTGAATGAACATTGAACTTCTCATTCTTTGCAATATAATCATCAATAGAACATAGGATCTTTGCAGGATTGCCGCCGACTACACAATGAGGAGGAACTGATTTTGTCACGATACTACCAGCCGCCACCAAAGAGCCTTCTCCAATAGTAACGCCAGGCATAATCTGAGAATATGCACCGATATAACACCAATCCTCAATTGTCACTTTTCCGAATACATCAAAATCAGGAACCTCCTTCCTTACAGCATTACCACCGCCATGAGTATGAATGGAAACACCTCGTGTAATCTGAACATGACTACCAATAGTAACCAAATAGGGCTCCGAACTCCAGTCCCTAATTGAAATTGTGGTATGCTTACCTACTTTAACACCTATGTGTTCAGCATATTTTATCGGAGAAGCAACATATCTCCAAAACAGTATTTTAACAAAATTAAATGGTCTCATTTTTATTTCATATAAGTTCTACCACCACTCAAATCTATTTTGAACTATATATTTTATCTATTTCTAAACTGATAATTTCGGCTTTATATTCCGAACAATCATAGTGTTCGCGAGAGCCTCTAAACTTCTCAAAGTCTTGCATAATAGCGTTTGCCCACACACTGGGATCGTCATCAATAGACAAATATCTTACACCACCAGCATTTGCTTCTGGAGGAATAACATCCGATGCAAAACATCTTAATCCCATAGATTGAGCCTCAACCAAAACAATTGCAAACGACTCCGTCTTTGACGGCTGCACAAGATAACCAGCCTGCGACATCAGTAATGGAATATTTGAAGTTTCCGAATGGAATTCTACGTTTCCATTTAGAGAATTTGCACTAATATAGTCATTTAAGAGTAAATCATAACCACCATAGGCTTTTCCCACAAATATTAGACGAGCATCTTTGTAGCGCTTTATGATATAGAACAGCACCTTTGCACTAAATAATTGGTTTTTCAAACTGCTAATATTTCCTACCTGAATAAGCACAGGTTGACTAAATACTTTAGCTTCGAATTTCTCCTGACAAAAAGCATCGGAGTCAAATGGGTTCTTTATAATGGAATATTCCCCTTTAAAACAACTTTCACAAGCCAACATTGAACAACCGATTTGGTGAGTTGCATACTTCTGGATACAACTCTTTAGAAAAAGATTCTTAGCCTTAAAAATAAAATTGTTGCCACGGTCATCGAAAATAACATGCGCCTGCGATATCCTAACCGGAACATTCATGTCTTTTGCAGCCTTTAGTGCGAATGCACCTTCAATTCCATTATGGCAATGAATGATATCATATGGACCTTTATCCTTAAGAACTTCTTTTAGAAAAAAATATCCTTTGGTAAATCGAAGGAACTTTTCCCTTTGTTTACCCAATCTTGAATTTCCTCGGCCAAAATAAATTCTGAAAATCTGTCCACCATATGATAAGAACTCATCGTCATAATCTCTTTTGTCGTTACAAAATACCACAATATCAAAGATGTATTTATTGTGAAGATTTCTAATGTAATTCATTATAACAGTTTGAATACCGCCTCTATTTAGCCCACCTTGTGCAACAATTAATACTTTCTTCATACTGATTTCTCTTTTTGAGTATTATAAACATAGAATATCATAAAGAAGAAATATGTCAATTTAGAGTAGTAAGAAACCACACTTAAATCGGACACCAAAAGACAGAACATCAATATCAAAATCATGACACCATCTTGTGTTTTTAGTCTATGATTTCTTTTTAGTTTTTTTATTATGCTCAAATAAATTCTATAAAATAAATATGTACCAACAACACCTCCATTTGCAAGAAGTTCAGCATAATTATTATGAAGGTAGCAATCATGACCAATATATTTGAGGGTATAAATATGAGCATTGCCCATACCTATGCCCAATATTGGGTTATCTTTAAATATACTAATACCCAAATTGAACATATCTTGACGAACTTGAGCCGAATGGTCAATCTCGCCGTTCCCAGTTACCAACGCAAGAAGACCTTGCATTCGTTCTGATATACCAGAAAAAATGGATAGACTCGAAAGAAGTCGAAGTATAATAAATAAGAAAACTATAGAAATAATTATTTTGAATACAAAAGCAATTTTATTAACCGTCCGATGACGAAATAGGTATATTGCAAAACAGCCTACAATAGTAACCAATAAAGCTTTCCTACTTCCACATGCGGATAGAAGCACAAGTGTTGGAATATCCAAAAGGACAAGCAACCAATTTTTCTTTTGATACAAGAAAAAAACACTAAGAATCAATGATATGGCACATATAAGTCCTATGGTATTAACGTTATCAAAAGTACTATCAAGACGACCTCCCAACGCCACCATAGATAGAATATTCTTGATTCCGATAAATATGAATGTATATATAGTTACAGCATAGCCGCCATACATAACTGCCTTTAATAGACGGTAAAACGGATTCTGCATGTTGGAATAAGCCCACAGGAATACTGTCATGCACACACATATCTCGACAACTGTAATTCCACGCTCAATAGCATCAGAAGGATCAATTGCCCATAGAGTGCTAATAAAACAATAAATAGCAAATACTATAATGTTTGTTTGAAACGAGTTAATTACAATGTTATTTATCCCATACTTTGTCGCAGTGATTATTGCAACAAAACCTGTAATCAACAAAAGAGACAAAGAACTCCATGTTGGATTCGTATTTGCAATGCTGAAACAGGCATATAATGTGGCAGTTAAGATCCAAATTAATCTATCTGCCCTGAAAAGCCCATCTAAACTACTCATTAACGATACTTTTTAAAATGTCAAGTGATGTTTTTCGCATTTCTACAATCGTTCGGTTAACATTAGAGTAATCTATATGCATTTGTAAGACATTAGAGTCTTCAATTTCTTTAGTAGATGTAAAGTATCTATTCATCAAACCTAATTCGGAGAGAAAATCTATTAATCTCGTATCTCTGTTCTTTTTGCCAGATAATACAACAAAATCTTTGTTGAACATTATTGAAAACAAAGTTCCATGAAAGCTTCTTGTTAAAACTATTTTGGCTGTAGCTATATTGGTAATCCATTCTTCAATTGAATTTCTATCCCAGACAACTTTTTTGAAAATCACTTTTTTATTAAAATTATCTATGTACGTCAAGTTCATTTTCTTTGCCACACCTTTTGCATATTCTTCCAATTCCGGATCATCCCCTAATGGATAACAGACTAAAGTTTGTTTTTGTTGTGATGATGATAGAAAACTTGTATAATCACCCAATAACAATGTTGGATCAATAACATGTAATGCATCAATATTAAAATTACTTTTAAGCAAAGTAACACCGGACTTCTCTCGGCAAGTGAGAACAGAAAACGCTTCTAACAGTTTGCAAATGTCCTTATTAAGTTCTGGATGATTCCATGTTTCCGTCCCAAAGCTTGATGCATAAGATATTCTTTTCACATTCTTGCTCCCGAAATCCCCAAAAAACAATTTTGAGAACTTTTTCGTTATATCAGGATTCCAAACCTGATCACTACCTACCATATAGATATCAGCCACTGGTGGATCAGACTGTAATTTCTCTATTGATTGATAGCGCTTTGAGGTTGGAATGTTTTTCTTCCAAAATTTAGTGAATTTTCTATTGCATGGACTAATCGCCTCTATCGCCAAAGAAAAATATCCTCCAATAGATGGTCTTCCCATATCGGATAGTCTGATGTCAATCATTTTGACATCATGTCCTAATCGCTGAAGGACTTTTATAGTAGCATATGCTTGAAGTTCTGCGCCATAGTTCTTCTCATGCCATATAGTTAACAAAGCAATCTTCATCTGTATAATAATTTTTTGAGTAAATCCTTAAGTGATCGAACAGCAACATCTTGCTTATACCGCCACCCCATATCTCCATACCTCTTAGCAACATAAAGAAAACCCTTTGCCTCATAGTCCCGAATGAAGTTTTTATGTGCAGGATGTAGCTTGGACGGTTGTTTCAATTGTGGCTGCATGCATTCTTGAAGACAGACGTGTTCAGCCCTAAGTTTTGCATTTTTAAATAGTTGTTTACCTTTGTCCGAATTTATAAAAATAAGCGATAATCCTCTTTCATCATCATAAGGTGAAGTTTTAGGAATTCCCCATTGATCTCCAACCGTAATATCACCTACTCGTTTGAAATTAGTATAATGACAATGTGAACAACTCTCACGCATAGAGAACCCTGAAAAATAGAGATAGTTGTTTGTTCTGCGGAATTCTTCCTTTCCATTTTCGAAAAGGAAACTCTCGCGAGCACCATGCCAACCGAAACGTTTATCTCTGAAACAAACTTTTACAATTTTCGACATTCTTGTCTTCTGGAGGTACACAATATAATCTTCCCATATCTTTGGGGATGGCACCCCATGACAGATGATGTCTATACACAATAGGTTATCATGTAATCTATCTGGAATAAACGACTTCAACCCTGCCACCTGACATGCAGTTCCCGAAAAAAGCACTTTGCTACCATTCTGCAAATCATCCTTAACCCGAATAAAAACTCCTCGCACATCACTCTGAACATACTTTGACATACGTAGAGCGTAAAGTTCGTTTATATTTGTTGCCTTTTGGTGCGTTACCCTCCAAGTCTCGGTAAAAGCAGCTCCATACACGATACCGCCATGTTCGATGAATTTTTCTGCGATTGCAAAGAAGGCTCCTCCACTTTGACTTTTTAGAAGTTGTTCATCATCACATAGTCTGAACTGGTAAGCCTCAGGCATATCATAATTATCATATCGTTTATAATCGTCATGAAACTGACACACTTTATCGCATATTCCACAATTTACGCATAACTCTGTATTTACCTCAGGATATAAGAACCCCAAGCTGTCAGAAGTCATAGAGATAGCCTTATGTATACAGGTGCTGGCACATGCAGTACAGCCACAGCAGTTATATTTTTTGTCTATAGAAATCATCTATTTTATGTTATCGTTATTATGCTGTGAGTGTGCAATCAAGCATTACATTGTACGACATTGTATAAAAGATTATTTTCATGTATGAAGAACGTCAAGAACAAGCAATGATGTGACAAGTCATTGCAATCTACGGATGAATGCCTTCGCTTTTTCAATAATAAACTTTTTCTCGCCTGAGTTCAATCCGATGCCATATACTAGAGTACAAATGAGTCCCTCTGTAATGCAAAGGTTAAACAGAAATCTCATGATACCAATTTTAAATAATTTTGTGATAAAGATTGAAACGGAAATGCAAATTGCCATTATGAGAAAGCATCTTACAACAGTACTGAACATAAAATCTCGTACAGGAAAATGAGTCATTGGGCGGAGCATAGATACTCTCAATAATAATGCGCCGATTGAGAAGAGAATAACGGAGAATTGTGCCAATTCCGGACATCCGCCAAAATAGAGAATCAAGTATGCAACAGGGAAGTTGAACAAATTAAACAGCCCTACGACTATCTGGTATCGTTTAATATTCCCTGTTGCCAACATGAGATATACAAGAGGGGATGAGAATGAATCCACAAGCGTGCACATCAGAATTATTTGAGTAAAAGCAACTGTATGCTCAGGAACTTCTTTGAGCCAAAACTTCAGTACAAATTCTGTTTCTGTGACCAGAGGCACAATCATAGCTGTCAAGAGAAAGAATGCAAGTCGACTACTACGTAATACCAAATCGTGCGACTCGTTGACATTATTGCCCGCGTACGACTTGGTAATCTGCGGCTGTACTGCAACATAGAAGTTATTAGAAAACTTTGTGACTGCCGTCTGAACTTGAGTGGCAAGACCTCTTGCCGCATTAATTGCTGGTCCATTGAAGATGTTGAACAAAATATTGATGCCTTGATCACGAAGCAATCCGGAAATACTGCCAATGAAGTTCCATCCAGCAAAACTGAACATCTCCTTGAATAATTCTTTGTCAAATACCCATTTGAACAAGCACTCATCAAAATGTTTCTTGCAATAAATGTTGTAAATCATCCGAATAACGAATGATACAAGACACATAAGTGCACCATACACGATGAGTCTATCAAACGGGGAGTACTTTACCATGAAGGCGATAGAGAGATAAGCACATCCTTCAAAGAGACCGATGTATGCAAAAGCACCCATACGCTCATGAGCAATAATTGCGGCATTGTACGGTGTACTCCAAAGATTGAGGATGAAGGTTATAAGGGCAAATTGGAGCACCCAATTTGCTGCGACCTCCCTACCTACGGGGATAGTCATGTGTGTATTAAGAAACCATACACCGACTGCTTCAACAAGCGCAACAACAATAACTGCAAGCGACAGTTGAATGATGATGGCAGTACTGAATACTTTCTTTAGTTTTTCTTTATCATCTTGTCCAAGTACAAAAGTAATAAAACGACTGATAGCACTTGAAAAAGAAGATGACACCATGGAGAACATCGCTATAAAGCCCGCAACGGCATTATAAACACCATAATTCTCTACTCCAAGAGCCTGAAGAATTACTCGAGAAGTATATAAGTTCACCGCCATTAGGAAAAACATCCTAATGTAAAGCATCATGGTATTCTTTGCTATTTTAGTTCTATTTGCTGATTGATTTGGCATAGTAAACTTCCCTCAATGCATCAAACTATTATATAACAGTGTATGTCTTTGTATGTATTTCTGATTGAAGGATATTGGTTATCTCAATAATCAAATTAGTGTAATCTTTCCTTGTTGACTCTGTTGCTTTATCATACTGCTGAATATGACGATATAACACATTCACTTTAGTTTTTATGCCTTGCGGATCATTAAGTATGGGATAAACTGCACCTAATTTTGCCAATACATCTGAAAATGGAGAGATAATTGTATTCACATCTATTCCTTTAAACCAATCAGCCTTTCGTGTCTGTGCCTGAAATCTCGAACTTTCAATATAATATGACTCCGTAATGCTTTTCAAGCCTAACGTTTGCATCACCTTCTGAACATCTTTTTTATACGCCTCTGCATTCTTAGCGGAACGAAATGACCAGATAGAGCTCCTTATTGAGATGATAGTCACAATAATTGAAACAACGGTAAGCCAAAAATTAAGATCCCTTATTAGCGTCATAGTAGTTTAACAAACCTAAGTGAGACTCTAATCTCCGTTCAATTGTAACCGTCCCCGCACACCCATATTGACAAAGCAACACCAAGGCTGCGAAGCACAGTCTATACATTAATAGCTTTAGCCGTATTTTTCTGATTTGTTTTTCTTTTGTTCAGTTAGACAAGTTTCAGAAGACTCTTGTCAAAGTTCTGAGGCAGTAGATTCGGCAACCGGTCCGCCGGAGTGGTCTTGATATTGTTCAACACATACGTCAACCACTGCTGAGAATTCAGGTGATTCATCGCACACGTCTCAAAGAAGCTGTACATCATTGACGCGCGCCATGCGCCCATGAGATTCTGAAAGAACAGGGATGTCTTCCTGCCCTTTACCAACGGCTTGAACCCTCGTTCACACGCGTTATTGTCTATCGGCATCATCGGGATCTTCAGATACGCCATAAGTTCCTTTCTCCGTTTTAACAGATAGCCCAACGCTCCAGATATCGCGCTTCCCTTCGGATGCTGATCATATTCGGTTGACGCCCACGATACGAAGGCCGTCCATATCGGCTTCTCCTGCCCCATCCGGATGTCCTTCTTGCGTTTTCCGGTCAAACCCTCCGCCTTGATATACTGTTCCACCATGTTCAACAACGTATAGAACCCCAATCCAATTCTCGACGGCAACGGGTCCTCCGCTTTCGATTCCTCGAACTCTCGACGGGCATGAGCATTACATGCGCACTCCGTTATTCCGTTCTTCTTCAGCCATTTGCTCCAGCCCGAATAACTGTCCTTCTCGAACGCCTTCGCATTTGTCATATCCTTGCACAGCAGCTCCAGGTCTTCGGATGCCCGGCCATGGCTCAATATGTTTCCGTCCATGTCCACACGGCTGCCGACGTTGAACAGTGCAGCATTCTTGTCCAGACACACCACATGCGCCATATAGTGCTTGTCGCACTTGTGAGTCTCCGTGTTCACTACCCGCACAGGTGAACCATCTCCCAACAGATACTCACCTTTTATCACATCATAATAGTGCAGGTCGAACAATGGCTCCAGAAGGTCACATGTCCGCGCGTGCAGCTTGTCCATCAGCTGACGGGAGATGCTGAGGCCGTTTCGCTCGTAACGCTTCTCCTGGGTATATATCGGATCGCAATCCGCGAAGCGTTCCACCTCCATCTTGCCCACCAATTCCGGTGACGCGAAGCTCTTCGGATATGGACGGTAGTCCTCCACCTTCGCCTGTATCGGAACCGCATCCGGATTCCCTTTCTCCACAAACACCGGCAGCTCATATCTCATCGCCTCGTGCTTCTCCGGAGTCAACACCAGTTCGTAATGGGCATCCCTGCCTGACTGTTTCTTTATCTCCACATAGCGTGACGGGTCCTTCAGGTATTCCATAGGATAGAGCACTACCGATGCGCCATGCTGTGGCAGCGAGCGGAGATATGCCGCGTCCACCATCCGGCATTCCGACTCGGGATCGTCTTCTCCGGTATCCTTTGGCCGCTCCGATTCTTTCGCCAGACGCTCGAGTTCCATCAGGCTCTTTACCCGGACAACCACTTCCTTGGCCGACTTATACTCCTTCAGAAGCTTGTCGCTGACCTCCAGGCCGTTTCCCTCCAGCACCGAATCTACCAGCGACAGCACTTCGTCATCATGCAGTTTCTCACTTGTCGTTCTGAAGAGCTTGCGCAGGCAATAGCGAATATGACGGTCTTTGGATCTGCTGCTTTTCTGGAGCTTCACTGGGCAACTGAAAGTTCAACAATTTCACCGATCAGTTCCGTGAAAAGACCTTCCATAGCTTCATATGACTCAAACCACTTCACATAACTGAGGATATTGTATTTAATCATGCATGATACAGCCCTGCAATCTGTCCTGCAAGTCAATTGCCTGACAGTTGCCGAGGTTAAGCAGATACTTCGCTTTTTCAGTGATTTCGAAATAAAATCTATACCAAATTCTCACTCAAGAACTCGATAAGCGGTCTTCCTTCAGGCCGTGATAAATCCCAAAAATTGGTATCATCGAAAAGCCATTGGCCGGAACCAAGCTTTTTTCTTGAGGCATTGTTCAGTCGTTGAGAACTGATATAGGTGTGGAGCTTGGCTTTGCGGTTAGGAATGACGTATCTTGGTTCACCAGATTCGTCGCGTATTCCTGAAACGCAGGTTTCGTAATCTGCAAAACAGTCCCACCATTTGTTGTGAAGATCCTTTCTCGCTAGAGTTTCGAGTAAAACTTCGAAGTCTCCATCATCGTGATTGTTAGGATAGAGGAAAAATGGAAAATCGATCTCGTTTTCCTGCATTTTCTCCATCGTATTACTCTTTCTTGCCTCAAATTCCCATTTCTTGTCAATGGTATCTGCGTCTAGAATTACAATCACCTTATCTCCATTATCCTGAAAGGTCCGGATCAGAGTCAAAATGCCCTGATTAAAAAGATTGTCTACGCCGTCCATGCAGATTATGTTGTATATTTTGTCCGGAAATTCATTCTTCAAGATGGTTTCCAAGAAACAATACTCAGAAGTTTGAGGTTTCTTCGCTTCTATAAATATCTTGTTCATCCTACCTTACCTCTATTTCCTGGTTCAACATGTAATCGATACTGTCGGTGGTGTAGCAGTATGACTTCAATTCGGCATCGGCTGTGCGCTGGAGTTTAAAGAATGCTACTTTGTCGCCTTCATCATGAAGAGCAGCATCACGCAATCCCTTAATTGAATCCAAATCATGGGACATCGCAAATAACTGGACGTTATTCTTTTTAGACGCCAACAAAATAGTTTGCCATAGAGTTTTCATTACGGAATAGTGGAAGCCATTGCTGATTTCGTCAATCAAGACGATTCCGTTACGGCATTCATAAATCGTCGTGAGGATAGAGAGAATCTTACGAGCACCGTCTCCCATCACATTGATGGGTATGCGCTTGTTCAGGCCGACATCGACGAGCACTTCATTCTGTGACAATACTATGTCTTTTATCATCGGCTCGATAATGCGCAATGCTTCGAGAATGAACTGTTCATCCTTGTTTTTTAGAATCTCTGTCAGACTTTCTATTGAAGTGTAAAAGTCATACTTTGGTGAAAGATATCGACAAGTTAGATTCTCTTTATAATCTGAATCATATTTGACACTTTGCTCGTAATCGTTGTTTTCTACGCCTTTATGAGAAAGGGTGATGGACGATTCGACGGGATGCCCATTTATCTTGCATTTCAATACAAGACCATAACGGTTCTTGGTATCAGTTGAAGATATGTTATTCTCGTTTCCAAGCAAGTCTATACGGCTGGCAGCTGATTCGAACAGAGAAATCATAAGCTCCCGCACTTCGTCGTTTGATGCCTTGATCTTGATTGGCCGCGAAGTGTCAAGTTTATAGAAATCCAATGCCAGGTCTGACGGCTCGAATCGAAGGTAGTTCCTCAGCAGATTGATGTTGATCGGCAGTTTCGGATTCGACAAGCCTGATATCAGAAAGATGGCGTCAAGTAGTGAAGACTTGCCGCAATTGTTCTTTCCGAAGAATATATTAACTTCTTTCAGTCCGTCTATTTTCGCGTGACTTATGCCACGAAAGTGTTCAATTTCAATGCTTTTAAACATGTCTTATCCTCCTATATCCCTTGTGCTTCACCGCCAAAAATCTGTGTCAGTTCAGAAATATCTGTCTTGTACTGCTTGTCCAACAAAAAATCTATCAGGTTTGTATCAACATAGCACTCAGGCATTACGTTCAAGATTTTCCGCTTCATACATACATCTCGAAATTGAAGAACATATCTACACCATCCTTAATTCTTTATGACCAAGTGTCTCATATTGTTGGGCATTTTAATCAATTAATACTTCTGAACTACTCGTTACAATCCCCTGAACTTACTTACAAAAATAACAAAAAAAGTTCCAGCCCTACCATCTAGTAGTTCATCCCGAATGCCCAGAGAGGAATGACGTTGCCTTGGGCGAACTCGATGTCATCTTTCACCATATATGCGTCAGCGATATTTTCAATCTGCTTTTGCCCTTTCTTTCTGCCGCCTACTTCGAAGGTGTATTTCCCTATTACAAAATCAGATATACGGGAGGATATCACATCATTCCTTACTCGCATCTGATTATAGAAGAACGTTGCCCGCAAATATAACGAATTTTCACTCATTGAGTGCGGATTCTGTAGTAAAAATGCACCGCTTGAGTGCACTATTCCAGACATAACCATTTCCATATAGGCATTACATTGATGTGATGCCCATTGATGTCGATAGTTTGCTCATTGTCTCTAGTGATGACTATTGCGGTAAAATCCGGATAAACGTTCAAGAACTTTTCCAGCGCACCTGTTTCTCGTCTATAGGTCGCATCGTCTCCCAAACTGTAAGATACTTGTATTGCCATTTTGGCAGACGGAATACAAAAATCTATCTCTACGATTTTATTATAATAGTAAACCTGCGTTTCTTCGGGGGTGTTTCTGTATTTTCTGATCAATTTGCAAGCTACTATATTCTCCAACAGCTTCGTTTCTCCACTGAAAAGAAACAAGTTAAGCAATCCATTATCCACAATGTATCTTTTCCGGATTGTGGACTGCTCCGATATGGATGAACTCATATTCGGGATAGAGAAAAACAGGTAGGACTCTTCCAAATACTCCAAATAATCTTTCAATATAGGCAGGCTTATGCTATCTCCGCTGGAATCAATAATATGTTTTAACCTGCTGAGGGATGACGGTTGCATCACACTGTCTGCCAATTTTCTTGTGAGAAGACGAAAAGCACGTGCATTGCGCACTTTATTCCGCTCCACTATATCGCCAAGCAGTATCTTCTGACATAATGAATTCAGATACTCCCTCTTATCTTCAAGATTGAAAGATTCTGCAAGGCCGCCATTAGTGAAATAATGATCGAAAGTATTTGATATCTGAGAGCAAGCACCTTGGTCATATATCCAATTTCTGTCCAATTCTATGCCTTTGTACTCTAGATACTCTCTAAAAGAAAATGGAAAAACTTCCTTTGGAATATATCTGCCACCAAGTGTAGTTGCTATTTCACTGCTGAGCATCTTGGCATTGCTGCCAGTAATCATAACTCTATACTTAGAATCTGCAAGTCTTCTTGCAAATTTTTCCCACCCGTAAACAACCTGTATTTCATCAAGGTATATCAGTGGCTTTTTTTCTGGATATAACTCGAAATAGGCATCCAATATTTCTCCCAAACTGTCTGAAGAAATATCTGACAACCTTTCATCCTCGAAATTTATGTAGAGTATGTTTTCTTGTGTCAGCCCTGGACTCTTCATCATATTCTGGGCATCCTGATACATCATAAAGGATTTTCCAGCACGCCTTAAACCGACAAGCACATAGTTTGCATGAGTATCAAACTGGATTTCCCTTCGAATAATAAAGAATTCCGGAATGGCCTTTTGCTTCTCTATTATTAGTTTTTTTATAATCTGTTTATCCATAAGAGCAAAGTTTACTTTGCAAATATAAGAAAAAACATTAAAGTATATTTAATGGTTTAAAATATCATTTCAAAGTCGTAATGTTTTTAAATACAATTCCAAATTGCTTATTGAAACAATATCCTATGGCACACAGAGCCAAACTCACGCCTTGTGGTCAAGGACGGTGTACTTGGAGTGGTTGGAGATGTACTCGGGCACGAGGCGTTTCATGGAGGCTACCACGGCCATGTCGTCGTAGGTGTGGGACTGGGCGATCAGGGCGTCTATCTCGCGGCTCACATCGGACCAGTCATATTCACGGACACAGGCGATGCGGATCTTTTCGTGGAACGACGGCTTCGTCGCCTCCGACTCGCTCAGGACCTCCTCGTAGAACTTCTCCCCGTCCCTCAGGCCGGTGTACTTGATCTCCACACCCTTCGCCCCGCTCAGCTCGATCATGCGACGCGCCAGGTCGGCGATGCGCACCGGCTTGCCCATGTCGAAGACGAAGATCTCGCCGCCCTCGCCCTTCGTGCCGGCCTCAAGGACCAGCTCGCAGGCCTCGGGAATCAGCATGAAGTACCTTATGATGTTGGGGTCCGTCACCGTCACCGGGCCGCCGGCCTTGATCTGGCGCTCGAAAATCGGAATCACGGAGCCGTTGGAGCCTAAGACGTTGCCGAAGCGCGTGGTGATGAACTGGGTCTGCCCCTTCACCACGCCGTCACGCTCCGCCTTGTTGAGGCTCTGCACATAGACCTCGCATATTCGTTTGCTGCATCCCATCACGTTCGTCGGGTTCACAGCCTTGTCGGTGGACACCATCACGAAGCGGCGAACGCCGTATTTAACCGAAAGGTCGGCCAGGATCTTCGTGCCGAGGACGTTGTTCTGGATGCTCTCGCAAGGGTTGTCCTCCATCATCGGCACGTGCTTGTACGCCGCGGCGTGGAAGACATATTCAGGAAGGAAGGTTTTGAATATGTTCTCCATCCTGTCAGCCTTGGTGATCGACGTCACCACGGTGGCGCATGGCACAGACGGGAAGTCATGCGCCATCATCCGGCGGATGTCGTGCTGCGGAGTCTCGGCGGAGTCGATCAGCATCATCTTCGAAGGTGCGAACGACGCGACCTGGCGGACGATCTCGCTGCCGATGCTTCCGGCGGAACCGGTGATCAGGATGCGCTTCCCACGGAGGGACTCGGCCACGGATTCCAGGTCGACGCAGATCTCGTCACGAGGCAAAAGATCCTCGATGCTGACCTCCTTCAAGGTCGGCGCTCCCTTGATCGCATCATGCTCGGTGTCAACGACATTGTTAGCCGAGAATATTCTTGCGCCGCTTTGCAGGATGTAGTCCTGAAGAGCCGTGTCGTTGCGGAACTTGCCGATCCTGCCCGGAGCGACCAGCACGGCGGCGATCCCATTGCGGCGGATCACATCCGGCAGACTGGCGTCAACCTCGTAGACCGGCTCGCCCATCAGGCGCGTGCCGTTGGCTCCAAGCGCCGGATCGTGGGAGATGAAGCCTCGGAGACAGTAGCGCATCGGTTTCTCGCTGCGGATCGCCTTCGCGAGTCCGATGCCGCCGGCGCGGATGCCATAGATGAAGACATTCTTCGCACCCTCCGTCCGGAAATAGGTGTCATAGACCCATTTGATAGAAACGCGAAGCAGCCACATCAAACCGGTCGCGATGGCTTCCGCAATCAGGATATGCCGCACCTGCACGTGGGCGAACACCCGAGACGGGCAGCTGTTCGTGAAGAAATGGACGGCTATCACCGCCAATGCGGAGCATCCCATCGCCAGCGCCACACGGATGAGGTCGTTGAACGATGAGTAGCGGATGATTCCCGAATATGTCCGGAAGATGGCAAAGAATATGAAGTGGACGCCGACGCACAGCAGCATCAGGTAGGTCAACGGCCAGAAGTTCAGCTGAAGGGCGGTGCCACGGTTGAAGCACCAGTAGACGAACACTCCGGACAAAAACAGAATGGCACTGTCCAGAAGCAGCACGCACCAGTGCGGGAACGTGCGCTTCGAGAAGTACGAGTCAACTATCTTGCGGATCGACAGCATTATGGAAAATAATTTTGATTAACAGGTATTTCGGTGAAGTAGGCGGCTAGTCTCTCTCAAAGAGGTCGCGGGTATAGACCTTGGCCCGGACATCGTCCAGGACGCGGTCGTAGCGGTTGGCGATGATGGAGTCGGCGCGGCGCTTGAACTCGGCGATGTCGTTGACCACCTTGCTGCCGAAGAAGGACGCGCCGTCCTCCAGCGTAGGCTCATAGACAATGACCTCGGCGCCCTTGGCCTTGATCCTCTTCATGATGCCCTGGATGGCGCTCTGGCGGAAATTGTCGCTGTTGGACTTCATCGTGAGACGGTAAACCCCGATCACGCATTTCTTCTCGCGGGCGCTGTCGTACTGGCTGTTCTCGGAATAATAGCCGGCCCTCTGGAGCACCTGGTCGGCGATGAAGTCCTTCCTGGTGCGGTTGGACTCCACAATGGCCTGGATAAGGTTCTCCGGCACATCGGCGTAGTTCGCCAACAGCTGTTTGGTGTCCTTCGGGAGGCAATAGCCGCCGTAGCCAAAGGACGGATTGTTGTAGTGCGAGCCGATGCGAGGATCCAGACACACGCCGTCGATGATGGACCTCGTGTCGAGTCCCTTCATCTCCGCATAGGTGTCCAGCTCGTTGAAATAGCTGACGCGGAGGGCAAGGTAGGTGTTGGCGAACAGCTTCACCGCCTCCGCCTCCGTGGAACCCATGAACAGCACCGGAACATCCTCTTTCAGAGAGCCTTCCTTGATGAGTGCGGCAAAAGTGCCGGCAGCCTCTTCGAGAGCGGAGTCTCCCCTGTCGTAGCCGACGATGATGCGGCTCGGATAGAGGTTGTCATAGAGCGCCTTGGACTCACGCAGGAACTCAGGAGCGAATATGATGTTTGGCACCACCACCCTCATCGTGCCGTCGGCGAGGCGTTCCCTGTACGAGAACCTTTCCCGCACAGAGGCGGTGTAGCCCACAGGGACGGTGGACTTGATGACCATCACTGCATCGGGATTAACCTTCAGCACGAGGTCGATCACCTCCTCCACGTGCGACGTGTCGAAGAAGTTCCTCTTCGGGTCGTAGTTAGTGGGAGCGGCGATCACCACGAAGTCCGCGTTCCTGTAGGCGGCCTCACCGTCAAGCGTGGCGGTGAGGTCGAGTGGCTTCTCGCGGAGAAACCTCTCGATGTACTCGTCCTGGATCGGGGACTCGCGACGGTTTATCCTATCGACCTTGTCGGCGATCACATCAACGGCAGTCACCTTGTGGCGCTGGGACAGCAGGGTGGATATGGAGAGGCCGACGTAGCCAGTACCGGCCACGGCGATCCTCAACTCTTTCAGATTTCGCATAAGATATGTTTTTTGGGTTATGGTTTTGCCGGCGCGCCGGAGGGACCGGTGCGCCGGCGAAGTCAGCCGGCGGATTTACCTGGCTTTGTTGTCGGAGCTGTAGTAGGAGCCGCCATTGTGGCCGTAGTAACCGTAATGGCCATAGGTGCCGTAGTTCCCGTAGTAGCCGTCGGAGGACGCGGTCCCGTTGAGGACGCAGCAGAGTCCCCTGTACTCCCCGTCGCGGTAGAGCGCGTCGAGGTCCGGGAGCATGGCCTTGTCGAACAGCCCGGCCCTGACGACGAAGAGTGTCCTGTCCACATAGTCGTTGATGACGCGCGCGTCGGTGACGATCTCCACCGGCGTGCAGTCGATGATGATCACATCGTACTCATTCCTGAGGACGGCGATCGCATCGGCGAGGCGCCTGTCGGCGAGCAGCTCAACCGGGTTCGGAGGGATGGATCCCGCCGGAAGAGTGTCAGGTACCGTCATCGCGTCCTTCGAACGGACAATCACATCGTGCACATCGGCGACGATCCCAGCGAGATAGTCGCTAAGGCCAGGCTTCGGCGAGCCGACAAGCTCGGAGAGCGTGCCGTGGCGCAGGTCGCCGTCGATGGCCAGAACACGCTTACCCTTGATGGCAAAGCTGACGGCCAGGTTGGACGACACGAAGGACTTGCCCGAGCCCGGGTTGAACGAAGTGACGGCGACGACCTTGCTTCCTGGCTCGCGCATCATGAACTCGAGGTTGGTGCGGAGCACCCTGAACGCCTCGTTGACCACATTGCGGTTGCCGTGACGGACCACGATGGAATCGGCGCCACTGAGGGTTTTCCGCTTTCCGAACGCCTTGGTGGCAGTCTCGGCAGAGAGCGGAATCTCGCCGGCGAAAGGCACGGAGACTCCCTTGAGGTCGCGGCGGGAGCGAACCTTCGTGTCGGTCGCCATCAGCAGATAGATGATCCCGGCAGGAATCATCAGACCCAGGAGAAACGCCATCATCATGATCTTCATGGACTGCGGGGAGACCGGGAATATTCCTGAAATAGGATGCTTGATGATCCTTGTGTTGTAGGCGGTGAACGCCTGCGAGAGCTCGTTCTCCTCACGTTTCTGCAGGAGGAAGAGGTACAGAGCCTGCTTCACGGTCTGCTGACGCTCGACCGAGAGGAGCTGCTTCGCCTGGTTAGGATTCGCGGCGATGCGCGCGGTGTTCTGGCGGGCGGTGCCCTTGAGATTCTCGTATTTCGTGTTGAGGGCAAGGATCTCGTTGTCTATGGACCGGGAGATCGACCCCCTCATCGAGGCCAGAGCCTGGTCGAGATCCTTCACGAGCACGTTCTCCTCGCCGGAGTTCGCCACAAGGTTGTTCCTCTGCAGGATCTTGGAGTTGTACTCGGAGATGCCGTTCTCGATCGTCTGGCTGCTCAATCCCATGTTGGCGGGAAGCGGCTGGTTGCGGTTGTCCTCCTTGCCGATGTAGTCCTTGATGTAGCGCGCCATGTAGAGCTGGTTGCTCACGTCCTGGAGCTGCTGGTTCAGCACCGTGCTCTGTTGCATGTACATCGTCGCTGCGGCACCCACGTCAGGGATCATGTTCTCCGACTTGTAGGCGGAGATGTCGGAGTCCACGCCCGCCAGCTCGCCCTCGATCACCCTGAGACGGTCGTTGATGAACACAGAAGTGGAGTTCGCTATCTGGTTCTTGTCACGCACCCAGTTCTCGTTATAGACGGCGATCAGGGTGTTAAGGATGTCCTGGGCACGCTGGGTGGACACGTCCTTGATAGAGAGCGAGATGACGTCGGCGTTCTTGTCGGCGAGGTTCACCTGGAGTCTGTTCAGGTAAGACTGTGTCACGCCGCGCTGGCCCGACTTTCTGACGTTGACCGGCTTTTTCATCGCCTCCCCGGAGTAGTCCTTCGTCTTCTGAACGATGATCCTTCCGACAGGAGTCTGGAGCGTGTCGCCGTAGTGTCCCACGACCGGCTTGCCGCCGACCTTCTCATTCTTATGGATGAAGTCATTCAGGGTGACTCTCCCGCCGTTCTCGCTGACGGTGAATCCGACTCCCACGTTCTCATCCACGTCGAGCAGGTCGGCGGAGATCGGCAGCGACGTGCCGTAGAGCACGTTCCTGTGGAAGGTGCCGTCCACCGTGTAGCTCATGTACAGGCGAAGCCTGGCCACCACCTCGCTCATGATGTCCGGGGATTCGAAGGCGTGCAGCTCGTTGTTGACGTTTGACTTGACGGCGAAGAGGCCCATGTTGCCGAACTCGCCGATGTCCCCCGGCATGGACGCGCCCTTGGTGTTTGACTTGATCTGGATGTCAGCGGAGGTGTTGTACGTAGGGGTTGACCTGAGGATGTACAGGACACCTAAAGCCAGGCAGACCGCCAGGCTCAGGGCGAACCAGTACCATCTGGACAGGCAGCGGCGCACAAGCTGGCTGATCTGCACGGTCTCCTCCTGCTGCCGGGTATTGTTATCCGTGTTGATGTTGTTCTCCATTGTTTTGAATCGCTTTGATGTTATAGTGTTTCTTCACAAGGTTCCAAGGCGGATCACTTCCCCGACCCGGCCCTCGTGGCGATGATCACGATCGTGTTGGTGATGGACGCCGCGAGCGAAGTCAGCGAGATCCAGAACGAGGTGGAGCGGACATTGTTGCCGTTCACCGTGGACTGCCTTGCCCGCACGTCGTTCGGATCGACGTAGATCACGTCGTTCTGGCGGATGTAGTAGGCCGGCGAGGCTATCAGGTCGGCGGCTGAGCAGAGGTTCACCTCGTAGGTCAGCATCTTGCCGTTCTCGTTGCGCAGCACCTTCACGCTCTCGCGCTTTCCGTAGATGGTCAAGTCACCGGCGGTTCCGATGGCGTCGAGAATTGTCACGGCATCCTTGTCGATGGCGTAGCGCCCCGGCTTCTCAACCTCGCCAAGCACCTGATAGTACAGGTTCATGAAGTCAACGGTCACCACGGCGTCCGTCGCCTGCCCCTGCTCATTGAGCTCGTTCTTGATCACGGAGGCGATCTCGTCGCGTGTCAGCCCCGCCACGGCCACCTCGCCGAGGACAGGGAAGTCGATGCAGCCCCGGTCGTCCACCGTGTAACCAGAGATGTAGCCCTGGCTGTAACCGGAAGTGATGGTGCTGCGGGTGTTCTCACCGAGACGCTGCGTCACGTACGGCAGGTTGAAAAGGGCTGTCAGCTCGGGACTCTTGCAGTTCACGATGATCGAAATCTTGTCCTTCGGCCGCACCGTGATCCCCTTCGCGCCACCGATCCGCTGGCCCTCCACCGACTCGAGGTCCTGGAAGTAACTGATCTCCTTCGGCGTAGAACAGGATGGAACTGCCAAAATGCCTATGGCCAGAAGCCATAACAGTAGTGATATTCTTTTCATATTCATATTCTTATTCTTATGAAAGATTATAATTCGACTATTACTTATCTGTCTCCACTTTCTCCAAAAAAGTGGGAGGAATGAATTTGGTTGCGAAAGCGGCAACACCCTCAATGGTAACTATAAGGGCCTGTCGTGTTTGATGCGCTTGATGTGACCCTCATAACCTTTGAATATGCCGTCAATGACTCTCACGCGGTCACCTTTGTGGAACTGCGGGCCATCCTCTCCCAAATACTCAAGACCCGAGTCCTTAATGTCGCAGAGCTTTATGAACGGTTCCATTTGTTCATCCGGAATGATCAATGGCTTTCGGGTCCGATGGTCAAAATACGGAGATACGCTGCCTACATGTTTCAGTCGGATCATGTCCAGACTCTCACAAGTTGATCTTATGAAAATCAACGACTTGATAATTGGCTCCTGAACATAATCAAGACCACCATCCGAACATTTCTCCACCAAATGATGAGGGTAGAAATAGGGCTCATGTGCAAAACCCTGTGTTTGAGAAGTTGAAAAAACTATCGTACCTTAGC
>ENA-OZFZ01000088-OZFZ01000088.1-human-gut-metagenome-genome-assembly--contig:-NODE-88-length-57457-cov-15.106651_pt1 | contig 57457 bp, 52 predicted proteins | sample MGYA00244621_ERZ653640 | MGnify/ENA primary metagenome ERZ653640 (study PRJEB26926, sample SAMN06165019) | human gut metagenome | biome: ENVO:00009003; feature: ENVO:2100002; material: ENVO:00002003... | reverse complement strand
GGGAGAGGTGTCACCGCAGGTGACGGAGAGGGCGAGCCCGCTAAAGAAAAAGCATCCGCAACAACTATTCGCCGACTTTCTGAAATCCAGAAGCGATTGTTACAGATGCTTTTACTTTATACGATACTACGTCATGCAAAAGGAACGTCTGCTCGTAATATTATTCTCCGTCCTTCGGGTCATCCAGATGCTCGCGCCGTTTGCGTACCAGAGCGACGCACAGTTGCAGCAATGCAAAGCACAGGATGCCGGCAAAAACACCGGCAAAAGCGGCACCGACCCAGTATCCACGGGAAAACCCGATGATCAGCGTAACCGCCACCGCAGCCACCAGAGAATACACAGCATTGGCCGGGGCCGTATCCGAAAGGTGGCGTTCCCACAGACCATTGCGCAGACACGCGACAACCATATAAATGCAGCCGATCATGAATACGACCCACTCTCCGGCAGCCTTGTCCGCAGCCCCGAACACCGTCTGCACGATCCACGCCGCCAGAAGGCTGCCCCACAGCAGCCAGAAGCCATGGCTTTCAATTTTGCGCATGGTCTGCTCCTGCATCTCGTCCAACCGGTTTTTCTTGCTGTATAGTGAAAATTTCATAGTTCATTCCTCCCAGAACAGTTCATCCAATGTCTTATCCAGAATTTTACAGATACTGCGGCAAAGGTTGATGGTGGGGTTGTACTCCCCTTTTTCAATGGCGTTGATGGTCTGGCGCGAAACGCCTGCCGCTTCGGCAAGCGCGCCTTGCGTCATATCCTTTTCCGCACGGGCGGCCTTTAATTTCAGGTTCTTCGGCATTGATACGCTCCTTTCCTGCCGGGTCGGCATTTGTTTTATCCTCTGGACATATAGTAGCATTTACTATTCTAAATGTCAAGTATATATTACAAAAAGTTTTTATGAGCAGACAAAAAGCACCCCAGCTGTTTTCAGCCGGGGTGCTTTGCGGTTATGATTATTTCAGCACGACTTCGCCGTTTTCATCGGCATCCACCACAAGGGTGCCGCCGGATGCCAGCGTGCCGTCGATCAGGCGCTCGGCGGCGGGGTCCTCCACCGCCTTGCGGATGGTGCGGCGCAGATCGCGTGCGCCGAAGCGCCCGCCCTGACTCTTTTGCACCAGTGCCTTGAGCGCTGCCGGGGTGTAGCTGTAAGCGATGCCCTTGGCTTCCATGCCGGGCTTGTACTCGTCCAGCATCAGGGCGGCGATGCCCTGCAGGGTCTCCTCGGTCAGGGGCTTGAAGGCGATCACTTCATCCACGCGGCCAAGGAACTCCGGGCGCAGGAACTGCGCCAGTGCCTTGCGGGTCTTTTCCTCGCTGCGCTGGGCGTCGCTCTTGTTAAAGCCAAGGCTGCCCGCGCTCTGGTCGCTGCTGCCGGCGTTGGAGGTCATGCAGATGACCGTGTTGGAAAAATCCACCGTGCGTCCCTGCGCATCGTTGATCTTGCCCTCATCCAGAATCTGCAGCAGAATATTCATCACATCCGGGTGCGCCTTTTCGATCTCGTCAAACAGCACCACGCTGTACGGACGGCGGCGCACCTTCTCGGTGAGCTGACCGGCTTCCTCGTAGCCCACATAGCCCGGAGGAGAACCGATCATACGGGACACCGCGTATTTTTCCATGTATTCGCTCATGTCCAGACGGATGAGCGGGTCGGGGCCGTCGAACAGCTGTTCTGCCAGCTGCTTGACCAGCTCGGTCTTGCCCACGCCGGTGGGGCCCACAAAGATGAAGCTTGCGGGACGGCGGCGGCCGGAAAGGTCGGCGCGGCTGCGCTTGATGGCCTGTGCCACCAGATGCACGGCTTCGTCCTGACCGATGACCTTCTGCTTGAGGGCATTTTCCAGCCCTGCCAGCTTGACGAACTCGGTCTCCCGAATTTTCACCGCCGGGATGCCCGTCCACAGCTCGATGACCTTGGCTACATCATCCATGGTCACCTGAATTTCGCTGGCAGCGGCCTGCTTGGCGGGCAGCTCGGATTCCAGCTTGGCGATGCGGGTCTTGCGCTCGGCTACGCGCTCGTAGTCGATGGCTTCGTTCACATCCGCGCTTTCCATCTCGGTTTCTTCCTGCTTCAGGGCGTCCAGCTCCTTCTGCATTCCCAGATACTCGGAGATGACCGGGTGCGCCAGATTGCAGCAGGCGCAGGCCTCGTCCAGCAGGTCGATGGCCTTGTCCGGCAAAAAGCGGTCGGTGATGTAACGCTCGCTCAGGGTGACCACCGCCGAAAGCACCTCGGCGGGCACCTGCACATGATGGTACTGCTCGTAGTAGCGCTTGATGCCGTTCATCACGGCAAGGGTGTCGGCTACGCTGGGCTCCTCCACCCGCACAGGCTGGAAACGGCGCTCCAGCGCCTGATCTTTTTCAATATACTTGCGGTACTCGGTAAAGGTGGTGGCGCCGATGACCTGAATTTCGCCGCGCGAGAGGGCAGGCTTTAAGATGTTGCCCGCGTTCATGGCGCCCTCGCTCTCACCGGCAGAGGTGATGGTGTGGATCTCGTCAATGAACAGGATGACGTTGCCTGCGGCCTTTACCTCGCTCAGCAGACCCTTGACCCGCTGCTCAAACTGACCGCGGAACTGGGTGCCCGCCACAAGGCTGGTGAGGTCGAGCAGGAAGATTTCCTTATCCCGCAGGCCGATGGGCACCTGACCCTTGGCAATGCGCTCGGCAATGCCTTCGGCAATGGCGGTCTTGCCCACACCGGCTTCACCGATGAGGCAGGGGTTATTCTTCTGACGGCGGCTCAAAATCTGGATGGTGCGGTAAATTTCGCGGTCGCGCCCGATGATATCATCCAGCTTGCCCTCCCGCGCCTTGCGGGTCAGGTTTTCGCAGTAGGTATCCAAAAACTTGCGCTTGGGCGGCTTTTTGCCGTTTTTGCGGTCGGCCTTTTTGTCGCCGTCCTGCTTCTCCGTGCCGGTAAAGCCCAGCGGGAAGGTGGCATTGCTGCCGGGTACAAGATCCTCGTCCATGTTCTCCGCATCGGCATCCTCGCCGCTGCCGGACATATTCATCAGCATGGAAAGGGGGTTGGAATCGCCCAGCTCCTCCATCATGCTCTCCATGCGGTTTTCCATGTTATCCAGATCCTGTTCCGACATCCCGAATTGTTTCATCAGATCGTCCACGGGCTTGATGTGCAGTTCCCGGGCACAGTGCAGACAGTACCCCTCCTGCTTCATCTGACCATTCTCCATCCGCTGGATAAAGATGATCGCCGGACGCTTCTGGCATCGAATACAGACCATAGTTCCTCCTTGTCGCCCCTGTTACAAAAAGGGGTTGAACATATTAAACGCTTTATAGTAAAGACTGCTGTGCATTACAGTGTCGTTAAGCACATTCAGGTTGCCGCCGGTGATGACCACCAGACCCCACACCACGCACAGCACGAGGTACAGGTCCAGCATTGCGGTCATGCCGCCGGTCAGCCAGCCCAGACCCCGGTTGACAGTGCCGATGACCGGGAGCTTATTCACCAGCCCCAGCACGGTGACCAGCATACTGACCAGCAGCCGCAGCACCGCGTAGAACACAAAGAACAGCACCAGCATGATCACCGGGGTGAGCAGCGGCTGCAATACTTTTTCCACGATGGTATCGGCCAGCACCACGGCGTTGTCTGCCAGCACAGCGTTGATGCTGCGCTCGCACGCCGCCACAATGGAAGCGCGGAAGCTTTCCGGCAGAAAGCCCGCGTACTGCTGGGCAATGCCGGAAAGGTTCACCACGCCGTCCTCCGAAAGGTGGGCGGCGATCTGGGTGCGGAAGCCCCCGGCCAGCAGATTTTCGAACACCCAGCCCGCACAGGCGGCAGAACACTGCCGTGCGCCCAGCAGGCTGATGAGGTTGCCGGACAGCTGCACGATGGACGCCAGAAAACCCTTGCGGGCGTAGCGTGCCATCAGCACCAGCCAGACCACCGTACATAGGATATCAAAAAGAAATGACGGATTCTTGAACATACCTTGTTTTCCCTGTTATAAAGATCACTTTCCCCGCAAAAATACCGGTTTTCCCCTCGTTCACCGGGCGCTGGAAGCCGTTTGCTCCGGCGGAGCGATCTGCTGCACCGTGTTGCCGCACAGCACCAGCAGCTGCTTGCCCGCGATGAGTGCCTGCGGACGGACGGAAAGCGTCTGTCCCCACTGGTACACCCCGTCTGCGGTAAAGCATTCCACGCCGCTGTCGGTAAGCAGATAAAAGTTTTGACCTCGGCGCAAGATCTGGTTTGCCGCAGGCACATTGCCGCTGTACTGCACGTTCAGGTCTTTATCCAGCAGTACGGCGGTGCACACCTGTCCGTTTTCTAGCAGCAGGGCGGCGTTTGCACCGTCCTGCGAAACGCTGACAAGACTGCCGCCGCCAAGGTCGAAGCGTCCCCGCTCGCCGCCGTCCGCACCGTACACCACGGCGCAGTTCTCGTACACAGCCAGCACGGTGTCGTTGTTCAGCCAGCCCAGCCATTGGGGCACGCTGTCCCCGCTGCTCAGCTGCACCGGGTCGCCCTGCGCAAGGCTGAGCACAAAGAGGTTTGCCTGTAACTGTCCGGCGCTGGAGGTGACAGCCGCCACCGCCAGACGGCGGCTGTCGGCGGCAAAGGCCATCCGCACCGGGGTGCCCTGCGTGCCGGTCATATCCCAGTGCAGCTGTTCGCTCATGGTGGGGGTATACACGGTCAGCCGGGCGGTGCTGTCGGCAGAGTCCGTTGCCACTGCCAGCGTGCCGGTGTCCGACATGGCACACAGATAGATGCTGTTTTCCAGCGTTTTGCTGTACAGGTTCTGGGTGCGGCTTTCCACCCGCAGCTCGTTGCCGGAGCGGTTGTACAGCACAAAGCGGGTCTTGCCCGCAGCCAGCGCCGGGCGGGCGTAGCCGCTCTGGATGCCGGCAAGGCGGGTGCCGCCCAAGCTGTACACCACACAGGCATCCTCGTCCATGGCTGCAAAGCTGCCGGACATGGGCTGCACTGCCGTTAAATCACCAAGGCCGGTCTGCTGCGGCCAGCCCACCGCCGGGGACAGGGCGATGTGCACCGTATCCACCAGATCCTTTACCCGGGCGATGGATGCCCCCACCGCGCCGGTGGCAAACAGGGTGACCAGTATCAGCGCCGCCAGAATGATGACAGTACGGCGCAGACGGCGGCGGCGCACCCGCTGACGCGCTGCCTCCAGATATTCCACACGCCCGGCGGAAAGCGGCTCTCCGTCCGGGTTGCTGCCGCCGCGATGAAGCTTTTTCATAGTTGCTCTTCCTTCCTTTCCGGGTAATCCACACACTTCAGGAACAAGCCCTTTGCGGGCAGAGTAGGGCCTGCCCGGCTGCGGTCCCGGCTTGCCAGAATGGCGGGGATATCCGCAGCGCGCAGCCGCCCCGCGCCCACCTCGCACAAAGTACCCGCCAGAATGCGCACCATATTGTACAGGTAGCCGTCGGCGGTCACTTCAATGTCCACCTCGTCCCCGCGCCGGGTGACGTGGCAGTCCGTGATGGTGCGCACGGTATCCCCGTGGGCGGCAGCAGAACTGCCCGCCGCGCACAGGGCCAGAAAATCGTGGGTGCCCACAAACTGCTGCGCCGCCGCCTGCATGGCGGCTTCATCCAGCCGCCGGGGCACGCGGGTGTAGTAGGCAGCATCAAAGGGCGAGTCGATGGGGTGGTTATGGATGCGGTACAGGTAGGTCTTGGTATGGGCGGCATACCGGGCGTGGAAATCCTCCGGCACGGTCTGCGCCGCAAGCACCCGGATATCCGGCGGCAGATGCTGGTTGAGCGCCAGCGGCAGCTTTTGTGGCGGGATGCGGGTATCGGCATGGAAATTCAGCCGAAAGCCCAGCGCGTGCACCCCGGCATCGGTGCGGCTGCAGCCCTTGATATCGGGGCGTGAGCCCAGCACCGCTTCCAGCGCATCCTGAAAGGTGGCCGCCACGCTGCGCCCGTTGGGCTGCACCTGAAAGCCGCAGTAATTTGTGCCGTCGTAGGCAAGGGTAAGTAAAAAGTTCATAGTTCTGATTTAAAATGGCCTCCGCTTCGCTGCGGCCATATTCAGCGGAAAAACGTTTTTTATTTCGTGTCTGTCGCGGTCTGCGGACCGCGACAGACGCACTTTCACCGGAGGGGCCGCAGCGGGAAGCGGCATTTTCTCTCATCAGAAAAGTTCCGTACCAAAAGCTCCCCCTTTCGGGGGAGCTGTCAAGGCCATCCGGCCTTGACTGAGAGGGTTCTCCTCTTTAATAATTCGGGAACACCAGCCGGGAGGCAAGGATGACGGCAAAGCAGGCGATGCAGACTGCAAGGTCGATGTAGTCCTGCTTTTCGCAGCGCAGCACCTTCAGGCGGGTGCGGCCTGTGCCGCCGCGGTAGCAGCGGCACTCCATGGCCATCGCCAGCTCGTCTGCGCGGCGGAAGGCCGAGATGAACAGCGGGATGAGCACCGGCACCAGCGCCTTGACCCGGTCGGTCATCTTGCCGGTGTCCAGCTGCGCGCCGCGCGCCTTCTGTGCATTCATGATCTTATCCGTTTCCTCGATGAGGGTGGGGATAAAGCGCAGCGCAATGCTCATCATCATCGCCAGCTCGTGCACCGGGAAGTGCAGCTTGCCCAAGGGCTTGAGCAGCTGCTCAATGGCATCGGTCAGCACGATGGGGCTGGTGGTGTAGGTAAGCAGGCTGGTGCCCGCGATGAGCGCCATCACGCGCACCGCCATCAGCACTGCATAGCGCACGCCCTCGGCGTAGATGTTCAAAAACCAGAAATGCACCAGCGGGTCGCCCTCGCCGGAGACAAAGAAGAGGTTCAGCACCGCCGTGAACAGCACGATGGGCAGAATGGGCTTCAGGCTTTTGCCGATCATCTTGACCGGAATTTTTGCCACCTTGTACATGACCCCCAAAAAGAGGATGGACAAAGTAAGCCCCAAGGGGTTGGAGGCTGCAAACAGCAGCACGATATAGGCGACCGTCAGCACAAGCTTCAGTCTGGGGTCGAACCGGTGCACCAGACTGTTGCCCGGGAAGTGCTGACCGATGGTGATATCTCGCAGCATCAGACAGCACCCCCTTTCTGGGCAGCGCTGCGGGGCAGCACAAGGCTTTCCCCGGCATCGCGGCGGCGCTTGGCTTCCAGCAGGGTCTTGACCGCGTAAGGAATGGTGTACACGTCCGCCGGGACGTCCACCCCCATCTCCCGCAGCTTGAGGAAAATTTTAGTCACCTGCGGCACCGACAGCCCCAGCTCCAGCAGCTCCGGGGCGCGGGCAAAGACCTTTTCCACCGTGTCGTACATGGCAATTTTCTTGTTGCTCATCACCAGCACGCGGTTGGCGTACTTGGCAATATCCTCCATGCTGTGGGACACCAGCAGCACGGTGGTACCGGTCTTTTTATGATACTCCTTCACCTCGGAAAGGATATCGTCCCGTCCCTCCGGGTCAAGACCGGCGGCGGGCTCGTCCAGCACAAGGATGCGGGGCTTCATGGCCATGACGCCAGCCACCGCCACCCGGCGCTTCTGACCGCCGGACAGTTCAAAGGGGCTGCGCTCCAAAAGCGCCGGGTCCAAGCCAACAAAGTCTGCCGCTTCGTGGACGCGGCGGTCTACCTCGGCCTCGTCCAAGCCCATGTTCTTGGGGCCAAAGGCGATGTCCTTGTAGCAGGTCTCCTCAAACAGCTGGTACTCCGGGTACTGGAACACAAGCCCGGTGAGGAAGCGGAAATCCCGGATCTTTTCCGGGTCTGCCCACAGGTCGCGGCCGTCGATATAAATTTTGCCGCTGGTGGGCTTGTTCAGGCCGTTCATATGGGTGATGAGGGTGCTTTTGCCGGAGCCGGTGGCCCCGATGATGCCCACAAAATCGCCCTCTTCTACGGTAAAGCTCACGTCGTCCAGCGCGGTCACTGCGGTGGGCAGGCCGGGGTTATAGACGTAGCTCAGATGTTCTACCTTAATGATATCTGCCATTTCGTCCGCCCCCCTTACTGCAGCAGTTCATACAGCGCCTGTGCACAGGCACCGGTGTCGATGATGCCCTCCGGCATCGGGATACCGGCCTTCACCAGCTCGTCCCGCAGCTCAGCGGCCTGCGGCACGTCCAGATGCAGCGAACGCACCTTTTCGGTCTGGCTGAACACCTCTTTCGGGGTGCCCTCCATCACCACATGGCCCTTGCTCATTACCAGCACACGGTCGGCCTGTGCGGCTTCTTCCATATAGTGGGTGATGGACACCACCGTGATGCCCATGTTCCTGTTCAGGTAATGGATGGTCTGCATCACCTGCTCGCGGCCGCGCGGGTCCAGCATGGCAGTGGCTTCATCCAAAATCAGGCAGTCCGGGCGCATGGCAACCACACCGGCAATGGCCACGCGCTGCTTCTGACCGCCGGAAAGGTTGTGGGGTGCGCGTTCGCGGTATTCGTAGATGCCGGCCATCTTCATGGAGTCGTCCACCCGGCGGCGCATCTCGTCCTGCGGCACACCGAGGTTTTCCAGCGCAAAGGCCACGTCCTCTTCCACCACAGTCGCCACGATCTGGTTGTCCGGGTTCTGGAACACCATGCCCACGGTCTGGCGGATATCGTAGAGCTTCTCTTCGTCTGCGGTGTCCATGCCCTCCACATACACCTTGCCGCTCTCCGGCAGCAGAATGGCGTTGAAGTGCTTTGCCAGCGTGGATTTACCACAGCCGTTTGCACCCAGCACCGCCACGAACTCCCCGCGCTTTACCTGCGCGGATACGCCGTCCAGCGCATAGACCGGCTGCTCGGCATCGTAGCGGAACTTCAAATTTTCAGCAGTTAAAATCGTATCATTCATGCTTTGTTTCTCTTTCTGGTGGTGCGCCCCTCCGAAAGGGGCTGTACCCCATTCTTAGCATATATCTATCTCAGTCACGGCTGTCGCCGTGACTGAGATAATACTTTACTTTCATTCTTCCCAAATCGCGGTGGCACCGCAAGGCACCACGCCGCCGGTGGCAGACACCGGCAAGCCGATCTCGTCGCAGCTGGTCTTGCCGCCAAAGCGGGGCACCAGCGTGGTCTTGAGCATATACTCCATGACTGCCGGAGACAGGCCGGTGGTGTAGCTGTTGACCGCAAAGAACAGCGGGGTATCGCTGAGCACCTCTTCGCACTGGCTGATGAGGTCATAGATGCAGTCCTCCAGCTTCCAGATCTCGCCGCCGGGGCCGCGCCCGTAGCTGGGCGGGTCCATGATGATGCCGTCGTAGGTGTTGCCCCGGCGCTTTTCCCGCGCCACGAACTTGGCGCAGTCGTCCACCAGCCAGCGGATGGGCTTGTCGGTCAGGCCGCTTGCCACGGCGTTGTCCTTGCCCCATGCCACGATGCCCTTGGAGGCATCCACATGACAGACGGTAGCACCGGCAGCGGCACAGGCCAGCGTAGCGCCGCCGGTGTAGCCAAACAGGTTCAGCACCTTCACCGGGCGGTTCGCGGCGCGGATCTTCTGCTGGTACCACGCCCAATTGACCGCCTGCTCCGGGAACACGCCGGTGTGCTTGAAACCGGTGGGGCTGACGATGAGGGTGAGCTTATCCTCCCCTTCGCCGCAGCTGATCTTCCACTTTTCCGGCAGACGGCGGCGGTACTCCCACTCGCCGCCGCCCTGATTGGAGCGGTGGTAGATGGCATCTGCCTTTGCCCACAGGGGGCTTTGTTTGGGGGTCTTCCACACCACCTGCGGGTCGGGGCGGATGAGCAAAGTTTCTCCCCAGCGTTCCAGCCGGTTGCCGTCGGTGGCATCCAGCAGCTCGTAGTCTTTCCAAGTATCTGCAGGGCGCATAGCGTCCTCCTTCCGTTTACTGCTTCAAATTCCTATATAATAAGTCAGAACAGGCTCTGCTGGCCGTTTTCCTCGGCGCTGCCGGTCTCCGGGGCTTTCATGCCCAGATGCTCGTAGGCAAGGCGGGTGGCACAGCGTCCGCGCGGGGTGCGGGTCAAAAAGCCCATCTGCATCAGATACGGCTCGCACAGATCCTCCAGCGTGACGGCCTCCTCGCCCAGCGCGGCGGCCAGCGTTTCCAGACCTACCGGGCCGCCGTTGTACATCTCGATGATGGCGCGCAGCAGGCTGCGGTCCAGCTCATCCAGACCCAGCGCGTCCACGTCCATCCGCTTGAGGCCCAGCAGCGCCACGTCCTGATCGATGATGCCGTCGCCCAGCACGGTGGCGAAGTCGCGGATGCGCTTCAAAAAGCGGTTCGCTACGCGGGGGGTACCGCGGCTGCACTTTGCCAGCTCGTAAGCGCCCTCCGGGGTGATGGGCTGATCCAGAATGCCCGCCGACCGCATGATGATGCGGGAAAGCTCGTCCGGGCTGTACAGTTCCAGCTTGAGCAGCACGCCAAAGCGGTCGCGCAGAGGGCCGGTGATCTGTCCGGCGCGGGTGGTGGCGCCCACCAGCGTGAACCGGGGCAGGTTGATGCGGATGCTCTGGGCGCTGGGGCCCTTGCCGATCATGATATCCAGCGCGTAGTCCTCCAGCGCGGGGTACAGCACCTCCTCCACCTGCCGGGACAGGCGGTGAATCTCGTCGATGAACAGCACATCGCCCTCCTGCAGGTTGGTCAGCAGGGCGGCAAGGTCGCCGGGCTTTTCAATGGCCGGGCCGCTGGTGATGCGGATCTGCACCCCCATCTCGTTGGCAATGATGCCCGCCAGCGTAGTCTTGCCCAGACCCGGCGGGCCGTAGAGCAGAATGTGATCCACCGGCTCGCCCCGGCGCTTGGCGGCTTCCAGATAAATTTTAAGGTTCTGCTTGGCCTTTTCCTGCCCGATGTAGTCCTCCAGATGCTGCGGGCGGAGGTTATTTTCCTCATTGTCCGCCGGGGTCATGACGGGCTGCATCATTTTTGCGCCGTACAGCGCGGTATCGTCCTGCATTGCTTACCTCCTGCCTGCCATGCTACGCAAGGCCAGCTTGATGATCTCTTCCACCGGCAGCGTGGCATCGATCTTTGCGATGGCCAGCGCCGCCTCGCTCTGGCTGTAGCCCAGCGACACCAGCGCTGCAATGGCCTGTGCGCTGCTCTGGGTCGCGGGCGTATCGGCGGCAGTGCCCGCCACATCCTCCAGCGAGATGCCGTCCACAAAGCCCTTGGCCACCTTATCCTTCAGTTCCAGCACGATGCGCTGCGCCAGCTTCGGCCCCACGCCGGAAGCAGCCTTAAAGGCCTTGTGGTCCCCTGCCGAGATGGCCAGCGCCACCCGCTGCGGCTCCATGACGCTGAGGATAGCCAGCCCCACCTTGGGGCCAACGCCGGACACGGCGGTCAGCATCTCAAAGCAGGCCTGCTGCTCTTCGGTGGCAAAGCCGTACAGGCTTACATCGTTCTCGGTCACGCTCATCACGGTGTACAGGGTGGTCTCCTGCCCCACACCGGGCAGTGCCCCCGCCACACTGGCCGGGCACTGGGTATAGTAGCCCACGCCGCCGCAGCTGAGCACCACGGCGTTCAGGCTTTTTTTCACGATTTTTCCAGTCAGACAGTAGATCATTTGAATAAAACCCTCTCAGTCAATGCCTTACGGCATTGCCAGATTCCCCCTTTTGTCGCTGCGCGACATCTTCCCCCGGCGCGGGGGAAGTCTTTCCTCTCAGGGGGAGCTTTTTATCGGTTAAATCGGTCCCGCCACCCGGCGGGTATAGCGGTTGAGCTGGTTGCCGTTGGTGTGACAGAAGGTAATGGCCATAGCCAGCGCATCGGCGGTATCGTCCGGCTTTGGCACGGCGGGCAGATGCAGCAGCACCCGGGTCATCTCCTGCACCTGCTTTTTGACGGCCTTGCCGTAGCCGGTGACCGCCTGCTTGACCTGCATGGGGGTGTACTCGTAGATGGGCAGCCCCGCCTGCGCCGCCGCCAACAGAATGACCCCGCGCGCCTCGGCCACGCCGATGACAGTGGTCTGGTTGTGCTGGTAGAACAGCTTTTCGATGGCCAGCACCTCGGGCTTTGTGCGTTCGATGACCTCCTTGATGCCGGTATACACCTCGTCCAGCCGCCGCTCAAACGGTACGCCCGCGTCCGTGCACACCGCGCTGAAATCCACCGGCGCAAAGCGGTTGCCCGCATACTCCACCACGCCCCAGCCCACGATGGCGTAACCGGGGTCGATGCCCAAAACTCTCATGCTGTGTTCCCTTTCCGACACTACTCCTATTATAGTTTTCTATTATAGCACAACGTCTGGTTGGGGGCAACAAGAAAGCTGTCGCTCGCCGCCTCAAAACCCGCGCTGCACCGCACAGAAGCCGGGTTTTGGGATGCTTTTTCAAAAAAGTTTTACAATTTTTGAAAAAAGTCCTTGCTTTATGGCATCAGATATGGTATTATAATCTAGCTGATTTCGGCAAAACAGAATATGGACGGTTAGCTCAGCTGGTAGAGCATCTGCTTGACGTGCAGGAGGTCACAGGTTCGAGTCCTGTACCGTCCACCATTCAGTTCGTACTCGAACCCGATTCTTTATGAAAAAGGGTTCGGGTACGTTTTTTGTTTACAAGAGGTTCTGCGGAGGGAGTATGCAGAACGGTAAGCAGGAACGAGTAAAGGCAGGGTATCACCATAGCGGTGTTGCCCTGCCTTTTATTCTTAGTATTTGTCAAAAATCGCATCCAATCAATTTACTTTTTCTGCGCAGTTTGCTATAATGATATTTACTAGTATGTATAGCCAGATTAGACTTCGAGTGGCTTGTCTGTAAAGACAGGCGGCATCGTACCAATGGGTATGGATGTGTTTTTCCGGTAGGAGTTCCCTCGGTTCGGCCTCATTCTACACTGCAACACGAGAACATCGTTGCATCGAGTCACAGTGTGATATGGAATTATGTTAAGGTGTTAAGTAATGTTGGTCTGAGCCTATGCAATTGTTTGGGAAGTCGGATTTGTGCTGGTGTGAATTCAGGATATAAGGCTATCGCATCTCTTTGTTATTTGAGGACGGGAAGTCCCCTCATTTGTTTGGGGGCCAATAATAACAAGGAGGTGAATTTCGTGAATAAGACGGACAAGCCTTTTGTTGTTGTCAATATTAACATATTCGGCAACAACAATAAGCTATCAACGAATGAGACTCGTTCTCATGTCCCTGTTGCTTTGGTTATCTTAGCGATTTCCATTGCGGCCATACTGGTTGTATCCTATTGCTGCCCTGAACTGCTTCCCGATTTAGTCCGTTGGATGATCGGCAAAGTAGTCAACAGCTAACACCAGCATATTTTAAGAATTGAGGTGTCATACCTTTTGAAATATAGTGAATGCCCTTTATATGGAATTCGTTCCAAACGTATGCTTAAGTATGTCCTTCAAATAAAAAATGATGATATGCTAAAGCAATCCAATATCACATCCAAAATCCATCCATATATAGATAAGACAAAAAAGCCTCGTCTTATTGAAGCACCGCAGGCAGAATTAAAGATTGTTCAAAGACGGATAAAAACATTATTGGGTAAAATTCAAACGCCCGATAATGTTTTTTCTGGTATAAAGGGAAAATCTTATCCAGAAAACGCACGTATGCATATTGGAGGAAGAAAACGAAACCTCTACAAAACTGATTTGACAGCTTTTTTTCCATCTATCAGTCGAGAGGATGTTTATCAATTTTTTAATAACGAATTGTGTTGTTCTCCGGATGTTTCAGAAGTGCTGACCAATTTAACAACAGTTAGCCTTGAAAGATTTCCAAAAGAAGAACTCACAGAAGTCTATGACTTTTTAGGTCAAAAAGGTGTGCATTGCTACAATCATTTGATTTCAGGAGCACCAACCAGTCAGATATTATCCTATCTTGTCAATCATAAGATGTTTGATGAACTGCATACGCTATCTGCTAAAAATGATATGGTAATGACTGTATATGTGGATGATATGGTATTTTCGAGCGAACATAAGATATCTTCACATTTTAGGAACTCTGTCAAATCAATCATTAAGAAGTACAGATATAAACTATCCCATAACAAAGTAAAAGGTTACTCAAAGGGATATCCAAAATTAGTAACGGGTGTTGTCATCGACTGCAATGAAAATATGATTGTCAAAAATTCATTGCAACATAAAATCATATTGGAATTTGAGCATTTGCGCAAAAATCCAATGGATCAGGAAAGTCGCCAGCGATTGCGAGGCCTAGTAACATCGGCGCAGCAAATTGATAAGTCGATTTTCCCAAACATCAAAAGATTTGCATTTGAAAATCCATCCAAGTAAGTGTTCAATGTATTGTTCTTCTGGCAAATTGAATCTGATTTTCTGGCATGTGTGGACTTAATCTACGTAGTGAGCCATCGTGAGACGATAAAATATATGAATAACATGTCTGGAAATCACGAACTAGAGGACGAAACACAAAAAAACAAGGTGCGCCCTGCCGGACGCACCCTGAAAAATCCACACACGATAAGTAAGGCAGGGAGTTCCCCAACGGGAACTTCCTGTTTTTCGTTGTTTGCATGATGAGCTTGTTCCGCCTGCCATGTGGCAAACTCCCTCTGGCCTTCCTCGCTGTTCCAGCAGGCAAGGATGGCCGGGTAGAATGCCCGTGCCAGACGGTCGATGACTTCATCGGGATAGGGGGAAGTGTTTGTGGACTTTTTCTTTTTGTTCAAACGCACGCTCCTTTGATCGTCCCACCGTGGCAAATTCGGGCGAGAAAATCAAAGTTCCAATTTTTATCAGGCGCAAGGGCGCGGATGCTTTCCGCCCTGCACTTGCGGCTGGTGGCTCGTTGATGGCTTACAAGTGCCTGTCGTTATGCCGTTTTAGAGGATTCACTGCTGGATTCTGCAAGAACTTCGTCCAGCGTTTTCAAAAATTCAAGATGAGGTTTCAAGGCAAAGCGAAGAACTTTGACCTGTTCCGGATGCGTAAGAAGTTTCGGGTTCAAGTCGAACGTAACCTCCCAACTCTTTCGCATGAGAGATTCAGCATTGTGGAGCCGGTAGTACAGTTCGAGAAACTTTTGGGGAACATCATAGTTTTCATCAATGGTGTTGCTGGCGGCTTTCTCTGCCTACTTCACCGTTACCTTGTTAGGCTTGACCTTCTTCGGCTTCGGCACATAATTCTTGATTTCCTCAAAAATTTCAGCCTGTTCTTCGGGCTTGGCCTTGCCGAGATTTTCGAGAAGATAATCGGGAATGTGCAGTTCCTCGCGGAAGAACCGATCACGGAAACCGGGAGACAATTCATCCGCAACGTCAACACCGTGCGCATAGTATTCTGCACGGCGGACAGAACTTGCGCTGCTGTGATTTTCCTGTGCAATGCGCTCACAGGTTTTCATGGGCTTCTGGTTGTGTTCAGATTGAACACTGCCAGATTTCTTTGCAGTATGCTGATTGCCGCGAAATGCTTCGGTGCGCTTTTCAGAGGAATACTGCTTACCCATAAGGAACTTCTTCTGCTCCGGTGTGAGGTTGCGCCGCCCCAGCTGATTTTTGCAGATCCATGCGAGGACTTCTTCTCTGCTTTCAAACGGGAGCGGCATCGTGGAGAAGGAGATTTCGGGATGTTCCTGAACGATTTCATAACGATTGTGGCCGTCAACGAGGGTGTTATTCCAGACAATCAAAGGAGAGATCAGCTTGCCCTCTTTGAGGATATTTTCTTCAAGCTGCTTAAATTCATCATCGGTCAGAGGAGGAATCTGAGACTGGAACTCCGGGTCGATTTTCAGATTGATCATACGCACACTCCTTTATCTCTGCTGCTGCGTCTGTTCTTCCTCCCGGAAAAAGGACGCAACATTCTGCTTTGCGGTTTTCAGTTTGAGCAGTTCTTCCTTGGTTTCCTTGTACTGCTCGTAGAACTTTGCCTTTTCGGATGCCAGCTGCGCATACTCGGCTTCCAGCTTTTTCGGGCTGGGCAGCTTTGTAATGTTGTTTGCCTTGAAATAGGCTGCTGCCGCCCGGTATGCTGTCAGCTCTGCACGGTGCTGTTCTTCAAAGGCTGTGGGTCGTTTGGCAGTCTTTAACTGCTGTGTGACGCTCTTGGTACTGGCGTAAGCTGCGACATGATAGCACAGTTCTTTGTTGGCTTTCATGCGACCTTCGAGGTCTTTCACCACCGCCAGCGAGTCGTGATACTTGGTTTCCAGTTCGGTGATGCGCTGGTTCAGAGCGTCCTCGTCGGTCAAGCCCTTTTCCTGCAGAAGCTTCACGGTCTGTGCCATAACTTTGAGATTGTGTTTCGTGAGCCAACGCTTATAGCCGATGCCTTTGCCCTCGGTCATCTTCGACTGGATGTCAATCAGTTTCCCGATGGTATCCTGCTTGAACTGCGACTTGGGTTTGCGTTCGGCATTTGCCTGCAACGTGGCAAGCACTGCCGCCTTATCGAACTTGTCGCCGAGATGTTTTGCCCGGATAAACTTGTTCCTGCCAGCAGGCAGATAGCTCAGACACCCACGGCTTTCCTTGACAGCAATGCCATACTGCTGCATGAGCCTGTCAGAAAAATCTTCAAGGCTCACAGCGCGATACAGCACCGAAGAAATCTGCTTCCGCAGGGTATCTTTTACGGTTTCAAACTTCTTCTGCTGGGACGGTTGTCCGGCTGCGGTGAGGGCTGCGTTTGCAAGGTCGAGCTTCTGCTGACCGCGCCTGCGCGCCCAATACTCAGCTTCGCTAACACGCTCTTTCGAGCCGTTGAGCAGGTCGATCTGGTACAGTCCGGCACCCTCGCACAGTTCCATGACCTCGACACGGAGGTGCCGCATAGTCTGGGCGGTGCTGGAGTGCTTCATGCCCTCGCGCCAATCGCGGGGCTTCTGCATATAGGGCTTGCGTTCCACTTCTCGCGTTCGGGTGCTGCCGATCACGATGTGGACGTGGATGTTTCCCGAATGGTTGTGCCCATCGGGGTGAGTGCAGACGATGGCAGGATGACCGGGAAAATTTTCAGAACAAAACTTCAGGCCAAGTGCCTGTGCCTTTTCCATGGTCAGGCCGTTGTCGGCTGCATCTCTGGGGTCGAAGCTGATGATATACTGATGGCTCTTAATATCATCGCGTTGGGTGTTCTTGCCATACTTGCGGTTTGCCAGCAGACAGGCCGTTGCGAACGAGAAATCGCCGCACTCAAGGGTGTCGAGCAGGTACGAATCCCGCAGCTTCGGCTTGCCGTGCTCATCCAGAAGTTGCTTTCCGGTGAACGCGTCGTGCTGGTAAACGAGGTACGCTTCGATGGCGGTGTAGTCCGAATTCTTAGAGGCGATATGCTTGAGCGTTGCCATACAGTTCACCCAGAACTTTCTCGGCGCTGAGCCGGAATGCGGTCAGGTCTGCAAGTTCGTCAAGGAGTTTCGCCCGGATCTGCTCGGTGTCCGCACCGCCGGAATTGAAGTGCCTTGCAAGCTGGTTGAGATTGCTGCCCACCTTGCTGCACTGGGCAAGCAAAGTGGAAACAGCGGTCAGGGTTTCTTCGCCACCACCGGCAACGATGATTGTTTTCTCGATTTTGACGTTGTGGATGGCACGGCGGATAAAAGTGGAGAGGGAGAGATTTAGGAGTTTGCAAGTGAGTTCCAGTGACGTTTTTTCCTCCGCTGTCACACGGAACTTGATGACGTGCGTTTTGTTGTTCGGCGTGTCGTGGTGCTGGGAATTGCTAGGAATCGGTTGAACATTCGTTTTGGTCATTGTACCTCCTGTCTGTTCGATAACTCCTCGGTGAAGTTATGTAAAGCACGACACGCCGTTCCATTCGTGCCGTAAGGCACGAATGATGAGCAGGGTTTGGGGCAGGCACGCCCCAACAAGATCACTTCGGAAATGCAGACGCATTGCAGAAGTGAAGTCCCAGATGGACAGGAAATTTTCAAGAATTGAAAATTTGTGGCCACGGGACGGTTCTTGCCCTCTACCGCTGCGCTCAAAACGCATTTTCAACAAATGTTTCCGAATTGTTAAGATGCAAAAATAAGTAGAGAGTTCCGCTGCTCGTGTATGTGGGTCACCGTTTGCTCCGAACGAAGTTCCTGCCCCTGTTTGTGCAGCGGCGTTGTCCGGCTCGCTCACAGAAAGTGTGAGGTCATGGCACAGTATCACGTTCAGACGGCTTATGAAGGATTCAAGGTACAGTATGAAGAAAGCCGGGCGCAGTGCGGACACTACGTCCTACTTCTTTCAAGCACAAGAATAACACTTTGAAGTTGTACAGTTAACAACTAAAAACAAATTTTGGAAGATTGAACAACTACATAAGATTTTATTTGTGAAAAAGAAAAATACCGCCCACGCAGCGCAGCGATGATTTTGTCGGGTGAAACGGCGGCAAAATAGATCGGGTGTGTTGCGGGGCGGTAAAAATCTTCATGGGGAACAAACCCTCACTGCGTCGCATTTTATTGCGGATTCAGTGGGATTTGTGACAGAGAGTATCATGGTTTGCAAGGTGCGTCAAGATGGTTTTGCGAAATTTATTGCGGTAAAGCGGTGATAGTAGGACTTATGAAAAGCCATATCGGAGGTAAATTCTTGCTGCTGACGAATAAATGCAGAGTGCAAAAACAAATTTTGTGGCAAATGAACAAAAATATTGAGAATGAAATGCTTCTGTGATAAAATGATGGAAATAGTCTTACAGTATGCTTGTAAGAGATGTTAAAGAAATGCTAAAAGGAGAAAATTGATGAGTTCAAAAGTGCTTGTGATTGCGGTCTCATTGCTTTTTGTATGATTATGCTTACAGGATGTGGAAATCCGGCAGAAGAAGTTCTTAAAGAAATTGAGACTGGTGATGCTGCAAAGGCACAGCAAATCTATGAGAAAAAGGTTTCTGGTGATTCTTCTGCTGAAAAAATGGTAGAGGATGGATTGGCTCCGGTGTTGGAAACCATTCTTGAACAATATAATACAGGTGACGTGACAAAGGATTATGTGAATCAACAGTTCGATATTTACAGATCTATGATAGGGGAAACGGCAACATTTGTTGATGCGGAAAAATGCTTGCTGGAATTAGAAACTTCAAAGAAGAACTTTGAAAAAGGCATTGAGTTTCAAACAGCGGGAGATACAATATCGGCTTATAATAGTTTTTCCGGTGTGATAGAAACTGACGTCAATTATGAGACAGCAAAAGGATATATGGAAGCTATTCAAAAACAAAACAATGAACAGGCGCAAGTATTGATGGCGCAGGCTGAAGAGCTATTTGAACAACAGAAATATCAAGATGCCTTCAACACTGCTCAAAAAGCATATAAATTATCTGGCGATAATGTAAAATATGAGGATTTTTCACGGAAAATTATTGAATGCTTAGCAACACAGTGTGAAATTCAAAATCCAGAAGCAATTCAAACCGAGGATATGCGGGGAAGACAGGCGTGGTGTTTGAGATGCGATGGTATAAATGGGGTTAATCTTAATGAACTCTCCGATAAACAAATTATAAAAACGTTCAAAGAATTTAGAGAGATATATCATCGAACGTTCGATCCGTATGGGAGCTTGAGTAGCAGCTTTGGAAATACTACAATCGGAGACTTTTATTGTGCTGGGAAATGGTATGATATTCATATTGACGATAGTTTTGGAAAAAACGATTATGTTGAGGTATATTCAGAAAGTGAACAACAGGAACGAGTAAAAGCGAATGTTACAGCAGCTGAAAATCCTGTGCCACATTCTCCCTCTGGGTGGACTACAGGGGGACCGAGTACGAAAAATTCGGATGAAGACTCGGTTTCTGACAGTGGATCGCAGGAATATCAAAATGCGTTGACAAAGGGATTAAAGTATGCTAATCAGCTATTTATGTCCAAACAAGCAGTTTATGATCAGTTGACTTCTTCTTATGGTGAAGGATTTTCTGAAGATGCGGCGCAGTATGCCATCGACCATATGACAGATGTTGATTGGAATGCGAATGCTCTTGAAAAAGCAAAACAGTATTATTATAAGATGGATATGTCGAAAAAGGCTATCTATGACCAACTAACTTCTAGTTACGGCGAACAGTTTACTTCGTCACAAGCACAATATGCTATAGATCATCTTGAGTAATCATAAATAAAGAAAATAATTTAAATAGGTTCTTTGAAATTGTTTGCGTGTAACGGCTTGGGACGTGAAATTTTTGAGAACAAGTACTTGCGTTTGGCCGCTTTTGTGATATAATAAGGTTAGAGGATAGCGGCATTGACCAGCTATCGTTGGCGATGAAACAGTAGACTGGTTCGGTATCAGCCGACTGTGGAGCCCGACCGTGGGTTGAGCGGAAACCACAAGCCGAATAGATTCGATGAATCGAAAGAAAACGCTTAATAGGAGCCTTGCCTTTCGGCAGGGCTTCTATTTTTTTGAGGGAAGGTGAAAAGGTGCAGGACGAACAGCAAAATGTTTTGTATCAAGCAGCCGCTGTTTGGAAGGACCTGATGAATTATCGGTATATCCTCACATATGGTTGTCGAAATAAATCATATGAGATTAACCTGACGTTTTCAGCAGATGAATTTTCGCATCTTGCAGGATTTCAATACTTGAAAGATATTTCACTTCCGCGATATAATTCTCGGAAGATAGTAGACATGATTCTGTCTGGTAAAATTACTTATAAAGCTATACAAAAGGGTATGCAGTATCGTGAGATGGTCGAACCACGGCTTTTGGCACTGGTACGGCTAAAAGAAGTATTGGAACAAGACTTTGAACTATTCTCATACGTGCCAAATCTTTACCCATTCGTCACCAAAATTAAGGCGGATTATATAATTTCCAGTCAAAACGAACCAACAGCGTTCGTTTTTATTATCAAAGAATCCTCTGTGGGTGATGCTATGTGTGACTTCCTGTGTTGTTCTGCCTTTGAGAAGGGTGACCGCGACTACCGCACAAACCAGCGTTCCCGCGCCTTGCTCAAGAAAGAGCGGGTACAGATTGAAACCTCTGACACGGTAGTGCTGTACGACCGCCTGCCAAAGAATCCCGAGTAACAAACAGTAGCTGCCTTTTCCGAAATAAATAGAGATGCCGGTAAAGAAAAAGGGCTATCTCATCGAACAAAATTCGTGCGATAGCCCTTTTTCTTGTGACTATTTTAAATATCGACTTACATTAGCTGACTTTAATTGATGAATCCATTTCAAACGGTGTCTTTGATTTCCCAGGACCAGAAAGATTGAGTTCGACCCTTTCAAAGGGATAGTTGTCTACATACTCTGTATTATATGGCGGTTTGTAATAGTAAATGAGAGCGGCCTCTTCCAATAAACGCTCGTCCTTCGGTGCGAGGGCATATGCATAATATAGAAGCTCCCCTTCTTTTAGCCCATCCTTCCAATCTTTGTCCCGGTTATGTTCCACAATGCGGTCATGGATATTACTAGACTCACCGATGTAAAAGAGTTTACGTAGAGACACGATCTTATCTGATACTGGCTTTCCAGCATAGACCAGATAAACACCAGATTTTTTGGGAAGGTCATCCTTATCCAAATCCCTAAAATAGCCAACAAACATTAATGAAAGCTTTTTTGACATAAAATCAACCTCCTTTATGCCAATCGGATACCAACCTAAGCATGCACCCAAGTTGGTATAGAAAAACGTACCATCTGTATAAACAGAGAGGATACGGCAAACAAAGGGCTGAACAATGAAGAAACATGGCCCAGCACAAAAGTGTGCATCATAGATAGTGCACCTTTGAATGGCACGTTCTTTTCGACGGATTCCGATTGCGTGGAGGCTTTTTTTGTGATATAATATCACTGGTATGTCACTACCAAGCCGACAATCTTTGTGGAAGAGTCGGAGAAGAAGACGCCTTGCCGGGCGTCTTTTTTCATGCCCGAAAGATAGCACTCGGCTAGCTCGACTGCCATCTCTGAATGCTATTGTAGCGTCAAACTACGCTTTTGTCAAGGGCTTTTTGGAAATATTTCAAAAATTCGATAATTATCCTCTCTAATATTGAAATTGTTTCTGCAATTGGGTTGGTTTAAGTCTTGAAAAGCCGGCTGAAATGTGAGATACTAAGATTTAAGGAGGGAACTGCAATGTTTACAAAGATAACACTGGAAAACTTCCGTTCGTTTGACCATATCGTATTTGACTTGACAGAAAAAGGAAACGTCCCAAAGCATCTTGCGGTACTCTACGGAGAAAACGGTGCGGGCAAGTCTAATCTAATGTCTGCTTTTGTTTTGCTACCGGAGTTGACTCGCACCATGGATGTACGTGATGCCTATGAAAGGCTTCTAACTCGAGATGCTATCTTTCAAGATGAAAAGATGGAAAAAGTGATGCGCGAGCAAATGCGACATAGTTTAAGGGATATGTCTGCCATCATAAAAGACTATCGAATGATTGACTGTGAAGATCCGATAGTTGCAGAGTATGAGTTCAACATTAACGGTAACAACGGCTGCTATCGGGTAGAATTTGGACAGGATGAAATTGTGCATGAGCGTTTAGAATATGTTCTTAATCGGCGCAGAGGACTTTATTTTGACTGTAGTTCTGATGGTATTCTGATTAATGATACAGTTATTCAAGGAACCAATGGGAAGGATTTTTTGGTAGACGTAAAGGAAACAGCAAAACGTTATTGGGGAAAGCATTCTCTTTTAGCAATTTTACTTTATGAGATGAAAGATAAATCCAATGCATTTGGACGGGATAATGTAACAGAGAATTTCAATACTGTGCTAAGAGAATTTCGAGGTTTGTCTTGTGCTGTTTCGATGGGCAACAAAAGCTGGGAAGGACTAAGTTCTAAGCTGCAAGTTTTAAAGCGGCCACTGCAAGGTCATCTGTCTCTTCGAAGAGAGACAGAGTTAGATTATGCAAGCGATTTTTTTACACAACTATTTACGAGTGTTGATCTTAGCGTTCGCAAGATATTTTATAAAAAAGAATTTCATGATGACGAAATCTACTATAAACTGATTGAGGAAAAATATATTGCAGGCAATTATCGTCGGATTGACTTTGAAAGAGAATCTGCCGGTAACTGTCAATTGTTGAATATATCGTGCTATTTGTTAACAGCCTGCATGGGAGGAGTAGTTATTTTGGATGAGGCAGAAGCCAACATTCACGATTTGCTGTTCCAGAAATTATTGGAAGAGATTCGGCCGATTCTCAAAGGTCAAGTGATTATGACAACGCATAATACAATGTTGATGGAAGCGAGTTTTGCACGAGAGGCAACCTATATTTTGAGTGTGGATCCTGATAATCCGTCAGATAAAAAAATACGATGCATATCGGATTACCGCAAGCGAACGTATGCGGCCAATAATATCCGGAATAAGTATCTCAACTGTGAATATGGCGGAGTGCCAGAGCTTCGACAAACAGAATTTCAAGAGTCGATAGAAAAAATCTGCAACGAGTGAAAATCACAGCTTGAATAGATTCCCGGAGTATAAGAAAACAATATAACCAAAGATGCCCACCAGCTTATGGCGAAAACCATAGGTCGGTGGGCATCGTGTTCTTTATAAGGGCTTAATCTTCCGGTCTGCCGTGGTCACAGCCGAGGGAGAGATACTGCTTCATCTCCCCTTTCCGTACTCCAAGGGCTTGTTATAGAGCAGCCAGTCCAGCTCTGCCCGCTGTGCCGGGGTGTTGCCGTACTCGTCCTCGACGGCGATGCAGTCGATGGCAAGAGTGGTGCCATCTGCGAACCGGGCTTCCACCCGGTTGGTGTCCATATTGTAGCGGCAGGAAAGCAGTTTGTTCATGGTGAACCTCATTTCTATATCAAACGGTGTCTGTTCGGATGTCCTAAACCCTGCCATAGAACCGGTGTCTCATGTAAGATTGTTGTTTGGATAAAACTGGAAGATTTTGCACAATAAATACCGTTGAAATCCAGCTTTTGGGGCTGTGCGAAACAGCCTGTTTTGCCGGGCTGATTTTGGCTCTGCACACTTTTGCACATTTTCTGCACATCGCAAGGATGGATAACAGGTGCAAAGACGTGCAAGCAATGCAAAGAACGCAACAGAATAACAACGGCAAAATAACGGTGATTCGATTAAAATGACGTTTTAATGTCAAATGATGAAATGGACAAAATGTGCCATTCGGTTCCTACGAATCAGTAGGCCGGGGGTTCGAGTCCCTTCCATCGCACCAAATAATGAAAATCCGAACCTTTTCTCGATAGGAGAAGGGTTCGGATTTTTTGTGTTCTTTGGAAAGCAAAATGCCGCGGTTGCGCAGCAATGAAAGCCCCAGTGGGGCTTTTGAGCGACCGAACGGTCTTGCGTTAGCAAGATGGAGGGGCCTCCGCCCCGACAAGTGACCATAAAAGAAAAATACCGCCCACGCAGCGCAGCGATGGATTTTGTCGGGTGAAGTAAGCGGCAAAATGAATCGGGTGTGTTGCGGGAAGGTAAGTTCTTTCGTGGACTTTTCCTCACGGAAGTGGTGGGTCTCACGGTGATAACCAACCACTTTCTGTGCCTGTGTTCAAAATGAACACGACCACATTTTGTGGGTGGTTTCAAACCAATCCACAAAGACGGTGGGATTTACAGGAAAAATACCACTGTATGTGAAATTCGTCAAGAGGGTTTTGGAAAATCCCTATTCTCACACTCATCCACCCTATCATGTGGGGAACCACGGGCATGATCTTGTGATCATGCGTTCTCCCAAAATGCTGACCCCAAATGAATACGATGTGTTTTTCAGCTTTCTGGAAAACACGGTGATGAAAAACGCATACTGACAGTAAAACCGCTCCGAGCGTTCTGCCCGGAGCGGTTTTGCGTCAGCAGTATTTATGCAGAACGGTCATAGACGGAGGGAGAAGTCATGCGTCCTTGCACAGCTTGGTCAATTCTTCGATGGCGGCATCCTCGTCCGGGCCATCGGCGGCGATGGTCACGGTCTCGCCGCACTTCACGGCCAGACCCATTACGGCAAAGATCTTCTTCATGTCGGCGACTTTGCCGTTCTTAGTCATAGTGACTTTGCTCTCAAAGCCTTTGGCAGCTTTGCTCAGGATACCGGCGGGACGGGCGTGCAGACCTTCTTTGTCCTGAATGGTGATATCGATGCTCTTCATAAAAAATCTCTCCTTTTTGGAATCGTTATTGTAAGTGCTCCAGCACATAGTTCATATCGGAAGTGGTCTTGAGCTGTTCCAGCGCATCCTCGTCTTCCAAAATCTCGCAGACATTGCCCAGCAGGTCGAGATGGTCGTTGCCGACACCGGCAATGCCGAACACGAGGTAGGCTTTTTCATCGCCGAAGTCCACGCCCTGCGGATATTGCAGCAGGACAACGCCGGACTTTTTAACGGTGCCCTTCTTCTGGCTGGTGCCGTGGGGAATGGCTACGCCCATGCCCATGTAGGTGCTCACCAGCTTTTCGCGCTCCACCATGGCATCGGCGTAACTGTCATCCACATAGCCGCGCTTTGCCAGCAGCGCACCGGCGGCACGGATGGCCTCCTCCTTGGTGACGGAGGGCAGACCCAGCTGGATGTCCTCCGCCTGGATCTTCATCACGGAACCGTTGGCTTTGGAAGCCTCGGTCACGGCAGCCGCCAGAGGGGCTACGGCTGCATTGCGCAGGTCGGATACGATCTCCTCATTGGCGGCAGCTTCGGCCTTGGCATCCAGTGCCGGGGTAGTGGAGGTCAGTGCATTGTACAATGCGTCCAGATGCGGATCTGCAAGGAAGTTATCCAATGTAACAAGCTGTGCCTGCGGGGCGCACTTGGCGGCACGGTCAGCCAGAACGCGCTGGCAGACCACCACGTCCGCGTCGGCGGGGATGGTATCCACGCTGGAGTTGGTCACGGTCAAGTCGGGGCGCTCCGCCTTAATGCGGTTGTGGAACTTGGTAGCACCCATGGCGCTGGAACCCATACCGGCATCGCAGGCAAAGACGATCTTGCGGATCTGACCGACATTTACGGCAGTAGGCTCAGGAATCTCGCCCTTAGCCTGTGCCTTCATCTCCTTCATTTCATTCTGGGCATCGGTCAGGCTCTTGGTGTGACCGGAGGTCGCTTTCAGAATGACCGAGGACAGGATAAAGGAGACTGCACCGGCGATGACAACGCCCAGCAGAACGGTGAGAATGGAATCCCGGGGAGCCATTGCCATGTAGGCGATGATGGAACCGGGAGAAGCAGGACCGGACAGACCTGCACCGGTCATAGAGTAGAACAGGATGGCGCAGAAGTTGCCCACGATGGGGGCGATGATGATCACGGGGTTCATCAGGATGTAGGGGAAGTAGATCTCGTGGATGCCGCCCAGCAGGTGGATGATCACAGCACCGGGAGCGGACTGGCGGGTGGTGTCGTCCTTGCAGAAGAAGCAGTAGGCCAGCAGGACACCAAGACCGGGACCGGGGTTGGCTTCCAGCATATACATGATGGAACGACCGGTCTCAGCAGCCTGACTTGCACCGATGGGGCTGAAGATGCCGTGGTTGATGGCGTTGTTCAGGAACAATACCTTTGCAGGCTCAATAAAGATGGACACCAGCGGCAGCAGGCTGTGCGCCACAAGGAAGTCCACACCGGCGGTCAGCACGGTGAGGATGGCGGTCATGAACGGGCCGATGACGTAGTAGCCAAGGATGGCCAGCAGCATACCCAGAATGCCGATGGAGAAGTTGTTGACCAGCATCTCGAAACCGGCGGGGATATGGCCTTCCACCTTCTTATCGAACTGCTTGATGACCCAGCCGGCCAGAGGACCCATGACCATGGCGCCCATCAGCATGGTGTAGTCCGAGCCGCAGATGCAGCCCACCACGGCGGCGCTGGCTGAAAGCATCGGGGTCAGCCGCCGCACCGTGCTGCGGGAGCTGCCCGCTGTGGAGCAGTGGATGCAGGCTGCCGGGGCGCATTTTGTGCGGAATCCCGGCAAGGGTCTGCTGCTGGATGAAGCGCCGGAGCGGCGAGACGCACTGCGCACCCAGCTGAACAGCGGCGACAGGAAAGAACTTTCCCGCGCAGAGCGGCGGCAGCAGCTTTTGACAAGGCTGCTCAGCGAGCAGGAGCCCTGCAAAACAGCGGTACTGGCACGGGCGCTTGGCGTTTCGGAAAGCACGCTGTCTGCAGACTTGGATGAACTTGAGACCAAGCTACACCCCTACCGGGTGGAGATGTTCCGCCGCCCCGGCGTGGGGGTCTGGCTGCAGGGGGATGCTTCTTCCTACCGGAGGGTGGTGTCTGCCCTGCTGCGCAGCAGTATGCCGGAAAAGGAACTGGCAGAGGTGCTCTGCGGACGGATGCCGGAAAACGAGATCTTCTCGACCCTGCTGGATACAAAAACGGCCGAAAAGGTCTGGGCGGTTTTGCAGCAGTTTGAACAGGAAGAGCAGCTCCATCTGCCGGATGCAGGCTTTCTGGCGCTGGCGATCCATTGCACCCTGACCATTCAGCAGCTGCGGCAGGGCGGCGACAAGGGCAGCGCCCCCAGAGGGCTGCGCCCGGCGGGCAATCATGCTGCCCGGCTGGTGGCGGCGCTGAACCGCGCTTTCGGGCTGACCCTGCCGCCTGAGGAAGCGCAGTATCTGGAACTGTATCTCTCCGCCTATCTGGGCGCAGAGGACCCTTGGGGTAGCGCACAGGAGATGGAGTTGCGGAATCTGGAAGCCGCCCTTATCCGGGAAATGGAAAAGGCGCTGCACACAGACCTTTCCGGTTACACCTCCCTGCGGGATGACCTGTACTGCCACCTGCGCCCCATGCTGCTGCGGGTGGAGCAGAACATTCGTACCGAAAACCCCCAGCTGGACACCATCCGCACCGACTACCCCGGCCTGTGGAAAGCCACCCGCGCCGCCTGTGATGCGGTGCAGCAGCAATTCGTCTTGCCCGCCATCTCGGACGACGAAGCAGCGTACCTTGCCATGCACTTTGGCGCAGTGCTGGAACAGAATGCCATGTTCCGGCTGCGGCTGCGGGTGGTAGTGGCCTGTCCGCTGGGCATGGGTTCCAGCCGCTTTCTGGCTTCCCGGCTGGGAAACGAGTTTCCCTCTTTGCAGGTGGAGGGGTGCTGCTCGGTGCGGGAGCTGAACGCCGCCGACCTGCGTCGGAGAAAAATCGACTTCATTATCTCCACCGTGCCGCTGGAACTGGATTACCCGGCGGTGTGCATCAGCCCTTCCCTGCTGGAACCGGATCGCGCCGTGCTGAAGGACGCTATCACGCGGTACAGCCAGAACCGCGCAGAACCGGAACCGGCGGGGCAGCCCGTGCAGGATACAGCCTGTGCAGGCTCTAAGCTGCAGTATTATGCGCGCCTGACCCGGTCCATGACCGGGCTGCTGGAACATCTGACCATCCAGCCCGTCAAGGTTCCCGGCAGCCGCGCTGCCCTCATCCATGCAGCGGCGCAGCTGTTCTGCCCGCAGGAAGCGGACGCCCGGCTGGTGGAGCAGCAGCTTCGCCGCCGTGAAACGCTGGGCGATACCTACATCAAACCCCTGTATGCCCTGCTGCTCCATTGCAGGACAAGTGCGGTAAAGGACTGCCGCTTGGGCTATCTGCAGGCACAGCCGCCGGTCTATGAGCCGGGGCGCATCGTGCTGGGGGCACTGGTGCTGCTGGCCCCGGACGACGGGAACGGCGTCCCGGTGGAGGTCATGCAGAATGTCAGCGGGCAGCTGATCGAAACGCCCCGGCTGATGGAGGCACTGCTCACAAGCGTGTGCATCCGGATGTAGCCGAGCACCCCGCCATCATGGGTCACGAGTTCGCCGGTGATATCGTCAAGGTGGGCAAGGCGCATCAGGACAAGTTCAAGCCCGGCATGAAGTTCACCCTGCAGCCCGCCCTGAACTACAAGGGCACCATGTGGAGCCCCGGCTACTCCTACGAGTTCTTCGGCGGCGACGCCACCTACTGCATCATCCCTGCCGAGGTCATGGAACTGGGCTGCCTGCTGGAGTACAAGGGCCGTGCTTACTACGAGGCTTCTCTGGCCGAGCCTATGAGCTGCTCCATCGGTGCTTTCAACGCCGCCTACCACACCAAGATGGGTGTGTACCATCACGATATGGGCATCAAGAAGGGTGGCAAGCTGGCGATTCTGGCCGGTGCAGGCCCCATGGGTCTGGGTGCTCTGACCTACGCACTGCACCGTGATGTGCGCCCCGGCATGGTGGTGGTCACCGATATCAACGAGGATCGTCTGGCCCGTGCGGAGTCCCTCTTCCCCCCGAAGGAGGTCAAGGAGAAGGACGGCATCGACCTGTACTTCGTCAATACCGCCAACATGGCAGACCCCGCTGCCGAGCTGCGGGAGCTGACCGGCGGTACCGGCTTTGATGATGTGTTCTGCTACGCCCCCATCGCGCCGGTGGTGGAGCTGTCCAGTGCTGTGCTGGGTCGTGACGGCTGCCTGAACTTCTTTGCAGGCCCCACCGACAAGCAGTTCAGCGCCAAGATGAACTTCTACGATGTGCACTACAATTCTACCCATGTCATGGGCACCACCGGCGGTAATACCGCCGACATGATCGAGTCGCTGGAACTGACCGCCGCTAAGCGCATCGACCCGGCTGTGATGGTCACCCACATCGGCGGTCTGAACGCCGCTGCCGAGACCACCCTAAACCTGCCCAAGATCCCCGGCGGCAAAAAGCTGATCTACACCCACCTGACCATGCCCCTCATCGCCCTGACCGATCTGCGTGCCAAGGGCGAACAGGACAACGACCCCCGCTATACCGCACTGGCTGACATCGTGGATGCCCACAACGGCCTGTGGTGCCCGGAAGCAGAGGAATATCTGCTGGCAAACTTCAACCCGGAGGACTAAGCGGAACGTGCCATGGGACAGGACAAACGCAGACAGGAGGAATCCCCCATGGAACAACGCCGCAATCAAATCGTGGAGCTGGTGAACCGCAAAGGCAGCATTAGCTTTGCCCAGCTCAAGGAAGCTTTCCCTTCCGTTTCGGAAATGACCCTGCGCACCGACCTGAAAGCACTGGATGAAGCCCGCCGTGTGGTGCGGGTGCATGGCGGTGTCAAGTCGGTGGAGCAGGTGGTAGGCACAGACGACCTGCTGAGCCGCCGTTCCGCCCGCAATGCCGAAGCAAAGCAGATCATTGCCGAAAAAGCCACTGCTCTGCTGCGCCCCAACACCACCCTGTTTCTGGATTCCGGCAGCACCGCCACAGCAGTGGCCCGGTGCATCCCGGATCAGCCCATGCTCATCTACACCAGCGGCCTGAGCTGCGCCATGGAGCTGGCAAAGCTGGAAAAGCCCCATGTGTCCCTGCCGGGCGGCAGCCTGAACCGGTTCAGCCTGAGCGTCTGCGGTGCACAGAGCATCCAGACGATGGAGGGCATCAACTTTGATCTGCTGCTGCTGGGCGTGACCAGTTACAGCCCGGAAACCGGTTTTACCTGCGGCGTGGAGGATGAAGCACGGCTCAAGCAGACCGTGCTCCGCCGCTGTGAGCAGAAAGCTGTGCTGCTGGATTCCTCCAAGATCGGACTGAAAAGCACATTCCATATCTGCGGGCTGTCCGATATTGATATTGTGATCTCGGACGGAAAGCTGCCCGTAGAATTTTTACAGGCCTGCCGGAACGCAGGCGTAACAGTACTATAAAAGGAGCGTTATTATGAAGATCATCCGCGCAAAAGATTATCAGGATATGTCCCGCAAAGCGGCCAACATCATCTCCGCACAGGTCATCATGAAGCCGGACTGTGTACTGGGTCTTGCCACCGGCGGCACCCCGGTGGGCACTTATGCCCAACTGGTGGACTGGTACAACAAAGGCGATTTGGATTTCTCCGAGGTCACTACTGTCAATCTGGACGAGTACCGCGGCCTGCCCAAGGAGCATCCCCAGAGCTACTGGTATTTCATGAATGAGAACCTGTTCAGCAAGGTGAATATCGACCTGGCCAAGACCAACCTGCCGGACGGCACCAATCTGGACACTGCCGCCGAGTGTGCCCGTTACAACGGTATCATCCACAAGCTGGGCGGCATCGACCTGCAGCTGCTGGGCATCGGCCCCAATGGTCATATCGGCTTCAATGAGCCGGGCGAAGCCTTTGAGCTGGAGACCCACTGCATCGACCTTGCGCCCACTACCATCGAAGCCAACAAGCGCTTCTTTGACGGCAACGAGAACCTTGTCCCCAAACAGGCATACACCATGGGCATCAAGACCATCATGCAGGCACGCAAGGTGCTGGTGGTAGCCAACGGTAAAGCCAAGGCACAGGCCGTCAAGGACGCCGTGACCGGCCCTGTGACCCCTGCCTGCCCCGGCAGCATCCTGCAGCTGCATCCGGACTGCATCCTTGTGGCAGACGAGGAAGCACTGAGCCTGCTGTAAACTCCCAAAGCCAACTTCTTCATTTACCATAACTTTGCTTAAGATCCAACCAAAGCACGGAAAGGGCCGGACTCGTTGCACGGGTTCGGCTCTTTCTGTCAGAAATAAGATTTATCTTGCAATCTTACGCAAAGAGCAACTCCAAAAGAGCCGTCATGGAGATGGTGGGTTCGCCTGCTGCGGGATTTACGCCGAAAATACGCTGAAAAGAGGTCACCCCGATCGGTGGCCTCTTTTTTGCTGCCGCGAACTGTCTGGCTGCGGCAGCGGATAACAGCAATGTCCATTGCGCTTTGTTTTGCCCGGATGCGCACCCGCAGAAAGCTCTCCCTCGTCAAACTGCCCAAAATACGCCCTTAAAAGTTTACTTGACGTAATTATCAAATCAATATATAATTGGGTCAGAAACCAATTGTAGAAAAGGATGATTCCCAATGGCGCGCAGATACGACAGCAAAGAAGCAAAACGGCGGATCCTGACCGCCTGTGTCCGGCTTTTTCTGGAAAAAGGCTACACGAACACCAAGGTTGCAGAAATTTTAAAGGAAGCAGATGTTTCGGCCGGGTCGTTCCAGAATATTTTCCGCACCAAGGACGGTGTGCTGACCGAGCTGATCGGCATGATGTTCAGCAGGCAGTTCGGCGCGGTAAGGCCGCTGGCGGCAAACGCCCCCTCGCCGGTGTACCTTTACGCGGTGGAGACGGCTTTGCAGCTGGCGATGACCGAGCTGAGCGAGAATCTGCGGGATATCTATGTGGAAGCGTACACCTTCCCCGCCACGGCGGAGATCATCCACCGCAGCACCACGGCCGAGCTGCAGGCGGCGTTCAGCGCGTATCTGCCCGGGTGCGCCGAGTGTGATTTCTACGAGATGGAGCTGGGCACGGCTGGCATGATGCGCGGCTACATGGCACGGCGGTGCGACCCCTACTTTACGCTGGAGCGCAAAATACGGCGGTTCCTGAGCATGAGCCTGAGTGCGCTGCAGGTCCCCGCGCAGGAGCGCGAGCAGGTCATCGCTTTTGTGGCGGAGATCGATATGCTTGCCCAGGCGCGGAAGGTGGTAGATGCCGTGCTTGCATCGCTGTCCGTGCAGTTTGATCTGAAAGGATAACAAGGTTTGATGACAAGGAGGGAGTAACATGAAAAAATGGCTGATCGGGTGTTTGACGGTGCTGGCAATGGTGTGCCTGATACCGGGGACCGTGTTAAACGTTAAAGCGGCAGAAACAGTCCAGAGGCGCTGCGCCCGCTGTGGGAGTATGGAGACACGTGAGATCCTCGGATACAGAAAATATGATTCGACCTCTCATAGGGTTTATATAACTGAATGCCAGAACTGCCACAACGATGGCAATGTTACGTATTTAACGGTACATACCGGCGGTACCCAAGGTCCCACCTGCACCGAGGGCAAAATCTGTGAAAAATGCGGCGCGAAATACGACATCCACAGTCACGTATGGGGCGCGTGGACGCCTAACGGCGACGGCACGCACACCCGCAGATGCACGAACCCCAACTGCAACGCAGTTGAGAACGCAAGCTGCGGCGGCGACAGCAACGCGACCTGCATCAGCCCGGGAACGTGCACCACTTGCAAAGGGCGGTACGACGGCGATCACAAATGGATAAATCCGGCGAACTCCTCCCTTGGCAACGGCACGCACCGCATCATTTGCTTGCGCTGCGGCTTAAATGGTACCGCAAGCTGTACCGGCGGCACAGCAACCTGCACCACCAAAGCGGTCTGTGAGGTGTGTAAGGTGGAATACGGCGAAAAAAACCCAAACAACCATGCTCTGGAGCATCGCGCAGCAAAAGCCCCCACCTGTACGAAACCCGGCTGGAACGCTTACGAAGGCTGCACCCGCCGCGGTTGCGGCTATACCACTTATCGAGCAATCCCCGCGCTGAAACATGATTTGGTGCAGCACAAAGCAAAAGCCCCCACCTGCACGGAAAAGGGCTGGAACGCTTACGAAACCTGCTCCCGTTGTGACTATACCACCTATACAGAGCTGACCGCACTGAACCATGCTCTGGTGAATCACGATGCAAAAGCCCCCACCTGCACGGAAAAGGGCTGGGATGCTTACGAAACCTGTTCCCGCTTGGGCTGCGACTATACCACCTATGTGGAACTGCCTGCACAGCATGATCTGGAGCAGCACGCAGCGCAAGCCCCCACCTGTACGGAAAAGGGCTGGGATGCTTACGATACCTGTTCCCGCTGCGACCATACCACCTATGCGGAACTGCCCGCACTGAACCATGATTTGGTGCATCACGATGCAAAAGCCCCTACCTGCACGGAAATCGGCTGGAACGCTTACGACACCTGTTCCCGTTGCAACTATACCACCTATGCGGAGCTGTCCGCACTGAACCATGATTATCAGGCTGTTACCGTAGAGCCTACCTGTGAAACAGACGGCTATACTGTTTTTACCTGCTCCCGCTGCAAAGACAGCTACACCGCAGACCCGACCGATAAGCTGGGACACCAGTTCGGTGCATGGTCTCCGAACGGAACCGGCTCGCAGAGCGCCGATTGTCTGCGGCAGGGCTGCGCGCACACTGGCAGCACTGATTGCCGGAAGTTTACTTTCCGCACTGCGGAAGGCGAAACGCTGACCTTCTGCCCCGTGTGCGGGCAGGCAGAAAACGCCGCGCAGCTGGAAAAGATCGACGCCGCAACGGCGTGGCCGCTCAGCGGCAGCCTTTCTGCGGAGGATGTGACCGCACGGACGAACGGGGAATACCTGAGTGTGGCATTTGAGACTGCCGGCAGCCTGACGCAGCCCACCGGTCGGGTAAGGCTTGCGCTGCCCGCCGGACTGCTGGAAGGCAAAAAGCTTGTGCGCATTGCCCCGGACGGCACACAGACGGAGCTGCCTTTTGAAGCAAAGAACGGCAAACTCATCTTTACGCTGGATTTTGCAAACAGCGAGCTTCCCGTAATGCTCTTCCGCCTGCTCCCCCAGACCGCCGCTCTCTGAGCGCTTTTACAGCGCACAAACGATAGACCGCAAAATGCCCGCCCACCTGTGGGAAACCACGGTGGGCGGGCATTCTTTTGTGCCTTTTTGGCATAAAAATACCCCCGGAGGATGCAGCGTTTTTTACGCTGTCTACTCTGGGGGCAGGATAGCAAGCGCTGCGCGGCAGCTCCCGGAAGCGGACACTGTCTTGCTGAAAAAGCACTTCCTAGCGCTGCTCCTCCGGCGGGCAGCAGCTCTCCCGGGGGATGAGCTTGTGCGGCACGATGATCTTTGTGGCCAGAAGGTTCGGGTTCTCGATGTGGTTGATGGTCTGGCTGGCAGCCTCCATGCCCAGCTGGTAGGGGTTGACGTCCACGGTGGTCAGCTGTGGGCTGCCCTGCCCTTTGTTGCGGAGTGCCCCCTTGGCAAACCCGGCGGGATTGCGCTATAATAGAGCCGTAACAGTTCCACAAGGGTTGTGGTAAGGGAGGTGTGGTCATGATCCGGGTGGCGATCGTAGAGGACGACGCGGAGGTACAGGGGGTATTGCAGGAGTATGTCCGGCGGTATACCCGGCAGTACGGGACAGAGTTTGAAGTGACGGTCTTTGCGGACGGCGTGGATATTCTGGAGGATTACCGCGCGGTCTACGACATTATTTTTCTGGATGTGGAGATGAAGCATCTGGACGGCATGACCACGGCAGAGCGCATCCGGCAGATGGATGCAGACGTCATCCTGATCTTCATCACCAATATGGCGCAGTACGCCATCCGGGGCTACTCGGTGGGAGCGCTGGACTATGTGCTGAAGCCGGTGCCCTACTTTGCCTTTTCGCAGCAGCTGCTCAAGGCGGTTGCCCGGCTGGAAAAGCGGGCAAAGCACTACCTGACTGTGCCGGTGGAGGGCGGGCTGCGCCGGCTGGACACCGCCAGCATCTATTATCTGGAAAGCGAGGGGCACCGGGTGCACTTTTATACCGATGAGGGCGATTTTTCCGCCCCCGGCGCCCTCAAGGCCTTTGAGGAAAAGCTGGCAGACTGCCCCTTTGCCCGGTGCAACAGCGGCTACCTTGTCAATCTGGCACAGGTGCGGGAGCTGCGGCAGAGCACCGTGCAGGTGGGCCCCTGCGAGCTGCAGGTCAGCCGCCCCAAGCGCAAGGCTTTTCTTGCCGCACTGACCGACTACATCGGAGGTGAGGGCTCATGACCGCGCTGCCGGATATCCCCCGGCTGTACACCGCCCTTGCCGAGTGTCTGGCAGTGCTGCTGGTCACCCCGGCGCTTGCGCCCCGCTTTTCCAAGGCGGTCACCGGGGGCATCACCCTGCTGTGGGCGGCGGGGCTGTCGGCCTTTCTGGGGCTGACGGGCAATGTGCCCGGCGGGCTCTGGATCCCCTGCATGGTAACGGCCATCGGGCTTTCCTATCTATATTTATGGGGCGTGTGGAGCATCACCCTGCTGGAAGCCGGGTATCACTGCGCCCGGGCGTTTATTCTGGCAGAGCTTGCTGCCAGCGTGGAGTGGCAGCTGCACTGCGCCCTCTGGCCCGCCCGCGGCCCATGGGAGCCGCTGTCTTTGCTGCTGCTGGCGCTGGTGTATGGGACGCTGTTCGGCATCATGTGCTATCTGCAGCACCGCCGTCCCCAGCCCGCCGGGCACTTACAGATCGGCGGCAGCGCCGCCCTGACGGCGGTCATGCTGGCGCTGACTGCCTTTGCGGTGAGCAATCTGGGCTTTCTGCCCGGCAGCGAGATCAATATGAGCATTTTTTCCATCCGCACACTGGTGGATTTTTCCGGCGTGCTGATCTTATCTGTGCAGCACGAGCAGCTGCAGGAGAACGCTTTGCATAGCGAGCTTGCCGCCATGGACGAGGTGCTGCACCGCCAGTACGAGCAGTACAAGCGCAGCAAGGAGGGCATCAACCTCATCAACCGGCGGTATCATGAACTGAAAGTCCAGCTTGCCCGCATCCGGGAGGAGCAGGACCAGACCAAGCAGAACGCTGCCATTGCCGCCATGGAGCAGAATATCCGCCAGTACGAGGCCGAGAACAAGACCGGCAACCCGGTGCTGGATACCCTGCTCACCGCCAAGACCATGGAATGCCAGCAGGAGAATATCACCATCACCAGCGTAGCGGACGGCAGGATGCTGGGCTTTCTCACCATCCGGGAGCTGTGCACCATCGTGGGCGTGGCGCTGGACAACGCCATTGCCGCCGTGCGCGCCGAGCCGGACCCCGAAAAGCGGCTCATCAAGGTGGCGGTGTACAGTCAGGGTGGCTTTGCCATGCTGCGGTTCGAGCACTATACAGAGACTGCCCCCGCACTGGATGCGGACGGTCTGCCGCAGCAGGGGTCGGACCTGAAAAGCGTCCGCACCACCGTCGGGCAGCACGGCGGCAGCATGACGATGCACTGGGAAAACAACTGGTGCACCCTGCGGATCTTATTTCCGCTGCCCCAAAAGCAATAATATTTTTACGGCAGGTATCCCCTGCCGTTTTTTTGTCTGGCAGGGTGCACAAATACAATGTTGCAATATTTGTGTATTAGCACAATAAAATTTGAAACCTTATTGTAACTTTTGCAAATTGTGCAGTTGAAATGACAGGTTATGCTGGAAACATGTGAAAAGAAAATGAATATGCTATACTATAACCATCGTCAGAGATGCGGCCGCATCCAAAATCAGATTATTTGACTTGAAAGAAGTAGGAGGACACTACGGATGAAGAAGAAACGGATGTCCAACAAGACGTTTCGGAGAATCACGATTCCCGTCATGGCGGTGGTTCTTGCGGCACTGATCGTTGGCAATGTTGCTGCGTATTCGTACCGTGGACTGATTTCCACGCACTTTAACCACGATACGTTTAAGATCGTTGAAACCGGAGAGGATGTAGACAGCAACTACTTCCCGTGCGATTTCAGCAGTGAAGAAGAACTGAATGAGCACAATGGTCAGGTCGCTCAGAATATCGAGAGCGAGGGCCTCGTGCTTTTGGAAAACAACGGCGGTCTGCCGCTGAATAAAGGTGACAAAGTCAGCGTGTTCTCGGTTTCGTCTGTGAACATCGTCTATGGTGGTGCCGGTTCCGGTTCTGTGGATACTTCCACGGCACCGACGCTCAAGACGGCGTTGGAAAAGTCCGGACTGAGTGTGAATCCGACCCTGTGGGATTTCTACACCAAGAAGAGTGAGGACGGATATCAGCGTAGTGCACCGAACTGGCGCGGCGGTAAGTTTTCGATCAATGAAGTGCCTTGGGCAGATGTTGCATCTGCGGCGCAGTCCTCTTTTGATGAGTACAGCGATGCCGCGATCGTTGTGATCTCTCGTTCTGGCGGCGAAGGTTCCGACCTGACTGCTGTGAATTTTGCAGAGACCGCAGGCGTTGCGGACAACTCCGGCAACTATCTGGAACTGAGCACCGAAGAGGCGGATATGCTGAAGGCGGTCAATGACCAGTTTGATGATGTGGTGGTTGTGCTGAATGCCAATAATGCCATGGAGCTGGGCTGGCTGAGCCAGTATCCTAACATCAAGGCGGCGATCTGGGCCGGCGGTGTCGGTCAAACGGGTCTGTATGCCATTGCTGACGCACTGGTTGGCGATGTGGTTCCTTCCGGTCGTTTGGTGGATACTTATGCCGCAGATGCCAACAGCTCTCCCGCCGCACAGAATGCCGGCACAAACTTCTGGATCGAGAACGGCTTCTCCAATGAATCCGACCAGTACATTGTGTACGAGGAAGGCATCTATGTCGGCTACCGCTACTACGAGACCCGTTACGAAGATGTGGTTCTGGGTCAGGGTAACGCGGGCGATTACGACTATGCAAGCGAAGTCATCTATCCCTTTGGCTACGGTCTGAGCTATACCACCTTTGATTACAGCGATTTCTCTCTGACCCAGAACGGGGATACCTTCACCGCAAAAGTGAAAGTTACCAATACTGGCGATACTTACTCCGGAAAGGAGGTCGTTCAGCTTTATGCACAGTCTCCGTATACCGATTATGACCGCGAGAACAATGTGGAAAAAGCCTCTGTGGAGCTGGTTGGTTTCGCAAAGACGGACGTGCTGAAGCCGGGCGAATCTCAGGTCGTGGAGATTCAGGTGGACAAGGAAAGCCTGAAGTCCTATGACTATACCAATGCAAAGACCTATATTCTGGATGCAGGCGATTACTACTTTGCAGTGGGCCATGATGCACATGATGCCCTGAACAACATTCTAGCCGCAAAGGGCAAGACGGTTGCGGATGGCATGACCGCAGAAGGCGACAGCACGATGACCGCAGAGTGGAACAATGCCGCTCTGGATACCAAGACGTATGCTGTGGACAGCACCACGGGTACGGAAATCTCCAATAAGTTCGATTACGCCAACATTGCAAATTACGACGAATATTCTGATACCAAGTACCTGACCCGTAATGACTGGGTCGGCACGTTCCCGACTGCATTCTGCACGCGCGTGGACGAGACCACCGGCGAAAAGTACATTACTTTCCCGCAGGAGATCATTGATGCACTGTATCCCCAGTATACGGAGGACAAGGATGCCTATACGATGCCTGTCACGGGTGAGGAGAACACGGAAAATCTGACGCTTGCGCATTACCGTGATACGATGTTCGATGATGATTCGTGGAACGACATCCTGAATGTGATATCTGCCGATGATCTGGCTTACATGGTCCGCATGGGCGGCTATGGTACGCCGAGCCTGAACTATATCCTGAAGCCCGCCACCAAGGAAAAGGATGGCCCTGCCGGTATCTCTGCAACGCTGATCGGTGGTACGCAGGGAATGGCATATCCCACGGAAGTTGTGATTGGTTCCACATGGAATACGGATCTGGCCTATGAGATGGGTGTTGCGGTTGGCAATGATGCAATGTTCGCAGGAATTCAGGGCTGGTATGCACCGGCTATGAATATCCATCGAACTCCGTACAGCGGCCGTAACTTCGAGTATTACGCGGAGGATGGTTTCATCAGCGGTAAGATGGGTGCTTCCACGGTGGAAGGCGCTCAGAGCAAGGGCCTGTTCTGCTACATCAAGCACTTTGCAGTCAACGATACCGAGGGTGTGATCGATGAAAACATGAACATCAAGGGTTCGAAGGACGGCATTTCCGCATTCCTGAACGAACAGGCACTGCGTGAGCTGTACCTCGCACCGTTTGAAGAGAGTGTCAAGAGCGGTGAAACGCTGGGCGTGATGAACGCATTCAACCGCATCGGCACGAAATGGTGCGGTGCAAACTATGAACTCCTGACGGATGTTCTGCGGAACGAGTGGGGCTTCCATGGCATCGTGATCACGGACTTTGCTGGTCTGCCGGATTATATGGATATCAAGGCTGGCTTGCAGGCTGGTACCGATATGTGGATGAACACCAACGAAACTTCTTTTGATCTGGGAGATTATAAGAATGACCCGCAGATCATGACCTATCTGCGGAACGCCGCGCACGATATCTGCTATACGGTCAGCCACAGTGTCGCTATGAACGGTCTGTCTGAGACTTCTAAGCTGGTCAATATCACGCCGCTCTGGATGAAGTGGATGTACACGCTGGATGCCGTTGTCGCAGTTTTGGCAGTGGGCTGCATTTACTGGATGGTCCGCCGCAATAAGGACGAGCAGATGCACCCTGAAAATTATAAGCCATCCAAAAACATCAACGCCTAACGGATAAATTCTAACACGCAAGGGGGCGGCGGGTATCCGCCCGCCCCTTTTCTTTGTTCATCGTCAGGAGCCAAGCTATGAAACACGCAGACATCATTCAAACACTGAGCCTGGAACAGAAATGCGCCCTGCTGAGCGGCGGTACGGTGTTCACCACCCGGGCGCTGCCGGGCAAGGGCATCCCGGCCATTACCCTGTCGGACGGCCCCAACGGCGTGCGCAAGCAGGCGGGCGCAGCTGACCATCTGGGCCTGAACCCCAGTGTGCCCGCCACCTGCTTCCCCACCTCGGCCACCGTGGCCAACAGCTGGGACCCGGAGCTTGGCGAGGCTGTGGGCGCAGCCATGGGCGAAGAAGCAGCGGCACAGGGCGTGTCGGTGCTGCTGGGCCCCGGCCTGAACATCAAGCGCAGCCCGCTGTGCGGCCGCAACTTCGAGTATTTCTCGGAGGATCCCTACCTTGCCGGTAAGATGGCGGCGGCCTACGTCCGCGGCATCCAGAAAAACGGCATTGCCGCCTGCCCCAAGCACTTTGCCGTGAACAGTCAGGAGCTGCGCCGCATGGCCTCGGATTCCATCGTGGACGAGCGCACCCTGCGGGAAATTTACCTGACCGGCTTCGAGATGGTGGTCAAGGAGGCGCAGCCCAAGACCATCATGTCCGCCTATAACCTTGTCAACGGCACCTACGCCAACGAGAACGCCCACCTGCTCATGGAGATCCTGCGCAGGGACTGGGGCTTTGACGGCGCAGTGGTCACCGACTGGGGCGGCAGCAACGACCACGCCCTCGGCGTAAAGAACGGCTCTACGCTGGAAATGCCCGCCCCCGGCGGGGACGCCATCCGGGAGCTGATGAAGGCGGTGCAGACCGGCAAGATCACCGAGGCAGACGTGGACGCCCGGCTGGAGGAGCTGCTGGAGCTGGTGTTCACCACCAAGGCGGCGGTGGACGCCGCACCCGGCAAGTTCGATGCCGACGCCCACCACGCACTGGCACGCCGGGCTGCTGCCCAGAGCATCGTGCTGCTGAAGAACGAAAACAGCCTGCTGCCCCTTGCAAAGGGGGAAAAGGTGGCGGTCATCGGCGACTTTGCCCAGACGCCCCGCTATCAGGGTGCAGGTTCCAGCGCCGTCAACTCCATCAAGGTGGATTCCTTCTTGGATTGCCTTGCCGAGAGCGGCCTGAACAGCGTCGGCTACGCCAAGGGCTTTGACCGGCAGGGCAAGCCCGACGAGGCACTGAAGGCCGAGGCGGTGCTGCTGGCAAAGAACGCCGATGTGGTGCTGCTGTGCATGGGTCTGGACGAGATCAAGGAGAGCGAGGGCATCGACCGCGCCGACATGAAGCTGGCAGAGAACCAGCTGGAGCTGCTGGCCGCTGTGGCGGCAGCGAACCCCAACGTGGTGCTGCTGCTGAGTGCAGGCTCCTCGCTGGAAAGCGATTGGGTCAAGGACTGCAAGGCGCTGGTCTACGGCTGCTTGGGCGGTCAGGCCGGTGCAGGCGCACTGGTCGAGGTGCTCACCGGCGCGCAGAACCCCTGCGGTAAGCTGGCTGAGACTTGGGCGCGCAGCTACGCCGACACCCCCGCAAAGGAGCATTTCGGCGGCGACGGTCCCACCGTGGAGTACCGCGAGGGACTGTATGTGGGCTACCGCTACTACGACACCGCCGGTGTGCCCACCGCCTTCCCCTTCGGCTACGGCCTGAGCTACACCAGCTTTGCGTACAGTGACCTGAAAGCAGACGAAACCGGCGTGACCCTGACTGTCACCAACACCGGCAGCTGTGCAGGTGCCGAGGTGGTGCAGCTGTATGTGGCAAAGCCGGATGCAAAAGTTTTCCGCCCCGTCAAGGAGCTGAAGGGCTTTGCCAAGGTGCAGCTGGAAGCCGGAGAGAGCAAGACTGTCACCATCCCGCTGGACGATAAGGCGTTCCGCTACTGGAACGTCAAGACCGACCGCTGGGAGGTGGAGGGCGGCAGCTATCAGCTGCTGGTGGGCGCTTCCAGCGCCGATATCCGTCTGACTGCTGCCGTTACGGTGGCGGGCACCGGCGCACCCGACCCCTACGCAGGCAAAAATCTGGAGCATTACCGCACCGCACAGGTGCAGAACGTGCCGGACGCGGAGTTTGAGGCGCTGCTGGGCCGTCCCATCCCGGAGAACAAGGTGCACATCGACCGCAACATGACGCTGGGCGAGATGGGGCACGGACGCAGCCCCATCGGCTGGCTGGCGGCTGCCGTGCTGGGCACCCTGCTGCGCCGCAGCATCAAAAAGGGCAAGCCCGACCTGAACATCCTGTTCCAGTACAATATGCCTCTGCGGGCGCTGGCCAAAATGACCAACGGCGCTATCAGCATGGGCATGGTGGACGGCATCGTGATGGAGCTGCAGGGCTTCTGGATCATCGGCCTTGTGCGGGTGATTTTTGAGGCCGTGAAGAACCTCGTGCTGAACAGCCGCATGGAAGAGCGCTTGAAAAACAGCTGAAAGGAAGCAGGCTATGAATTTCTGGAATAACTTCGCGGCAAAGCACCCCGCCGCTGCCAAGTGGGTGCGCGAGGGCGGCCTGTTCGTCATCGTGTCCAACCTCATCACCGTGTTCAAGTACCTGCTGCTGCAATTTCTGCCCAAGGCCTTTGCAAGCCTGCCGGTGGTGGATTTCGGCTGGCCGGGCATTGACATCACCCTGTTCGGCGAGACCTTCAAGTGGAACATCCTCGGCTACGATGCCGCCCACGGCGGTCTGCCCTACTTCTGCGCCTACATGATCGCCATGGTCATCGGCGAGTGCATCAACTTCCCCATCCAGCGCAATTTTGTGTTCCGCAGCAAGGGCAATCTGGCAAAACAGATCGGCTGGTATGTGCTGGCCTTCTGCATCATCACCTGCATCGTCAACTCCATCAACTGCATCTGGGTGGCAGTGGCAGGGCTGCTGGTACCGGACTTCATCTACAACATCGGCACTACCGTGCTCAACGGCGGCATCTCCATGGTCATCTTCTTCTTTGTGAATAAGATCATCTTCCCGGAGGGCGAAAAAGCCGCCAAATAATAAGCTATTCTCCTTCATTTTCTTCTCTTCATCATAAACCAGAAGGGCTGCTCCGTTCTCCGGGGCAGCCCTTTTGGTTTGGGGAGAGAACCTCCTCAGCCATCTTATTTTTGTTTTTCTGCACAAAATGTTCTGCGGGCAGGGTTTTCCTCTTGACAAGCGGGCAATTGTTTCGTACTATAATTAGTAGTATGGAATCAAAGACGCTGTACGCAGGTTTCAGTGTGACCCTGTACCCGTTTCAGGCAAAGCGTGCCTGTTTGATATAAAATGGAACCGTAAAGAGAAAAGCCGTATGCTTTTGCCCGTGCCGCCGGTTTTGGGTGGTGCGTATGGTTTTGGTGTCACTTTTTGCATTGAAAGCTCTTTCTATATCATTGCCCGTGTCCTGCTGCGCAGCGTCTCCTGCTTTTAATTTTGCATTGAATTGAAACAAAGGAGAGTGAACGCAATGACCGCGATCGGAGTGATCGTGGCCTTGATCGTTGCTGTTGTCGGCGTGGCTGCGGGCTATTTTATTGGTTACAACAACCGTAAAAAGACTGCCGAAGCCCAGATCGGCAGCGCCGAGGCCGAGGCTACCCGGCTGGTGAACGAGGCGATCAAGACCGCCGACCAGAAGCGCAAGGAAGCGGTTCTGGAAGCAAAGGACGAGGCTTTCCGTCTGAAAGCCGAGGTCGATGCCCAGAAGGCAGAGGCCGACAAGGAGATCAAGCAGCGCCGTGCGGAGATCAGCCGTCAGGAGAACCGCATCGACCAGAAGGAAACAGCGCTGGACCGCAAGACCGAGGCGCTGGAAAAGAAGGAAGAAGAGCTGAAAAAGCGCGCTGCCGAGGCCGAGGAGCGTCTGGCAGAGATCGACGCTCTGCGCGCCAAGGAGATGGAGCGTCTGGAAACGCTGGCCGGTCTGAGCCAGGAGGACGCCCGCGAGGTGCTGCTGCATAAGGTGGACGAGGAGCTGACCCACGAAAAGGCCGTGCGTGTTGCCGCCTACGAGACCGACCTGAAGGAAAACTGCGATAACATCGCCCGCAACCTCATCGGACAGGCCGTCAGCCGCTGCGCTGCCGACCATTGCAGCGAGACTACCGTCAGTGTGGTGCCGCTGCCCAGTGATGAGATGAAGGGCCGCATCATCGGCCGCGAGGGCCGCAATATCCGCGCACTGGAGACCGCTACCGGCGTGGATCTGATCATCGACGATACCCCGGAGGCCATTACTCTGTCCTCCTTCGACCAGACCCGCCGCGAGGTGGCCCGCATGACGCTGGAGCGCCTGATCGGCGATGGCCGTATCCACCCCGCCCGCATCGAGGAGACGGTGGAAAAGTGCCGCCACGATCTGGAACTGCAGATGAAGCGCGAGGGCGAGCGTGCGGTGATGGAGCTGGGCATCCACGGCCTGCACCCCGACCTGATCAAGCTGATCGGCCGGCTGAAGTACCGCACCAGCTTTGGCCAGAACGCCCTGACCCACAGCATGGAAGTGGCTTGGGTGGCCGGTCTGCTGGCAGGCGAGATGGGCGTGAACGTTACCATGGCACGCCGCGCCGGTCTGCTGCATGATATCGGCAAGGCACTGGATCACGAGATCGAGGGCAGCCACGTCCAGATCGGCGTGGACATCTGCCGCAAGTACAAGGAGAACACCCAGATCATCCACGCCATTGAGGCACACCACGGCGATGTGGAGCCCAAGACCCCGCTGGCCTTCATCATTCAGGCTGCCGACGCCATCAGCGCCGCCCGCCCGGGTGCCCGCCGCGAGAACGTGGAAAGCTACGTCAAGCGTCTGGAAAATCTGGAGGAGATCTCCTCCAGCTTCGAGGGCGTGGAGCAGGCCTTTGCCGTACAGGCAGGCCGCGAGGTGCGCATTCTGGTCAAGCCCGACGTCATCAGCGATGATCAGGTCATCCTGCTGGCACGCTCCATTGCCAAAAAGATCGAGGATACGCTGGATTACCCCGGCCAGATCAAGGTCAACGTTATCCGCGAGAGCCGCGCTGTGGAGTACGCAAAATAAAGCTTTTTCCGCAGGCTGCCGTGTTTTTTGCACGGCAGCCTGTTTTTTTGCGCCAAAACGATTGCAATTCCTGTTAAAAAAAGGTATCATGGATGCAGAAGAAAGCAAAAAGAACTGTGTCCGTGCGGACGCAGACCCGCAACGACCCCGGAACGGAAAGGAGCATCGTTCTATGAAAAACTGGAAGAAATTACTGGCCTGCCTGCTGGTCGGCTTGATGGCACTGACCGTGTTCACCGCCTGCGATGCCAGCGTTGGCGCACCCATGGGCCCTGAGCACTCGAACGCCGAAAGTGCAAGCGTAAAGGCGCTGTGCGATAGATTCAAGGTGAGCTACAGCGAGGAGCTGAGCAACAAGGCTTACTATGTTGCCTCCTGGGTCGCTAGCTACCCAGGGTCCTGCAATGTCAATCCAGAAAAGCCGGAGCTTTTCTGGGAGGGTACTATCGGCAATGATGCAAAAGCACAAATGAAAATTGGTCGTTACGCTGATGCATTTGATCTCATGGGCATCGGCAAGGGCATCGGCGGCGGCATGGCCAACAATGACTTTGTCCCGGGCTTTTACATTGACACGAATCTGGACACCAACGGCACGTCGGGCATCACCTTTGTTCTGCCGAAGGACCGCACTTATCCCGAAGCTATGACCAAGGCCGCAGAGGGCAAGAACAAACTGGGCGTTGCCTATGTGGTAAAGGACGGCGTAAGCTACGCCGTGGTGCTGTTTGGGTGAATTTCATTACAACAAACAAAGCAGCCGCTGCACGAGAAAGTGCAGCGGCTGCTTTGTTTGTGCTGGGATACGATCAGCCCTTCAGGAAAGCCGGCAGGGGCTTGCCTTCCTTGAGCCACTGGTGATACTCGGCGGTGGCGGCAAATTCCACGTCACCGGCAGAGTTCAGAGCGGTCTCTACCGAGTCCTGCACCACGCCGATGATAAAGCCCACGCCTACCATCTGCATGGCGATGTCGTTGGAGATGCCAAACAGCGAGCAGGCCATGGGGATCAGCAGCAGGGAGCCGCCAGCCACGCCGGAAGCGCCGCAGGCGCCCAAAGCGCTCATGGCGCTCAGCACGATGGCGGCGGGCAAAGACACCTGAATGCCCAAGGTGTTAGCCGCTGCCAGCGTCATGATGGTAATGGTGATGGCGGCACCGTCCATGTTGATGGTAGCGCCCAGCGGGATGGACACGGAGTACATATCCTTGTCCAGACCCAGCTTTTCACACAGGGACATATTCACAGGGATGTTGGCGGCAGAGCTGCGGGTGAAGAAAGCGGTCAGGCCGGATTCCTTTAGGCAGCGGAATACCAGCGGGTACGGGTTGCGGCGCAGGTAAACGAACATGATAAAGGGGGAAACGATCAGCGCCATGAACAGCATGGTGCCCACCAGCAGCGCCAGCAGTTTGCCGTACTGGGTAAAGATGGCCAGACCGTTGCCGGAAACGTTGGTGTACACCAGACCCATGATGCCGAAGGGGGCCAGATTGATGATCCAGCGCACGATCTGAGAAACGGCATCGGCGGTGTTTGCCAGAAAGACCTTGGTACTCTCTGCGCCGATCTTCTTCATGGCAATGCCGAACATACAGGCCCAGAACAGGATGCCGATGTAGTTGCCGTTCATCAGGGCGCTGACGGGGTTGGCCACAAAGTTGGTCAGCAGGGTGCTCAGCACCTCGCCCAAGCCCTGCGGGATCACGTCAGACTGTGCCGCATCGGCCAGTACCACCTTGACCGGGAACATAAAGCTGGTGATGACCGCAATGGCTGCCGCCAGAAAGGTGGTGAGCATATACAGCCAGATCACGGTGCCAAAGCGGCGGTCCAGCTTGGACGAGCCCTGTGCCAGTGCGCTTGCCACAATGACGAACACCAGCACCGGGGCAATGCCCTTCAGCGCACCGACGAACAGGTTGCCCAGCTCGCCGACCCAACCCGCGCCCGGCGCAACAAGCGCCAGCACCGAACCGACTGCCAGGCCGATCAGGATGCGCAGGATCAGGCTGGTCTGGTTGTATTTTGCTACAACCGCTTTCAAGGTTTTCATATCGTAACACTCCTCTTACACTGTACGCCTAGTGTGTACATTTTCCTGTTTCTTGTGCGAGAACAGTTGTCATTATAGCATATACGGCAAAAAAGAGGAAGTGTTTTCAGGCATTTTGACGCCTCAAATCACGTTTTTTGTAACCTTTTGCAAAATTGCCTTGAAAACTGTACTTGTAGAAAATACAGTTTTGCGGTTTTGACGAGGAACAGAACCCTCTCAGGGAAGTACCCCTTCGGTCTGCATCCCCGGCTCTCCCGCCATACCAAATTTACGTATAGTGCAATTTTTAGTTGCCAAACTATTGTCTTTTTCTGGAAAGTATTGTATACTCGTCTTGTTTAATGCAAGTGTTGCTTGCCGAAATATCCGAATAATTGAAAAGAAACACTTGTCAATACAGACGAGAAAGAGAGGACACCCCTATGAACGAGACCGTAACCAAGCGCTTTCTGCTTTACTTCCGCCTGATGCTGCTGGTCTGGATCCTGATTGCAAATGCCGTCATCCACCTGACCGGCATGGAGTACAGCTGGCTGATCTTCCTGAGCAACATCATGATGTTCACGCTGGAGGGCGATGTGAAGGATCGCCTTGTCACTGTGGAGCTGGGCGGCCTTGTGGGTCTGGTGCTCACTGTGGCGGCGCTGCTGTCCATCAGTGCCCTGACCCCTGTTCTGGGCGATTTCTTCGGCTTTATCCTGCCGCTGGCCGTGGTGCTGTTCATCCTCATCATCCTGCACCCCTACGCACCCAAGGTGCTGAACAACGTGGGCTTTGCCTACCTGACCGTGGCCTGCATTGATATCCCCGCCCTGACTGCCCATCTGCCGCAGTTCTTTATCACCTTCATCGTGGGCTCTGTGCTCTTTAACGGTGTCTGCGTGCTGCTGATGAAGCCCGCAAAGGCGCTGGCTGTGCGCAGCGTGGAGAAGCAGGGTGCATAAAAAAGTATATTTCTGCCGTTATCTCTTGATTTTTTTGTTCCGGCGTGCTACAATCAGCGTAGTTTCATCCTGTCCAAAACATTGATGCGGACAAACCGAAGCCCCGCTTTTCATGCCGCAGAGAGGGCTGCCCCGGGTTTCCGGGTGCTGCAAGCAGCCTGCCATGACCCCGGCTTCTACCACCGCAGAGTGCAGAGGCGAACCTCTGCCGGGCGTGCCCGTTACAGCACTGCGAGGGGCGCGTTTCCCCGCCGGGGAGCGCGCAATTCGGGTGGAACCGTGGAACGCAGACATTTGATCGGCGCTTCATCCCGTGAGTTTTACGGGGTGAAGCGCTTTTTATTTTTGTTCAACACCGCATTGTCAAAGGAGAATCTGCTATGAAGATCATCTACAAGGACGGTCATGTGGACGAGTGCCCGCAGGATCAGGAACTGCACGTTATCCGTCACACCGCTGCTCACGTTATGGCACAGGCCATCAAGCGCCTGTATCCGCAGGCTGATTTTGCCTTCGGCCCTGCCACCGAGAACGGCTTCTATTACGATGTCGATCTGGGCGACCAGAAGCTGAGCGACGAGGATCTGGCCAACATCGAAAAAGAGATGCGCAAGATCGTCAAGGAGAACCTGCCCATCAAGCCCTTCATCCTGCCCCGCGCCGAGGCTGAGAAGCTGATGGAGGAGCGTCAGGAGCACTACAAGGTCGAGCACATGGCAGATCTGGCTGACGAGACCGAGTTCAGCTTCTTCCAGCAGGGCGAGTACGTGGATATGTGCATCGGACCCCACCTGACCTACACCAAGGCACTGAAGGCTTTCAAGATCACCCAGCAGTCCGGCGCATACTGGAAGAACGACAAGGAAAACAAGATGCTGACCCGTATCAACGGCGTGGCTTTCCACAATCAGGAAGAGCTGGATGCTTGGGAGAAGGAGCAGCAGGAGGCCCGCGAGCGCGATCACCGCAAGATCGGCAAGGAGATGGGCCTGTTCATGACCGATGATCTGGTGGGCCGCGGCCTGCCCATGTTCCTGCCCGCAGGCTACACCGTCTGGCAGGAGCTGGAGAACTATATCAAGGAGAAGGAGCGTGCACGCGGCTACCTGCACGTTATGACTCCCTGCATCGGCACTGTGAACCTGTATAAGACCTCCGGTCACTGGGATCACTACCGTGAGAACATGTTCCCCGCCATGGAGATGGAGGGCGAAAGCTATGTGCTGCGCCCGATGAACTGCCCCCACCACATGATGATCTACGCAAACCGTCCCCATTCTTACCGTGACCTGCCCATGCGCATCGGTGAGATCGCCCACGACTTCCGTTACGAGTCCTCCGGCACCCTGAAGGGCATCGAGCGCGGCCGTCACTTCTGCCAGAACGATGCTCACCTGTTCTGCACCCCGGAGCAGATCAAGAGCGAGGTCGCAGACGTGTGCAACCTGATCTTTGAGGTGTACAAGGACTTCAACATTACCGATTATCGCTGCGTGTTGAGCCTGCGTGATCCCGCCGATAAGAAGAAGTACCACGACGATGATGCCATGTGGAACCATGCAGAGCAGGCCCTGCGCGAAGTGCTGACCGAGCTGGGCATCCACTTCACCGAGGAGATCGGCGAGGCTGCCTTCTACGGCCCGAAGCTGGACGTGAACGTGAAGCCCGCCGTGGGTGCCGAGTACACCCTGTCCACCTGCCAGCTGGACTTCTGCCTGCCCGCAAAGTTCCACCTGACCTATGTGGACAAGGACGGCTCCGAAAAGACCCCTGTGGTGCTGCACCGCGCAATTCTGGGCTCTCTGGACCGCTTCATGGCCTACCTGATCGAGGAGACCAAGGGTAAGTTCCCCACCTGGCTGGCTCCCACGCAGGTCAAGGTGCTGCCCGTGTCCGAAAAGACGCTGGAGTACGCACAGGACGTGACCGAGAAGCTGTCTGACGCCGGTATCCGCGTTGTGCTGGATGACGACAACCAGAAGATCGGCTACAAGATCCGTGCCGCACAGCAGGTGGACCGCGTGCCCTATATGCTGGTGCTGGGCGCCAAGGAAGCCGAGGCCGGCAACATCTCCGTGCGCGACCGCAAGGGCGAGACCACCGAGATGAGCCTTGAGGACTTCATCGCCAAGGTCACCACCGAGATCCGCACCCGCAGCCTGTAAGGTATAAATGATAAGTACCCCGGAAACGCCTGTCGGCGTTTCCGGGGTACTTTTTTCACAGCAAAAGCCCCGCTCCCTTGTGCGCAGGAGCGGGGCTTTCGACTTACGGTTGACTCGAACAAAAAAGGAAAAAGGAAAAAGGAGAACGATCTATCTGTCACGCCGGGCGGCGGGGACTGTGTCGGAGCAGCCGGGCTGCCGCCGCAGCGGGAACAGCGGAGAATTTTGTGGAGGGTTACTCCACATCCTGCAGCGCGGCGTAGTTCTCCTCGCCGGTGCGAATCTTGACCACGCGGGTCACGTTGTAGACAAAGATCTTGCCATCGCCGATGTGGCCGGTGTACAGCGCCTTCTTGGCGGCTTCCACCACAGCGTCCACGCTGATGCGGGAGACGATGACTTCCACCTTGATCTTGGGCAGCAGGGTGGTATCCACCGGCACGCCGCGGTACTTTTCAGGGGTGCCCTTCTGGATGCCGCAGCCCATGACCTGCGTTACGGTCATGCCGGTGACACCCAGATCATTCAGGGCAGTCTTGAGCTGATCGAACTTTGCCAACTTTGCAATGATGGACACCTTGTGCATACCGGTGTCGTAGACGCCATCGTGGATCACAGGCTCGCGCACCACCGGCACGGCAGCATCCATCTGCTTTGCCGAAGCCTTGGTGATGTCGTCCTCGCCCAGATCGGTGTTCTCGTTGGGGGTCATGGCAGCGGAGTTTGCATCCGAGATGGCAAAGCCTGCATAAGCGGAAGCCAGACCGTGCTCGTGGATGTCCAGACCGTTGATCTCCACCTCGGCGGGCACACGCAGGCCAAGGGTCTTATCAATGATCTTGAAGATGATGAACATTACGATCACAACGTAGGCATCCACGCAGACCAGACCCAGCAGCTGGGTGCCCAGCTGTGCCAGACCGCCGCCGTAGAACAGACCGGCATGGGCGGTGTTGGAGCCGGTGGAGAACAGACCCACCGCAATGGTGCCCCAGACGCCGTTTGCAAAGTGGACGGAAACAGCACCTACGGGGTCGTCCACCTTGGCGATCTTATCGAAGAATTCCACGCTCAGCACCACAAGGATACCGGCCACAAAGCCGATGAAGAAAGCGCCAAAGGGGGAGACAGTATCGCAGCCTGCGGTAATGGCCACAAGGCCTGCCAGAGAGCCGTTCAGGGTCATGGAGACATCCGGCTTGCCGTAGCGCAGCCAAGTGAAGATCATGGTCACGCAGGTAGCAACGGCTGCGGCAAGGTTGGTGTTGAAGCAGACCAGACCGGTCAGGGTCATAGTGGCATCGGTGGACAGGCTCAGGGAAGAGCCGCCGTTGAAGCCGAACCAGCAGAACCACAGGATGAACACGCCCAGAGCACCGGCGGTCAGGTTATGGCCGGGGATGGCGTGGGGGTTGCCGCTCTTGTCGTACTTGCCAATACGGGGACCCAGCATCCATGCGCCCAGCAGAGCGATGACGCCGCCCACGTTATGCACGGCTGCGGAGCCTGCAAAATCGTGGAAGCCCATGCTCTGCAGCCAGCCGCCGCCCCACATCCAGTGGCCGCAGATGGGGTACACCACCAGCGAGATGGCGGCGGAGTACACGCAGTAGGCCTTGAAGTTGGTGCGTTCGGCCATGGAGCCGGAGACGATAGTGGCTGCCGTAGCGCAGAACACAGTCTGGAACACGATGTACACCCACAGGGGGATGTCCAGACCCAGATGGCTGTAATCGCCCTGAATGAAGGGATCGAAGCCGCCGATCAGTGCGCCGGTACCGCCGAACATCAGGCCGAAGCCGATGAGCCAGTAACAGGGCGTGCCGATGCAGAAATCCATCATGTTTTTCATCAGGATGTTGCCGGTGTTCTTTGCCCGGGTGAAGCCGGCCTCGCATAGGGCGAATCCGGCCTGCATGAAGTACACTAGAAACGCTCCTACGAGCGTCCAGCAGGTGTTGACGGAGCTGAACATACTTTCCTACCTCCTACGGTCGTTTTTTGCACGGGGAGCCCTCTATTCTCTCCGTGCGGCAGTATCCCCGAAAACACAAAAGGCGCTGGCGGAATTGCTTCCGTCAGCGCCTTTGCTTTCGATGGCACGAGTATAGTCTCTTTGTGCAAACCTGTCAAGTATTCATCTCAAGGTTTTACGTTTTTCACAACACGGTGAAACGCTGCCGTGCTAAAGTTTGGCAAATCTTTTGCCTGTCAGCCGTTTTTGCCGTCCTTCGGAGAGCCGGACTTGTCCTTTTCCTTGGCGTTGGCCGGGCGGTGGCCGCCCTCCATCTCCCAGTGCAGCAGCATACTCATCAAAGCGCGCAGCGCAAAGGTGGCCGCCAGCGGCACCACGGACTCCAGATTTTGCAGCAAAAAGGTCTTGGCGATCTCTGCCGACATCAGAAATTCCAGCGCGGTGGTCAGGCCGCTGCTCATTTCATGGTGGAAGTCCCGGTGGTCGTTGAAGAAGGTGGCGCGGACATAGTAGAAGGTGGCCTTGGCCAGACTGGTGATGATGATGAACAGACCCACCACCTCGGCAAGACCGGCGATCATGGGCACTGCAGTTTCCAGAAAGGCATCCAGCAGGTGGGTGAGGTTCAGGTTGAACAGGGTCAGTCCTTGCATGATCTCCTCCGCAGCTTACAGCAGGGTCTTGACGTAGGCGGCCAGCTCCTCGTCCTTGCAGGAGGCAAAGAACAGCTCAGAGAACTTTGCACCCGCCACAGCGCCCTTCAGCAGCTCCTGATCGATGCTCTTCAGGCACTCGATGAGGGGCTTGAAGGTGGCAGCGCGCACGCCGTCCAGAATCTTCTTGTTGCGCTGCTCGGGCACAACGCGCTCCTTGGGGTAGCCCTGACCGTGGCCGAAGCCGAACAGCTTCTCGAAGCAGTACTCGAGGTTCAGCTCGCCGCCCCAGCCGAAGCCCTTGGCAAAGGGCATGGCAACGGCGTTGCCGTCGTTGACGTGGGCAAAGGTGTAGGCATCCACGGGATCCTCAACGTGGCCGCAGATGACGCCGGGGAAGCTGTTCAGTGCCAGCATGGCGCCCTCACCGGTGCCGCAGCCGGTAACAACGTAGTCCGCAGCGCCGCTGTTCAGCAGGATAGCAGCCAGAATGCCGCACTGCACATAGGTCAGCTGTGCAGCATCGTCGGCGGCGTACATGCCGTAGTTGACCACCTCGTGGCCCATGGGCTCCACCACCTTCTTCAGGGCGGCTTCGATGATGCCGTTCTTGGCGGCCTGACTGTTCTCGTTGATAAGTGCGATCTTCATAACAATGGTTCTCCTTCTTATTTTTCCCTGCGGTGCGCAGGGATTATACAAAGTCCTCCCGCATGGGGGTAAAGAAATCCAGCATCACGCCGCCCTCCAGACAGACGCAGCCGTGCATGACGCCGTTCTGCTTGAGCAGGGTGTCGCCGGGGCCTACCTCTCGGGTCTCGTCCCCGATGGTAAAGCGGTACCGCCCGGAGACGATATAGGTGATCTGGGTGTGGGGGTGGCAGTGCATGGCACCCACGCCGCCGGTCTCAAAGGTGTTTTCCACGCACATGGCGTCCTTGCTGTAAGCCAGCACGCGGCGCTGCACCCCGGGGCCGCAGGGTTCCGGGGAAATTTCGGCATGGGGCACCCAAGGGATGTCCTGATGTGCTTTTTCCATTATAGCATAACATCCTTTCCCGTACAAATGCAAAAGGGACTGCCACACAACGCTGTGCGGCAGTCCCCGGGGTCAGAACTGCGGAGTGCCCTCAGCGTTTACTGGGGCTGCTTGCCGATGTAGGCCAGAATGCCGCCGTCCACATACAGGATCAGGCCGTTGACAAAGTCAGAGGCCTCAGATGCCAGGAACACAGCGGGTCCGCCCAGATCCTCGGCCTCGCCCCAGCGGCCTGCGGGGGTCTTGGCAACGATGAACTGGTCGAAGGGGTGACGGCTACCGTCGGGCTGGATCTCGCGCAGCGGTGCGGTCTGCGGGGTAGCAATGTAGCCGGGTCCGATGCCGTTGCACTGGATGTTGTAAGCGCCGTACTCGGAAGCGATGTTCTTGGTCAGCATCTTCAGGCCGCCCTTTGCTGCTGCATAAGCAGAAACGGTCTCACGGCCCAGCTCGCTCATCATGGAGCAGATATTGATGATCTTGCCGCCGCCCTGTGCAATCATATCGGGGATGATGGCCTTTGCCACGATGAAGGGAGCGTTCAGGTCGACGTCGATGACCTGACGGAACTGGGCAGCGCTCATCTCGGTCATGGGGATGCGCTTGATGATACCGGCGTTGTTGACCAGAATGTTGATGTGGCCGACTTCCTCGGTGATCTTTGCCACCATGGCGTTGACGGCGTCCTCATCGGTAACGTCGCAGACGTAGCCGTGCGCCTTGATGCCTGCCTCTGCATAGGAAGCCAGACCCTTGTCCACCAGCTCCTGCTTGATATCATTGAACACGATGGTAGCGCCGTTGGCTGCCATAGCCTTTGCAATTGCCATGCCGATGCCGTAGGATGCGCCGGTGATCAGCGCCACCTTGCCGGTCAGATCAAAAGATTTGGGAGTGCACTGTGCCATAATAAAGTCCTCCTGTCAAAAATCGTATTCTACACGGCGCAAATTGCAGCCGTGCTGCTTTGCAAAGCGCGTCGTATCCGGCCGTGCCGGAGTGCGCTCTTACTTGTATACCAGTCTAGCATCCTTTGCAGGAAGTGTCAAGGCACATTCTTGTGAAGTTTTGTTGTACTTTCTTTAGATTTTCGCTTTTCTTCCGAAAAACAGCACGCAAAACCGTTGCTTTTCAGTGCAACGGCTTGTGCAGACCGCCGCACCTTGTCACGGTGCACAAGATATTCCGACGATCTTTGGGCTTGTTGACAAGTTTGGACGACCTTTGTCTTTTACCCCAGCTTTTTCTTCTGCTGGCGCGCCACGATGGGCATCAGCAGGGGAATGGGCACAAGGCGTTGGGCGCTGGTGCACAGCCGCATAAAGGCAGAGGGCACGATGATGGTCTTGCGGTGCATCATGCCCAGCAGGGCCTCCTCTACGCACAGCTCGGGGGTAATGCCATGCAGGGCAAACACCACCCCGGCACGGTCGTTGAACTCGGTGTCCACCGGGCCGGGGCAGAGGGCGCAGACGTAGACCGGGCTGTGCATCTCCCGCAGTTCCTCAGCCACGCCGCGGGTCATACTGACCACATAGGCTTTGCTGGCGTAGTAGCCCGCCATATAAGGCCCGCCGGGCAGCAGCCCCGCAGAGGACGCCACATTCAGGATGGTGCCGCCGCCCTGCGTGTTCATCTTGCGCACCACGGCGCGGAACAGCCGCGCCATGGCGGCAACATTCACTTGGATCATCTCTTCCTCGCGGGCTTCGTCCGTTTCCAGAATGCTGCCGCAGACGCCGAAACCGGCGTTGTTGATGAAGATGTCGATGTGCTCCTCGGCCAGTACTTCGCACAGGCGGCTGCACTCCTCGGCGCGGGAGAGGTCGGCGGTCTCGATGCGGCATTCCGTGCCGTGGGCTGCGTGCAGCTCCTTGGCAAGGGTCTGCAAACGGTCGGCGCGGCGGGCGGTCAAGATGAGCCGACAGCCCATAGCGGCATACCGGCGGGCGAACTCCCGGCCGATGCCGGAACTTGCCCCGGTGATCCAGATGGTCTTTTGCATGGTGGTTCTCCTTTTTTTCGCCCCCAAACGGGGCTTTCTGTACTTGTTGCCCTTATTTTAGCATAGTTTGCCCGTGCTTTCTATGCAATTTTCGTAAACGATGCAAAAGAGAACCCGAAACGCCGCAGGCGTTTCGGGTTCTCTCATAAATATTATTTCAGCAGGTTATCATTCTCAAAGTAGTCGATGCGCATGGCCTTGCGCACCTCGTCCAGCGTGGCGGCAGCGGTCTTTTCGGCGTAGGCGCTGCCCTCCTTCAGGATCTCCACCACCTCGGGCAGGCGCTGCTCCCACTCCTTGCGGCGGGTGCGGATGGGCTCCAGCTCAGCCTGCATGACGCTGTTCAGGAACTTTTTCACCTTCATATCGCCCAGACCGCCGCGCTGATAGTGCGCCTTCACCTCGTCCAGATTCTGGTACTCCGGCCAGAACTCGGCAAAGTGCTCGGGGCGGCAGAAAGCGTCCAGATAGATGAACACCGGGTTGCCCTCCACCTTGCCGGGGTCCTGCACGCGCAGGTGGTTGGGGTCGGTAAACATGGACTTGACCTTCTTCTCGATATCCTCCGGCTCCTCGGACAGGTAGATGCAGTTGCCAAGGCTCTTGCTCATCTTGGCCTTGCCGTCAATGCCGGGCAGACGCAGGCAGGCGGCGTTCTGGGGCAGAACGATCTGGGGCTCTACCAGCGTTTCGCCGTAGACGGAGTTGAACTTGTGCACGATCTCGCAGCACTGCTCGATCATGGGCTTCTGATCCTCACCGGCGGGCACGGTGGTAGCCTTGAAAGCGGTGATATCGGCAGCCTGACTGATGGGGTAGCAGAAGAAGCCCACCGGGATGCTGGCTTCGAAGTTGCGCATCTGGATCTCGCTCTTCACGGTGGGGTTGCGCTGCAAACGGCTGACAGTGACCAGATTCTGGTAGTAGAAGCTCAGCTCGGTCAGCTGGGGCACCATGGACTGGATGAAGATGTGCACCTTGTTGGGGTCCAGACCGCAGGCCAGATAGTCCAGCGCCACCTGCAGGATGTTCTGGCGCACCTTCTCCGGGTTGTCGGCGTTGTCGGTCAGCGCCTGCGCGTCGGCGATCATGATAAAGATCTCGTCATATTCGCCGGTATTCTGCAGCCGCACCCGCTCCTTCAGAGAGCCGACATAGTGGCCAACGTGCAGGCGGCCGGTGGGACGGTCGCCGGTCAGAATAACTTTTTTCATGATGTTCTCCTTTGTCAAGGATTTGACCCCCTCCGACAAGCCTTGCGGCATTGCCAGCTCCCCCAAGGGAGCGCCTTTTCGCCTTACTGCACCGTAAAGCTGCGTGGCAAGAGGTTCCTTTTATACTTTATAGTGTGTTAAGTATAGCCCCCCGGGGCGGTGCTGTCAACAAGGCCGCCGGGAAAAAGAAAAAAGCGATGGAAAATTTCCATCGCTTTGCTGGCGCCTCTTGCCTGACTCGAACAGGCGACACCCTGATTAACAGTCAGGT